>VOFI01002555.1_pt1 | contig 46218 bp, 99 predicted proteins | sample 5384131 | NCBI WGS metagenome assembly VOFI01 (sample SAMN12384728, study PRJNA508395) | human gut metagenome | isolation source: healthy gut H | host: Homo sapiens
AAATTCGGCCGGGAGTTTCCTGAGATCATTGATGATGTCAAGCTTCATCACAAAACACCTCTCATCATTGAAATTCCTGACAGACATGGTACTGGCCGCAGACCTGATTTCATTACATCTTATGTAAATGAGGCCATCGGATTAAAATTATAGGCAGGTGATATTATGACAATTGAAGAGAAGCTTAAACACTTCTATGACACCTCCGTGGACGAAGCACGCCGTCAGGCGGAAAAAGATGTCCGGGAACACAAGGAAGCCCTGGATGCCGCACTGGAGGAACATAAAAAAATGTCTCTGGGAAATGCTGCCAGTTCCCGCAAAGCCGAGATTGCAAACGCAAAGCGTGAGATCAACAAGGCACTTTCCGCAGAGCAGCTTCACATCCGGCGAAACTGGACTGCCAGACAGAGCCGCTTAAAAGAAAACTTTTTACAGATGTCCGGGTACAGATCCTGAAATTCATGGAATCTCCCCGCTATGAAGAATATCTTTGTACAAAGATCGAGGAAGCTGTCTGCTTCGCGGAACACGATGAGATCCAGATCTATCTTTCGAAAGAAGATGAACCCCGTCTGAAGTCTCTCACTGTAAAGACCGGTTTCCCGCTGAAGGTTTCCGATGAATCCTTTATCGGCGGGATCAAGGCGATAATCCCTGAAAAAATATCCTCATCGACAATTCCTTTGAGGAAGGCTATCAGGCAGCTTACAGAGAATTCAAATTTGACGGAGGTCCAGCACATGAGTAAAACAGGTATTATCTACGGTGTTAACGGTCCTGTTATCTACCTCAAGGGCGACACCGGCTTCAAAATCTCCGAGATGGTCTATGTAGGCCCCGAAAAACTGGTTGGAGAAGTCATCGGTCTTAAGAAAACATATGACGACCATACAGGTTTTTGAGGAAACTACAGGACTGAAACCCGGAGAAACCGTTACCGGAACAGGAGACGCAATTTCCGTTCTCCTTGGGCCGGGGAATCATCCACAATATTTTTGATGGTATCCAGAGACCTCTGGCAGAGATTGCCCAGGCCTCTGGAAAAATATATTCCCGTGGTGTCAGCGTTGACTCTCTTGACACAGAAAAAAAAAATGGGAAACCCACATTACCGTAAAGGAAGGAGACGTAATCGGCGCAGGTACTGTGATTGCAGAGACTCAGGAGACAGACTCCATTCTCCACAAATCCATGGTTCCGCCCACGATCACAACGGAACCGTTATCCATGCAGCTCCTGACGGACTGCCTATACCGTTTTGGAGCCCATTGTTCATCCGCCTTGATGACGGAACTGAAAAGAACTGGCACTTGCCCAGAAATGGCCGATCCGTATTCCGAGACCGACCTACAAACGTTTCCCGGCAAGCGTCCCGCTTGTCACAGGCCAGCGTATCCTGGACACTCTTTTCCCGATTGCCAAGGGCGGTACAGCCGCTGTTCCGGGAGGATTTGGAACCGGAAAACCATGACCCAGCACCAGATTGCCAAATGGTCTCGACGCAGATATCATCATCTACATCGGCTGCGGGGAGCGAGGAAATGAGATGACGGAGGTTCTGGAGGACTTTTCCAAGCTGATTGACCCGAAGATCTGGAAACCTGATGATGGACAGAACCACTCTGATCGCCAATACCTCCAACATGCCGGTAGCTGCCCGTGAGGCTTCTATCTATACCGGTATCACACTGGCTGAGTATTACCGGGACATGGGTTACGACGTTGCTATCATGGCAGACTCCACCTCCCGCTGGGCGGAGGCTCTTCGTGAGCTGTCTGGCCGTCTGGAGGAAATGCCTGCCGAGGAAGGCTTTCCCTGCATATCTGGCATCCAAAGCTGTCCGCATTCTATGAACGTGCAGGAATGATGCAGAACTTGAACGGAACAGAAGGCTCCGTCTCCATCATCGGAGCAGTATCTCCGCAAGGTGGTGACTTTTCAGAGCCTGTTACGCAGAATACCAAGCGCTTCGTCCGCTGTTTCTGGGGACTGGACAAAGCCCTTGCCTATGCCCGTCACTTCCCTGCAATCCACTGGCTCACCAGCTACAGTGAATATCTGGAGGATCTGACTCCCTGGTACAGAAGCATGTTTCCCGAAATTTGTCTACGACAGAAACCAGATCATGGCGATCCTCAATCAGGAAAAAGTTCTCTTATGGAAATCGTAAAACTGATCGGAAGCGACGTTCTTCCGGATGACCAGAAACTGACACTGGAAATTGCCAGAGTCATCCGCCTGGGATTCCTCCAGCAGAACGCTTTTCACGCAGAAGACACCTGCGTACCAATGGAAAAACAGTTCTGATGATGGAAACCATCTTTATCTCTACGAAAATGCCGTGCCCTTGTAAACCGTGGCATGCCGGTTTCCGTACTGAAAGAGGATAATATCTTCGAACGTATCATCGCCATCAAATACGAAGTTCCAAACAAAGAACTGGAACGTTTTGATGAGTATCATAAAGATATCGACCGCTTCTACGACAACGTACTGGGAAAAGGAAAACGGTTAAAGGAGGGATCAGTTTATGGCAATCGAATATCTTGGCCTGAGTGAAATAAACGGACCTCTGGTTGTTCTGGAGGGTGTAAAAACGCATCCTATGAAGAAATCGTAGAATTTCCATGGAAGACGGAACACTAGAAAACTGGGCCGTATCGTTGAAATCTATGAAGACAAGGCTGTTATCCAGGTTTTTGAGGAACTGAAATATGTCCCTCGAATACACACACACGTCTTACCGGACATCCTATGGAGATCGACTTTTCAGGAGATCCTCGGACGAACCTTTAACGGTATCGGACAGCCCATTGACGGACTTAGGGACATCACACCGGATGTCACTAAACATCAATGGACTTCCGCTGAACCCGGTAGCACGTGAATATCCCCGAAACTATATCAACACCGGTATTTCCGCAATCGACGGACTGACCACCCTGATTCGAGGCCAGAAGCTTCCGATCTTTTCCGGAAATGGTCTTCCACACGACAAGCTGGCTGCACAGATCGTACAGCAGGCTTCTCTGGGACCGATTCTGATGAGGATTTCGCTATTGTTTTCGCGGCAATGGGTGTCAAATACGACGTAGCGGAATTTTTCCGCCGTACCTTCGAGGAAAGCGGTGCTGCAGACCATGTAGTTATGTTTTTGAATCTTGCAAATGATCCGGTTGTTGAACGTCTTCTTACACCGAAGATTCGCCCTCACTGCTGCAGAGTATCTTGCTTTTGAAAAAGGAATGCACATCCTGGTCATCCTGACAGACATCACCTCCTTCTGCGAGGCCATGCGAGAGGTTTCCTCCTCCAAAGGTGAGATTCCGTCCCGAAAAGGTTATCCGGGTTATCTGTACAGTGAACCGGCAACTCTTTATGAGCGCGCCGGAATCGTCCGCGGAGGCGACCGGATCTGTAACCAGATCCCGATCCTGACCATGCCAAACGACGACATCACCCACCCGATTCCTGACCTTACCGGTTATATCACCGAGGTCAGATCGTACTGGACAGACAGCTTCACGGCCAGTCTATCTATCCGCCAATTAGCGTACTGCCAAGTCTTTCCCGTCTGATGAAGGACGGTATCGGTGAAGGCTTACAAGAGCAGACCATCAGGATGTGGCAAATCAGCTTTTCTCCTGCTATGCAAAGGTTGGAGATGCCCGTTCTCTTGCTTCCGTTATCGGTGAGGATGAGCTTTCTCCGCTGGATAAGCGCTATACCTTGTTTTGGAAAAGCTTTTTGAGGCAGAGTTTGTAGGACAGTCTGAGACTGAGAACCGAAGCATCACCGAGACCCTGGATAAGGGCTGGGAGCTTCTTGGACTTCTTCCGAAAGAAGAGCTCGACCGAATCGATACCAAAGTTTCTGGATCAGTATTACAGAGAAACCGTCCGTAAGAAAGGGGTGATTTTATGGATCCGAATACCTTCCCACCAAGGGTAATCTCATACTTGCACAAAAATTCTCTGGAACCCTTTCCCGACAGGGACTATGAACTTATGGACAAAAAGCGTAATATCCTGATTCGTGAAATGATGGAGCTTGATCGACCAGGCAAAGGATATCCAGTCCCAGATCGATGAGACTTTCCGCACTGCATATGCGGCTCTTCAGAAGGCAAACATGGAAATCGGAATCGCTTTTGTAGACCAGATTTCCCATACCGTTCCTGTAGAAAATTCCATCCGGATCAAGACACGAAGCGTTATGGGTACTGAGATCCCTCTTGTGGAATATGACGCTCAGAGTACCAACTCCCCCACTTATGCCTACTACAGTACAAAAAATGTCCCTGGATCAGGCAAAGGCGGAGTTTGAAAAAGTAAAAGAGCTGTCCATCCGGCTCTCCATGATCGAAAATGCAGCCATTCGCCTGGCCGCCAACATCAAAAACCCAAAAGCGGGCAAACGCTCTTAAAAATATTACAATCCCCAGATACGAAACACTGACCAGGGATATCCAGAATGCTCTGGAAGAAAAAGAGCGAGAGGAATTTACAAAGACTGAAGGTGATCAAACGAATGAAACAGAATGTTGCGTCAAAAATCCAATGCAGAACTTTTCCGGTTTTAAACTTTATCCATTAACCTAGAAAAATCCCCAAAAAGAGAATTTTAACTCTGTTCGGGGATTTTATTTTTCCATAACTCAAGTCCCACTATAAAATGTATGACCCATTTTCAGCATACATTTATATGATGTGATTTTGTTTTATACATGCCATATTATGTCTTTTTGTCAGATAATTATTCTTTCAAACAGCAAAAAATCTTTTGTACAAAATATTTTATATTTGAAAATGTCAATAGTTTTAAAAACTTTTTCCATTTTACATTTTATCATTTTACACAAAACATATGTTTAAATTTATTTATGTGAAATCAGGTCATCCACATGGTTATCCTTGTGGATAATGTGAATAATTTGTATAACTTGATTATTGGCGGATTGCCACGGATTTTGTCATGGAAAACTTTTGGAAAGTTTTTCCATGGTTCAAACAAGTTTTTGCATATTGCCAGAACGACCTTTCAGAACTGATATTGCCCGTATCCTGTCTAATATTTATGCTGCCAATCGATTTTATATCAAGCCTTTCTTTTGCAGCTTTTTATGGTATTTCTCCTGCGTGGATCATGACATCAGCACTGTTTTTGTTAATGTGAAAACACTAAAACAACGTGTGGTTTTCGGTTTTTTGAACTTTTTTCGCCACAATCTGTCCCGGTGAGAAGACAGATTGTGTGGTTTTATTATGCACAAAAAACACGCTCTGTTTCCGCACACGATATTTTTTGATTCTGATAAAGGGATTTTTCATGAACAGCACATTTATGAAGGAAAAGCCTGTCGACCCCTACTGGCATCCATGGCGCTGCCTATGGTCTTTTCCATGCTTTGTAAACTCACTATACAACATTGTGGGACAGCTTCTTCGTGGCATAGATCAGCGAGCAGGGCCATGACCGCCCTGTCCGCCAATCTATCCGATCCAGAACATGACAACGCCGTTGCCATTGTCGGAATCGAAATCAACGCCAGTTTCATCACCTGCAGGGGACAAAAATTTTTTTTTCTGTTCAGATCCACGGGATCCTGATGACTGTGATCAGCATCGTTGTTATGCCTGGAAGCCTTCAGATGGCCAATTATGATGAAACCGTGATCCGACAAGCTGAGTATTTAACATCGTTTTCCTGTTTCATAGTACATCAGCTCTTTTTCGAAAACTTCAGGTTGTAGATCTATTTAGTATCCATGTTCGTTCTGCTTGTGATTAATGCCATCATCCTGGGACCTGATCCAGAATCATTTTGAAGTTATATCCAAGTGTCATTAATGGCATCATTGTGGTGTCAACATTGTATTCATATGGTCTTTATATCTCTGAAGTTTATCTTCACGCAACGTCCAGTCTGAAACAAGCAAAGCAACGATCTGAGCCTGTATGCCATCGGTGTTCCCATGTGATCCTGAACCTTGTGACTGTTTCTGACTTTCGAACTAAAGTTGGCTTTTACCTGACATAAGATCCTGGAATTTATTAAACTTAAGACCTTCTGTATCTCCTGGCCAATTGAATCATCCAGAATGCAACAAGGATTTGTTATAACTTCAGTGCCCGTGAGATGAAGGTGTGAAAAATCTCCTGTCACCCTGAATCCAGCTGCAGATCATGTTTCTTGAAACTGTTATCTCTGGCATCCGGACAGCTTATGGGACTTTTTCTGCCAACTACCTCTGGAAACCATGTTGCTGGCCTCCAGAGCACTGAAGATCATCAGGCTGGCTTTCTGTTTCTGCTGCAACTGTTACCACTCCAAGGCCTGGGAAAAGGCACGCAGTCCCTTGTAATTTCTTCCGCCATGGTGGTTGCCATGCCCACCTGCATATTGTCCCATTTTATGGGTCCTATTATGGAACGCACTGATCACAGAGGTGTTTATGTTACCGCCTCTGTCATGATTTATCACAAACTGTTGAAAGCCTGAGACTGTCCGGCCCATCTGGCCTGTTTGCAGCCACCCGCAGGTTTCATTGTCCCGAGCACAAAAGCTGATCCATTCTTCGTTATCGCTCATCGATGAGAGTTAGATCGAAGCTTTTATTAACTACAACTGAAAATCCCATGAGGATCCTCGATATCCTTGACCAAACGATATCCGTGACTATGTTCATTTATTCTATTTTCATTCTTTACAGAAGTCCCTTCACGTGATCAGTTTTAAATTTATCGGCTAACAATGTCACATCCGGGTAGCTGCAGGATGGGCACGTGATCGGTCCGGTAGAGAGATTGTAAAGAGATTGCTCTGCTTCAGTGACCAGAAGGATTTTTGTGTCATGATGTTTTTGATACCATGAGATGTCAAGCACATCATCCATAGTCTCAAAAGAATTTGCATTTGCCTGATGGTGCTTCCGTAAGGTCTTACGTGGTGAGTCTCCTTCAATGTTGCACCTGCCTGTTGAAGCTGATGTGGGCTATTTCCATTAGACTCAAGCAGCTGCATATCGATACCATCTTAATGCTATGATGATCTCATTGTAATCCACATGCTTTCTCACTGTCCTCTTCCAGTCCGGTTTACAATATGTGTTCTTGCCTTGATCCATTATTTTTACATGGTCAACAGATTTAAAACCATAAAATAACGATAGCTCTGATCGTTATTCTGAAAGTCCTTTATTCATCAAGATTTGATGGATGTGATCTGGAGAAAAGTCCAGACTTCCTTTTTTGCAATTACTGATCAGTTGTTGTACATTCTATGTGAGCCTGCAGTGTCCAAGAACAGCATTTACTTCATGATGACTCAGACATGATGTTGTTGCTTTTCTTAAGCGATGTCATAGTAATTTTTCATAATGATTGTAATTTTTCTGAGGCAAAGAACAACCGGATAACTAAGATTCACATATCTGCTTTTCCTGTTGTTCATTGATCTGTTTTTTACCCAGCCATCTCTACTGGAGAACATACCCAATGTCCACTGGGTCAGGTCCCAGATCAACGAATGCGACATCCGGGTAATCGCTGTGCATCCATGCGTTGAGATCACCATGTCCGTCATCCAGCGCACGCAATTTCACGATCTTGAGTCTCTTATCGAATCAGAAGTAGTGGTCCAGTATTCTCAATGCATTATTAGTATTTGTTTGCTCTCTGTCCAGGTCCGCTTGAATGTTTTCAGCCGGCAAATAACAGTCAGCAGATTACTGTCATGATTCTTATCCATCTGGCCGATTCAGCTAGGATCGCAGATGATTCTTCGAATTTTACTCTGCATCCGGTCTCTATGTTCAGATCATTTGCCTCAACACGCCTACCAGCTTGATCACATGGGCCGGTTTGTAATAATGATCGTTTGCACATCCCTTAGTTGTTGTTCATGGTGAAGCTGTGGGCCCTGACCATTGGGTTGCTCCTTATCGCAGATTCCTTCCGGCGGGATGATCTGCTCAGGCTTTCATGAAGTTTTATGGTATTATGCCTGGGATCACACCATTGTATCCTTCCTCCGCTGGCTTCCAGACGTTATCGATGATAACCTGTAAGCTGCGCAAATCATGTTGATTTAGCTGAAGGCCCCATTTTTCCCTCATATCGTCAGAGAAATCAAACCAGATGATATCGACTGTCCGTAGTTTGTATTAGACTTTCTACCATTATACAGATATTCTGTATAACGAGAAATCACGGTTTCATTTCCGCACCCCTTTGCTCATCGATGGACATTGGTCCGTAATGCGGGATAATCCGACGATGCTGTCAGGAAGTGAATAGGATTCCAAATCTCCAAGGCCTTCACGAAGTTGCCTCTACATACCCTTGATCAGGGTCCTTCCTGCTATGTGCATTTGTTACCTTGTAATTCCGTGTATTTACTGTCAAATGTGCCGTCGTGATGCTTCTCTGCTGTCAGACTTCACATATTTGCTTACCCCTGCAGCCTGGCCTTTGCTCACTGTTTCTGGATTGTGTCTGCATCAAATTTCATTATTCTTCCTCTGTGCCTTCTACGCCTGCACCTGCCTCTTGCAGGATAGAATATAATCCCTCAGTGGATAAACATCTCAAAGCGGCATCCTACCACCCACAACATATTCTTTTCTGTCAAACTGATATCTGTTTGATTAAAAAGCATTAATTTTGATAGCTCTGAAAGCATATTGACCTATTATGGAACACGACAATGATGGGCATTTGAATATATATAAATTGACCTGATTCTGTATGAAATCTGTTATCGCACGTGAAACTGTGAAATATTTACCCGTCATCAGATCATAGTTCACTGTATCCATAGATAATACGAAGATCGCTGCGATGATCGGCGATCTTCACAGCTGTTGTTGGTATCCATCAATGATCGTTGCCTCATCGAAACCCCTGGAGATTCCATCCAGAATCTGTATAAGATGTTTGACATACCAAAACGCAATAGATCAGATCAGAAGAACAATTTATTTTAATGCTGTTGTAATGTTGTTGATCGACTGTACAGTGGACTGAACCACATCCAATCATGATATCTATTTAGAATTTAGAATCTTTTCTGATAAGATGGTTGTCATCATCTGACTACAATTATTGTTAAACCAGTGAGCCCTGATATTCACCGCATCCGCTTTGTTTGTGCCGATAGTTCTTGAACATAATCTTCAGGTACCTGAGTTTTAAGGAAGTTTATTACGGTTACCACAAACAGGTAACACCGTCCAGGATCGCAATAACGTACAGCGCTATTTTTCCTCCATGCATTTTGCTTATTAGCGCCCATATTGCCTTTTCTCCTTCGCCTACATTGTAAGATCTTATTCATCGAAACAATGATTGGTTATAAGACCTGCAACACCCAGCACCACCATCAACACCAGCAACGCTCGTCCGAACAGCTTATAGGAGAATCTCGGTGTATAAAGCATAATTGAAGGCGTGGAGTTGACATTGCCCGCCTTGTCATCGCCCAGATAATATTTAATGTATTTTCAGACATCCCGTGACACAAAATATAACACTTTAGCGAAAGTTTTTTCATCGAGGGTAACGAACTTCGTTATCCGGTAGCTCCATCTGTTGCTGCCTCATTTAACTCATCCGGGATCGGTTACTGGCATTCAGCTGCAAAGATCAAAGCATGTTATATCCGGCATACATTCACTATTTACAGATAACGATCCAGACGTTAAGAAGCCTTACGTCGTTAATACTCAGGAATCAGCAACATGAAGGCCGAAAATATTAATGCATTAAAGACAAGTTCGATTTAACATCAAACCACATCAGGCTACTTCTTGCTTAAGTTGTTCCCAACATATTCAGCACAAGCAGAATATCGAAAATTAACCATTAAGCTTTACCGCACCAACATGTTCCATTTTTCATTGGGAATGATAAGCTCATTGTATCAAAAACAGGCAGATGACAAAACAATAGTACTGTTGAAGAAGGAATGCTAAAGTTAGTGTATTGTCCAGCTCTGTTTCACCAAGTACAGATTACCTGCCATAGATATCTGCATGAACAAGGGTGCTATGATGATGCTTCCCCTGTTTCTTTATTCACACATCATGTTCAGTCAAAATTCCCTTTATCTGTAAGCATTTTGTCAACGAGCCTCCAACCCTCTCCTGCAGTACTGTGCCTGCTCTGCTAATGTTTTCCGAAGACCATGGATTGTGTCCAGTTGGGTGTTGTTGTCATATGTAGGATTCAAGTTTAGACTTTATTCTCAGCCATGATCGCATTTACATCGTCACAGATAGTTACTGTATTGATCGCAACCTTCAGCATATATGTTGTCGGGTTATCAAATACTTCTGTTGATGGAATCTACACTAAGGTATTTGAATTAACAGTTGCTGATTTTTTGTTTAATGTAGATGAATCATCTCACAGTCTTATTTGCTTCATCGATATAAGGAATTCTTGCACTGATCTCTGATATCGAAGAGTTACTGAGTCATTCTGAGCACTGGCAGTTCCCATGTTCCGTCAACTGTGAATGCAGCTTTTTCCTGCCTCGAACATATTTCTCTGGCAAGGAAATCTGCCTGAGTGACTCTGCCCTTCTGTATCCCGCACGATCATATCTTTCATCTTCTGATAATGCAACCATCTTTCCTGCCGTTGTGTTTCTTTTGTCGCCAGCAAGATCATTCGCGATGCTTCTGTTCCGTAGCTTGTATAGCAGCACTCATCAGATGCTCGGAAGTAGATAGTTATCTTGTCAGAGTAGTTGAATGGCTGATTCCTTCTGCATCTTTTAATTTCATGCAGCAAGATCAACAAGATCAGTCCTCTAGGAATTCATGCCAACCTGGACTGCTGTAATCTTTGTTGGTAGAGGCAGGAGCGATAAGCGACCACGAATGGCTCATAGGTTCCTTCTGTCGCCGTCAAACTGTGTTGTCTCCTTCATCCTGAACTCCTTCATTCCGACATTGTTCGGTGTCAGATCCAGTATATCCTGTATCTACATACTTAGCTATTTGCCATACTGAAGGAATGGTACATTGGTCAAAGGAAATTCTGTTGTAAGCTTCTTCAAAATCAGATCTCTGTAGAATACTTTATCTGTTACAGGATCTTTCTCCTTCGTTCTCTTCATTGAACCCATCATGCTTCTAACACCATTTAGCCTGTCCGTCTGTACTGATCCACAGCACCTGAATGCTACACTAGGTTTTACCAGAAAGTTTGCAAACTATATTGTTTTACATCGTAGTTTGAAATACCTGCAACATATGCTCTGTTACGCCTACCAGTGACATTGCGGTTACACTGGCGAGACAGTGTTGCAATTTTTCATTCGTTTCTTCATGAATAAATCCTCCTTAATATGATTTTTTATTATATAGTTTTTCCCATTGATGTTCATAGCCTCAGATCAGAATGATGATCGGGTTCTCAAGATCGGTTCTTCTTCCTCAAGCTCCAGGCACAGTAGTTCTTTGTTCCTGAGCTTCCTCCTGAAGCCCACTCTATCATCGTGAGTTTCCTTTCTGCTGGCACTTTAATGCACTAAGACCAGCTTTTTCTCCTGTGCCACCACATATGCAACTTCAACTGATTACTGAGAACTGATATCTCTATGTAAGGACGTCAATGTGTGCTTTCATGTGGTCTTTAAATTCAATGCTCTGGGATCTCACACGGATACTCAACATTCTGTTCCAAATTGCTTCCATCAGTCAATGTGATTAACTTTATCTTATAAGCTTCTGAACAGTTCCTGTCTGCTGGCTGGTCCGATAAGCTCAGCAGGGTACTTCGCCTTGTCGACGATCTGAGAATAGGCTGTTCAGATATCATCCGATTTTCCAGTTTGTATCGCATTATTGAGCAACCCCATGTATCATTTATTAAAGTTGCCGGTACTTCCCAGTCACCGTTTCATGGAAGACGGGATGAAAGCTATCACCGGCGGTCGTAATCGCCCTTCTGCGTCCGGGATGTCTGCTGATGATGCAGTCAGGCTTAATACCCTTAACCCAGTCCACTCCTGAGCTGTCTGCGGTCAGAGTATCAAACCGACTGAAGCATTTCACTTTCAAGAAGTTCTTTTAACTGGTGGCTTCATTTTCATCGAAGTATGGCATGAATTCCGCTTCCATTCGTTCTTGTTCTTCGCAATCCTTATATAGGCATTGTCATCATCCCCAGTCCTGAGTCTGCACAATAGATACCCATTGTCATGTCATTTACAAGCATCGGAAAGTTTCAAGATATCTTCTTCCAGCAGTTTTCACTACATTAAAATCACTGGGACCTTGGAATCAAAATTATGAATCCTCAGATGCTTTCTGAAGCAAGAAATGACATATTTAACACCCCACTGCTCTTTCTGCTCTTTTCACAACAAACATGTCCATGTCAAATTTGTCCGGATGAACTCTATCTTTCAGTTTCTAATCTTCCTGTCATCATTGAGATTGTTCTCGATCCACTTCATGATGGTCTGTCTTGGTGACCTCGCTGGTCTTCGGATCTTCCATTCAGTAAGGAATAAACCCAATGATGAATAACTGTATTTCATTTTATATCATTGTGTTCATAATCCTTTGTTGATGGTTATGTAAAATGCTTTAAGAGTTAAGACTATCTTACTGCATCTGGAAGTAAATCATAGGGCAAATTATTTGCATAATTATTTTGCTTCCGAGCATTGAAAGCAACGTTTATTTTATCACTTGGTGGGCGCCAAGTTGATATTTTTAAATGTTATGGGAGGTATGATATAATATGAAAATATTATTCAATGTATCAGAAATCGAGAGCATGAATGTTATGATCAATATTAGTCGCCTGCGTGACAGGCCTGTTCACTGCAATGATTCCAAATATATAAACTACAAAAATACGAAGAACACCCTTATAGAAAGGTAACAGGAGTTTGATATACTTTAAACTGAATGTTTCAGCTTCGGTGCTAAACACACATACCATTTGACTTTGCATCTTAATTATTAAGTGAGTTTTGTCGAATCCATTATCAAGCATTTCACGATCGGTTATGCTGTTGGTTGTCTGGTTCTTTTTGAACATCAGAAAGGATCGATACGACAGACATTATCTCCAGCACTCTGATCGGAGTTATCATGTTGGCATGATGACCTCAAAAATTAGAATGGCATATCGGTTGTCGATCGTGATTCCCCGGCTTCCATTATTTTCCTGTAGACCGTAAGTTATTTGATACCGATAAGAGTGCGGTGCACTGCTGGCAGAGTACCTTGAAAAGGCCACATTGTGCTGTCTCGACTGGGAACAGTATCGACCCACCATCGGTTAGCTGGATCCAGGGCTTGTGGATGTATATCAGAAATGGTATTGACCTTTCTTGAACAGCAGGATTCTTTTTTCCCCTGTGGGTTCCACTATGGGAACGATCACCCAGAGCAACTCATTTAAAGCCATGATTCTTCCTGATCCCCTACCAGTTGCTTTTTTTGACTGCCATCTCTCTCCGCAATGGTATTTCATATGCTGCCAATAGCACGATTTCCGTTCAGATATTTTGTAAAGCTTGGATGATGATCCGTCTCTTCAAGACCATGAGTGATCATGACCATGTCTTCATTATGATCTGACAAGATGGGAAACATGTTGTGGAATTATTTTCAAAAAGCGATCCAAGGAGATTCTATATGGATTTTTCCCAAAGATGTTGATGTTATTCTCACTCAGTGTGTATGCCTGCAAAGACCCAGTCCTAAACAATAGCACAGCATCCGAAAGATTGATTTATGAGTAACCATCATTATTACTGCCAGAGAAACTGAAGTTCAGTACCACAATTATTCAAATATAATCAACGTATGAACTGGCCGCAAAAACAAAAAGCAGATTGACGAAGAATCTGAAATTGAATTACGTTCCACGAAACACGGCCTGGGACTGTTCCTCCAAGACTTTACTGCATTTGTCTGGTATCCATCCTCCCAATACCCAGCATTACCTTTCTGAGCAAAATAGAAACAATTATTCATTGTTATTTCACATTTATGGGCGACAAATATATGATCATGTCAATACCTGTCCTCACATGCCTGCCTGGGATCGACGGCCTTTATCATTGGCCTCTTTCAGTCTGAATCAGGACATCTGTTCTGCTGTGGAACACTGTGCCAAAATCCCCTGTTGTAGAGTCAAATAAAATATTTCCACCGTACAGACCAATGTGCATGCATTCAGCTGTACCTGAGCCTACGAGACGTGGAGCATTTGATAAAAAATGGGTATCAGAAGATCGCTCCTTTGTCACTGGTTCCTCTGCAGACCATACCGCATAAAGAACGAAAAAGCAAGGCCTTCAAGTACTCGGAAGATTCATGATATTCCGGTTAACCTCGATTATATTTATCGTTGAAAATTACGCAAACGATTTTGGATATCGGTAGCACGCAGAAATTGCTGTTAATCTTCCGGAATGTCCGACTCAAGCCGTATTTACACTATGCCTCGGTATTTGTAAGCGATCTACGGCCTTGGCATCCGGATCCCGGAAGACCTGTCTGTTGCCCAACTTGATGATTTTGAACTGTCCATGCTGCTTTCTCCTCAGCTGACGCTGTCCGTCAGCCGCTGAACGGTTCTGGCAGAGCAGGCCATCTGATCTGCTTCGCAGAATGAACGGAGATCTAAGTAGATTTTCCAAGGACGATACGCCTGAAGCCAGAATGTATCTACCGGGATTCCGTGCGTGATCTCTTTTCTGATGCTAAGTAATGCAAAGCAACTTATTACGGCAATTTCGGGAAGCACAACAGGCATTTTTCATTCCGATCTGCCCGCTATTCTGGCATCTGAACCACTGCAATAATTTCACAGCTTTTACAAAGGGGCACAGACCGTCACCGACACAGTCGATGATACGGCCTTGTTCCTTCTGTATATATCCGTTATATCTGTCACAGCAGATCTCAGCAGCATATCTCCGGTTCCACATTGTATCCAACCGCTGGTCGCATAAATCCCATTCAGGCTTCCGTTCGTCACAATGATCAGCGGAAGCTTTGTCCGGATCTACGTACATACGCCTTCCCAGAGTATTGATAATCTCAAAAATCATCATATAAGATCTGAACATTTCAAGCTTGCCCAGTGCTCTTGAAAGGGTAGGGGTCTCCAGCGCTTTTTTTGCTTTTTACTACAAAAATGATCCTCTTCGCATATCGGGGAAAAAAGCTTCTTCCTGCTCCATCATCTCATTTAAAAGATATGCTCCGTCGGTTCTTTCTCCTCTTCCAGAAACGCCAGGATATGCTTCCCATCTGCCGTCAGTTCTGACGCCTTCACGAAGCTTCCATCTTCTTTTCTGAGAGCAAATTCCATGGTATGAGATATTCTCCAGCATGTCTTCCAGGTTTGCATTTCGAAATGCCAGCTCCACCTCTTCATTTCTCCGATCTGAACCTCAAAAATAATACTCCGCTGCAAAATATATTTCCATTTGGGAGTCTGTTTGAAGTAAGGATCCTGTAGTTTCCCGCTTCCAGCGGCAGCTTCATCACCTGATCTCTGAAATTTTCGGCTTCCAGCTTCCGTGTGATATATTTTCCGGCTTCCAGTTTTGCAATACTCCAGTTCTGGAAATATTTCCACTGTGTATACGCACTTGCCTTCAGAAGGATCGATGCCTTTTTTTCTCCGTTTCCGCAGATACCGGGATGAATTTTCCGTTTTTCATATACTCCATGGAACGGTCATGAGGGTTCAGGCGTGCCGGAATCCCCAGTGTTCTCGCCATTGCCACAAAAGGATCTTCTTTGACAGAAGGCTTCCTGTTCCCGTTTTCAGACATCCGGACGGCGTGGTAATCACACTGCTGCGTTCTTTCTCCGGGCTGGAAATGATCTTATCCTCAATCCACTTCCAGATCTTTGCCGGTTCCTTTTTGCAGCATATTTTTCTCTTCTTCCGACAGCTGCTCAGGATCCGCTTTTCTGTATTTCTGCAAAACTTCATCGTCAACTCTCGGGTTCAGTACATATGGTACAAAAATATCTGCATCCATGTTTTTTTTCATACGGTAATGCAAATTTCAGGTGCTCCTCCAGAACGTCACTGATACAGTCAGTTCTGTCTTTCTCTGTGAGGATCTCAAGGAGTTTTTTTCTCATTAAAAAGAATCTCCAGTTTCTTTTCCAGGAATTTCCGACACTCCGGATTGCTCAGGTTTCTTACCTTCTGTTCCTGTAAGCGTTTTGCCTCTGCCAGACGTTTGCTACCCCTTTCCTTCTGCTCCGGTGTTGGCATATCTTTATTTACAGGTGCATCATGAGGTGCGATCATATCGATCTCCGTCCACTCACTCATAAAAAATACCCTTTTCCTTTCCTACGGGCATCAGACAGATCTCACAACAATCCTCTGTTTTTGTATCCATGCTGTTTTCTGCATGCAGCCATTCTCCCAGGCATACATCCTTGCAGAAATATGGATACTTCCAAGCCCTGTTGTCAGGCTGACTTTTCCCAGACTGTCGGTTTTCAGTTCTGCGATCGGGGCATATTCCGAATAATTCAGCACCTCAAAAACTTCTGCACCTTCTGCCGGTTTTCCATGTGAATCCTTTACGGACACAGTGATCTCTTTTGTCAGTGCATATCGTTTCAGCTCGTTGAGCATAGTCACCATACCATCTTTGCCGATCACTTCTCCCTCCGGGATCATGGTATCAAAAAACTCTTGAATGGACCATCATGGCCCCTTGAGGAAGCGTTGGTAAACCATCCCTTATTCAGGATCTCCTCCGGCTCACAGGCTCCCAGAAAATACCAGCTTCCATCGCACCAGATCTCTACCCAGGCGTGATTGTCATCGCAGTGAGACCACTTCGGCGCATATACCTGACGGGCAGGTACACCAACACTTCTCAGTGCATTAACGGTAAATACAGATTCCTCTCCGCATCTTCCGTTTCCTCTGCGGTATACGGCAAGTGCAGACAGGGTACGATCATCTGTACAATGATAGGTAGCCTCCTGTGCACACCAGTAGTTCACCTCCAGGGCAGCTTCCCGGAAGCTCATTCCCCCAGTTCTCTCTCCGATCTCCCTGCGGAAAAATGTACGGCAGGGTGCGATCTCCTCCTCATTTACTCTATGAAACAGCACATAATTCAAAAAGATTTCCTCCGGCAGCTCTGCCACCCCGGAGTTTTTTTCTTCCATAAATATACGCCATTCTCCGCATAATCCAGGAATACTTCAAACGCGTAATTTCCGATATCACTGTACGGCATGAACGTATATAAATATTTGCACGCCAGAGCCACTTCGTCTGTGCATTCCGCAAGCTTTTTTTATCAATCTCCGCAAAACCTGCGGTAACCCCATCATCTGCTCCCGATATTTTTTTTTCGATCCGATCACGGTTTTTCTTTCAGAAAAATCTTCCCCTCAGCCATTATAATTCCTCCAGAACTTTCTTTGCAGCACGAACATTTTCAATATCTGTACGCCATATCTCATATTCACTGAATGTCGGAAGTCCCATATTGACACCTTCCTTGCGAAACTGCATCGCACTGTCCGTTACAACCTTGCCGCTCATATGATAAGCCTTGATCCCGGTAAGGGGATAAAGCTGGCGGATCACTTCCGCACCGACGCCACTCCCCGCCTGGATGGTGATACGTCCCTGACTCCTGGTTTTCCAGTTCCTTCAAGGCTCCGCACCCTGAAGGCAGGTATTCTTCTGTCCGGATGTAGGATCGTATCGATTCCCCAGCGAGATTGCCTGTTCCATAGCCTCGATCGGCTCTGCGCACATCAAAAGCCCTGTGCAGCGTAACAGACATATCTCCCCGCCGCATCCATCAGTTCTTTCATCTGTTCCATATTCAGGTGCCATCCGGTTTCCAGGATACCTACCACGACACCCTCCACTCCCATTTTGCGGAAATCGCTTTACTGCATTCCTTATCATGGAAAATTCCGCATCTGTATAACAGAAATCTCAAACCGCGGACGGATCAGCGCATGGATCCGGATATCCGAAACGCTTCCTTATTTCCTCAAAAAAGCCATGGGCCGGGGAGTTGTCCCCGATGATCAGATTGCTGCAAAGCTCCAATCTGTCCGCACCACCTTCGGCTGCTGCCATAGCGGATTCCACAGAATCCACACAGGTTTTCCAGAATATAGTCTTTCATGTAAAAATCCCCTTTGTTACTGTCTACTCAGAGTAATTTCACTCCGGTATTCCTCAGTATGTTCACAATGGTATCATCCGGAAATTCATCGGTAATGATCCTGCTGATATCATCAAAATGTGTATATTTATAAGATTCGTTAAAAATAAAACTTCTCTCTCTCCATAACCACATATTTATGTCTGCTGCTCTGCACTGCCGCCTTCTTGGTCAATCCATCCTCCACTCCGGATGTAGTAACTGCAAAATCTGTCATATCCACACCACAGCTTCCAAAAATGCCCGGTCAAAGCTGTACTGCTTGATCACCTCAATGGCCGCAGCTCCCATAAATCCGTTCACCGAACGGTACATAGTTCCCCTGTGCCTATGGCCGTGATGGACGGATTCGCAGCAAGGATCTGCAGGATATCGATCATATTGCTGACAACCACAACATGCATACCCGACGAAGCGATAAGCCTTGCCAGCTCTATATTTGTAGTGGAAACATCCAGAAAGATCGTTTCGTTATTTTTGATCAGCTTGAAGGCTTTCGCAGCGATCACTTTCTTCTTATCAAGATTGTACATACGCCTGTCTACTACATTTCTCTCTCCAGAGGATACTCCTGTGACAGGATCGCTCCGCCGTAAGTCCTCTTTAATCTGCCTGCATTTTCAAGGATCTTGAGATCCTTGCGGATACAGTCCTCCGTAACCTGAAACATCTCGCTTAATTCTTTGACCCTGACTTTTTCCTTTTTCGCGGAGACATTTCTCTATTGCATTCTGTCGTTCTTCTGTAAACATGGTCCTATCTCCTCATTCCTGATTTTCTGTGATAAAAGTTCCAGAAATCAATACTCCGCAAAACAATATCCGGCGCATTGATCCCTGGAAAGCCTGTGATTTTCAGTATAACAGTTCAATATCTTACTGTCAATTATTTTGTATTATTTTTTATTGTTTTATCGTATTTTGATCAAATCAAGTAATTCCGCTGATTCAATTGCGAACCTCCGCTTGCCCCCTGTTCCGGGAATCCCTTACAAAGCTGCAAATATCCCCTGACCCAAAGCCACATGTTCCCTTGCGGAATTATAAAGTTCAATAAACATTGAAAATATTGAATAACTTATGAGGACTTGTCTGTACTCTTCCCTGAAACAGACAAGTCCCCACAGTTCCATAACAAATATCCAGTTATGAGCAGATAAAATCAGCTTTTTACTATCTGCACATATATTCATCCAGCTCTCCGATAAATTTCACCGGCATCTTTCTCTCAAACGGGAAAACCTCCGTATTCCCAAGCGCATCCGCAATACATCCCAGAAGGATCGCACTTCTCTCCAGCGACCAGGCAGACAGCAGATCAATAGTATCATAACGGGTATGCATGCCAAAACCATCCCGGTTCAGAGTCATGGCCGGAATTCCCTTCCATGCAAAAAGAATTGGAATCACTTCCCCAGATCTGATTCTTCACAGACGCTCCTGATCCCTGCTCCGTCAGCGATCTCAAAAGCTTATCACAAACAGAAGCCTCCCGTCACTCCCAGAACATTTTCCTCCGATCAGCTGCCCGGCCAGATCTACATTCATATTAAAACGATGCGCTCCAAGCTCACTCTCATGAACTCTGATATAATCCCGGCTGCCCAGCAAGCCCTTCTCCTCAGCACCAAACCACACAAATTCCATAGTCCTGCGCGGTCTATACTGCTGAAAATATCTGCAAAGCTCCATGATGATCGCTGCCCCAGCCATATTATCATAGGCCCCCGGTCCCTCCGGCACCGAATCATAATGCGCCGTAATCGTCAAGATCTCATCTTTTTCTTATCCGTACCTTCGATCCTCGCCACTACATTACGGGATCTACACGCCGTCACATCCTGTTCCACAACCAGGCACACCTCAGACGCACCCTCCGTCACCAGCTCCACTGCATCCTTATAATGAAGATTCGCCCCCGGAATCCTGCCACTATATTTTTCCTGCATCTCGTGAATATCCTCTGCAGACTCCGACAATCCTTCTATCACTTCTGCTGCATCCCCGGAAAGATCATCGGCAGGCTGCGCTGACAGGGAACCCTGTCCACTCCTTCATCCAGCGGAGAACCCTCCACACTGATAAAACCAACAGCTCCGGCGCTCACCAGTCTCTGATACACATCACCACTCACCCGACCATTCACCATAACGATCTTGCCCTTCGCCCGGGAAAGACTGACAGCATCCCCATTCTCCACATACAAAAAATCCGCTTTCAGACCTTCTGCCCCAGTATTTCCACATCTTCCATACCCGGTCACCACATACTCCTTCTGATAAGGCTCCACAACCTTAAGCACCGCTCTATTGATCCGAAAAACCCCAAAAAGAAAACTCCTCCATCCGATTCTTCACTCCGAAGCTGTCCAAAGTATCCCGGATCATCTTCGCCGCCTTCACTTCCCCCCGCAGTACCCGCTTCTCTGACAAAATCAAACCCCGTCAAAAACTCCATCTGCCGCCTGCCACTGATTTCCTTCGTATTCATAACCCCACAACCTTTCTGAATTTTTTTCGAGTCCCCACCCACTGCTTATTGCTTTTCGCAACCCGCAGGAGACTTATCTTGATTCGGTTAAATTATACACTATTTTTCTGCAAAAAAAACTGCCTGCAGCTATTTTTCAGCCTACCCGGCCAAAAAATCTCCGCAGACAGTTTATATTTCACATCTATAGATCAACCGTATCTTTATCCTACTCCACAAACGAACCAACCGCAGCCGGAGCCCGGTAATCATAGTCAGAAACCTTGATCCCTGTAGCCGCTGTACTGGCGTGAACGATCTTGCCATCACCAATATAAAGAGCCACATGATCAATACAACCCTCACCATAAAAAACCAGATCACCAGCCTCAATATCCGCAACACTCTTCTTCTCAGAAGCCGAACACTGAGCTGCAGCAACACGAGGAAGCTCATACCCAAACTCCGCAAACACAGACATCACAAACCCCGAACAATCCGCCCGTTAGTCAGACTCGTACCACCATAAACATAAGGATTCCCCACAAACTGCAGCGCAAAATCCACAATCCCCTGCCGCTTCTCCAGCGCGCCTCCTCAGCAACCTTCCGCTCCTCTTCCGCCTTACGCGCAGCCTCAGCAGCCGCTTCAGCCTCAAGCCTCTCCTGTGCGATCACCTCAGCCTCAGCCTTCGCCTCCTGATACCCCTGAACCCTCAGAAACCGTCTTATCCGCCAGAGCACTGGCAAAAGCAGAAATAGAATCCACACCATCCGAAAAATCATCCTCAATGAAAGCTCCTCCACATCTCCATCAGACACAGCACTGACACCATCCACATCCGCAAAAACAGCAGAAGGAACCACACCCACAAGAACAGCACTCAGAACAACAGCAGCAAATTTCTTATAAAAACATAAACAATAAAACTCCTCTCAGAAAACCACGCAGCAGCACCCACCCATTCAGGCAGACATTCACAATCCACTTCGCCACGCTCCTCATTCGCCATTTTGTTACATTTTTATTAAATTTGTTACGCAAGTGTGTATCCTACCATAAAAACCCCCACCTGTCAAACCCCTTTCACAAAACCTTCACACACCAATCAGCCATCTAGCACAGCGACGATGGCTTCCACAAGAAACTCAGCCTTTCCTCCCAGCCATCCAGCGCAGCGCCGATGGCTCATTCAACTCCCGGGATACCCACTCAATCTCCAGCCCTCATCAATCCCCACTTCCGCCAGTCGCCCCACACCCCCCCACTACCTCCCGCCCGGAACCGAACAGCCTGGGAGACGGGTGCCGGTTTGCGACTCTGCAGGAGGGAGCTGATTCTTGGCTGGCGGAAATCTGCGTTGTTTTTCAAAAAGTCCGCTGTCTGAGCGGCAGCAAGCCGCGAGTTCGGACTTTTAAAAACGGTTTTAGCAGAATTCCGGCAGCCTAGAAGCCAGCCCCCGACGAAGCCGGAGCCAACCGGCACCGTCTCCCAGGCGTCCGGCATCCGCCATCCGCCATCCACCATCCACCACAAAAAGAGCGCCCCGCAGCCATCCAGCCCGCAAAGAACGCTCTCTAATTTCCATCAGCTTACAATCATACACAATCACCTACGATCAGCATACAATCCCATACGATCATCAAATATAACTCATAAACCCCTTCCAACAACCTCACTACTCTTAGTAACCATCAAAAACGCCTGCGGATCCACCTCATCAATAAACCTCTGCAGAAGCACCGCCTGTCTCACATCCACAACCGTCAGAATAATCTTCTTATCCTTAATAAACTCCCCATGATAAACCGTATCCGATCCAGCCCATTCATAATAAACTCACAGATCTCATGGCTTACGAAATGAAAATACTTATTCAGCTTCATTCTCTCAATAGACTTATCGATCAGCAACGTCTTAGCCATAAGCCCCAGCACAGAACAAAGCCCCGTAGTAAGATCAAACACCATAAACGAAACAACAACGATCACACAATCCACCGCAAACAATGCACCCGAAATATTCATCGTAGAATACTTCTTAATGATCATCGCCACAATATCCGTGCCACCACCCGAAGCATTCTCAAAAAACAGCAGCGCCGCAGCCAGCGCCGGCAAAATGATCGCAAAGCAAAGCTCCAGCATAATATTCCCCGTCAGCGCCCTGTTCATAGGAAAAACCTTCTCAAACACATTCAGAAGCAAAGAAGAAACAACCGTAACATAAGCCGTCTTCACTCCAAAATCCCGGCCAAGAACAATAAACCCGATCACCAGCAAAATCAGATTGATCACCAGGTTGATCTGCGCAGACGTCATCGGAATAAAATGCGAAAACACAACCGCCATACCCGAAACACCACCAAAGGAAAAATTATTCGGAAACTTAAATACATAAATCCCCACATCCATCAGAACAACAGCAAATGTGATAATGATATACTCCATCACACGCTTTGGTATCAGATTTTTCATTAAAAAATATCCTCCTGATCTCCTCAAATAATTTTCACCGGTAACTACCAGTCAAAACCAGCAATCCCCGTATCCTCTTCGTTTATCATACCTTATATCACCAAAAATGCAAATAAAAAAAAGACAGAGAAAAATACATTTCCCTGTCCCTTATATCAACGATCACGATCAACCACAGCTTACAGCCCGAAAAACCTCTCCAGAAATTCCGCCACACCATCATGATCGTTATCTCCGGTCACCTCATTCGCTGCATCCTTTACATACTGTTTGGAATTACCCATAGCGACTCCGATGCCTGCGCCTTCCAGCATTTCCAGATCATTTTCATTATCACCAAAAGCGATCACATGCATCCTGTCAATGCCAAGCTTTGTGCGCAGCATGGCAAGACCCACACCCTTATCCACGCCTGCTGCGTTGAACTCTGCGTTACCGCTGATGAAGTAGTGACAGCCACATCATCCAGATCCTTCCATTTTTCACGAAGTGCCCTGCTGGTCTCCATATCATCAAAATAAATATTGATCTTCTCTGCCTGATCAGAATATCTTCCTGATGATAAAAATCCTTAACATATTCATGTCTGCTGAGAAAATAATCTACAAAAGTTTTTTTCCAGCAGGCTTTATCCGCTACAGATGCCACATAATCTCTGGCATCCGCATCAGAATAGGCGATTCCGTTTGCATAAGCCTCTGCGATCCAGCCTTTTGCGCCACTGTTTTCCACATCCTTCAGGTTTTACTTACCATTCCTTTTTGGCATGGTTTTCGCCAGATCATCTCATTTTTTATCGTAATCCCAGACAACACAGCCGTTTTCCACGATTCCCCATTTCACACCCCGAAGCACAGAAAACTCCCGGGGGATCAGCTCTCTGGTCCTTCCGGTTGCCGGTACCACATAATGTCCGTCATCGATCCAGACGCTGCAAAACATTTCTGTTTCTCCCGGAAATCTTATTCTCGCTGTTCAGAAGTGTTCCGTCCATATCTACTGCAATGATGTATTTTTTCCATAATTTCCTCCTGTTTGTCTTCTCCTCACAGGCAAAAAGCGCATCTGCACTGCACCCGGATATCCTTTGGCAGTACAGATACGCACAAAAACTCATACCTGCTCTCTGTAAAAGCAGAGACTTTTTCTTCCACTTTACTACATATACAACAGCTCAGGAATTACCGAATCCTCATCATAAACGCCTCGTACGGTCTTAAGTCCGCTTTTGATCCCTGTTCTGTCCTTATAGTTTGCAATCTTAATATCCTCTTTATCGGACACATATTTTGCAAGACCTTCTGTACTTACCGTATCCTCAGAAGGTTTGCCACCACGATCCACTGCTCTTTGTCGGAAGTTCTTAAATATGCAAAGATCTTCTCGTCTTCCGGAAGAAGGAGCTGATAGTCACCTTCTGTAAGAAGTTCTTCCTCATGACGAAGACAGATCAGATCCTTATAATAATAAAACACGGAATCATTTTTTCCAGAGCTTTTTTTACATTGATCTCCTGGTAACGATCAGAAAGGCGGAACCATGGCTTACCGGTTGTAAATCCTGCATTTTCGCTGTCATCCCACTGCATAGGAACCCTGGCATTGTCACGACTCTTGTTCCATACTGCCTTGCGGAAATCATCCTCAGAAATGGTTTTGTTCTTAACGACAAGATCTGATATGCATTACGAACCTCGATATCCTCGTACTCCTCCAGCGGGGAACTGCACGTTTGTCATACCGATCTCCTCTCCCTGATATACATAAGGAGTTCCCTGCATACCATGGAGAACGGTAGCATAAGCTTTTGCACACTCCTCGCGATAAGTGGTATCATTTCCCCATCTGGAAATCACGCGGCTGATCATGGTTCTCAAAGTACAGAGCATTCCATCCTTTATTATAAAGCTTGTTCTGCCACTCAGTCATAACCCGTTTCAGCTCACGGAGATCAAAAGGCTTCAGTCCCATTTACGGTTTACAGATCCCGGGATACGGTCGATATTCATATGCTCAAATGTGAAGATCATATTCAGCTCCTCACGTTCCGGATCTGTAAACAGTCTTGCAACCTCCGGTGTGGAGCCGGCGCCTCACCTACCGTCGCCAGTCATATTTTTGAAAGCACCTCCCCGGTTCATCTCATGGATAAACTCATGAAGTCTTGGTCCGTTGCTGTGATATTTTCCTGTGTAATATTTACGGTCATCTGTCTTCGGATAATCCGGGAAGGACTGGTCTTTGGAAATAGAAGCGATAACGTCCATGCGCCATCCGTCAGCACCTTTGTCCATCCAGAATTTCATCAGATCATAGATTTCCTTACGGACGGTTTCATTTTTCCCAATTGAGATCCGGCTGTTTTCTGCTGTAAAAATGAAGGTAATACTGGCCGCGCTCTTCATCATATTCCCAGGCACTTCCACAGAAGCTGGAGCCCCAGTTGTTTGGCTCACTGCCGTCTGCTTTCGGATCCTTCCAGATATAATAATCACTGTATTTGCTGTCTTTTGATTTCCGGCTTTCCACAAACCATGCATGCTCATCAAGTATGGTTGACAACAAGATCCAGAATGATCTTGATACCATGCTCATGAGCTTTTTCCGATCAGCTCATCCATGTCCTCGTTACTTCCGAAGCCCGCGTAGATCTTCCGGTAATCACTGATATCGTAACCGTTGTCGTCCTGTGGGGAGTCAAAAACAGGGCTGAGCCAGATCACATCGATCCCAAGGGTTCTGAAGGTAGGGGAGCTTTTCAATAATACCCTTGAGATCGCCGAAGCCGTCTCCGTTGGAGTCCTTAAAGCTTCTTGGATAAATCTGATATACAACGGAATTCTTCCACCAATCTTTCATTTCTTATGTCTCCTTTATTTTGCATTGAGCAGATATTTATAATCCGTTTGCTGCTTATTTATATCCGGTCAGGTGTTCTTCCTGCCCTTTTTTGCGGTCAGTTATTTCGATATAACTTTTTAGGCTTTTTTATAGGCGGACCCTATACGGCCCGCCTTTTTCATAATTCTGATCTTTAATTCCTTAAGGCTTATGCAATTCAAGAAGAGATGCTCAGGATGATAACACCGATGATCAGAACTGTGATGCTGACACGTTTTTCTTTTTCAGCAGATAGTAACACAGAAGAGTCAGTCCAAGGGAACAATGCCGATAAAAATCTGGTCCAACATGTTCTGTAGATTCAGAACAGATTCACCCTTCATGGTGAGTTCATAAGTGGAGTTAAAAGGTTACCATGCTGGCAGTCATACCGCCGACCATGATCAGACCTACAATGCTGGCAGCCTTTGTCAGGATGTTCATAAGACCGCTTGCATAAACCTTCTGAATATATTCAGAACCAAGCTTGTAGCCCAGGAATGTTCCGTAATATTTCACAAGAATAGACGGAATGTTGAAAAAGAAGCAGGAACACGATCGGTGCCAGAACGTTTCCGGATGCACCAAGTCCTACTGCGATTCCGGCTGCGATTACACGGAGAACGCCCCAGAAAATGGAATCACCGATACCGGCCAGAGGTCCCATCAGGGAAGATTTCACCGCATTGATGGAGCTTGCATCAAAATCCTTCTGCTCGCTGTTTTTTTTCTTCTCCATGGATGCCACAAGACCCATGATGAATGTAGATAAGGTGATGGTTGTATTGAAGTAAGACATACTTCTTGTGAGGGCAGCTTTTTGCCTTCCTCATCGTTTTGTAAAATTTATTGATAAAAGGCATCAGGGAATAGCAGAAACCGGAAGCTCCCTGTTTTTGCCGGGCTTACTGCCGCATACAGAGTGAAGGAACGCCAGAACGCTTTTCTCAGCATTTTTCTTTCATCTGCTGGAATGGATTTCGTTAAATTACTCATGAGAAAAATTCCTCCTCTTCTTCATCAAGATATTCGTCAGAACCACCGACCGGTGAAGCTGCCTCTCTGCGCCGCAAGCTGGTTCAGCTTGTAATCATTCATACCAATGGAAATGGCAATGATCACACCGATCACGGCAAGAGCGATCAGCGGAAGCTTTAAGTATGCTGCAAGGACAAAGCCCAGGAAATAAAACATACAGATCTTGTTATCCCAGAGCATCTTCATCAACATTGCCATACCTACTGCCGGAAGAAGTCCGCCGCAAACTGTCAGACCATTCATAACAACATCCGGGATGGCATCCAGAAGTGCACTGACTGCATCAGATCGAACAGGATCGAAAAATGCGAACAGGGAATATAAAAACCAGTTTACAGCCCAGAGCCCATAGTGAAGAGCAACGATCTGTTTTTCTTTTCCTTCTGCCGCCAGACTGGTCGAAGGTTTTTGCAAACATACCTACAATAAAAATATATAGAGAACGGTCTTAATCTGAAGACCAAGGATACCGATTGGAAGTGCAAGTGTCAGGGCTACCTCAGAACCTTTGCCCAGCATGATGGCAAAAAGCAGTTCCTACGGCTGTGGCGATTCCGGGTTCTGCCGCGGAAGCACCTCCGATGTTTACAACTCCCATAAATACGGCTTCCAGTGAAGCTCCGATGATCACTCCTGTATGAAGATCTCCAAGAAACAGACCTACCAGCGGTCCGATGACGATCGGACGGTTCAGCATGGTAAATCCGATCAGCTCTGCACCGCCGACACAAATAAATACGGCAAGTGCTACAAGAAATGCGTTTAACATTTTTTTCTTTCCTCCCTTTTTGTGCTACGTTTTATTTATTCAGTGGATGTCAGTCAAGCTTGTCCAGTACATCCTTCACAAGCTTCTGCTCATCATTGGGTACCTGCTGCATACAGGCCTTCGGATCCAAGAGCCACCCAGCTCTTTCATTGCCTGCTGTTCTGCTTTTTGTCAGCATGATAGTCGGGATCAGGGACAAGCTTCTCGGAAACATCGATTCCATCAAAACGTCCCGTATTTCCTACGTTAAGAAATCCTATCTCACCAACACTTTGTCTTATCTTTCAGAGCATCCTTTACCGTTCTTGTCAGAACCAGGATACGCATTTGGGATGCCTTCGGATTGTTTAAGATACGAATGGCTTCATCCACCGGTTTGATCAGCGATTTGATTCCGCCCGGTACGGCCATTTTCAATGCCATCTTCTGGGTGTTATCGTTGGCAGCCTCATCGTTGGCAACTACGATTCCCTGTACTGCCAGCTGCTTGGTCCAGGTCATGGCAACCTGTACCGTGGATCAGACGGTCATCTACACGAAGTGCTGTGATCTTTGCTGTGGAATTTGTCATAGGACTGGGGAGCCAGAGCTTTTTCGGTGCGGATTTTTTGCATACGATGCAGCACCTTCTGAAATCTGCGCAGTATTTTTCGATACCCTGTGCAGTATCTTCTTCAGCGTTTTTTTCAGATGGATTTCTTTCCACCGCCAAGGTCTACCATCTGAAGCTCTTCTCTGGCATCATCGATGAACTCCTGGATCTCCTCCTCTGTCACATCGTCATCTGCCATCATGACCTGCATCAGGACCGGAAGGGTTGGTTCCCTGTGATCAGTGTGACATTTTCTTTCTGGCTGTATCTCAGAAGCTTTGATTTACGCTTCCGCCCATCAGATCTGTGAAAACGAAAATTCTGTCATTTTCGTGCTGTGCGAAATATTCCTCAAACTTTTTCTCCACATTATCTTCCGGTGTTACATAAGCATCGATAGTTGTGATCTCATCCATTTTTCCAACGATCAGCTCTGCTGTATAACGGATACCGGAGGCCATTCTTTCCATGTGTGGCGATCAGAATCTGTTTCATCTGGTATTCCTCCTTCTATACTGTTTCCCTTTAGTTATGTACATAACCTTTGTGCTCACACTATAGCATTAAAATTAGGCTGTGTAAATAGGTTATGTACATAACCATTCATTGTGACAAGTTTAAAATTATGGTTTTGTGCAGGTTTCACATAGAACAGCAAATGCTTATTATCCACATCTTCAGCACGAACCTACACAGGATAACTCTTTTTACGATTTGAGGTAAATTTACAAAAAGCCGAAAATACTCTGACTGTCAGACACTGACAGTTCCCGTATATTTCGGCTTTTGATATCTTTATATATCAGATTCTCTGTACTCTTACTATATTGAAAGTCCCGATTTTTCTATTTTTTCACAGTTCTTGCAGTGACTTCTCGTATCTACCCCCTGATCCAGATCAGGTACATTCTCTCTTGGGCAGACTTACTTTTCCCTTTCATGCTGCGGCTGTACAGATCTCCTGGGGATCAGCGTGACCGGAAGCATGATCTCATTTCACGCTCTTTTTTCCACTCCATTGATCCGTTCCATCAGAATTTCCACTGCAAGAGACGCCTTCTGCTCCACATTCTGGCTGATAGTAGTCAGACGAGGCACGGAAAATTCCCGCATAGCTGATGTTATCGTATCCCTGCAATCCGATCTCCTCCGGAATCTTTACCCACGACTGCTGAAAAGCTGATGGCCTCCAATGGACCTAGAGGTCCGACAGGAAAAACAGTGCGGCCTTTGGTTTTTTCCCGCTGGAGCAGCCACGCATAGCTTTCTTTCGTGTGGCGTAGTTCATTCCAAGAGCAGTAAACTGCACCTTCTGCTTTTTTCTTTGCAAAATCCTTCGCCGCCCGCTGAGCGCCCATATAACGAAGATGATCCACACCATTATCACGGCCTGCGCAAACCTGGATATGCTCATAGCCGCATTCCAGAAGATATTTTGTCATAAGGTATCCGCCGCTCTCATCATCCAGTCCGATATTCCAGGACAGATGGTTTTCCTGGCCTGCATCAAAGTTCACCATATGCATCAATAGAAACGATCGGTTTTTGATCCGGCTGATAATTTTTTCGCGGTTTTGCTGAAGGAAATGGCAATAACACCATCTATCCCAGCCCTGCCACCATCTGAATATCCTGTATTTTTGGAATACAGCATCAGATAATATCCCAGTTCCTGCACGTATTTCTCGATAAAACCGATAATTTTTCCATAAAAAGGATCTCCGATGATGGAATCCCTGAAGTCTTTATGATAGTTGATCACAACTGCGATCAGCTGGGATTTTTCTTTATTCAGAACTCTCAGTCCCATTTTTTTCTGGACATAACCCATCTCTCGATAAGATTCTCGATCTTCTGAATATTGACAGGAGATACTTTTTTTTTTTCCATGTATGACGTTGGAAACAGTTGTTGTACTCACGCCTGCTCTTTGCGCGATTTCCTTAATCGTTGCCATTATCTTTCCTCAGAGATATTTCTGTGCGGAAGCCACTGCATTGGCTCCGTCTGAAACAGCAGTTACTATCTGGCGAAGTGCCTTGGTACGAATATCCCCCGCCAAAAACCCCAGGTGCGTTGGTAACACCCTCTTCTCCTGCACAGATATATCCATTTTCATCCAGCTTCAGCTGGTCCTTTACAAGTGTCGTATTAGGAACGATCCCCACAGCAATGAAAACACCTTCTGCGGTCAATTCCCTCTCTTCATTTGTTTTTATATTACGGATTTTAAGACCGGTCACTTCATCCTGTCCCAGGATCTCAAAGGGAACACTGTCCCACACCATTTCTATATTCTCACAGGCAAAGACTTTCTCCTGAAGTGCCTGATCTGCTCGAAGCGCATCACGGCGATGAACAAGATATACCCTTTCACAGAGGCCGGAAAAGAAAAACTGCATCCTCTGCTGCCACGTTTCCTCCCCCCCACTACCACTGCGGTCCGATCCTTATAAAAAGCTCCGTCACAGGTAGCGCAGTAGGAAACACCCAAGGCCGCTCAGATCATCCTCTCCCGGGATATCCAGCTTCCGGTGCTCTGCCCAAATGCAGGATCAGGGCTTTCGCCTGATATTCATGCTTTTTGTACGAATCGTCTTGATCTCTCCGGAAATATTTTCCAGGGAAAGTATCTCTCTCTCGCTGCGGTTCCAATCAGTTTCCGGGCATGCGCCCCAAAGGCTTCTCCGAGATCCATGCCCGATATCCCCGGCATTCCCGGATAATTATCCACCGCATAGGTAGCTGTGACCTGACCGCCCGGTGCAAAGTTTTTATCGATCCATATGGTATTTAACCTGGCCCTGGACGCATAGATCGCTGCCGTGATCCCTGCCGGACCTCCGCCTAAAATTGCAAGATCATAAATATCACTCATGTTATTTCTCCATTTTTTGTATATTTCCGCTCACATAATATCATAGATTCCGTAATTTTCCAATATGATAGAACAAAAGCGCCACTCTGAAGGACGTTACTGTTTGCTTCGAGACCATCAGCACTCTCCACATGGTATATGTCTGTAAACAGTAATGAAAGACTGTCTTATGTCTCTTAAAATCAGGAAAAATAAATCTCCTATTTTCATCACTCTGCTTCTTATCCTGGCACTTCTCACCGGCCTTACTGCCGGTTATTTTTCCACTCACGGGATCACAGAAAACGGAAAATTCGAAGCCTTTTCCGGAAAAGTTTTTCAAAAATGAAGTTTCCGGCAGCACCCTTACCCTCCATTATACCCTGGCATCCGGAAAAACAGGGTATCCGGCGAAAAAAAAGCTTCTCTTGGCACTGTCCCCACAGATATGAAAATACATACCAGATCTGCAGCCAGTACGAAAAAGCTGAAATCCTTCCGCTACAGCCGCCTTTCCACGGAAAATCAGCTGACGCTGGACTCCATGCTCCTCTATTACCACACGGAAAAATCACTGGGCGACAATTATCTGCTTCAGGGAGCCTCTTGGCCCCAAGTCTTGGTATTCAGGCTCAGCTTCCGGTTCTTCTGGCGGAATATGCCTTTTATGAGATCGTGATATCACCGACTATCTCACTCTTTCTCACCACCATCCGCCCATACTTTCGGAGCATCCTGGAATTTGAAAAAAAAGAAATCCGAAGCTGGTTTCTTTATGAGCGATACTACCCTGGACCGGGTCCTTGCACAATGCAGTGCTTTTATCCAGAATCCCGACAACAATTATATGCTGGAAATTTTCCAGAAAAAAGCTATCCGAATATGGAAAACTTCCTTTCTCAGAGCAGAACGCTCTGGTCTGACCCACCAAAATCTTATGAAACAGAAGTCATCCCAGCCTATCAGGAACTTTATGACCGGTCTGGAGGCTTTGCGTGGCACAGGAAAAAATGATCGTGGCCTGACTTATTTCAAGGGAGGAAAAGCCTACTATCTCTATCTTCTTCAGAGTCAGACCGGCTCTTACGTTCCTGTAAAGCAAATGGAAAAACGACTCTCCGGACAGCTTTCCGACGAGATTGGCATCGCAGGAACCATACTTCGACAAAACCCGGAGCTTCTGACTACTCTCAGCCGGGGAATCACTTTCAGAGAAATAAAGCCTGCCCAGATGCTGAATGCCTTGCAGCAGAAGATCCAAACAGACTTCCCACCTCACAGATGTCACCTTTGAGCTCCGCACAGTCCACGATTCCATGAAAGAATATCTAAGCCCCGCCTTTTATCTCACCCCACCTATGGATACCGGAACCCCCAATGTGATCTACATAAATCCGGCTGCCGGCTACCAGGGCCTGGAGCTTTTACCACACTGGCACACATGAAGGCTTCCCGGGGCATCTTTACCAGACCGTCACCTTCCCACGCCAAAAAATCCTCCAACATCCGAAATCTTCTCTGCACCTCCGGCTTTGCAGAAGGATGGGCCACCTACATCGAACCTATGCCTACCAGTACGCCGCCGATTATATTCAGGATCCTTCTGCCCACAGAGCTTGCCAAGGATCTCCCTGGCTGAACCGTCATCACTTTATGCATGTACTCCCTTCTGGACATTGAGATCCATTACAACGGCTGGACTCAGGCACCGTATCCAGCGCCGTTGTCTCCAAGATCTACCAGTATAAAGCAGGAAATTATTTACTGGGGTATCTGGACTTACGCACTTCCGAGACAGAACCGCCTTGGCCGACTTTGGCTTTCCACAGCCAGGTACTGAGATCGGTGGTGTACAGTTCCCGGTGCAGTATATTATCGGAATTTTGGAAACTATTTTTTCCTCCAACCAGCAAAAAACAGTTCATAAAAATCATCCTCACCCTCAAGCAGAAACCAGCTCCCCATAAAAATTTCAGCTGGATCCATCTCATAAAACCCCCAATGCTTCGAGGAAGCCTCTGTACAAACCTCACTTTTCTGGTCACATTAAAAAACTCATAAGCCAGCTCCAGAACCACACCACTGTACTTCTTCACCGAAACCGAAATCCCAACGAAATACATCATCAAAAGCACCGGCTTCTTATAAGAAACTGAAACCTCTGCAACCGGAGAAACAATCCCCGCTTCTCCACCTCACCCATAACCAAAGCCCAACTCCTTCATGAATCGATCCGGGCCTCTTCCATCCATTTCACATAATTGGAATGATGGATGATCCCCATCTGATCCGTCTCATGATACTGTGCCTTACGCCTGTAAACACCCATGTTTATATCCTCTTCTGTAAAAATCTGGACATTTGTCACCAGTAACAAAAATATCCTCTTTATTTCTCACAAACCATACTCTTTATACAACTCCCTGCAAGCCTCCGCACTGTCTATGATTTTCCCCAATCTCATCCATTCGACCATCCACGATCAAACGATTGATCAACATCCTCATCCTCGTTTCTCATTACATAAAACGGAAGCAACATCAGTAAATTCTTCTCAAAAATGAAAGCTGGGCATCCGTGATCAGTCCCCGTCCTCCAGCTGATGCTCATTCCGAAGATGCACGATCTTCACATCCTTCGGATATGAAAAGGTATGAAACACCTCGTTGATAAGCGGAACGAGCAGGTAAGTCATCTTCTCCACCATTGTCCGGAAAACATCGTCAAATATAGTATTGTTATTCATTAACACTCCTACTGATATATAAATTATACCACACAAAGAAAAACATAAAAACCACATAAAACGGATTTTCATAACCTTCACAGTAACAAAAATGGAAAATGCTTTCAGAACCGAAGCTCCAAGAATGTCCATACAGACAAAAAAGATCTTATAAGATATACCAACCATACCATACACCAGAGAGAAAAAAATCACGCAAAACCCATCCAAAAATCCCACCACAATTCGACACACTCCCCAGCCGACAACGAAGCGCCTCGACACACTCCCAGCCGACAGCGAAGCGCCTCGGCCCCACCCTTCCCATCAAACCACAAGGGAAACTCAGCCTTTCCTCCACGCCGTCCAGCGCAGCGCTGACGGCTCATCCTCCCCGTGAAACCACTCAACCTCACACTTTAAATCAAACTCCCGCCCAGCCCCCTAACCCCTACCGCCTTGAACCTCACAGCCCGAGCCGGGGATGCTGTCTGGTCTGCTTCTGCAGGAGGGGAGCTGATTCTTGGACGGCGGGAATCTGCGTTGTTTTTCAAAAAGTCCGCTGTCTGAGCGGCTGCAAGACGCGAGTTCGGACTTTTGGAAAACGCTTTTAGCAGAATCCCGGCAGCCTAGAAGCCAGCCCCCGACGAAGCCGCAGACCAGACAGCATCCCCGACTCGGGCGTACGTTCACCCCCACCACCCTCTTCCCACCAAAATAAAAAATCTGCTATAATACAACCACACAACAAAAATCAAAAATAACAAAGCGAACAATCACCAATCAATCGCATTCAAAATCCAAAAGAAAGACAAGGTAAAACATAAATGAAATTTCCACCCAACATCAAAAATCCTCGACTCCCTCAAAGGAGTCTTCAAAAAAGCTCACCCCGGAGCCCCTCAGAGAAACCCGGCGCAACCCCCAAGGACAACATCCCCCTGAACTTCCGCGAACGCAGCAATGCCCGCGTAAGTCTTATGGCATCCGTCATCGTCCTTGCAATCCTGGTCCTCTTCTTCAATCAGCTGGACTACCGCCTCATCCGCAAACCAGCCATAGACGCCCAGAAAAAGCCGCGGCAGTCAAAGCCAAGGCCGAGCAGGAAGCAGCCGACACCACTGCCGAAACTACCACTGCCTCCCGTCATCGCAGTAGGCGACAACCTCTATCACCAGAGTCTCATCGACCAGGCGCATCCCTCTGACAGCAACTGGAACTACGACAAGATCTACACCCACATCCAGGACACCATCAAGGACGCAGACATCAAAATGATCGATCAGGAAACCGTCTTCACAACCGACCATGACCGCGTAAGCTCCCTACCCATCCTTTGCAACACCCACAGAAGTAGGAGACGCCATTATAAAAGCAGGATTCAACGTAGTAGAATCCGCCAACAACCACATCGATGACTTCGGAGAAGGCTTCCTCACAGACACACTGAACTTGAAAACCAAATATCCGGATGTCACACTTCTGGGGATCCACGACTCCCAGGAAGATGCCGACACCGTCAAGATCCGTGAAGTAAACGGTATCAAGATCGCATTTCTGGATTACACCTACGGCACAAACGTAGGCGGCATTGAAGGAAAAGACTACATGATCGACATGATCCGCAAAGACAAGATCACAGCCATGATCCAGAAAGCAAAACAGCAGGCCGACTGCATCATCTTTGTAGCACACTGGGGTACCGAAGACGAAACCATGCCAAACGAATACGAAAAACAGTGGGCAGCCTACCTTATGGAGCAGGGCGTAAATGTCATCATCGGCGGACATCCACATGTACTCCAGCCATATGGCCGCCTTACTGATGACAAAGGCAATGAAACTGTAGTCTTCTACTCTCTGGGAAATTTCGTATCCACCCAGCAGAAGCTGGAAGAACTTCTCGGCGGAATGGCAAAATTCACCATTCAGAAAACCGTACAGGACGGCAAGACCTCAATTGAGATCCTGACCCCTACAGTGGAACCTCTGGTCATGCATTACAACAGCGATGCCGGTGAATTCGGACCATATGCTTTCCGATTACACAGAAGAACTTGCATCTCAGAACGGTGTACAGTCATACATTGGCTCCGGTGTATTCACTCTTGACAACCTGAAAAAGAAGTTCAACGAGATTATGTCCATGAATGTCACTCCATCCACAGGAACCAACCTCCTGGATGTGACCATTGACACAGACCTGAACATGATCGATGCATCCGGAAATGTCGTAGAAGATACCGACTCCATCACAGCAGAAAAATATTACGCAGATAAAGGCATTGACATCACTTCCGAAGACTTTAACTCTGCTGATAATAACTCAGGCAGCACAGACGACTCCTCGGATGACGGTTCCTACGACGACAGTTACTCTGACGACGGTTTCCTACGATGATGGTTCCTACGACGATGGTTCCTACGACGACGGTTCCTACGATGATGGTTCCTACGATGATGGTTCCTACGATGATGGTTCCTACGATGATAGCGAAGAATAGCGATAACTTTTCGTAACCAGTTTATACCCAGATCCATAAAATACCGGAGATCCGGCACCTCTGAAGCCAACACTTCAAAGGTACACAGATCTCCGGTATTTTTTATTTTATCTTTTATATTTTCTTTCAAAGATTTCGCTATACAGAATATCAGTATGTAAATATACCAACTCCATAAGCTTCCAAAGGATATGCAAAAAGAAAATTCCCGGTTGTCACAATTTTTCTTTTCGGCTTTAAATACCTTACCCTTCGGAAGAAGCCCTGCTCATCCATAATCAGTTTGTACTGTTTTTTTCTTCGGAACGCCTACACATTGGTAATCGGACGTGCTACCGGTGTAAAAGTTGCATACTATCAGGATATTATTACGTCTTGTAGGAGATTTTCTCACAAAGCTGAAGATACTTCTGTCGCCATCGTTGGCATTGATCCACTCAAATGCAGATGGATCATTATCTGCACCGTAAAAGTGCCGGATATTTGCGGTAGATATGCAGAAGATCACTGACATACTGCTGCAGCTTCTGATGATTTTCCTCGCCAAGAAGATACCAGTCAAGCTCCCTCTCCTCACTCCATTCACGCAGCTGTCCAAATTCCTGTCCCATAAACAGAAGCTTCTTACCCGGATGCCCGAACATGAAAAGTATATCCGGCCTTCAGGTTCTTGAATTTATCATCCAGCTCTCCTGGCATCTTCTCCAGCATAGAACACTTCAGATGTACTACCTCATCATGAGACAGAACCAGAACATATTTTCACTGTATGCATAAGTCATAGAAAATGTCATCTTATTGTGATTGTCCTTACGGAAATATGGATCCAATTTCATGTATTCCAGGAAGTCGTTCATCCAGCCCATATTCCACTTCAGGAGAATCCAAGCCCGTCGTCTTCTGCCTTACCTGTAACCATCGGCCATGCAGTAGATTCCTCAGCGATCATCACAGTTCCATGATTTCTTCCAAGTACAACGGTATTCAGATGCTTGAAAAATTCAATTGCTTCCAGATTCTCATTGCTACCGAATTTGTTTGGCAGCCATTCCCCTTCCTTTTTGCCATAATCCAGATATAGCATGGAGGCAACAGCATCCACACGAAGTCCGTCTACGTGGCACTCCTCCACCCAGTAAAGGGCATTGGCGATCAGGAAGTTCTTAACCTCCGGGCGTCCGTAATTATAAATCTTGGTTCCCCAGTCCGGATGTTCACCCTGTCTCGGATCTGCATGGTCATATACAGCAGTGCCGTCAAAGTTAACCAGTCCGTGTGCATCCTTTCGGAAAATGTGCCGGTACCCAGTCAAGAATGATACCGAGTTTCTGACTGTGAAGATAATCTACCAGATATTTGAAATACTGCGGCGTTCCATATCTGGAAGTCGGTGCATAATAGCCGGTCACCTGATATCCCCAGGAACCGTCGAAAGGATGCTCCGCAATCCCCATAAGCTCTACATGGGTGTATCCCATTTTTTGACATACTGTGCAAGCTTCGGCGCCAGTTCTCTGTAGGAATAGAAACCATCCTCATCCTCTGCTGTCTGCGGATGCTTCATCCAGGAACCCGGATGAACCTCATAGATAGACATGGCACCTGTGTCCGGATCAAAGTTCTCGCGATTTTTCATCCAGGTATCATCTTTCCATTTATAGTTGGTGATATCTGTAATACGAGAAGCTGTTCCGGGACGCATTTCAGCGGCATTGGCATATGGATCTGCCTTGTAAAGCTCCTCACCATGTGCACCTGTAATGTAAAAAATTTATACAGCTGTCCGATCTTCGCTCCCGGTACAAATGTCTCATAAACGCCAATGGGTCCAACTTTTTTCATGGGATTCTTCTCCGTATCCCATTCGTTGAATTCACCTATAACAGAAACCGCCTGTGCATTAGGTGCCCACACTGCAAAATAAACCCCTTTTTTTCCGGTTCTGCGTGTCCGGATGTGCCCCCAGTTTTCTGTAAATATCATAATGCGTGCCTTGACCAAAAAGATACTGGTCAAGCTCCGTAAATTGTAATTTTTTCCCATTTTCAGGTACCTCCCTTTATAGTTCTGCCACCGTCCATTCCCCAATTTTAAGTGGAATTTTTTTATTCTATAATTATACCAATCCCTATATTTTCAGTCAAGGAAAAACCCCCTCCATCCGATATGTGTCTATTATCCGACAGTGTCGGATAAAGTCAAAAAAAAAAGAGACCTGGATGACACGCATTTTGTCATTCAGGTCTCTCCTGTCATTTTTTAATATTCTTCGCTTCCATCGTCATAAGATTCGTCGTAGGAACCATCATCATAGCTTCCATCATCGGAAGATCCATCCGAATAATCACTTTCGTCAGAACCATCGGAATAGTCCCCTTCATCGGAAGATCCGTCACTGACATCCGATACGTCAGAAGAATCGCTTCCATCGGAGCCATCCTCAGAGGAATCCTCTGAATCGCTGGAATTTCCTGCATATCCTGCAACACGACCAGCCTGAAGAGAGCTGTCCCAGAAGTCAGAATAGGAAGCACTCTGTAACGTAACATCCTTCGCTTCTGCAAGCTCGCTGACTGTTACAAGCTTATATCCCTGGTCGATCAGTGCCGGGATCAGCTTCTCTGTGGCACACTTCACAGATGGCTCATGAATATCATGCATCAGGATGATAGAACCGTCTCCCAGTGAGGAATCATTCATGATCTGGTTATAATCTGCATCCGCATCCATCAGCTTCCAGTCCAGAGAATCTGTAGACCACATGAAGAAAGGCTTGCCAACTGCACTCATCTGCTCATCTGTGATCGCGCCATACGGTGCACGACATACCGTTGATGCCTGCCCACAGGCTTTTACCAGTGCATCATCCGTCTTCTGGAACTCCTGCATAACAGAATCCAGATCCATATTCGGCAGCGTCTGTTCCGGATGATCCCAAGTATGGTTACCGATCTCGCAGCCAAGCTTTTACCATTCGCTGTATGGTAGATTCACGGCCCTCCACATTCTGTCCCAGCATAAAGAACGTAACATGGATATTATATTTCTCAACAGTATCAAGAAGTGTCTCTGTATACTCTCCAGGACCATCATCAAAAGTCAGAGCGATCATCGGGCGCTTCTTGAAGGATCATAAGAGCCATCCTCATTAAAATAATAGTCCTTCACACCTTTCTCCACCCATCCGGTCTGCATGTATCCCTTTTTTATCAAAGCTATATGTTGTTCCGTCAATATCCGCAAAACCATTTACATAATATGTACCATCCGGATTCTGATACCACTTTCCTGTAGAATCCTCATGCCATCCCGGAGTCATAACAGAAAGCCTTTCGCCTGCTGCACTGCCCTTTACCGGCATCACCGTTGCATCCGTACCGGAATCCGCGCTGTCTGTATCCGAAGCAGCCGTATCCGTCGATGCCGTACCGTCCTTCGTACTGCTGTCTGTGGAAACCCGGCGGTATTTGCCTGAACATTTACTGTCTCCGCATCCTTATTGCTTCCCGCCGCCTGCATGGTTGACGATGGGAAGAATTACCCCTCGAACAACAAACCAGCAGAAGAATCGCCGCAACTACACAGGTTATCCGCTTCATCATCCGCCGCCGTCTTAACTGTTGCTGTTTTCTGCGCATCCTCTCTCACGCAAAACTCTTTTGTCCATTTTTTACATCCCCGTTTATATACTCATATCTTTCTTTGATATTTAATTTCTGCCTTTAATCATACCTCATTTGCCACTTAAATACAATGCCAATTCCCGAAAGAATCTCTTAATTTGTTACTGTTCACCCGTTCTCAGTAACACACTTCGCGATGCACATGTAAAAAAAAATGGCACCCGGAACACATTCCGGGCACCACATTTTTTAGCTGCTGATACTGTCAGATCCTCCTGACCCGCTGCATCCGATGTGCTGCTGTCTGCATCCTGATCCGCCTCGCCGTCTTCCGGCACCATATCTGTAGCCTCTGCCGCTTCCAGCTCTTCATCCACGGTACCTTCCGCACTGCTTCCGTCCGAGGAAGGATCATCTCCGTTTACTCCCTGGGTATCACCGGCAGAAACCTTCTCCTCAACAGTTGCATTATCCAGGATAAAATCTTCCACTCTCAGAAGCCCGATGGATTCATCTACAGCTGCCTGACCATATTTATCCACCAATGCAGCCAGATCCTTCACACTGTATGCTTTGATCAGTTCATCCTGGATACTGAGAGATTTTTTTATCTTCAAGTGTCATATTCTCCTTATCCATGATCCCCTGTACGATCAGGTTCTGCTTTACTTTAAACTCCGCATACTGACCGCTCTGCTCCTCAAAAATCATCCATGGAGATTCCCTGAGCTTTTTACAAAATCCTCCAGCGTCATATCACCCTGTTTTGCATAATTCTCATACAGACTGCGAAACTCTGTCTTGGCTGTATCCAGATCCTCCTGTGGATATTCCTTCACTTCAGATGCTGAAAGCACTGTGTTCCATGCAGTTTCACGCAATGTGTTCTGTGCACTTGTCTTCGCTTCATCCTCCAGTGTAGTACGGATTTCCTTCTTGTAATCATCCACACTCTTGCAGTCTGTATTCTTGGCTACCCAGGTATCGGTAAGCTCAGGTGCACGCTTAAAGCTCTGCAGAGTGACCTTAAATACCACTTCCTGTCCGGCCAGCTCTTCCGAAGAGTATTCCTTCGGGAAAGTCAGATCGAGATCCTTAGTCTCACCTTTTTTCATTCCGATGATCCCGTCCTCAAATCCGTCGATAAACGTTCCGAGCCTATGGTCAGCTCATAATTATTTGCAGTACCGCCGTCAAAAGCCACTCCGTCCTTGGTTCCCACATAATTAATGGTAACCACATCTCCGTTCTGAACACTGCCTTCCGTTACTTCCTCAGCCTTGTTCTGAAGCTCTTTCCTTGATCCTTCCGTCAACCATATCATCGGTTACGGCTTCTACTGTGTTATCAAGAGTCAGCCCCTTATATTCTCCGATGGTCACATATTTGCTCACATCATCCACGGAAACAAGCCTTGTGTCTCCGGAGGCTGCCTCTTCGCTGTCTTTATTGGAAGCCGTTTCTTCTGACTCTTTGGAATCTGCAGATTCGGAATCTTCTTATCTGTTGTATCCTGCGCTTCTGCTGCAGGTTTTTTGTCATCTTTCTGGTCTGTTGATGTGCCACATGCAGTAATCGCCAGTGCCGCACACAGTGCAAGAACCATGAGATATGCTTTTTTTTCTTCATAACCTACTCCCTTCATCAAGTACTGTCGGTTCGATTATAATCTTTTTTTATACAGATTTGTAAAGTGTGTTTGCTGTCTTACATTTCTGGTACCGGTGTCGGTCTGGAAGAATCCCATACCTCAGATACATCAAAAAGATCGCTCAGCATATCCGGGTTATAATACATTCTGTAACCATCCAGATTTCTTCTTCCCTGTCGGAAATACTGATCTGTGATCTGTACAAAGTACTGACTGGAATCTACATTACAGAAATAGCGGTAGCCACGGCTTTTGTAATACTCATACTTCTCATTATCCGAGGTGTATCCTTCCCAGTCACCGATATCCGCACCAAAGGCAAAAATGATCATATCGGTTTTTCCGAGGATGGGTGCCACATATTTTCCCATTTTTTATTATCGGTCTTCAACTCCGCTGCTGTGGAGCTTGTAGCGTTTCTGTGACCCCAGGTATGGCTTGCAAATTCCCACCCGTCCTTTTCATGGCCTTCGCCACTTTTTGGCTGCTTTTACTTCTTTATCATAGTCAAAATCCGGATTGGCCTTGAGAAAAGCCTTCTGGTCATCCTGAAGATTCTTCTTGGTCTTATATGCCCCATCTGTACGGTAGCCCAGAACACCATTATAACCGGTCATTGCCAGGATACCCTTTCTTCCATGATAGGAAAATCCGGATGTTCTTTGATAAAGGAATCCAGGATCGGCACCACATCGTAATCTCCGGTCACAACTGTACCGTCTGCCTTCTTATACTGCATTTGATATCTCCGTTGTCATCGATCACCAGCTTTGTGGCAAATCCGTCTCCGTCCATATAATGGTAATAGCTGACATCATCCTGCGAAAGGACAAACGGGATCTTACCCTCCGGAACCATGATCTTTCCCTTGCTCATGGTTCCGTCATCATTGATCACAGCCATATCATGAGGACTCACCAGTACGTAACCCTTATCATACATGATCTGGAGCATTTTTTTTGAACTCGCTGACTGTGGTCATCATCTGATTATATCCGGCCTCATCGGAATCTCCGTCAAAGGCCAGTGAGGTATTCACAATCAGGGAATGAAAAAATACATGGGTGATATTCTCAAGTGGATATTCCACACAGGCATCTCTTTTTTTTTCATGTAGGCTGCTGCTGCTTCCTGCATCTTGTCACTGGTAGCAAATTTCCAGTTGTTTTTCAGCACGGAGATCGCGCCGGTATAATCATACTGCTGTGCCAGTTTTTTGGCTTTTTGAGAAGTGTTTTTTCGTCTGAGGAAGTACTGTCGGAGCTGTTCTCGGCTGCTTCCCTTTTCTGTGTTTCTTTTTCTGCCTTTTTTCTTCCTTCGGTGTCTCGGTAGCTGCCGGCTGGTCCTCCGGGTCCGCTGCTGCTTTGGCTTCTTCGGACTGTTCTTCTTCGGCTTCTGCAGCTTCTGCTTCCGCTTCATCAGACTGTGTATCCTCGTCATCCTGTGTCCCCAGAGATCATATTGTCCAACCTGAACAGTGACCGGATGGTTGCCCACAAGAAGTGACGCCGCAAGCACTGTTGTCAGTACACCTGCAATTTTTTTCTTCATAATAATATATATGCCCCTTTCTAAAAAGTCCCCTCGTATCTCCGGATATGACCGTTACATCGGCGGTACCGGTGTCGGTCTTGCCGGATCAAAAACATCTTTTACGTCAAAAGATCGGATAACAGTTCCGGTTATAATACATACGGTATCCATCCAGATTCCGTCTTCCCTGACGGAAGTACCGATCCCGGATCTGTACATAATACTGGCTGGAATCCACGTTGCAGTAATAATTATATCCCTGCCCCTTCAGATATTCGAATTTATCCCCGGAATACTCCTGGTCATTGGTAATGTCGGTTCCAAAAGCAAAAATGATAACATCCGTTCCCCCGATCAGCGGATCTACATTTTTCTTGAAACGTTCGGTATCTGCCTGAAGCTTCTCCAGTGTGACCTGTCCCACATTCTGATGTCCCCAGGTATGGCTCGCAAATTCCCAGCCTTCTGCCTTCATGGCATCGGCAACCTTTTTTGCGGCTGCCCGTTCTTTTTCCAGGCTGAAATCCGGATGTGCATCCAGCCACTGTACTTTATTTTCATCCAGATCTGCCGGACGGGTCTCATAGCTTTCGTCGGTCCGGTATCCCAGGATCCCGTTGTATCCGGTAAGTGCCAGGATTCCTTTTTGCACCGCGGTATGAGAAATCCGGATGCTTTTCCACAAAACGGTCGATCAACGGAACCATGTCATAATCTCCACGGAGACACTTCCGTCATCTTCTACATATTCATTACGGACCTTGCCTTCATCATCCACAATAAGTTTTGTGGCAAATCCGTCACCGTCCATGTAATGATAGTAACACACATCATCCTGCGAAAGGACAAACGGCGATTTTTCCCAGGAGGAAGAAGAATCTCTCCTCTGTGATATTCCCGTTGTCGTCTGCCTTTGCCATGTCCTTGATGCTTACCATCACATAGCCCTTGTCATACATGGTCTGCGTGATCTTGTTAAACTCATCAATGGTTGTCATGACCTGATTATAATCTGCTTCTTTGTAGTCTCCGTCAAACGCTTTGGATGGATCCTTGATCAGAATATGATAAAAGACATGTGTCACCTTTTCAAGGGGCCATGCCGTACAGGTTGCTTTTATGTCTTCGTATTTTTTGCAGCTGCCTGCATCTTCTTATCCGAATCATAGGACGGAGCCTTTTTTCAGAAGATCGATAGCTTTGTCATAGTTATACTGACTGGCCAGAAGCTCTGCCTCTGCGAGAGTATCTTTGGAAGCGGTCTCTGTATTTGTTAGTACCTGCTTCTAAAAGCTTTTTCTCCGAAACAGTCTGTTCTTTCTGTTTGTCAGAAGAAACCATCTTCTCTTTTGAAGCCTTCTCACTTCTGCCCTTCAGCGCACCGACTCCCTACTGATGCCCCGACTGCGACGATCATTGCCGCTGTTATGATGGCCAGACGTTTTCTGCGTTCCTTCAGCTGGCGCTTTTTCTGCGGCGTTTCAATACCTCTTTTTCCGCCATTCTTCGTACTCAGGAGTCCCCATTTCCGGTCGGGTTCCCCGGCTTTTTTCTTTCATATAATATTTCCTCCATCTCTGGTTTATCCATTACATATGTTAGCTCAAAGATAGTTATGTCCTGTATTCTCTGCAGCATACACAGATGAACTGCATCGTAATCATTATAACTGGTAACTGCTGAAATTTCCACCGTTCCACCTGTCTTTTTTTCACTTTTTAATTGCCTTTTTGACGAAACAATGCTAAAATGTTGTTTGCGTAATGTAACCGATTGCGAAACAAATATATATACAGGGGATTCTCAAAATGAGTACAGTTACCATCGTTCTTCTGGTCATCCTCGTTATTCTGATCGCAGCAGTGATCGCACTCTATTTCTTCGGAAAAAAAAGCTCAGAAAAACAGGACGAACAGCAGGCTCAGATCCAGGCTAACAAGCAGACAGTTTCCATGCTGGTCATCGATAAAAAACGGATGCCGCTGAAAGATTCCGGACTTCCACAGATGGTCATCGACCAGACACCTAAGCTTATGCGCCGGTCCAAGCTTCCGATCGTAAAAGCCAAAAGTCGGTCCGAAGATCAACATCCTTATTGCAGATGAAAAAGTTTTTGATCTGATCCCGGTCAAAAAAAGAGATCAAAGCTGAAGTCAGCGGCCTTTACATCGTTGGCGTAAAAGGAATCCGTGGTTCTCTCGAAGCACCACAGAAGAAGAAAAAAAGGCTTCCTCGCAAGATTCCGTAAATGATCAGATCCAAAACAGCCGCCATGCTTTCAGGAATTCCCCTGATGCATCCTTATGTAGTGTAATTATATATCTTTTATTTTCTGCAGGATCTATAAAAACAAAATCCTTGCAGTCTCTTGGCTGTACCTGATCGCCAGATAGCAGTCTGCCACATGTTCTTCTTATTCATATCCAGCGCATAATCTGCTTTGATCTGAAGGTTCTCTGCTTTCCGTCAGCTCCAGATTCGTAGCTGAGATTCCCATCTGAAGTGTTCCGTAAGGGGTAGTATAATAGGTCATGTTTTTTTTGCCCTGTTCAAATACCATGTGTACATTGACCAGTCCCTTCTTGCTGACCTCAGACCCTTTCCGGATACTTTTATGTAATTGATGGTGGTTCTAGCTAAGTTTCATCCAGCAGTTCCTCATATCTGAGATAATGAGAACCATTGCGGAAATAATACTGTCCGGAACAATGATCTCTATAGGTTCCTGATCCCCTGTGCATCCATCATCTGAAGCCCTCTTACATGGATCAAAACTTTTTCTGCATTCTTTTCTCCTATCATTTATGTACAGATCTGTTTAATATTTTTCGATATCGATCTTCTGTGTTTTTTCGATGAGCAATACGTAACTGAACGAAGTATTA
>VOFI01004266.1_pt1 | contig 46193 bp, 38 predicted proteins | sample 5384131 | NCBI WGS metagenome assembly VOFI01 (sample SAMN12384728, study PRJNA508395) | human gut metagenome | isolation source: healthy gut H | host: Homo sapiens
AGGTATTAGCTTTTTTTCAGCTTTTCCGCCTGCTTCTCCAAAAAGCCGGTATTGCTCTTGAAGCTTCGTTTCCAAAAAGCGCTTATGATTGTAAAGCTCGATGATATTTTCCACCCTGCGGTGAACAATTTCTGGATTAAAGGGCTTATTAATAATATCGGAAACCCCGCTGGTATATCCCTTCAGCGCGGTACTCTCGCTATTTTCAGCGGTAATCAAAACAATTGGAATTTGTTGAAACCAACGGCTATTTCTCAACTGGCTCAACACCTGAAAGCCATCCATTTCCGGCATCACCAAGTCTAACAGCATTACCTTGATGCGGCCGCCGTTTTGTTCAAGCAGTTCTAAGGCTTCGGCGCCGTTTTCCGCCTCTAGGATGCTATATTCCTTTTGAAAAAGCTCGCTGAGAATGGCTCTGTTCAGTTCCACATCATCCACGATCAAGATGACCTCGTCACTTTTCACCGGCTCTATCACCACACTTTTCCGAAAATTTCTCCTCTGCCGACTATATTTCAGCCATGTAAAGCTAGCCTTTTACTTTTAATAAAACGGGAATATTTTCATTATAGCTGTTTTAGCCCTTCTTTTCAAAGGAAATCATGTCCGTCCTTTTTTCATTTTTCTTTCCCCATCTTTTCCCCAAAAACATCATTAGGCAAGAGCCTGACAAAGCCAAGATCGTAGAAAAACGCTGTCACTTTCTGCCGCCTGCATCTTTCGAGGCTTAATCAACATCCAACAGCTTTTCCCCGCTTATTTATAAGATTATTATACCGTATTTTCAGGCTCATGAAAAGCCTGGAAGATACTTTTCGCCGTCCCAGGACAGCTTCCAGACCGAAGCATAAAAAAACCCGGGCTGGAACTGCAATTCCAACCCGGGAAAAAATGGGAGGTCGATAGCTTAATATTCTCCCGCCACGCAAAGCTTCAGATGCTCCAGCGCTTGCTTATTGTAACGGCGGGGATTGTCGGTAAACTCCAGCTCAACCGCCAGGTTGCCCTGGTAGCCTACATTTTTCAAAGCCTGGATAACGGCAGTATAATCACAAATACCGCAGCCGGCAGGAATATTTCCTCTGGAAATAGAGTCGTTATCCTTACAGTGGACATTGAAGATACGCTTACCGCCCAACACGTAAATAGTCCATTCCGGATCGATATGCTGGTCGATCAGATGATTGGTATCCAGCTGGATGCCGAAATCGTCATCACCCACATCCTCCAGCACCTTCAGCATAGCGTGAGGGGTGGAAATCATAGAATGAGGGAAGCACTCAATGGACATCCGCAGGCCATATTTTTTTCGCAATAGCCAAAGGCTTTCTTGTAGCTGTCAATCAGCAAATCCCAGTCCTTCTGGAAACAGTAATCCGCAGGTAAGCGATAGCTTTGCTTCAAGGATGGAGCCATGGGGTTAAAGGTCCAGGGAGTCGCGCCAAAGGGCATGGGAACCAGGGCGGATACGATTTTGCAGCCAATCCATTTCGCGGTCTGCGCCGCTTTCTCAAAATGCTTTAAGCTGTCTGCGCGGACAGCCTCATCGGATTATTCCAAACGGCATCCTGGAATACAAAAACATTGGGCTCCAAGCCGATCTTTCTGGAATGCTCTCCCAGCTCGGTGCTGCTCTTTTCATTGAAAAATACATCCAGGGCTTCGGGGTTCCCAAATAGTCGACGGCTTCAAAACCCAGCTCACGGATCTGATCCGCAATTTTAATCAGGGAATCTCCGTGAGGGGTATCCTCCGGGATCGGGGTCCAGCCCCAAGATACGTTGGCAATTTTCATAGTTCTTTTCCTCCTACAAATTGGTAATATTCTAGTTTTGACAGGCTCCAGCTCTCGGCTGGAGCCTGTATGCCGCTTAATATGTTCTTGATACAGCCTCGCATAAGGGACAAGCTGTATCGAAAAAGAAAACCATAGTAAACCATAAAAATACCGGTTTATTAAAACAAACCTCATAGGTCTGACGCTTTATCCTTCAGAGTCCTTCCATTCCGCGAAGGCTGTTTAGAGTAAAGCTTAAATGCTGTTAAAAATCATATTGGAAGGAACCGTAGGGGGTTTTCTGCACACGAATAGCGTTGCTCTCAGACATCGCCTCAATTTCGTCCACAGTAACCTCTCTGCCCAGCTTGCCGGAGAGGAAAATACCCTCGCTGACCAGCATAGTTTGAAGCGCCAGCCAGGCGGTATCAATTCTCTCGGGAATCTGGCCGCTCAGATAAGCAATCCAGTGTGCCTGATCGTTCACATTATAGAATAGGTTCGGATCAATGGTACGGTTGATCTCCTCGTTCTCGTCGAATCGAATCTCCGCCTCTGTGGTCTGTCCGTTGACCAAATTCATATATTTCAGCACCTGATCCTGATACTCTAACTGATAGGGGAGCCGCAGCCCGCCCTTAGTGCCGACGACAAAGCTGTCGCCAATATTATCCATATGGATTGCCCAAGATTCCAGAATGTCAAGCGTCAAACCATTTTTCATACTTTGCAAAGCCTAAGCCAAGCTCCTCGACTTCAAACTTTTTGCCTTCCAAGGCTCTGGGATCCGCGCCAATTTCCTGATAGGTCATACCAGAAACCCGCTCCAGCTTCGGGATTCCCAAAATATACAGGATCTGGGAAATATGATAAACGCCCATATCATACAAAGCGCCGTGTCCGGCGTATTCCGCTGTCAAAAACTCCGGCTGGAACAAAGCTGGTCCGGTAATATCCAAGCCCGGACGCATTCTGCGGCGGTAACCTACGGAACGGGCATGGTACACCTTGCCCAATGCTCCGTTATCTACCATTTCCTTTGCTACCCGGCTCTGAGGAAAGAACAGCGCTTCCAGATGGATAGACAATTCCTTTCCACAGGTTTTCGCAAAATCATAAAGAAGCTTGGCATCCGCATAGGAACCGGCCATTGGCTTTTCACAGTAGCAATGCTTTCCAGCCTTTAAAACCTCCAGCGCCGAACATGCGTATTGCGTCAATATCGTCTCTCCTCCCTGTAGTCGGTATAACCGCTTTCCACGCCGTATTGCGCTCTCCAGGCGTCCAATTTTTCCTGGTTCAAGTCACAGGCCGCCACAACCTTGGCGTTAGGGATTTTTGCATATCTCTGCATGTGGGTATGGGATATCATACCAGTACCGATGATACCTACTCGAATCTCTTTCAACAGAAGTTCCTCCTCATTTTTCATAATCGGCCGCTGTCCCGCTGTTTCTCTTCCGCAAAGCCCTCCTCTCCTGTCATTTGAAAACCCGCGGCTGGCATACGGCTAAAAAACAATTCCTATCACTAAACCAAATAAACAAAATTGTATTTTCAAGATTTGCTTTATTATAGCATTTATCCAGGCGACAAAACACCTTACGAATTTGACATTTTTTTTGTACAATAGTGCAATTTGTAGGGGGATTTTTTAATTGAAAAAACAGAATCCAAATTTCACCAGAAAACATTTGATTTATTTTCCAATCCTCCATATAATAAAGAGGTATAAGGATGTGATGAACGTGAAACTAGAAGAATTCTTCGCTAATAAAAAGCTGCTCCGAAAAATTATCAAGAAAATCCTGCTGATCATCACCTTCACAGTGGCACTCATTTTTGCCCTCTTTAATTTTGATCGGGTTTGGGGGTTTATCACCGGTGCCATCTCACTGGCCGCCCCCTTTTTTCATCGGAATTGCCATCGCTTTTGTGGTGAACGTTCTGTTAAAATTCTATGAGGAAAAGGCATTTGCGTTTTTGAACAAACGGAACGGAAGAATCTGGAAAAAAATCCGCCGGGGAGTATGTATATTTTTATCCTTTCTAACCTTTGTTCTGGTCATCGGCGGTATTATCCTGTTTGTGGTTCCCGAGCTGGTAAATTCCGTTAAGGTGCTCACTGACAATGCGCCTTCCTATATCAACCGGCTGATGCAGGAGACCACCAAGCTTTTGGAAAAGTGGAACGTCACTCAGGAGCAAATCAACGCTCTCAAGCTGGACTGGTCCTCTATTTTGACCCAGGCCACTCAGGTCACTACCAATTTCATGGGTTCCGTGTTTAATATCACTGTCAATGTGGCAAACGGTATTTTCATTATGGCCATGAGCTTCATTTTCTGTATGTATATGTTGGTAAATAAGGAAAAGCTCACCACAAACCTAAAGCGGGTAATGTACGCTTACCTGCCAAACCGGGTAGCCAAAAGGGCCATTGACGTGGCCATTCTATCAAATAAAATCTTTTCCAATTTTGTGAGAGGTCAGCTTACCGAGGCTTGTATCTGGTTTTTCCTCATCTATCTGGGCATGACGGTTCTCCGGCTTCCCTATGCTCTGCTGATCAGCGCTATTGTGGCCCTTTGCAGCCTGATCCCTATCATTGGGCCTTACATTTCTATGTTCACTGCCGGCTTTATCCTTCTTCTGGTAAATCCCTGGCACACTCTGACTTATCTGATTTTTTTCCTGATTTTGCAGCAGATCGAAGGCAATCTTATTTATCCCAGAGTGGTTGGAACCTCAATCGGCCTCCCGGGCATCTGGGTGCTGCTGGCCATTATCCTCTGCGGAAATCTGTTCGGTATGGTCGGAATTCTGCTAGGCATCCCCACTTTCTCCGTTATTTACACACTGCTGCGCGGAGACACCTCCGCACGGCTGAGAAAGAAGCGGCTCACTACCGAGCAGATTCTTCGCAACTCTCCTTATGAAGCCCATTCTCCCGACGATCCGGAGCAGACGGTTTTAGAGGAATTTAAAAAGAACAGCGGTAAGTAACGGTTTCCGGCTGCTCTGAAATTTTTATCGTATGAAACTATTCGGAATTGTATTTTAATATTCTTAGAAAAGCTAAAGCTGCCGCAATAAGCGGATGTTCCTAGTTTTGTCCGAATCTACACAAAAGGGCACAGCGCTGGTTATCAGCGCTGTGCCTTTTGATATTCGAACCTCACGAGTTCTCTATACTCTCTTTGTATCAAAGCTCCTCCACCACGTCACGGAATACTGCGCGAATAATATCTCCGCAGTTTTTCTCATTGTGAGCCGTAACCGTGACTACCGCATTTTTGTCCGGAACAATAATAGAATATTGGCCGTATTTCCCGTCTAGGCGGTAGGCTCCCGGATAAACGCACCGCCAAACCTGATAGCCGTACCCCTGAGAATTTTCCGGCTCTCCAGAACCACTCTCGGTTCCAATACAGTCGAGCTGAAGCTGTTCCACATATTCTTCGCTGACAATCTGTTTGCCCTCCCAGCTTCCTTTTTGCAATAAAAGCCTTCCTAATCTTGCCAGTTCCCCGGTAGTCAACTGGAGTCCGGTGGCGCACAGCGGGTGCCCCAGAGGGCAGCGATTCCATTGAGGATTAAAAATCTTCAATGGCTCAAACAGCAGCGGCACAAGAAAATCCCTGACGTTTTTCCCTGTAACCTTTTCCACCACCCGTCCTAAAATATAGGTGCACGCATTGGAATAATAAAAATGAGTCCCAGGCTTGCTTTTCATTTGGTCCGCCCAAAACTGCCTGGCCCAATCCGAGCTTTGCTCCAGCGGTACGGAAAACCAAAAATTTTCCTTTCCGGAGGACATGTGCAGGAGATCCCGAAGCGTAATCTTCTCACTGCCGGCGGAAGCGTCTTCTGCAAATTCCGGAAAATAGGATAAGGCTCGGTCTGAAAGGGCCAGCCTCCTTTCATCCAGGCAGATTCCTACCGCCACGGACAAAAAGGTTTTGCTTGCAGAATGAAGATTCACTCTGTCATCGCTGCGGAACTGAAAGGCAGCTTCCTCTCCATTGCAATATAAATGGATACCATACAATCCCAAATTCTGCTCTAAATTACTTAAGCGAATCCTATCAAAAACAGCCTGCCGCAACATAGCATCTTCCTTCCGTGTTCTGTTTTTTTCTATGATAAGCCTTTAAAGGGAAAATATCAATTATTATCCATACGAAAATATTTTTCGCCTATCGAAATACTTTTCCTTGCCGTATATGCTGTCCCGCGGCACATTAAATGGCCAAGCCGCTTAATTAGAGGGTGTGATAAAGCATTTTCTCTGAAGGGAAAAATCCCCCTACGCTCGGAAAGAGGCACGCATCTTTCTGTTCAGGCCTGTGTTATTCCGCTGAATTTTCCAAAAAGAAATTTCTTCTGCCGTCTCTTCAGCAATAGAAAGTATCCGGCGCACAGCAAAATCTGCACTACAGAAGAGGCCGGTGTGGCCAGGCCGATATGGAATAGAGAAGCGCCGTCCGTCAAAGTCATTAAATAAGAAACAGGGATTCTCACCCCAAAGGCGCCTACAATTCCCTGGATCATAACAAAAAGCGTTTTCCCCCGGCCGTTAAAATAGCCGATGAAGCAAAATAAAAATGAAGTTAAAATACAATCGATAGAATACGCCCGCAGATAATCGGAGGCCGCCATAATCACCGCTGTATCATTTTCCTTCACAAACAGCGTGGACAAAGCGCTTCCATGGAAAAAAGAAAGATACGCCATAAATAAGCCAACCACAAGCGAGGACAAGATACCATACAATAGTGCCTTTCCCGCCCGATCCAGTCTTTTTGCGCCTACATTCTGGGCCACAAACGCAGCCATAGACTGCATATAGGCCGAGGGCACCAGCATAATGAATACACAGAGCTTTTCCGCCACACCCACTCCAGCCGAAGCGATTACTCCCATGGAATTGACAATTGCCATAATAACCAGGAAAGAAATATTGACCAGCAGGTCCTGAAAGGCTACCGGTGCTCCGAGAGACAAAATTTTTTGAATATGCTTTTTTCTCAGGCCGCAAATCTTTTTTGCGCAGAGAAAACGGCAGCATCTGCCGACGGATAATAAAAATTGACAGCAATACGCTGAACGCTTGCGCCATCACGGTGGCCAAGGCGGCGCCCTGAGTTCCCATATGAAATACCGCCACAAAAATCAAATCTCCGATAATGTTAAAGACGCAGGCGATAGCGACTGTGATCAACGGCATTTTAGAGTCCCCGATTCCCCGGAACACACTGCCCAAAACATTATACGCCACAATGAAGGCCGTCCCGGCAAAGCAGATCCTTAAATAATCTACAGTTTGTGAGAGGGCTGCCTCAGGCGCCTGCATTAAATGAGCTAAAGGCTCCGCCGACAAAAGCATTGCCGCGGTAAGCGCTATGGAAATTAACAGAAACATACAGATTCCGCTGCCAATGACCTGACCGGCCTCCTTTTCCCGTCCTTCACCTATTTTTTTGGCCGATTAAAACGGTGATTCCCATAGAAAGCCCCACGATCACGACGGTAACAGTATAAGTCACCTGGCCTCCGGTAGCCACTGCGGACACATCTGCCGCGGAACCAAATTTTCCAACTACCCATAAATCCACAGCACCGTACATTGCCTGTAAAAACAAAGCAATCAGCACAGGAAATGCAAAGGAAATCAATGGTGAAAAAATTTTTCCTTCTGTAAAGGTGCGTTTTGTTCCCACAAGCTGTAACCTCCTAAATACAACAAAAAGCCGGATAAAACATCAGGCACCCCCGACATCTTATCCAGCTTAGCAGTTTTGACCACAAGCCCTCCGATGAAACAAAAACAGTATAGCAATTTTAAAAAAAGCTGTCAAGAAGGTTCTTTTATACTATAAGGGAAAGGAGGAAAGTTACAACACCCTTCCTCCTTTTTTTCTGCTTTATACAGGACAAACGTTTACCGCCCTCAGTTTTTTGCTGTTTTTCGGATCTGTCTCAGTATCAAACGTAACTTTTTGGCCCTCAGCTAAGCTTTTAAAGCCTTCTCCAACAATTGCGGAAAAATGTACGAATACATCCTCCCCGCCGTTATCATTGGAAAGGAAACCGAACCCTTTCTCAGAATTAAACCACTTTACTGTACCATTATTCATTTAGGTACCTCCAAAAATATTTATTTGTACCCATATAAAACAAAAACTCACAAATTTGCACAATCATAAAAAACTAACTATGATCTGCAAACTTGTGAGAACAAAGCAATTATCATGAATACTTATTTAGTATAACAGTTATTTCATTCTGTGTCAATAGCCGCAAAAAATATATTTCAATTCAAATGCTTTATTTGTGTTGGAACAGAATTTTAAGATAGTTTTCCCTAAAGGCCAAATTTTTCATATGGTATGGGAGCCGTGCAATAATTGGAAAGCCTTAAAAATTTATAATAGGCTGTTTTTTAATTTCATTTTTAATACCTTTTGCACGCTATTTTTCTTAAATTCTCCAGGATGACGTTTCCTTTTCATTCCCTGCACGCTCCCGTCCTAACCGCTTCTCCTAATTCACCAAAACTAACGGCTGCTTTATTCATAAAATTTTAGTTTACCGTCTTATTCTGTCCTCTGAAGTTTGAGTATCGTGAGATTGACATCCCCGCCGGTTGCTCTTCCGGAACCAGAATAAGTCAAAGTAAAAACAGTTGGGCTCGGAGCGTACAAAACAAAAAAAGCAGATCCGCAAGCACTTGATCCGTTCGTACTAGTAGCAAAATAAATTCCAGTATCTAAATGCGGAGTTCCATTGTACGACGGAGTAATCTGCATATAATTCGCCGTAGGAAAGATTACAGATACTTTATATGAAATGAGATAGTAGCCTGCGGCAAGAGTAATATGAGTGAGATCTGTAGCGGTAATATTGCCGGTAGGATCTGTTATTGCTGGATAAAGCGTGATAAGATCTCCATTATTGTATACCGATTGTACCGCCGCGTATGAGGCAAAAATATCATCTGGAGCCTCCCCCGCTGCACCTGTCGGCCCCATTACTCCTGTGGGACCAGTAGCCCCAGTCGGGCCGGTAGCTCCTGTAGCACCTTGCGGGCCGGTCGGGCGCCGGCAGGCCCGGTCGGGCCGGTTATACCCAGTCCCGCAGGACCTGTGGGGCCCGCCGCCCCAGTGGCTCCTGTGGGACCGGTAGCTCCTTGCGGGCCGGCCGCGCCGGCTGGCCCTGTTGCCCCCCTTGGGCCAGCAGCCCCGGTCGGGCCGGTTATATCCAGTCCCGCAGGGCCTGTGGGGCCCGCCGCCCCAGTGGCTCCTGTCGGGCCGGTAGCTCCTGTAGCACCTTGCGGGCCGGCCGCGCCGGTAGGCCCTGTTGCTCCCCTTGGGCCGGCAGCCCCGGTCGGGCCGGTTATATCCAGTCCCGCAGGACCCCGGGGCCTGCCGCCCCAGTGGCTCCTGTCGGGCCGGTAGCTCCTGTAGCACCTTGCGGGCCGGCCGCGCCGGTAGGCCCTGTTGCTCCCCTTTGGGCCGGCGGCCCCGGTCGGGCCGGTTATACCCAGTCCCGCAGGACCTGTAGGGGCCCGCCGCCCCAGTGGCTCCTGTGGGGCCGGTAGCTCCTGTAGCTCCTTGCGGGCCGGCCGCGCCGGCCAGGCCCTGTTGCTCCCCTTGGACCAATATATTGAACACATCTGCATGGGCAAGACATATTTGAATCGCAGCCACAATAATAACGACGCATTACATTTCCCGCTTTCTTATGCAAATTCTCCTTTCATCTTATTCATTTCTTTTACTATTGGTTACTGCCTTACTGATTTTCGTTCCTGATATTCTAACCTCTCTAATTTTTTAACTGTTTCAGTACCACCAGCTTCCGGTCGTTCACAGTTGTACGTTTTTGTTCACTATGCGTATGACGAAAAAAGAATTATTGTTTTTACAACCCGTTTTTCTGTTTTTGCTTTTTTGACCTCCCATTGCTATAAAGTGCTATAAAGATAAACCTAAAAAATGGCTTAAGCGCTGGCTTTTAACATAGAAAAAGAGGCCGAAATCTGGATTATCTCATTTTTGAGTTCCAAATTTCGACCTCTTTTGAAAATTACGAATTATGCCCGCGTTGTTTTATCAAAACATATGCCGCAGAAGATAACAGGCATCCACCGATCAAAACGATGAATACTTCAGGATAGAATTGATCTCCGGTTTGCGGCGTATTCTGGCCGTTTTGAGAAGTTCCTCCCTGGCTTGAGGAATCGTCAGGATTAGAAGTATCCCCGGGTCTTGATGTGTCCGGTTTAGAGCTGGAATCTCCCGGCTGGGAAGAGGTACCCGCTGTCTCTGCTAAAGCGGCCATTTTCTCGGTCAGAGCTTTCATTGCCTCGTCTACCTGAGCCTGCGCTGCGTTCTTATCCGCAAGCACTGCCTTGGCATATTCCAGCGCTTCCGCGAACGGCTCCCAGGTCTCCGGCGTATAGTCGGCCTCCTGTTTGCCTTCCGCCGCCGCTATCGCCGCCGATAATCCGGAAGTATCCGCTTTTTCCTTCAGAGCCTCCATCTTCTCCGTAAGCTCAGCCGCCGCCTCGTCTACCTGAGCCTGCGCCGCGTTCTTATCCGCAAGCACTGCCTTTGCGTATTCCAGCGCTTCCGCGAACGGCTCCCAGGTCTCCGGCGTATAGTCGGCCTCCTGTTTTCCTTCCGCCGCCGCTATCGCCGCCGACAAATCCGCTTTCACCACAGGCGTCAGCGTGAGTTCAAAGCTGTCTGTCAGAACGCTTTCTTTTGTTAAAGTATTGGTAACTCTGCATACCACATTGACCTTTGTTTCCTGTTCCGGCCAGGTAATCGAGCCGTCCGCTCCGATGACGCCCTCCGGATCACTGGACTCAATGGCAAGCTCTATCCCCCCCCTGGGCATTTCGGGAAGCTTCAAGCCCTTGTCCGGATATTCTGGATTTTCCAGGGAAATGCCGCCGGCTACTTTATCCAGGTCCGTCTCATATTTCAAATTCAGATACGCCTGGATATTGCCGATTTCCTCATCGCTCAGCGCTCGGTCAAAGATCATCAGCTCCGCCAAGTCGTACTGGGTGAAATGATCCGCATAGGCAAAATAATAGGAACACAGCCGGCCCTCGGCTGCGTTATTCGCCAATACAGTGTTTTCCCTGTTTGAGTCATAACCTTCTTTCCGTCTACAAACAGAGACTCTTCCGCAGAATCCTTCACTACTGCGGTGACGGAAAATTCATTGCCCGCGCCGCTTTCGCGCTGGTAAACATTATTGTTATTTTCCTGGCCCGAACCATAACGCCAGGATATCGCATCCGCCAGCGGCGAAACAAACGTCTTGCCCCAGCTTCCGTCTTCGTCAAAATATACCAGGCAGTTTTGGTCTCCGGTTCCTGTCTCTGTTCCCTGATATGCGGATACCGCAATGATGGTTACGGCACTCTTTCCGTCAAGATCCAGATCAAACGACATGGTATCGTCCACGCCGTCAAAACGGATCACCGGCTGCCCACCGTAAGCGTCCTCCACCAGAACCGGCTGGGCTTCTTGTTCAGGCTGCTCCGCGCTGATTCCGGAATCTCCCAGGCTTTCCCAGCTGGAAACTCTTCCCTGTCCATCTACTGTTACATGGTCTCCGGCGGAAAGCCACAGCAGGCTTTCTTCCGGTACGGCGCTGTAATCGCCCGTGCTGTAAAATCCTGTGACGCCCTCCGAGCATTTGCCCTCCCGCGTCGACGGCGCATAAGGTGAGAATATATACTTTTCCAGGCTCCGGATCCTCAATCACATACCGGCCGCAGTCCGCGGAAATCTCCACAGCGTCTCCCAGGCCCAGCAGGACGTAATGGTCAACGGCCTGTTCAGGGAGCCTCCCAGGCCAAAACCAGGCTTCCATTGTCCTCTGTAATGCTGAAATTGGAAGCGTCATGGGGAACAGGTTCTCCTGCCGGTCCTTCAAGCCCTCGATGGCTTTTTTTATTCAGCCGACGGCTCATCATGTCCACGCTTCCCTGGCTGAGAGAGCCGCCGGACAAATACGCTTCCGCCGCATACAATGCCTGCTCCAGCTCGTTCCAGCTGATCCGGTCGTAGTCGCTTCCCGACAGGGACTTCGCTGTTTCAACCGCCTGCTCCAGACCAGAGGTATCAATCTCCAGCAGCTTGTAAAGCTCGGCGTAGCTGCCCGTCAATCCGGCCTGGTCGATGATATTCTGCGCCGGGTCGGACCAGGGAAGGGTTTCCACATGGGTATCGGTGATCGGATTACTCTGGGGCCACTGGTTATTCACAGATCCTGTCGTCGTATAGTTATTGTAGATTGTATTATTGCGGATTTTACCATTTGACATCAAATATTCAGCCAAACATCCCAGGAATCCTGAATCACATTATCATGGACCATAAAGCCTTCCGTTCCTTCATCCAGATAAATGGAACGAGGGCCGTCGTAGATATAATTATAGGCGATAATGGAATTGGGCTGGTAGCCTAAGGTATACAGGGTTCCGCCGTCGCCCGGAAGCTTCGTGTGGGAATCGCCCAGCTTGTTGAACATAATGCGGTTGTTCTTTGCCGTTAAGGTTCGGTTCCCGGGAACCTCCGATTCTGCTTCACCGTTAAAGTTCCACCAGCCCCAGCCGACGCACATAGTCGTCGTAAGGAACATCCGCTACGTCGTTATGAGAGAAGTCGCAGTTTTCCACAAAGAAAGCCATAATGGCGTCGCACTGGTAAAACTCGGAGGAAACATTCCGCACCAGGTTATGCACTACCTGGTCGTTCTTGCACACGCCTTCCACTCCAACCGGGAACCTCTGGTTATCGCTCTTGGCATCCTCCCCGATGAACACATGCTGGGGATGCCCAATATTCGTCGCGTTTCCAGCAACGTTGATAAAGGCGTTCCCCTGTATGGTGGAATCAACCACATCGTTGGTATAGCTGACGCCGCAGGAGCTGGAAATATTCTTGAAACGGTTGCCCTCAAAAACGATCCCCCGGGCGTTCTGCACATCCACTGAGGCGTACGGCGTATCTACAATATTATACCAGCTGTGATGCCAGTTGCCGTGGTCTGCGAATTTCCGGTACAGGCCCAGGCTTTGTACGCCGCCGTAGCCAACGGCGTGCAGGCCGTTTTCCGGATCGTCGATGACCTCCAGGTTGTAATCATCATAGCTGAACTGAATCCCGCTGAACTCAATATTTTCCACCCGCTCGCTGGTAGACTCACCGTTGATCCTCATGAAGCCTTCCGACTCCGGAATCACAAATTCCATTTCATTGATATCGGCTCCCTCGGGCGGATAATAGTATAAGGTCTTTTTCTCCGCGGTCAAAATAGAATTCTCCCGGGTTCTTCAGGTTTTCCAGCGTGTTCCGGATCGTAATGCTTCCGGTTCCCACCAGATTACAACCAAAAAGCCATAGTGGAGAAGATCGCGCCGAAGGGCTGCTGAGGGCTCGAAGATAATGTACTCCCCCGCTCTCATCCTCATAAATATCCTGGATTCCCACCGTATTTCTATTAAAAACCTTTGATTGTGTAATTTCCACGTCTTCAGGATTTGCGTAAACGGCCACGTCGGATTTTTTAAATTTGATGCCCGTCCAGGTGGTTCCGGACGTTTCCGCCCAAGATTCCTCTCCCGTAATGGTCATGGTTCCTACCGTTCCCTGGCCCTCTACGGTATATTCCGTGATTTTCGCCGGCTCTCCGTTCACGTAAAGATAACGAAGCTTGCGGTCCCGGTCCAGAGTGGTTTTATACACCCCGGGCCTCTCCGGGTCCTCCTCCCACTCGGCGTCTAATACCGTGCCGCCGCTGACCACCGGGAGCTCATCCTGATAGTTCTGATATACCACATAATAGCCGTTGCTTCCCGAGTCCTCGACTCCGAATTGCATAGGCTCCGTGATTTCATAGGTTCCCTCCCGCAGATAGACCAGAATGTCTCCCGTCATATTCTGATTGTACTTGCGCACCTCTTCCTGGGCGCGCGCTACGGTGAGGAAGGGGCTGTCGATAGTTCCCGCGTTGCTGTCGCTGCCCTCCGGAGATACAAAAAAGCTCCTCTTTGCACCTCACGCTGGGCCACCTTCAGAGTAGGAATGTCACCGGCCGCGACTTCCATTCCGTATTGGTCCTCTGGCACAAGCACGCCGGTCACGGTCTGCTCCGCCGGGTTCTCCGGGTCGTATTCGTCCATATTCCAAAGCACCGGCGTATCCACCTCTGTGCCGGATTCCATAGTCACCTTCACCGTCTGGGGATGAGGGGATTCCTCCAGGCTGGTGCCCTTGCGGACCGTAATAGCTTTTTCCTCGATCGACGCGATTTTGCATCCCTCTAAATGGAAATTGACGGAATATACCGCGGTATCGCCGTTTTCAGCGATTACCGTGATTTCCGCCGTGCCCGGCAGTGAGGAGGCCTGGGTTACCCGCACCTGAGCGGACGAATCCCGCTGCTTGGGCTGTCACTTCCGGCGCCGCCTGGTTTATGCTCTCCTGGGGCACATCGTACTCATACTCTAAGGTATTGCCGTCAAACCCCTCCAGCGGCGTTCCGCCGATGGAAATGGAGGACAGCTTCGTATCCCCGGACGGCAGGGCGCCGCCGGCATAATAGCTCGAGCTGATATCGCCGATCAGCACTGAATTCGCCTGGCTGCCGCTGTGATAGGAAAAAACAGAAAAGCTGCCGCTTGAAACTGTTCCGGAATAGGAATGGTCAATGCTCCACTCCGCGGGTTCCTTTTCCTGTTCGTTCCAAATCTTGGCGCAGATCCGGTTCTCTCCGCCGTCCTGGCCCTCCAGCGTCATGATCTTCAAATGATACCAAGCGCCTGGCAATACGGACACAGGAGCGCCCCCTGGGTATCCTGAGGGGCTTCTCCTGGCTTCTGGATCCGAACCGACAGGGTTCCTCCATTCGCTGGGGAAACACCGACCGCGGCGTATTCGTCTAATCCTGTTCCCACCGGCGCTACGTAAACGCCGTCGGTCAGTTCTGCCGCCTCAAAGTCCTCCGCGAATTTTATCTTCAGCTGCGCGATATTGTTCTGGTAATTGTAATTCACATACTGAATACCGCTGAAGCCCTCCGCCTGTGAGGATAGGCGCACCACGTTTTCCTCTTGCAGCTCGGCCTTTTTTATCGTCTGTCCCGCTCCCATCCTGGATCAGGTCGACCTTGTCGAAAAAGCCGGCGGCGCCTTCAGACGATGCGTTGAAGTCCTCTTGAAAACCGTCTCGTCCTCGTTTTTTCGTCAGCTGGATGTTATCCAAAGAAACGCTGACCGCAGACTCCGCGTTGTTCTGATAGGTATACACCGCCAGCCCGCCGTCTCCGGACAGGGAATAGCTGTGCTCCTGCGTCCATTCCTCCGGCTCCGGGTCATTCCGGTTCCAGATTTTATACGAGATTTTAGTACCGCTTGTTTTCACCTTCAGGCGGTACCAGGTATCTGAGGAAAAGTCAAATGCTACTGTGCCGGCATTCACTGAGCTTGCCTGTGCATAAACTGCGCTGATATGGGGCTGAATTACAACCGCCGCAAAGGTTTTATCGTACTCCACACAGTAGGGGCTGACATACAGGCCCTCATATCCATGCGTCATATGGTTCGTATCGTTGAACCGGAAATCCATAGTCAATTCCGACTGCTGGAACCGCTCGTTTTTTAAGGTAAACCCTACATGGCCCTGTACCGAGGACGACATCATCAGGATTCCCTCCGATTCCACTGCCTGGGTCTTATCGCGCCGCCTGTTGAAAGTAATTTCAGGTCTCGGTTTCGGCAATCTGGCCCAATGGCAAGCTGTCAAAATCGCTGCTTAATGTGCCGGAAGCGGCGGCCTGGGCCGACAACACCGGCAGCGAGCTCAGCGTCATTAAGCCCGCTAACGCGCACGCGCACGTCTTAACCAGCACCTTCTTTATCGATTTCATCTTTCCATCCCTTTCTATTTTTTCGCCCGCCTATTCCGATGCCCTCGGAATAGGCGGGCTTTTATTATGGAGCTATATCGCTAAAAAGAATTATTAAGAAAGGAAATTTTAACCAAGCCGTCTTCTTCTAATAATAAGGGCAATCGCAATGCCTAAGCCGCTGAGCAGGATCAGTACGATAGCAACGCCGACATAAGGCGCCATGGAATCTCCGGTTTGGATATTCTGATCGTCCTGGCTTCCGCTGCTGCTCTGGTTGCCGTCAGGCTGGCTGCTGGATTGGTTATCATCAGGCTTGCCGGATTCTCCGGGCTGTTCCGAAGAAGCGGTATCCTCTTTCACAGTGATCTTAAAGGAAACCGTCTCGCCCTGATAGGTCACAGTAACGGTCTTTTCTCCCGCGGCAAAGAGAATCAAAGCCGCTTACTTCATAATCCGTTACCTCTTGATAGCTACCATCGCTGTAATGGGCAATTACTACCAATCCGATTAAATCCAGCTTTTCGCCAATCCTATACTCGGTCTTGGTCGGGCCGGAAATCGTGATGGATTCCAAAGTCACCACTGGCTTTTCGGCTTCCTTCACGGTTACCTTAAAGGCCGCGGTCTTGCCCTGATAGGTCACGGTAATGGTCTTTTCTCCCGCGGTGGAAGAATCAAACTTGCTCACCGTATAATCCTTGGCTTCCAACACCTTCGTGCTACCGTCGCTGTAATGAGCGGTTACCACCAGGCCGGCCAGATCCAGCTCGTCGCCGATCTTATACTCGGTCTTGGTCGGGCCGGAAATCGTGATGGATTCCAAAGTCACCACTGGCTTTTCGGCTTCCTTCACGGTTACGGTAAAGGCCTCGGTTTTACCCTGATAGGTCACGGTGATGGTCTTTTCTCCCGCGGTGGAGGAATCGAACCCGCTCACCTCATAATCTCCAGCTGACAATACCTTCTCGTTTCCGTCGCTGTAATGAGCGGTTACCACCAGGCCAGTCAGATCCAGCTCGTCGCCGATCTCATACTCAGTCTTGGTCGGGCCGCTCACCGTGATGGATTCCAAGGTCACTACAGGCGCGGCTTCCTTCACGTTCACCGTAAAGGCCGTGGTTTTGTCCTGATAGGTCACGGTAATGGTCTTTTCTCCTGCGGTGGAGGAATCAAACTTGCTGACCTCATAATCTCCAGCTGACAATACCTTCTCGTTTCCGTCGCTGTAATGAGCGGTTACCACCAGTCCAGTCAGATCCAGCTCGTCTCCGATCTCATACTCAGTCTTGGTCGGGCCGCTCACCGTGATGGATTCCAGAGTGACCTCGGGTTTCTCACTGTATTTTTCGTTCAGATAAGCATTAATCTGCTGAATTTCGGCCAGTCCCAAAGCGCGGTTATAAATCATAATTTCGGCTACGTCGCTTTGATTGTACCAATTCTCAGAGTGGCTTCCTACCGGATATCTTCCTATGTATCCAATATCGTCTTTTACGTTTGTAAATACTGCGGCGCCATTGTCTCTATTCATTACTTGCTGGTCTCCAACATAAATAGTCTCACTGGCGCCATTTTTTACGACCATCGTGGTGCTGAAGCTATCGCCAATATTTTCCGGACGCTCATACAGCATAAACCCGCCGTTATCCGCGGAGCTTCCGCGCCAAATCTCGCGTTAATATTGCTTTGGGTCGGCGTTACGACAAATTTGCTCCAGCCAGCGCCGTACTCATGGAAATAAAGCAGCGGGATATTGTCTCCGCCCATCGTATCGGAACGGTCGGATTTGCTGGAAGATACGATCACAACTGTGGCTTCCGCGGTCTGATCAAGATTGTCAAAAGGAAATTGCATACCGTCTGACGTGCCGTTAAAGCGGACGACCGGTTTTCCGTTATATCCGTCTTCAACCAGTGTAGGCGACGTCAAGTTTTCCCCAGCTTGAGGATTCTGCGCGATAGTCGCGTTGTTTCCGTTGCCTGAATTATCTTTCCAAACGCTGATTCTTCCATCCTGGCCAAGCTCAACGCCTTCATCAGCCTTCAGCCAAAGATTTAAGTCTTCATCCGGAATTTCGGTAATGGCTTCTCTCAGGCCATCAATTGCGTTGACCAATTCCTGATAAGCGGTTTTTACCTCTTCATAAGAACAATTTCCCTCTACGACAGAAGCTTTCACTTCCAGCGCTTTGTTATACTTCTCTTGGAGGTTGTTCAAGCTGGTCTCGCTGTACTTGTCCTCCGCTCCGTCTTCATTCAGAATCTCCGACGCATTGTCCAGCGCAGGATTCAGAGCGCTCAGATAAGCCTTCTGCATCATATACACCTGCAGCTGGGCAATCTCCTCCTCTGACAGCGCGCGGTCGTAAATCAAAATTTCTGAGATGCCGCCTTTTGAAATACCCGGGGGCTCCGCTCGCCGTATAGCCTACCGTCATGATATCGGATGTATTGGCCGTTTTTTTTCAAGATTTCCTTCATCTTTAAGAACCAGTTTTCCCGCGTCGTATAAATATTCCGTTGTGCCGTCCTTTACCATGGCAGTCATGACAAAATCATTATTCTTCTCTTCTCTGTACGATCTAATATAATTATTCGTTTGACCACTGCCAAAGCGGGCGGCGACATATCCTCCGTAGGATGACAAATAGATAGATCCCCATCCGGCGGTTTCACCGAAATACAGAACACTGCTCTTATCGCCCCAGCTATTATTGGGGTCTTCGCCTGTATAGGCGCTGAACGCCAATATGGTCAATTCGCTTTTCCCGTTTAAATCCAAACCGCTGTCGAAAGCCATTTGATTTGAGGTTCCATCGAATTCCACATAGTTCATGCCTAATTCGGTCGTTTTCAAGGTGGGCTGTTTGCTCTCGTCAGTCTGGACAAGCGTCTGCCCGCCTACCTCGTTAGCCCATTGAGAAATCTTTTCCCCGCCGGCAGCCTCGATGGAGTCCGCGTTGAATCTGGCCAGCATGCCGTCGGTGACCGGAATCTCGCTGGAGGATACGGTCAGGACAGCCGCGGACGGTTCGCTGACAGCGCTGTCCTTTACCAGATACAGCACATAACGTCCCGACGCTTTCGGCGCAAGGATAGAGGCAGGATTGATCTCCGCGGATTTGGTCATGGTATCGCTCTCGGCCAGCTGCGCGGCGTCTGATATTTCCTCGCCTTCAGGGACAAACCAAGCTGTCGCGTCGCTGCCGCACTGCGTCAGGGCTACCTCCTCAGAGGGATTGCTGACAGTGTTTTTGCTGAAGGTTTTGTCTACGTCGGTAATATACGTGCTGAAGTGAATCGTAGATTCCGCATTGGTCAGGTCGGTAAGGGTTAAGGTATACTCGCCCTCTTCGGGAATTTTATGACCGGAGCTGATTTCCTCGCCGTTGAGCAAGGCCTTGGAAAGATACTCGGTTTTTAATTCTACCTTAAAGGGCTTAAGCTGGCTGGTCTGATAACGGCCGCCTTCCTCTACGTTTTCAGTTAGGCTTACTCCGGAAATAATGATCTCGCCCTTGGAGGCTTGAGATACTTCTTGGCCGTTCACAAGATACAGCTTATAATTTCCCGCTTCAGAAGGAGCCTTGATTTTTCCGTCTGCCGCTTTGGTCATCGTATTACCCTCGGTAAACTCTTGGGTACCTTCCGGTGCCAACCAAATCTCGCTCTGAAGATAGGACTGGTCGACTTTAAAGTCCAGCTCCTGCTCCGGCGCAACATAAAAATTTTGTTGAAAGCAGTTCATCCTGCATGTTATACAAGGACTCTGGCACGCGGGCTAAATACTCGTCGCCCGGTCCGGCGTTCGCCAGAATCTCGAATACATCAAGTCCCCAGATTCCTTTCTCGCTGGTATGGGCGTTGGTCACTACCGTGCCTGGTTCCATATTTCCGGTGGTGGTGTAGCTGGCGGATGTGGAATAGTTATCATTCCATACATTATCGCCCTTGTTTCCCCAGTTTCCGCAGTCCACACAGGTTAGGTCAGTGGGGATTTCAATCACATTTCTTTCACCAAGGACATGCTTGGTTCCCTCATCCACATGGATGCCTCTGATATGGTACGGATCCGTGCCGGGGGTTCCGATGGAATCGATATAGTTTTCACTGATAATTGTATCGGGCATATCCCCAAGCGTGTAAATAGCGCCGGCATCGCCCAAAATGGTAATCGTATTGCGGAATACATTATTCGCGATCGTATTGTCGTGGGTTGTTGTCATTGGCTCGCCCGGTACTACCGAGCCGCTGGAGCCATCCATGTTCCACCAGCCCCAGCCAAGGCTCAGACCCGCATACGGCGTATTCTGAAGATAATTGTACTGGTAGGTTATGTGTGCTCCCAGGAAAATCATAACGCCGGCATCGCCCCAGAACATCTTACTGGTATCGCTGAGGAAATTATTCGTTACAGTAAGATATTCGCATGCGCCTTCTACACCGACGTCGTACTTCTCTTTGTCGCTGAACTGGCCTTTATTGCTCCCCCTTGTCGCCGATATAAACATGCTGGGGATGTCCTATCAGAATGGAGGAGCCAGCCAAATCATAAATGATGTTGCCGTTCACTACGGTGTTAGTGACATCGTTGACTAAAGATAAGCCGTCATTTCCCGTATGGCAAATAGTGTTGTTTTCAAAGGCCAGGTTTGTGGCGGAGCTGGCCATCACCGCGCCGGGGCCTACGTCATAGGCGCGATAAATATACGGATGCCAGTTTCCGTCGGCGTAAGCGGTAATACCCGCTGCGCCCTGTACGGTGGCTCTGCCGTAGGAGCCTTCCACCTCATACAGGTTCCAGTCCGTATGGGCAAAGGTCAAGCCCTCAAAGGCAATATCATGCACACGGCTGCTGGTGCTTTCACCCTGGAGATTCACTAAGGTTTCCAGTTCGGGGGCAATGACCTCAGCGTTTTCCAGGTTTTCCCCTTCTCTGGGATAGTAGTACAAGCGTTTCTCGGTTTTGTCGAAATAAAATTCTCCCGGCTCGTCAAGCCATTCAAACACATTATAGACCATCTGGTCGCCGCTTGTTTTATAGTAGTTATTCCAACTGGGCTGCGCGCGATCGCTCCGTAGGGCATCTGCAGATTCGCGGAAATCTCGTTGTTGCCAATGTCCACCAGCTCATCCACACAGACAATCGCCGTATTCCAGGTTGTCTGGGTCATCAGCTCGATATCGTCAGGATTTCGTGTATCAAGAGGGATATCGCCCTTGGTGAATTTGGTTCCAAGAGAATTATCCCCGCTCTTCCACGCCCAGGTATCATTCTGATCGATATGATAGGTTCCATAGCCTCCATTGCCCCACAATTTCTTTGACGTCATATAGGCCCGCTCGCCGTTTACATAAAAAGGGCTCTCAGCTTTTCATCGCGCTGATACTCTATACTATAGATCCCGCCGCCTTCCTCCTGCCAATCTCCTTCTATGAGACGGCCGCCGCTGATTACTGGATTGGCTCCTTCGGCGGCTTTGTAATAAATGGTGCACTCGTCGCTGCCAGAATCTTCCGGCGTAAACTCTATGGTATTTTCCAGGAAATAAGTGCCGTCCGCAATTTCCACCACAATATCGCCGCCAGTTTTTGGCAAGTCGCGGACTTTCTCTTTCGCTTTTTCAATCGTAGCGAAAGGATTGTCCTGAGTACCGTCACCGGTATTATCGTTTCCCGCAGTAGAAACATAAAGCGTATGCGCTACATTTCTGCTCTCAGCGCCGGAATTATCCGGCAGCGCAGAAGCTGTCATTGTTGTCGGCAGGCTCGCTCAACAAAACCAGGGGCAGCCAACACTCCACTCAATGCCTTTTTCATAAGAGTCCTCCTTTTGTTTTAGATTTCTTGAAAGCATACCTTTTTAGAATAGCAATATATAATAAAAATAGCACAATATTTTGTGAATTTTTCAAAATATTGCGCTATTTATAAATTTCTATTCTAAAAAGGTATAATTTGACGCTCTGATCACTTCCTTTCTCTGTTAAATTCACCATTTTTCTGATAAATCAGTTATTTTTTATATTATATCTCAACACCTCCCATAAGAGAATGGATATTTTTCTTCTATCATTTGTGTTTTTTTAACCTGTTTTTTCTGTGTTATTACTAAAATATAAACGTATAAAACGTTTGGGCAAAAGAACTCATTAAAAATTTGACGCAGGACAGATATTAACCTGAAATTTTTACCACTTACAGCTTGCTTGATCTGAAAGCTGATGTATATAGTAAAATTTTTCACAGCTACGCCAACATGAATCTTACGGCATCCTCCATTTCACCCTAAAGCTATCTCCTTTTTTTTCCCAGACAGGAGCACAATCCCAGTCCTTGATTTTTTCTTTCGGTATTCGCTTTCTCTCCGGTCTGCTGTCATTTTCGGGCCGCAATCTCATTCCCTCTTCTAGCCATTAGACATCCTCCGGTCAAATTCCTGTTCCAGTTTTTCAGCTTGTTTTTTGATTCCTCATTGTTTTTAAAAATGGGGCCTTAAAAATAATTTGAACACACAAATCGCACGTAGAAAACAGAAACCAGAATCCAAAGCCTGAGCATCAGGCTTTGGATTCTGGCCTCTGTTCCAAAAAGTTAAGGGCAGCAAAGAAAGGAAAAAAACAGGCACAGGCTTAGAAGCCGAATTTCCAATTCCAAACGAAACCTAGGATTGATGATTACGGCTTTCCCAAAGTGTTTTTTCTGATATCCATAGGTCTCTGGCCCGTAATTTTCTTAAAAACCATGTAAAAATAATTATAGCTGGAAAAGCCTACTTTTTCCGCCAGCTCTTTTCCTTTAAAATTTGTAGACAGCAATAGCTTTTCTGCTTTTCGTATACGAAATGTATTCAGATAATCATTAAAATTGCTTCCTATTTCTTTCTTAAAAAGTTTTCCTAGATAAGCCGTACTGATATGGAAATCATCAGCAAGATACTGAAGTGAAATATCTGGATTTGAATAATTTTTTTCTATAAATTGAATCGAGTCAAAAACCGGCTTGCTCAAAGTTTTTTCCCTGCTTGTTTCAATCATTTCTATGACCCGCTTCAATATTTCAAGCGTTTGATTTTGTACTCCTTCCGGAGATATTTGAATCATGATATTTCTGAAACTTTGGTTTTTGGTATCAGCGATTTCATGCTGGTCTATAAAAAAATCTTCTGAGAGGCATTGGAACGCCAGCACACTTAATTCTAAAGCGCTATTTTTTAACACATAGATCTCCGCTAGAGGATCGCTGCGGATCTGATCTTCGAACAAAGCCCGGACATAGCGGTCTACCGGCTTAAAGCTGCCTTCCTTGATCAATTCTCGAAAGCGATCGCTGTCAATGCTGACAGCTCCTGGCGCCTTCTCAAAGTATTCATTAATCTCATCATAGTATAAAACTGTGCCGATCCCAAATATAAACCTATACGATAAGGTGCGCAGCGCATTTTTTATATGATACATACATCTTGCGGGTACTACTCACCTGATTGCCTACAGCTATCGTGACTTCCAGCTTCAAACGCTTTTTTATTTCGCAAATACAGTTCTCCAGCAAAATTTTTAACTGGGTATCCGTCGACCAGCCGCTAAAATCCCTAATAATCATATTTACCCGGCCCGAAAAATCTGTGAACGCCACGCCTTTTCCTGATTTCACCATAATTTCATCACAGATATTGCATGCGCTAAAAATCTGCCATGAGGCATCATCCTCTACCATGCTTTCATTCTTCGCTATTTCAACGGATACTATGCTAAAAGCAGCCCGAGGATAAGTCAAGCTGTAATAATGCCAGCTTATCTTTCAATTCTCTAGAGGAAATAGTTCCTGATATTAGCCTGTTTAATACATTATTTTTCAATAGCGCCAGGTATTCGTTATTGTGAAGCCTTGAAATTAAGCTGTCCTCCAGACTATCAATGATTTCTTCAATGATCCGGATAATTTACTCCTTTCCCGAGGGCTTCAAAAGGTAATCGACCGCACCATATTTCATCGCCTCGCGGACCCTTGCGAAATCATTGTAGCCGCTTAACACTATAAATTTGCATTCTGGATATTGGCCGTGAATTCTTTTAGCCAATTCCAGCCCGTTCATAACCGGCATTTGAATATCCAAAAGGACGATATCCGGACGCTGGTCTTCTATGATTCCCAGCGCCTCACGGCCGTTTATCGCTTCTCCAATTATGGTAATTCCATAATCCTGCCACGGCAACAGCCTTTTGAGTCCTTCTCTCACCTGTTTTTCGTCATCTACGATGAGTAATTTATACTATCCGTCCTGCACATCCTTTTGAGTTAATATTGGAAAGGTAACCTTTACTGCGGTGCCAATTCCAGCTGTGCTTTTAATCATCAGCCCATATTCTTCACCAAAAAGGAGTTTTAGCCTGGCCTGGACATTTTGCAGGCCGATACTCTTAAATTCATCTTGGAGAACCTGTTGATTTAATTTCTCAGATTTCCTGTAGGGTATCCTTCTCAATTCCTTTGCCATTGTCGAAAATCGTGATTTCCAGCCTTTTACCCTCTTTTTCCGAAGCGACGATGCCGATAAATCCCTTGTCTTCTTTATCAGCGAACGCATGTTTTATAACATTTTCTACCAATGGCTGGAGGATAAGCTTGGGAATAAAATCATCAAGATATTCATCCGGTATTTGTATATTTACTTCCAATCGTTCTTCGTACCTATATTTTTGAAGCCTTAAGTAAGTATCTATATACTCTAACTCATCTTCCAGTGTTATAAATTTATCAGTGGTCCCGCTGCTCCAGCGGGAGCAGCTTTCCTAAAAAGGACGATCATTTCTCCCGTATCTTCATCCTGCGCCGCCAAGGCTTTCGCCCGTATGCTGTCCAGAGTATTATATAAAAAATGAGGATCTATCTGGGTTTGAAGCGCATTTAATTCCGCGTTTTTCCGCTGAATTTCAGCTGCATATACCTCTGAAATATAGCTGTTCAGCCTTTCGCACATTTCATTGAACGCCTGACTAATGACGCCGATCTCATCCTTTGATTTGATTGGAATCTGTAAGCTGAAATCCCCCGCCTGCACCTGCTGCATCGAATGAAGCAGCGTTTGAACCTGGCGGTTAAAAATTCGATAAATGAAAAAGGCAAACCATTATCGTGAGGATAATCGCCGCTACCATAACCACATAAATCTGATTATTGATTTCCTGTAATTCTTTCGTCATGTCCTTATTGGAAAGAACATATACCGTTTTAGCCCCAGAGGTGCCTACGTCTTTTATTTTAATATATTGATCCGCTTCGGACTGAGGCATCGGTTCCGCTGTTTTTCCCCAATTTTCTTGATTTGTAGAATACAGTATCTGCTTTTTACTATTTATGAGAGTTAGTTCTCCCTCCATCGATGTGTTTTGACAGCGGATTCTGTTTTTCTATCATCTCCAATGGCACATTCATGATAAACACTCCTACCATTTCCCTTTGAGGAAAGATAGAGGAATCAAATATTTTCCCTACAAAAGAGAGAACAGGTTCCCTTTCCCTCAAGGTATAGGAGGAGGGATCGTCATAAATCATGCAAATCGTCTCGTCAGAATTGAGAAATTCTTCAACAGCCTTATAATGTACAAAATCAAAACTAGGTTTTACATTGATATATTTATCGCCTGAATATGAATATACGGTTCCATTGAGCGAACTGATAATGACATCGCTGATATCCGGATCTGCAGAAAACACTCCCTTTGAAAACGCTTTTACAATTTCGATTTTATTGATCTGATAGGCCTCATCCGGGTTTTGGTTCACCGCAGCAACAATTTCAGAAATGGAATCGTTGTGGATATAATTATAGAGGCTGTAAATCCTATTATATTTATCATTACAGTAATCCGTCAGACTGTCCAGTTTTGTATCTCCCAGCATAATCTCCTTTTCCATCACCGTTTTGGAAAAACGCTGCATGATGTAGGATGAAGTAACCAAAACAGCAATAATTAAAATACACTCAAATAGTATCAATATTTTAAGAAAAATGCCTGGATGCCTCAGCTTCTCTTTCATTTTTCTGATCCACATATTCCAGAGCCCTTTCCAAATTCCTAACTTCTGCGGTGCCGATACATTACAATGACATTTGGCCAGCAAACGGCTCCCTTCGTTAAATATACCGCAACAGCTTCAAAGTCTTGCTCAAATTCTAACGTCAGACTCCCGTTATCCAGTCTGATCTGGTGATCCAGTTCCTCATACGCCATCTTGATCCGGTATCCCTCTCCAACAGGCAGGCTTACTTTCGTATTCTGCTGGCATTCAAACCGGTGGATCACACATAAGGCTTCCTGATGGTCATGTGAATATCGAACGATCCCTTGCCATCCTTCAAGACATCGCCAGCTGTTCTGTTCTGTGCCATAAAAGCAGGTATTCCCATCTCGTATGATATGGCTGACCGCCTTATAAAATTCAATTCCCCGATCCACCAGTTTCCACTGTCCCTCGGAAAGAGTATGCACGTCCCCGACAAGCACATAACGCCCAGAAAGGTATTCGCCATGGAATAAACAATTCTTTTCCCTGTGTCTTCAGCTCGAAGGACAGCCCATATCTCGCTTTGGCCAGGCGGAATCATCCGATGGACATTTCTTTGCGATAACAGGAATCTCTTTTTCCTCATGCGCGTCTGAAAAAGAGACCATATCGCATAATTCAATCATGGATGGCTCCATTCTATGGCCTCCGGAAGCGCATACCTCAATCACCAGGCCTGGCAGCCTATCCCGTATCTTTCGGAAGAAGTCCTGAGCGGCCTGCATATTCTGCCCGCAGCCCCTCTCCCAGACTCTCCGCCCCGTCGCATCCGATTCCAATGCTCTCGTTGTAATCTGCTTTTTAGGTAGCCAAACCCATAATACTCAAAAATCCGATCACTTTCTGCGACAGATAATCTTGAGTCCACGGATCCCTCATATCCCAAAAGCGCCGCCCGCCCGCTGTAATAACCTTGCCGTTTCGTTTCAGCAGGTGGTCCTCAAACCAGAATGCCTTTGAATCTTTCCCGCATATTTCCATTTCAAACCAGATTCCAGGAATGAATCCAGCGTCTTTGATTTTATCTACTGTCGCCTTAAGCCCTTGTGGGGAACAGCTCCTGAGAAACCTCCCAATCGCCCATATTGCTTTCCCAGCCTTTTACCGGATCCGCATACCAGCCCGCGTCAATGACAAAATACTGGAAGGGCCGGCTCCCCAGTGCCGTTAAGATCCGGCTGATATTCTCGTCGGAAGGCTTTCCCCAGGTAGTGCAAAACTCATTAAATATTACCGGCAGCTCCTTTTTTGACCATCTTCTTTTTTCCACATCTGCGTCAGTCTCTGGCAGGCGCTGTCTACATTTTGTCTGCAAACGGTGAGGCAGGCGGGAGCGGTACGGAAATATTCTCCCGGCCTCAGCTCCTTGCGCCAGTGGCCAAAATCGTAATCCGCGATTCCTCCTGACATACAAAGCGCGTCATCTCTTCGGTAGAGTTCCATCTGCCAGCTTGAGGGACATGCCAGGCAGGCCGCCCACACCACGTTTTCCTTCGTATCCTCCACCGCTTCAAATGGATAATAGCCGCGAACCGGAAGAGAGCCCTTCTGGCCGATTTTATCGCTGTAGGCTCCGTGGCGCGACCAGGACGGGTCTAACAGCAGCTCGCTTGCCGTTCTGGTTTCCAATCGTCCTTCCGCACTCCATTTGCTTCGTATTCTATGCACAATGAGCCGATTAACCGCTTCATCCTCGGCAAACGGTGTAATCCCGCCGACTGAAAAGCTGGCCAGAAATTCAAGGACAATCGGCTTTTTCCCTAAATTTCTAATCCCTGTAGATACCCAGAGCGCCGGATCTCCATTTTTATATCTTAGGATATGTAGTATTTCGCTGCCTAACGCGTCCTCTAGAACTGTTGTGACGCAAATTCCCTCTTCGCTTTGTTCCACTTTCTGCTCTTTATACTCCATTCGGCTTACTGTTTCGCTGTTGCGCATTGTCATACCGTTGGCAAAGCCATAGGGAAAGGCGTCTCCCTCTTTCTTCCACTGCACCAGCGGATCAACCTGATAGCGCCTGCCCTCTTTTATGAACGGCTTCATAGACGCCGGATACAGCTCCATGCCCACCTGGCCGTCTTCGGCCAACACATACCTAACGCTCATATCTCCTAAAGAGTATTCGGATAGTATCTTCATAAAAACCTCAACCTTTCAGAGCTCCCGCGGTTAGCCCCTCGATGAATTGCCGCTGGGCCAGCAGATACGCAATAATAATCGGAAGCGTAGCAAACATGACATAAGCGAACACACTTCCCCAATCAGAAGCATATGGGCCAATCGCCGTATAAATTCCTACTGTAATTGTCTTAATCTGTCCAATTAGCAGCGGCGTGAGGAAATCGTTCCACATGGAAAGGCCGATAAAAATGGCCACCGTGGTCGTACATGGCTTTACCAGCGGAAAGATAATAGACGTAAAGATTTTGAACTGGCCGGCGCCATCAATAATTGCGGCTTCTTCTAATTCTTCCGGCGGCGATTTAATAAAGCCTTGATACATAAATACCGAAAACGATATGCTTCCCGATACAAATACCATAATCAATCCCGGCAGGTTTCCGATTAAACCAATTCCTTTGAAAATGGAAACAAGCGGAACGTAAACAATTGCATAGGGCACCATCAATCCAAGCAAAAAATAGATGTAAAGCCCTTGCGACAGTTTTGATTTCATTCTGGCAAGATAGTACCCAGCCATTGCGGATACTAAAATACAGATAGACGCTCCAAATATGGTAATGCATAAAGAGTTGAAATACATTTCTCCCAGATTGACATTGGGATTTTTTTATTACCTGAACGATATTATCAATAATGGGCGGAAGGGGAAAAGACATAGGCGAAGCGGCAATCTCTTTTGTACTTTTAAAGATGTTGATCAGCGTAATATACAATGGGGTTGCGAAGATTACCGCCAGTACCACTAGAAATATCTTTAAAATTATGTCTAAAGCGCTTGTCTTTTTACTTTTGATCTTCATGTTAGGATACCTCCAATTTTTTGGATAGTTGGATCTGCAAAACAGAGATTGCAGCGATTACAATAAACAGAAACACTGCGATTGCAGAAGAATAGCCCAACATATTATTTCCAAAAGCTTGGGTTACAATAGTGTATGTCACAGTTTCTGTAGCATAACCGGGCCCGCCGTTTGTAATTACTTTGACAATATCGTATTGTTTCATTTCGGTCATAATGCTCATAATGACCGAAATGGTGATACCGGGAACGATCATAGGAAGCGTTACATAGCGGAACTGATGCCAACGGCTTCCGCCATCCATGATACAGGCTTCATACAAGGACTGAGGCACTGTCTGTATGGAGGCCAGATACAGCACCATATGAAAGCCCAGCATCCTCCAGATTTCAATGACGCAGATGCTCCAGATGGCGTTATTGGCATTGCCTATGTAATCTGCGGCCAAGTTTTCCAGGCCCACCATATCCAGCAAAGAATTAAGCACTCCGGTATAGGAAAGAATAGCAAGCCAGATAAAAGAGATTGCTACTGTACTAAGCACATAGGGCAAAAAGAAAATACTGCGAAATACGTTGGTCATTCGCCTCGCCCGGTTCAGCATCATCGCAATCAGAAGGCCCAATACATTTACTGTCACCGCCACTACAACGGTAATTTTTAGGGTTACAAAAATAGCGTTTCTTAGTCTCTCATCCGACAGCATATCCAGATAATTTTTTGCGCCCGTAATATTATAGGCGGCACTGATCCCGTTCCAATCGGTAAAGCTCAGCAAAAACGCTCCGATAATTGGGACAATCATCAGGACCGTATAGATAAGGAATGCAGGTATTGTGAATAATATAGATTTTTTCTTCATAAAATTGACTCAAAAATGATTTAGAGTACAAAACTGTTTGATGAGTTTGTACTCTAAATCTTTCTAATTATAGGCTTTACAGCTTATGACTGTGCTTCCAAACGCTCCATTTCCGCGTCCCAGGTTGCCAATTCGGCATCAACGTCAGCTCCTGTAAAGATGTTCTGAAGAGATTTTAAAAAGTAAAATCCTCGAACCCAGTGGGGAAGGCATCGTCGCCAACCACCTTCATTGCTTCGGGAACCAGCTCGTAGCCTTCCAAATTATTAATAAATTCTGTCTGCACCGGTCCCATATCATAGGTTACGGGCGTTTTGGTAACAGAAAAGGTTCCGTCTGCTTGCAGGTAATATCTGTAAATATCCTCATTTCCGCCAAGCACATACTCGCAGAATTGGAACGCAGCTTCTTTATTCTCACAAGCTTCCGCCACACCCCAATACTGAGGCATTGTGCAATATGTCTTAGCGCCGGAGGGAGTCGGCATCATAAACACACCGAATTCATCCGCGGAATACTCCGTGCTGTTATCAATGGTGGGAGCGCTCCACGCACCGTCCATAAACATCGCCGCGCTGCCGCTCATAAATTCAGAAGTCGCCTGAGTATTGCTAAAGGACATAGAACCCTTGTGGTAATATTTGGTCAGCGACTGCCAGTCCTTCAAAGTCTCAGACAGCACCTCATTGGTCCATGACAATTTTCCATCCAGGATGTCTCTGTTAAAATTCGGATACGCGGAATAAAGCTCGGAATTCACAACGCCGGTCCAGTAGCCAAACGCGGTAGCCCAGATATCAGAGGCGCCGACACCCATCAACGGTGTGTAGCCTTTTTCCTGAAGCTGATCGCATGCTGCTATAAACTCATCCCAAGTTTCCGGAATCTTGGTGATGCCAGCCTCCTCGAACTGGGATTTGTGATAAAACACTTGTGTACGGTATGCCTTATAGGCGGGAACCAGGGTCTTTTTTCCATTGAAGGAGACTACAGCGCTTTCTTCATAATTGGCCAAAAGCTCATCCGGAACCTCAGCATATACGCCATCTGTACTAGCCAGATCCACCGGATCGATATTAACGTCAGGCATGTTGCCGGCAGACAGCATTGTCTTTAAAAATTGAGGCCTGGAATCACCTGTCATCAGCACCTTTTCGATCTTTATTCCCGGATTATCGGCTTCAAAGGTATCAATAATATGCTGCCACACTTCCGCTGTATAGTTGTCTGTTTCAAATACAGCCCATGTAATCGCGGCTTCCTCCTCCGGCCCCTCCGAAGAGGCGGCCTCCTGCTGGCTGTTGTCAGCTGTTCCAGACGAGCTTTCCGTGGTCTGGTCTGCTGCTGCAGACCGGCGACCAGACTGGCGGCCATAGCCGCACAAAGAAACAAGCTTTAGCAATTTTTTTTCATGTACTTTTCCTCCATTTATGAATGAAATTTCTTATATCTTTTTTGCCCAATGACAATCAGGCATAAAGATACCATAGAACACAGGACCCAAAGGATTGGCATAGAATTGTCGCCAGTTTGGGGTGACTGGCCTTCCGCGCCATTCTCCTGCTGTGATCCGCTAGACGCGCTGGCTTTGACTTGTATTCAAACCGCGCTGTCTTGCCCTGACAGCTTACCGTTACTGTTTTGACGCCCTCGGTTTCGGAGTCAAAGCCGGTCACGGAATAGGCGCCTTCCGGCAAGGCCACTTCACTCTGGTCGTCACAGATTCCGGTCACCACAAGCCCGCTGAGGTCTAATTCCTCTCCGACCTCATATTCCGTCTTGGTTGGCTTTTGGTCAATCCGGATCCCCGTTAAGGTTTTCTCCGGGATCTCCTGCGCCTTTACCTCTACGGTAAACTGCGCTGTCTTGCCCTGGTAGCTTACTGTTACTGTTTTGACGCCCTCTGTTTCGGAGTCAAAGCCGGTCACGGAATAGGCGCCTTCCGGCAAAACTGCTTCGCTCTGGTCGTCATAGATTCCGGTCACCACAAGCCCGCTGAGGTCTAATTCCTCTCCGACCTCATATTCCGTCTTGGTTGGCTTTTTGGTCAATCCGGATCCCCGTTAAGGTTTTCTCCGGAACCTCCTGCGCCTTTACCTCTACGGTAAACTGCGCTGTCTTGCCCTGACAGCTTACCGTTACTGTTTTGACGCCCTCGGTTTCGGAGTCAAAGCCGGTCACGGAATAGGTGCCTTCCGGCAAAACTGCTTCGCTCTGGTCGTCATAGATTCCGGTCACCACAAGCCCGCTGAGGTCTAATTCCTCTCCGACCTCATATTCCGTCTTGGTTGGCTTTTGGTCAATCCGGATCCCCGTTAAGGTTTTCTCCGGAACCTCCTGCGCCTTTACCTCTACGGTAAACTGCGCTGTCTTGCCCTGGTAGCTTACCGTTACTGTTTTGACGCCCTCTGTTTCGGAGTCAAAGCCGGTCACGGAATAGGCGCCTTCCGGCAAAACTGCTTCGCTCTGGTCGTCATAGATTCCGGTCACCACAAGCCCGCTGAGGTCTAATTCCTCTCCGACCTCATATTCCGTCTTGGTTGGCTTTTGGTCAATCCGGATCCCCGTTAAGGTTTTCTCCGGGATCTCCTGCGCCTTTACCTCTACGGTAAACTGCGCTGTCTTGCCCTGGTAGCTTACCGTTACTGTTTTGACGCCCTCGGTTTCGAGTCAAAGCCGGTCACCGTACAATCCGATAAGGAAACCGTTTCTTCCGTGTCGTTGTCATATACAGCCTTCACTGTCAAACCGGTAACATCCAGTTCCTCTCCAAGGTCATATACAGTTTTATAAGGCTGCTGCGTGATCTTGATCTCTGTGATTACAGGCTTCTTCTGCACCTGAACAGTGAAGTCATCGGTGAAGCCGCGATAGGATACCGTGACCGTCTTGCCGCCCTCTGTCTCAGAATCAAAGCCGCTGAGCGCATAAGCATCCTGAGCCAGTTCCTGCTTGCTTCCGTCGTTAAACACAGCGTTGATCTTCAGGCCATCGGCGGTAAAGTCCTCTCCGATGTAATACACATCCTTGTCAGGGCCTTCCGCTACTTCGATTCCCGTCAGCCTTGCCTCTACGTCGTTTTCGTCCAAGACTTCTACCTTGATGTTATCGATATACAAAGGATAGCTTCCGCTCGGATCATAATAGGCAAAGTTCAGCTGACATTCCTCAGCCCCGGTGAAGTCCGCCATCTGGAAGCTTACATCCCAGTTTTCAGGCTCCTGCTCCCCCGTCTTCCACACCTTCAGATACATATCATCATCGTAAACCATGGTTTTGCAGGTGTACCAGGTATTTGCCGCAACATCTTTTCCGGATCCTGACGTATTGCCGTCCTTGATCCCCAAGAAACAATGGCTTCCGTCCGTGGGGGTAATACCCAGCCGGTAAACAGTGCCATCCGCAGCCCTTCTGAGCTCATTGTACATTCCGTAATAGCCTGCAATACCATTCGGGAACTTAAAGTCAAAGGTGGTGATATTTTCTCCATATTTGCTGGCCTGCAAATCATTGTTTAAAAGGTCAACCCACAGGTCCGGATCGCTTCCCTTCAGCTTGAGCACCTTATTGCCGTTATCGTCGAATATAACGGCCGAATCTTCCGGCATCGTGTCTCCGTTTTTGTTGGATACGCTGTACTGATAGCCAAACTGCTCCTGCGTCAGCGTATCGAAATTCTCTTCATAGGAGAGCATCCGAACCGGCAGCTTTAAGAAGAATTCTTCTGACTTTTCACCCTCGCTTGTCGTCGCGAACGCGGTTCCGCTTATGCCATCCTCCGGCCTTGTAAATTGAATCAGCTCATTGGTCCAAACGGAAATCGCGTCTCCGGATAACTCCGCGGGGCCGTTCTCTGTCTGATAGGTAACCGTGCCCTTCGTCTCGGTGAAGCCGTATCCTTTGATCGTAACAATTCCTGAATTGATATCATAATCGGCCTCGTCTACTTCAGGCTGGCTGATGTCCGCGTCAAAGGTGCTCACTTTGATGTTGTCAATATAAACCTCTTTCCCTCTCGGGTCATAGAAAGAAAAGTTCAGCACACAGTCATTGCTGACCGCATCCGGCATCTCATAAGTAACCTTCCAGCCGTTGGGGTCCTGGCCCTTTTCAAAAACGCTGAGATAAATCGTACCGTTATATACCATCGACCGGCAGGTATACCAGGTGCCCCATTCTATTTCTTGCAGTGAGCTGTCGTTAGTCTGTATGCCATCCCAGCCTTGCTTGTATTCAATCGTCGCCTTTGAGCCAAAGACCGGCCGGATGTCGATTGAATATAGATGGTCCTCTCCAGGCAGGCGGCGGATTTCGTTATAAAGGCCTACGTAATCTACACTTCCGCCCATATCCTCCGGGAAGCAGAAATCAAACTCGGTCACGTTGCTTCCAAATTGCAGGGTTTCCCCATCCTGCAGCTTAGTAACATTCAAATTGGGATCGTTGCCCTTCAGGCTCAGATATTGATTGCCGTCCTTTTCCGCTACAGCCGCCTTTTCGGGAACCGTTACTTCCCACTCATTTGAATCCAACTGTCCGGCATCTTTATCCTCGAAATCTTCCTTGACCAACTCGGTTACTACATTCATGATTCTGCCTATGGTAAAGGGTTCTGAGGCAACGCTCATTCCCTTTGGGAGTAACCGCCACGGTATCTCCGCGTTTTGCGCCCTCGGGTACTTCAACGCTGATCGCACCGTATGACCATTCTTTGACCTGTTCCGCAGCGATTACTTTTTCTTCGCCGCTGATGTTAAAGGTTACGGTTCCGATATCGCTGCCGAAATTCCGGCCGGACAATCTCATTACATTATACACAGGGTCGTATTCCACGCTTTGAAGAACCGGCTTGAGCAGTTCTTCTTCATCCTCCAGGGTAAAAAGTCATCCTTCGCCCCGGCTTGATCCATGATCTGCTGCACTTTCGTTGTCGCAAAGCTGTCGTAAGCGTCACTGTTGACGTCTCCCTCGAAAAAGTAGTTGCCGCTTATATCATTTCTCGAGCCGACACGGTTCAGGTTAACCCGGCCGTAGCTTTGCACATGCACGTTATTCTTAACTGAAAATCCGTCGGACTGCTCATCCAGGTAAATTCCGCACGAACCATAATCAAGTCCCTCAGAGGCATAATTATCATGCAGATAATTTTCTTCTATTCTGGAACTGGGATATTGATTCGATAAGGTGTAGATGGCGCCGCCGTCGCATACGACATTATTCACATTGTAAACTTCATTGCGTATAATGCTGTTGTATTTCATGGGTTTTGGAAGAGTGGTCCAGCCATAGCCCATAGAGATACCCGTATAGGGGCAGTTGTAAACCGTATTATTCGCGATCATAATTCCCTGTACATAGCCGGTGCCTATGCCGACGGCTCCTTCATACTGGGTTCCGATATCGTGAATCTTATTGTTTAAAATTCTGTCGTTCGTGCAAACCTCCCGTATGTCGTCAGGATTATAAGCCGTATGGTAATCGGTTTTGTCGTCAACGACGAATTTGCCGATTTCTATTCCGTTTCCGGCTGTCTCTTCTACCTCGTTGTTTACCAGCGTCACTTCTTTGGTGCCGGAAGCCATCAGAATACCGACAGCTCCTGTGTAGCGAACATGGTTGCCGTCGAATCTAACATACTGGGCATTTTCAATGTGTACCGCTCCAGGCGCGGGCGTTACCTTGATGTCGTTGGTTTCATAAACGCTGCCATCCACCAAATACTGGCCCGCTTGCCCCTGCACCAGTCCTTCTTCGCTGGCCCGCAGCCATGTGGAATGCTCTACGGTTATCCCCTTAAAAACAAAATCGTGAATGGGAGCGTCCAGGGATTTTCCCTTGATAGAAACTACTTTCTCCAGGTTTGGAACGACCACGGACGCCTTGTTCATGTCCTCTGCCGTCGTTCCGGCAGGCGCTTTATAATACAGGGTATTGGCTTCTGTATCCAGATACCACTCTTTGTCTAAGTCGATATATTCATAGGCGTTTTCATAATAAAACGCAAATTTTTTGACGCCTACATACCCGGTTAAATCAGGGTGCGGCCGGCTGAAAATTCTTTCAGATTCCGGTTCCTGCACCGTTACCTTATAGGCCTGTTCACCGTTATAATTGTCTACATATTCCATTTCGCCCACGCGGAGGATATTCTCAGTCCAGGCGGCAAAGATATGTAATTCTACTGGATTTTCTCCACCCATTTCCGACGGATCCTCTAAAATCCGCTCATCCGCAGGAACGTATACATAACCGCTGTTCTTTCCTTGGCTTGTAAATCTCTCGGCTCCTAAAATTCTGGAAGTGGGATCAAGCTCGCCTGTCGGCACTCCGGTTCTGGCCCGAATTCCCTTTTCTCCATTTACATATAGCTGGCGGAAATTCATGCCCTCAGGAACGCTGATTTTATAAATATTCTTTTCTGCGTCATTAACCTCCCATGTTCCTTCAAGCAGTTTGCCGCCGCTGATCTCAGGAGCAGCTCCTTCATACGCCTCATATCTCACCTGATATCCATTGGTTCCCGAGTCCTCTGTTCCAAAGGCAAGCGTCTCATCCTGATAATATACTCCATCCTTAAGATACACGACAATATCTGACGTCATGTCCTTTGTATGTTTCCTTACCTCATCCCGGGCCTTTTCAATGGTTTTGAACGGCTCGCTCTCCGTTCCGCTGTTACTGTCACTTCCATCAGGAGAAACATAAAATGCTGTTTCCGCATCTGACGAGTTTTCATTCGCGGCTTGGGCGGTTATGGGAAATGCGCTTAGCAGCATAACCGCGCTCATAGCGGCCGCTAAAAACTTTCTCATTTTTCTTTCCTCCATCCTTTATTTATTTGGTTACTGTATCTATAATTATAAACGCTGCTTTTGAGCAAAGAAAATCTCAAAAATTAGCAATATGACTAAAATTTTAGTGATATTTATTCCATTTCATTATTTTGCTTGAAACTTTATAAGGCCAATGTTTTTACTGCTTCTTTATTAAATTTATTTTATTCTTTCATACAAGGCCAGTAGATTCGGCTGGGGCCTTCACCCAGTATCCTCGCTCATGTCAAAGGCCGATCTTAAGGTATGAGTTGTTTTTTCGCTATGGCTATACAATCTATATATGAATCTCTAGAATAATCTAGGTAGAATTTTCAAATCAAATCTTCAGGGGAAGGCTGTATAGTATTTTGCGCTATTGACCGGTTAGGAAGAACCGTTCTTGCCGCCTGACTTCTCCATTGATTAAACTGAGAGCAAGGCAAATTGATCGTTTCTTTCGTCCCGGCTGCCATCCGTCGCTTTCTTCCTCTGAAAATTCCCAGAGCAATCCGGATGGGAAATCGAAAATTGTTTGGTTGCTGATCTTTAAAAACAAAAGACAGCCTTGGCAAAATAAGAATCACGGGTTCAGAATAAATCTAATTACTATTTTTACGATCTATCTTTTTGATGCCCTATTTCTATAAAAAAGAAACAACCGCGATTCCTGGATTGCTTTATTTTTCGCCGCGACAATTTTGCTTATCCCAGGCGTTTTTTAACAACCGCGATTAATCGGCGACTAACGAAAAAGGATTCCGTCATTCCGTCGCCGGTCTGAGCGTTATTATTGTTCTCTGTCCCGCTGCCGGTTCCGGATTCTGTTCCGCCGCTTTCAGAGCCGCTGCTGCCAGTTCCAGGTCCTTCACTGCTGCCCGGATCCTCGCTAGTGCCTGGATCCTCGCTAGTGCCGGAGCTCTCCTTCACGGTTACGGTAAAGGCCGCCGTCTTGGTCACGCCGTCTTCCGTGTAGGAAACTGTCACCTGCTTCTCTCCCGCTGTCGCTGAATCAAAGCCGCTGACCGTGTATTGGCCGCTGGCCAGCGTTACCGTGGTTCCATCGCTGTACTGGGCGGTCACCGTCATTCCTGTGGTATCCAGCCGTTCTCCCACGGCGTATTCGGTCTTGACCGGATCGCTTACCTCCAGTCCGCTCAACACCGGCTTCAAGCCTGAGATCGCTCCTATCAGCTTTTGAATCTGCTGGTTTACCGCATCCTGGCTGGCGTTGGGATCATTGTACACTCCCTCAGCCTCCTGAATGGCGTTCTGCAGCTTCTCATAGCTTCCCTCTGTCACGCCGTCCGGGCCAATCGCCTTGGCCTCGTCCAGCTTTTCCTTCAGGCCGGTCTTATCTACCGGGATCACAACCGGCGCTTCCTTTACGGTAACGTCAAAGGAGGCGGTCTTTGTGATTTCGTTCTCCGTGTAAGACACAGTAACGGTTTTTGTGCCCGCTTTATCAGAGGAGAACCCGCTTAAGGTATACTGCTCAGCGGTCAGAACCTTGCTGCTGCCGTCGCTGTACACCGCCTTGACTACCATGCCGTCTGTATTCAGCTCTTCCCCTAGCTCATATTCCACAATCGTCGGCGCCGCTACCTCTAAGCGGTCGAGTACCGGAGCTTCTACCGACTTATTGATGGTGATATAGGTCATCTGAAGTGTATCGCCTGCAGTAGTACCCTTGACTGTCAGCACTACTCTGCCGCTGTCGTTGGTTTCCGCATTGGTCAGATCAATGCTCAGGGTTTTCTTTGCCGCTGGAGTAAGGCTCTGAAACCACGTCTTCTACTTCACCGGCACTGAGAGTCACTATCGGGCTTCCAGCATTTCCCCAAGTGTTGCTCATACCTACTTCTACGTCATATTTTCCTGGATCCAGTTCAAACTTAGTTACCGACGTGGGGATAATTCCGGCCGTATCCTGGCCGCGGGCGTAACGGAAAGTAGTTTCCTTATCCAGGTCATCCTGAGCAACGTTATCTACCTGATCGTATTCACTAGCCCAGGTATACTCCGTGTAAACACCAGTATCGCTTTCCAGTCCGGGGCCTTCCGTATCATAGTCACCCTTAGGATCCACTACGCCCCAGCTATATCCTGTTTCGGCGTCCTTACCATAGATTTGATCCGTTACAGAATTGTTTCTGCCAAATTCATCACCCTTAGTTACCGTAGAAACGCCATGGTCGCCGCAGTCCACAAAGTAAACCAGGTTTCCAATGTCCTTCAAGCCGTTGATACCGGCTAACAGCTCATCGTAGGCGTTATTGATTTTCCACTGAGGCGCGTCATCATCCTTTAAAACCTGCTGGGCTTCTGTTCTGGCACGATCAAACTGTTCCCAGCTCGCAGTGGAATAGGTTCCTTTCTCAAGGTCTTTATATTCGTTGTACAGATTTTTCAGGCTGTCCTTAGAGGTATTGGGCTTGCTGAAATACACCTGTACCTTCTGATCCTCAGACACGCCGGAAATTTTCAGCTGATAAGCACCGGACGCCTCGTCAAAGACGATATCGTCTGTCCGGTCCGCACCGTTAACCAGAACGTTTACAATCTCCTTGCCCTCCGCAGGAATCATTGAAACGGTATATTCTCCGTTCTCCCCTACGGTGTTCTGATTCGCTGACGCAATACCGTATTCCGTGCTCGCCACGTCTATGGTGTACTCCTCTTCCAGCTCTACCGCGCTGTTCAGAGCCATCGGGGTAATGACAAACTTATCAAAGTTCGGTGTATAGTTTGCCAGGTAATTAAGTCCCGGCTGGCTCGTACTTCCGCCATAAGTCACGTTCCAGCTGTTGTCATTGTAAATGCGAATGGTATTTTCACCCTTCTGGAGATCCAGGGTGATGGTTTTCTCACGGAAGGTATCGTCGGAGAAGGTGTTGATGAAGAAATAACGGTCGGTATCGTTCTTCATATTGCGGTAATCAATAAACCAGTCAACGCCGTCGGCCAGCTCGCCGGTATAGACGCCCTCGGCATCCTTGATATTTTCTACTGGTATCTTCTCTTCTCCGGGCGGCAGAATGAAATAATCTACACCTGCGTCATTGGCAGGTTCTGTGATGGTGATGTAGGTCATCTGAAGCGTTGCGCCTGTAGTGGTGCCCTTTACCGATAGCTCTACTTTGCCGTTGTCGTTGGTTTCCGCCTGGGTCAGATCAACGCTCAGGGTTTTGCTGCCGCTGGAATAGGAATCCGAAACAATTTCATCGATTCCATCGGCGCTGAGCCGGACTACAGGATTTCCAGCGTTGCCCCAGGTATTGCTCATGCCTACGGTCACATCATATTTGCCGGGATCCAGTTCAAACTTGTAAAATACGCACCGGGGATTGATTCCGGCCGTATCCTGGCTGTCGGCGTAACGGAAAGAAGCCTCTTTAGGCTTTCCGTCTGTTACATCGGCCGCACTGTTTGACAGGGCCTTTTGATATTTGGTGTAAACGCCCTTATCGTCAGGATCTGCAAAAGCGGCGCTGCCAGGCTCGGCCTTTGTGTCTTGTTCATTCAGCGCCGCAACACCCCAATAATACCCGGTTTTGGCATCCTTTCCGTACAACTGGTCGGTTACAGAGTTGCTCTCGCCCAGCTCGTCCCCCTCGCTGAGAGTAGACGGATCGTGATCTCCACAGTCTACAAAGTAGTAGGTTTTCAAGTTTTCTGCTTGTACCGGCACAATTCCCTCAAACTGAGGATACTGAGAGGCTCCGTTTACATCTACGACAGCGTACTTATCCGTTACTTTAATATTGTAGCTATGGCTGCCGGCCAGATCCTCATTGGAATGGAATGCCTGCATCTGATATTTTCCGGCCTCCGGCGCATTATAGGTGAACTCTAAATAATCGGCGTCCTGATAGGCGCCCTTCATTCCTACCACATATTTTCCACCGGATGCCCCGTCGCTCTCGGCTACCTGGATAGAGCCCTCAAGCTCCTCCGGAATCGCGTCTTCCGCCTCGATCGTGGTGGAGCTGTCCTGGGCGGGCAGCGCGCGCACGCGCATGTAGTCCAGAGCCGCGGGAACGGTAGTATCCAGATCCACCACATTGATTCCCTTTTGCAGGTAAACAGACGCCGTAACCTCCTGCCAGCCGTCTCCCGCCTGGAGGGATACCGTCTTATTCACACGGTCCAGGGTAACGGCGGTATTGCCCACATAAATGCTGGCTTCGCCCGCCTGACTGGACTGGTACCGCAGAGTAATATTGTACAGGCCGCTTTCCTCCACTACCACGGTGTTCCGAATGCCGCCGCCTTCGGTCACGGCCCTATCGGACAGGCCCATTACATAACCGCCGCCGGAATAACCTTCAAGGCTTGTCTCGGTGGAAACAGTAGAATCGGTATTTCCTAAAAGGCGGTTGACATCCGCCAGCTCCGCTTCATACACCTTATTAAAGGCTGGAAGCTCCTGGCCGTATACGCCCGCATAGGAAACCCGCACAAAATCGTGGAAGAGCAGATTTCCATCGATGCCGCTGTCGGCTGTGGTCACAGTGATCTGGTGCTCTCCCGCAGTCAGGTCGTAATACAAGGTCTTTGTCCCAGTCCATAGTCTGGAACAGTGTGGATTCCATTGTGACGGTTTCGGCCTCGCCCCCATCCAGCGCAAAGGTCTGCTTTACGTTTACCGGGTTATGGGTATTCATATCGTTTCTTTCAGTTCCCTGACCGTTGCCGTAATTAAAGTCCAGCTTGTATTTGCCGTCTGCCGGCACATTGATCGTATAGATCATAGACGAGCCGGAGGGCATTCCTACCGCACGGTCGCCGCTGCCGTTATTGGACATATAATAGCTGGGATTCGTGCCAGCGCTGGAAGCGAACGCTCCGCCGGAAAGGCCGGCGTCTTCCGCTTCATACACATCGCCGCTGGAGCTTCTCAGGGCAAGGCCTACGATTTCATCGCCGCTCGCCTGGGTGACAGTCACATTGTACGCGTTTTCAAACAGGGTATCCGGGATTTTCACGGTAACGCTGCCGTCGTCGTTTACCGGATAAGCACCCTCTAAAATCGTCGGGGTCTCATACGCCGTACCATGGAAGCCGGTAAACATAGTTTCCTGCACCGACACATGAACCGCTTCGGCATCCGCGAAGGTGCTGGTGGCGGTCACATTATTCAGCTGAACCGTAATGTCTCCGGTAAAGCCGCCCAGAAGGGTCGTAGACAGCTTTTTGGCCTCGTCCATGGTGGAAACGCCGTAAAGGCCGTCGTAGTTTGTGCTGGTGGAAACTGGCTGGGTGGTGCCGGACATATCGCCGTACCATTTATACAGCCACCAGGCCCCGTTGCCCTCATTGGCGCCGGAAGCCAGGTCGTTCAGGTTGTTGGCCTGGTGCCAGAAGGGCAGGCAGCCAGTGGCCTTTTCGTCCTCAATTCTGGCAATCCAGTTCACCAAACGGCCGGGTACGCCGCAGTAGTCCATTTCGGCATACTCGTTAAAGCAGATCTGAGGAATTTCCGGAATGCCCTCGGTGCCGTTGGCTTCATTATACTTGCTCCAATCGGTACTCTCCCAGAGATTTCGGAAGTCATCCATATGCCAAGACATACATTCCAATTTCCAGGTATGCAACTCATGCCATGTGATAACGTCAGGCATACAGTTATTGTCGGCACAAAATTGTACAAAGCTCTTGTTGCTCTGTCCCGAAGTAAATTGGGTGCCATATCCGGCAGAATTCGGGCCCGCTAAAGAAGCGTTTTCATCTACGGACTTAATCGCGTCATAATAAGCTTTTCCAAGCGTTCTGAAAATTTCCACCGTTGGGCGTTCCCTCGTTAATGGGAATATAAACGATCGCCTCGTCAATGTCGATCCGAGCGCCAATGTTGTCTTTTGGAGCCTCGGGAGTACCATGCTCCTCCTTCCAGGCTTCTTTCCAAGCTACAACCGCCGGACAGATATAATTTTTCAGATCATCACAGTATTGTTCAATTGTGGCGGTAACGCCGAATACGCCGTAATAATTGCTGTTGTACATCTGAACCTGCTCGCCGCCGCTCTCCAGGAAAGTCTTAGCGACGTCTAACGCGTCTCCATAGGGGTGCTCCGTTCCCAAAGCGCCCTTAGTCACTAAAATTTTAGACTTCAGCGGAACTATTGTATTGGTAGTGGGGACGTCCTCACTGCTGACGCCATATAGGAAGCCGGCAGCTCCGTGGACAATATCTCCCGTGTTCACCGCTGGGTCTAGGTCTACCGTCAGCGTCGCCTGCGGGTTCCTCACCTCCGCCGCGCTGGCCCGCATCTGCCCAAAGCTTGTGGCTGAGCATACTGCTCATCAATTACCCGCCAAAATACCGTCGATGGCGCCTGCGCTCCGCGCGGCGTCAGCGGGAGCGCTGGTTCCGGTGAATACCGCCGCCGACAGCAGCTCATCCCAGGTGGTGGGAGCTTCACAGCCCGCGCGTCGGCCAGCATATCCTCGTTGTAGAACAGGGCCAGGCAGTTGCTGCCAAAGGAAGGCCGTAAAGCTTGTCGTCCAGCTTGCAGGAGTTCAGCGGGCCCTCATAATACTGGTCGATCCTATCCCAATCGCTGACCTTATCGCTGATATCCGCGAAGATTCCCATGGCCGCGTAAGAGGCATGGTCCGGGCTGTCGATGATTACCAGGTCGGGAAGCTCCGCCGCGCTGGCTCCGATGGACAGCTGCTTTTTAAAGTCGGCAAAGGGGATATATTTTGCCGATACCGACACCGCATCCTGGGAGTCGTTGTATTCTCCAATGACCCTGTCCAGGGTTTCCTGGTGCTTTTCGGTCTCCCAATAGTACCAAATGTCTACCTCTGAAGCCTCCGCCGGGGCCTGGGATTCCGCTGTGGAAGAGCCCTGGCTGTCAGAGCCGCTTTCAGGAGCCGAGCTGTTGGAGGTGCCGCTGCTGCACCCCGCCAGCGCGCCTGCCGCCAGTAAACCCGCCAGCAGAACGCCTAACGCTTTTTTTGCTTTCATATGTATTCCTCCTTAAAAATTTGAAGCCTTTGCTTTTTTTACAAAAGCTTCTTTCTTTCCTTGTAGTTTTTATTATAAAGTGATACCCCGCCTCTGAAAACTCAATTATTCTAAGAAAGGAGCACAAAACTAAGCTTTTATATATTTCTTTTTTAAAAAATAGAAGCTCTCTCTCCTGTCGAATATCGAATTATAATCAGCAAAAGCCGTTAGCAAATAAGGTGCTTGAAAAGCATATAGGTGCAGAAAACTATTGTGGGTCGTCTGATACTATGTTAAAAAAATTGTTATTGGAGCACATCCTAATCCCGGTGCAGGCAGAACTGCTTCCGGCAGATCAGGCTCCGAATAAGCTGAACACCCAAGCAAAAGGCATCAGGCTCCTGCCTGATTTTTGTGAATCCTCTTGGCATCGTGAGCTCGATGTCAACTCACTTTCCGATTTTAACTTCCGGTTATCTAAATTTGGGTAAAAAATCACCCCTGCCGCAGCAAAATGCAGCAGGGGTGACCGCGCAAGCAAAAAACTATTTCAAACGGGTATTATGAATTACTTTAAAATTAGAGTTAATTGATAACGCTTACATCCTTTTCACCGTATAAGACCTGTAATTCCTGACGAATTTCTCCTTTTCTCTTTCTTTTTGGGAGAAAATTCCCCATGATTTCCCATTACACCAAAAACAACGGAAGTTGTCTTGGTTCAGCTTGGGTTGAAAGCTCATTTGATTTTTACGCTGGTCACAGGAAAAACCACTAAGAGCATTTAGAATGGAATAGCTCGCCATTGCTCTGGTGTAATAATACCCGGATTCATTTTCACTCCAGGGATTGCGGCGATATCCGTCTTGCCGATCCCTGACCGCCTTTACAATTGTAAGGCCTTCTTCCAAAAGATCCTCGCGAATCAACAAAGCCGCCACTTCATATTCGATACCGGTCCAGACCTCTCCAAAATAAATAAAAAGGAAATCGAGGCCGCTCTCCAAGAGGCCAGGTACAAGGGGTAAGGCCCATTTCATCATTAAAAATATAGGCCCGTTGAACATGGCCGAAATCAGACGCCCGTTCAATAAAATTGTAGCGGAAAATAGATTCTGCCGCTTTTTTCACATGATTTTTCGGAAGAACATAGCCTAATCCCGCTTCCTGGGCCAAGAATTGTCCTAACAGCTGATCGGACAAACAGCCTTTTCCATACTGGTAGCGATACTTATCTACATCATCAATTAACTGAATGTAATATTCACCGTTCCAACATTTTTCATCCATCAGCTTCGCACCCTTTTCCGCACCGTCACGATACCGTCGGGCACGCTCCTGGTCGCCCATATATTCAGCCATTTCAGCGGCGGCGATGAGCGCGGCAAAAAACAGGGTGCTTACCATACTGGTCATACCATATAATTCGGTATCATAGGTCACATGCTGCGCAGAATCCGGGACAAAATCCCCATCGGTATCCCAAGTGCGGATAGCGTATTCCATGCTGCGCACCACACCATCCCAGCAGTCCTCGATTAGACGGTTATCCCCGCTGAGACGCCACTCGCGATAAAGGCGAACAACCGCTCCCAGCTGTCCGTCAGCAGAAGGAAGCATCTCCCAGGCCGGAAGACCAAACGGACGATATGTACGAAACGGCATATAGCCGTCGGCCTGGGTTTCCTGCAAGAATTCTATCCGCCTCATAGATTGTTCCAGCTCCGGAAAGAGGAACGCTACAGTTTGTGCGTAATTCCACACATGGGTACAAGTTCCCGCACCGCACCCAACAGTATTCTCCACACCTTCCCAGCCAAAAAGTCACCGTTTTCCGTTCTGAAACAAGTGGGACTGCGCAGAATTGTGATATTATCCGCAACTGCTTCCAGTACATACCCGGGAAGAGTGCTGCTGAAAAACGCTTGTGAGAATTTTCTCGAATCTCCCTCCAGTATTTCTTTTTTCTGGTTCATATAGTCGGCAACCGTCCACGCATCTTGAAATAGCGTCGAATAGTAGTTGCCTACAATCTCATAATGGTATTCTTGAACGGCCTTTACATGTTTATCCGTATCTCCCCAATCCCGCACCCGGTTAGGGAAATTCCAAGTCAGCAAAAACGGAAAAACCCTCTCTTCTCCAGGCTTTAGAACCTTTTTGATACAAATGGAACCAATGCTGTCGGAAAAATGAAGATAACTGAAATCATATATTTTAGCGATCGCACAACCCTCCTGCACTTTTCCTGAATCAATATCAAGGCTTCCATCGGATATAAAATCATCCCAGAAATCCTGTGCTCCATCAGTCCATTCGCCCTGAAACCAAAGGGGCTTTGCAGTAACATCGTCTTCGGAAGTCGCTAAACACATGGTACCGTTCGCGATATGTTTTTCAGGCACATTTTCTCCCCGGAAAAACAGTCCTTTTAAGCCATTCCTCTCTTGATATTCATTCACAGGGTTCCCGTTCAGCTTCATATGATTCCAAATATCATATTTTTTCAAATCCAACAGCGTTCGCCAGGGAGCCCGCAATGGACACGGTTACCGGCTGATTGGTTGGGTTTTTCACACGGTAATTCAGATAGGCTCCCGGAATACCGGAATCATCGGCGTTTAAGGGAATGAACGGCGTAAACGCTTCCATTTCCACCTGAACAGGAACTTGTTTGTCTTCCAGCTTCACTCGGACAAAAGGATATTCCGCACTCATCGTGGATTTTTCAAACCTGGGTAAACCACCCAGCTCACAACGGAGCGTACCCTCCGGATGGGTAAATGGTG
>VOFI01002454.1_pt1 | contig 46032 bp, 68 predicted proteins | sample 5384131 | NCBI WGS metagenome assembly VOFI01 (sample SAMN12384728, study PRJNA508395) | human gut metagenome | isolation source: healthy gut H | host: Homo sapiens
CAACGCCAAGCAGTACATTTTGGATCGGCCCGAGCTGATGCATCAGCTGGAAGAGAAAATTCGGGAGAACCTGGATCAGCTCCAGAACGGCAAGGCGAAGACGCCCGCCAAGGCAGCGGAGAAGCCGGTGAGCGTCTCCGCCGATGATTTCAACGATGAAGATTGAGTCCATCTCCCAGAAGGCAGACCGGGCGGGGCAATATCATCTGAAGCTCTCCGATGGCACAACCCCTGCGGCTGTACCCGCAAACGGTGGCGGAATTCCACCTGTATGCCGGGCGGGAACTGGAGGCGGAGGAGATGGAAGCCCTGCGGCAGGCGGCGGAGCGGCCTCTGCCAAAATGCGGGCAGTGCGAATTGTATCCGCCTCTGCCGTGTCTACCCGGGACCTGGTAGCGTCGCCTGCGGCGCAAGGGGAGACCGAAGCGGACGCCCAGGCCGCTGTGGCCTGGATGCAGGATTTACAGCTGGTGGACGATTTGGATACCGCCCGGCAGCTGGTCCGCCGGGGACTTGCCCGGGGCTAGGGACCGGGCCGCCTGCGGCAAATGCTCTATGAAAACAGATTCCCAGAGAACTGTGGGACCAGGTTTTGGAGGACCTGCCGGAACCGGATGAGGCGATTGCCGCCTTTCTGGACCGGCGGCTCGGCCCGGAACCGGACCGCAGGGAATTGCAAAAAGACCATAGACGCTCTCTTACGCCGGGGCTTTGCCTGGCAGGATATTCGCCGGTGCCTGAGCCGCCGGGGGAGTCTGTGGACGGAGAACCGGAGGAATAAATATGGCAAAGATTGGCTTCATCTCCCTTGGCTGTGCCAGAATCAGGTGAACTGTGAGCAGATGATGTACCGGCTCCAGGCGGCGGGGCATGAAATTTTATCCGATGTCACAGGGGCCGATGTGGTGATCATCAACACCTGCGGCTTCATTGACTCGGCCAAGTCAGAGGCCATTGACAATATCATTGCCATGGGCCAGCTGAAAGAGGCCGGGGGCAGTGGGGAAAATTCTGGTGACCGGATGCCTGTCTCAGCGCTATCAGCGGGAGATCCTGGAGGAGATGCCCGAGGTGGACGGTCTGTTGGGCACAGGCAGCTACGGGGATGTGTTCCCCGCGGTGCAGGCCCTTTTGGCTGGAGAGCCGGTGGTTTCTTTTGGAGACATCCACAGGCCCGAGGAGGAGACAGGGCGGATTCTCACCACGCCTCAGCACTACGCATATCTGAAAATTGCAGAAGGGTGTGACAATCACTGCGCCTACTGTGTCATTCCCTCCCTCCGGGGCCGGTATCGGAGCCGCCAGATGGAGGATGTCCTCTATGAAGCCAGAAATCTGGCAGCGGACGGGGTCAAGGAGCTCATTGTGGTGGCCCAGGATACCAGCCGGTATGGGACCGATCTGCCGGGGCACAGGCGGCTCCTGGCGGAGCGCCTGCGGCAGCTGTGCCGGATTGACGGCATTCACTGGGTGCGAGTCCATTATCTGTACCCGGATGAAATTGACGAGGAACTGATGGAGGTTCTGGCGGAAGAGCCGAAAATTGTGAAATATTTGGACATTCCCATTCAGCACATCCATGACGGCATTCTGCGCCGGATGAACCGGCGGGGAGATGGGGCGTATGTGGAAGCCCTGTTCCGGAAGCTGCGGGGAGCGGATTCCGGGCCTGGTGCTGCGTACCAGCCTCATCACGGGTCTTCCGGCGAGGGGAAGAGGAATTCCAGCAGCTGTGCCAGTTCCTGAAACGGGCGAAACTGGAACGGGTGGGGGCCTTCCCCTTTTCTCCGGAAGAGGGGACTCCTGCGGCGGAAATGGAACATCCGGACGCCGAGACGGCCCAGGCCGGGCGGAAATCGTGGAGGAACTCCAGTCCCGGATTATGGACCAGTACAATGAATCCCTGCTGGGAAAGACCCTAGAGGTCCTCTGCGACGGCTATGATCCGGAAGGGGATCGGTATTATGGAAGAACCTATGCAGATTCCCGGAAATTGACGGGAAGGTCTGGTTTACAGCCGAGGGCAGGATCAAGACCGGTTCTTTCTGCCAGGTTCAGGTGACCGGCGTCCAGGATGGGGAATTGGTAGGGCAGGAGGACAGGGGCATGACCGCTGCAAGCAAAGTGACACTGACCCGGTTTTTATGATTCCGGTGTATTTGATTTTGATGTACATCAGCGACGGTGGGTCAGGCGCTTGGATGTGGGGTGCTTTGGGCGTCTTCATCCTGGCCAGTGTGACGGATTTTGTGGATGGCTACATTGCCCGCCACTGCAATCAGGTCAGTGATTTTGGCAAGTTTTTGGATCCTCTGGCGGATAAGCTCCTGGTTCTGGCTGCTATGGCCATGTTTTTGTGAATGGGGGCTCTGGCCGGCCTGGGCCCTGATGGTGGTCCTTGCCCGGGAGTTTGCCGTGACAGGCCTGCGCCTGGTGGCGGCAGGGAAGGGAACGGTCATTGCAGCCGGTTGGTCCGGGAAAGTCAAAACGGCCAGCACCATGGTGGGGCTGTGTCTGCTGATGGCATTTCCAGAGGTGGAGCTTCTGCGGTGGAGTGTGATCGGCGTGGTGGTGACCACCACCTTGTATTCTGGCGTGGAGTATTTCGTGCAGAACTGGAGATGTCTTTGGAACTGAATCAGGCTCTATACGATGCTGTTGCAATCTAGTGCGTTGCATCTGCAAAAGGACACATAGGCCCGCCCCTGCCAGGCGGAACGGCCAAGGCCGTTCCCTACGCATCTGTGCGAATTTGAAACTGCCTGTCCTGTTATCACCGCTCTTGACAAAGGGGTGGCGGGAGATGGTAAAATGGAGCAAATTTCATATCACGTGGAACGGAAAAGAGTACCCCCTGTTGTACCCCTCAGAGAGCCCTGGTCGGCGGCTGTGAGCCGGGGTGGTGTTTGTGCGCAGGTGGGAAGTGCGTCCGGGAGTGAAGGGGAGACCCCGTTGGCCGCGTCAAGGCTGAAAGTGAGAAATCAGAGTGGAACCGCGAGCTTGGCCCGCCTCTTGAGAGAAACAAGAGGCGGGCTTTTTTCATAGAATGAACGCGGATGAGGAGGGATGCCTATGGGCTTTTACGCGAAACCATTCGCGCTTATCAAAAAATGATCCTGCGGCCCGGTCTGCACTGGAAGTTTTCTCCTGTACAATGGGCTGCATGCTACCATATACTATCGCATTTCCCACTGGCTCTACCGGCACCACTGTCATTTCCTGGCCCGCTGGGTGTCCCAGCATGCCAAATGGACCACCGGGGTGGAGATTCACCCGGCGGCGACCATCGGCCGGCGGCTGGTCATTGATCACGGCACTGGCATTGTGATCGGGCGACGGTGGAAATTGGGGACGACTGCCTGCTTTACCAATGTGTGACCTTGGGCGGCACCGGCATTTCTGGTGGGAAGCGCCATCCCACCCTGGGAAATAACGTGATGGTGGGAAGCGGCGCAAAGATATTAGGACCCATCAAATTGGGGATCATGTCCGTGTGGCGGCCAACGCTGTGGTGCTTTGCAGGATGTGCCGGCCAATTCTACGGTGGTGGGCGTCCCGGGCCGGGTGGTCCGGGTCAATGGGGAGAAGCTGGACCACGTCCACACCCCGGATCCCATTGCGTTGGAGCTCCAGGAGCTCCAGCGGCGTATGGAGCAACTGGAATTACAGCTACAAAGGAAGGAGCTTTAAACCATGTATTTGTACAATTCCCTCAGCCATAAGAAGGAAAAATTTGTTCCCAACCGTCCGGGGCAGGTCAAGATGTACCTGCGGCCCGACGGTGTATCACTTTGCCCACATTGGCAATCTTCGGTCCCTATCTTATGGAGGATGTGCTGGAGAAATATTTGCGCTATGCCGGCTACTCGGTAAAACGGGTGATGAACATCACAGATGTGGGCCATCTGGCTTCCGATGCGGACACCGGGGAGGATAAAATGCTCAAGGGCGCCAAACGGGGCACAAGTCCGTGATGGAGATCGCCCAGTTTTATACCGATGCGTTCTTTGAGGATTGCCGGAAGCTGAACATCAAGCGGCCCGACGTGGTGGAGCCGGCTACCAACTGCATCGAAGAATATATCGCCATGGTCTCCCCGGCTTCTGGAGACGGGATATGCCTATCTGGCTGGGGGAAATGTGTACTTTGACACGGCCAAGCTGGAACAGTATTATGTGTTCAACGACCACAACGAAAGAATCTGGCCGTAGGCGTCCGGGAGGTGTGGAAGAGGACACCAACAAACGGAACAAGAATGACTTTGTCCTCTGGTTTACCAAGTCAAATTTGAGGACCAAGCTTTAAAATGGGACTCCCCCTGGGGGTGGGTTATCCCGGCTGGCACATTGAGTGCTCCTGCATCAGCATGAAGCACCTGGGAGAGGACCTGGACATTCACTGCGGCGGCATTGACAATGCCTTCCCCATCACACCAACGAAATTGCCCAGAGCGAGGCATTTCTGGGGCATAAGTGGTGCAATTACTGGTTCCATGTGCACCATTTGAACACGGAGACCGGAAAAATGTCCAAATCCAGCGGGGAATTCTTGACGGTCTCCCTTCTGGAGCAAAAGGGCTATGACCCCATTGTGTACCGCTTTTTCTGCCTCCAGTCCCACTACCGGCGGAATCTGGTGTTCAGTTATGAGAACCTGGACAATGCCGCTGTGGCCTATGGCAAGCTGATTGCCAAGATTGCGGCGCTGGATCCGGAGCAGCCGGGCGAAGTGGACGGGGAGGCCCTTGGGGAGCTGAAGGCCCGGTTTGAGAAGGCCATGGACGCAGATCTCAATACCTCCCTGGCCATTACGGCCCTGTATGATGTGCTGAAGGCCAAGACCAACGACGCCACCAAGCTGGCCGCCCTGGAAGACTTTGACCGGGTGCTCAGCCTGGATCTTCTGGCCCATGGGGAGAAGCAGCGCCAGGCCGACCGGGAGGCCCAGGCCCAGGAGGAGCGGGATCCGGAGATTGACGCCCTGGTCCAGCAGCGCACCGAGGCCAAGAAGGCCAAAACTGGGCAGAGGCAGACCGGATCCGGGACGAACTGAAGGCCGGGGCATCACCATCACCGACACCCCCAGGGGACGAAATGGAGTAGGCAGTAACATGAAACTGATGATTTTAGATGGCAACAGCGTGGTCAACCGGGCATTTTACGGCATCCGGCCCCTGACCACCCGGGAGGGTTGTACACCAACGCCATTTTGGATTCCTGAATATCCTGCAGCGGATGGAGCATGAGGAGAACCCGGATGGGATCTGTGTGGCCTTTGACCTGCAAGGTCCCACCTTCCGGCACTTGCAGTATGACGGCTACAAAGCCACCCGCCACGGCATGCCAGAGGAGCTGGCCCAGCAGATGCCCCTGTTAAAAAAGAGGTGCTCCGGGCTATGAACATTCCCATTCTGGAGTGCCAGGGCTGGGAGGCAGACGACATCATCGGCACCGTGGGCAAGCGGTGCGGGGAGGAGGACTGGGACTGCGTGGTGGTCACCGGGGACCGGGACAGTCTACAGCTGATTGATCCCCATGTCCGGGTGAAGCTCATCATCACCAAGGGGGGCAGACTACGGCCACCTGCTATGATGAGGCCATGTTCCAGGCGGAGTATGGCTTTGCCCCACCGATTTTGGTGGACCTGAAGAGCCTGATGGGAGACAGCTCCGACAACATTCCCGGCGTCCCCGGTGTGGGACCTAAGACCGCCAAGGAGCTGCTACTGAAATTTGGCACCATGGAGGGGGTGTCCGGGCACCTGGATGACGCTTCCATCCGGCCCAAGCTTCGGGAGAAGCTGGAGGCCGGGCGGGAGAAGCGCGGCCCTGTCCTATGACCTGGCCACCATCCGCGCGACGCGCCCATCGCCTTTGATCCCCAGGAGGCCGTACGACGGGAGCCCAACAAAAAAAGAGCTGTATGGCCTATTTGTCCAACTGGAATTCGAGAAGCTCATTGACCGCTACAAGCTCCGGGAGGCTGCCCTGGAGCCGGAACGGGGAGCCGGCGTTGGAGCAGCTGCCACACCGGCAGGAGCTGCGCCGGAGGTGGGGACGCCCTGCGCCCTGGTCCTGGGGAAGACGGTACGGTGGCGGTGGCCTGGGCCGATGGCGTGTGTGCGGTTCCGCCCCTGGGCGGGGTGGCCGACTGGAGGCGCTGCTGGGCCGGAAACCCCAAAACCTGCCACGACCTCAAAACCTGCCTGCACCATTTGGAAGCCTTGGGGGCTGCCCACGGGAGGGCTTCCAGTTTGACACGGCGCTGGCTGCCTATGACCTGAACCCCTCCCAGGGGGGACTATCGGCTGAGCCAGGTCGCCATGGCCTACCTGGGCCGGACGCCGGAGGACTGGAGGATCGGGCAGGCTGCCGTGTGGCAGCTCGGGCCTGCCTGGAACCGAAGCTGGCGGAGCAGGGCATGGAGTCCCTCTACCGGGAGATTGAACTGCCCCTGTGTACAACCCTGTATGGCATGGAACGGGAGGGCGTTGCGGTGGACCGGAACACCCTGGAGGGCTTCGGCCAGATGCTGACAGGTCGGATTGCGGCTTGCGAACAGTCCATCTTCGAAGATGCCGGGGGAATTCAACATCAATTCCACCAGACAGCTGGGAGAGGTGCTCTTTGAACGGCTGCATCTGCCCCCAGTGAAAAAACCAAGACCGGCTACTCCACCAATGCCGAGGTGCTGGAGAAGCTGGTGGACAAGCACCCCATTGTGGGTCAGGTGATGGAGTACCGGGTCCTCACCAAGCTGAAGTCCACCTATGCCGATGGCCTGCTGAAGGTCATTGGACCAGACGGCCGCATTCGGACCACCTTCCAAAAATCTGGTCACTGCCACAGGACGCCTGTCCTCTACGGATCCCAACCTGCAGAATATCCCTGTGCGCACAGAGCTGGGCAGTGAGATCCGGAAGATGTTTGTGCCCCGCCCCGGCTGGGTGTTTGTGGATGCGGATTACAGCCAGATTGAGCTTCGGGTTTTGGCCCCACATTGCGGAGGATCCCCTGATGCGGGAGGCCTTCCGGACTGGCCAGGACATTCATACCGCGACGGCCTCCCAGGTCTTTGGCGTCCCGCCGGAGGAGGTCACTCCCCTCCAGCGCCGCCATGCCAAGGCAGTAAACTTTGGCATTGTTTACGGCATTTCGGAGTTCTCTCTGTCCGAGGACATCGGTGTGAGCAGGCACGAGGCCAAGGCATACATGGATTCTTACCTGGACCGGTATGCCGGCGTCCGCGCCTATATGCGGGAGATTGTGGCGGAGGCCAAGAATCGGGGGTTTGTCACCACCATGTTTGGCCGGCGGCGGTATATCCCGGAGCTGAAGAGCAGCAATTTTAACATCCGCCAGGGAGCGGGCGAATTGCCCTCAACACCCCCATTCAGGGCACGGCGGCGGACCTCATCAAGCTGGCCATGGTCCGGGTGGACCGGGCGCTGCGGGAGGCGGGTCTCAGGCAAAGCTGATTCTCCAGGTCCACGATGAGCTGATTGTCGAGTGTCCGCCGGAGAGACGGAGCAGGTCAGGGCCATTGTCACCGGCCAGATGGAGTCTGTGGCCCAGCTGTCGGTGCCACTGGTGGCGGAGGCCAAGGTGGGACGCACTTGGTATGAGGCGAAATGATGGAATATGAAATCGTAACCATGGAGGCGGTCCATGTCCCCCAGGTTGCCGCTCTGGAGAAAGCCGTCTTCCCGGACCCCTGGGTGAACGGGCGTGGCTTCCGGAGCTGGACAATCCCCTCAGCCTGTGGTTGGTGGCCCAGGCAGGGACGTGGTCCTGGGCTATGTGGGCAGCCAGTCGGTGATGGGAGAGGCGGATATGATGAATCTGGCAGTTGCGCCTGCCGCCCGCCGCCAGGGGGCTTGCCCGGGCGCTGGTGACGGCCCTGATCCGGGGCCTGACAGCCCGGGGGTGCACAGCCTGACCCTGGAGGTCCGGGCCTCCAATGGGCCTGCCAAGATGCTGTATGAAAGCATGGGCTTTGTCCAGGTGGGCCGCCGCCCAGGCTATTATCTGTCGCCCAAAGAAGACGGGGACATTCTCCGAAAGGAGTGGGATCTATGATACTAATGGCCGTGGAATCCTCTTGTGACGAAACCGCTGTGGCCCTGGTGGAGGACGGGCGGAGGATTTTGACGGATTGCATCGCCTCGCAGGTGGATTTGCACCGGATTTACGGCGGCGTAGTGCCGGAAATTGCGTCCCGGAAACACATTGAGGCCATTTATGGCCTGGCGGACCAGGCGCTGGCCACGGCAGGTCTGGGGCGGAAGGATGTGGACGGCATTGCCGTCACCTATGCGCCCAGGCTCATTGGCGCGGTGCTGGTGGGGGGTGAATTTTGCCAAGGGGCAGCGCTGGCACTGGATGTGCCCCTGATCCCCGTCCACCACATCCGGGGTCACATTGCCGCCAATTACTTGGCCTATCCGGAGCTGGAGCCCCCTTCCTCTGCCTGGTGGTTTCCGGTGGACACACCATGCTGGTGCATGTGCAGGACTACACCAGAATGGAAATTCTGGGCACCACTCTGGACGATGCCGCCGGGGGAGTGTTTTGACAAGGTGGCCAGGATTTTGGACATGCCGGACCCCGGTGGGCGGCGCTGGATCGGAAGGCAGAGAGGGAACCGAGGGGCGGTATCCCCTGCCCCGCGCGAGGCCGGGGAGAATCCCCTGGATATGTCCTTCTCCGGCCTCAAAACCGCCGCCATCAACCTGCTGCACAACGCCGGGCAGAAGGGAGAGCCCCTGGTGGTGGAGGACCTCTGCGCGGACTTCTCCGCCGCCGTGTCCGATACGCTGGTGCCCCGGGCCATGGAGGCGCTCCGCCGCACCGGCTGTGGGAAGCTGGCTGTGGCTGGAGGCGTTGCCGCCAACTCCCGCATCCGCCGGGACATTCTGGCAGCGGCGGAACAGGTGGGCGCCCAGGTTTACCTGCCGCCCTTGGCCCTCTGCGGGGACAACGCCGCGATGATCGGCGCGCAGGGTTACTATGAATTCCTGGCTGGCAATCTCGGGGACATGACCCTGAACGCCTATGCCACCAAATCCATTTGGGAGAGACACTGTGATATATAGGGGGCCTCACATGCCCTTGTACCAAGAAAAGTAGGAGAGAAAAATTTAACGATATAGAGTAGCGGGGAAAGTGTGAAAGGGGCAAAGAGCCCTTTCGCGTTCAATCAACCGTTTTTCCAAACCAATGCGGTTTGGAAAAACGTCAGGGTTGTTCAAAACTTGTTTTGAGACAACCCTTTCTCTCTGCCAGAGCGTCCGCTTGCTGTCACTCTGACATAATAACGGATTTTTCTTGACAACCAATACTACGTGTTGTATAGTATTACGTGAAGGGGGGCATTTCGATGATTGATCCGCAGCAAAAACGCGGTTTGTTGGATTCCTGCGTACTGGGCGTCCTGTGCCGGGGGAGTCCCATGGGTACCAAATTGTGAAAGATCTGCTGTCCTGCATCGATATTTCAGAGTCTACCTTATATCCCATCCTCAGGCGGCTTGAAACAGACGGATGCCTGACGGTGCGCAGTGTGGAGCACAACGGCCGCCTGCGCAAGCTCTATACCATCACAGAGCGGGGGCTCCGGCGTCTGGACAGCTTTCTGTCCAGCGAGGAAGAAGTGATTGGAATTTACGATTTTGTCAGGAGGCAGCGCAATGACAAAGCATGAATTTTTAAAGCAGCTGAGAGCGGAGCTGGAGCGGCTGCCCGGAGCGGAACGAAAGCGGCAGCTGGATTACTATGCTGAGCTGCTGGATGACATGATAGAGGACGGAATGGAGCCGGAGATGGCAGTGGAACGTCTGGGCCCGGTGTCGGAAATTGTACATACCATTTTCCAGGACACGCCTCAGCCGAGCAGAAAGCGCAGCCGTCTGGGTTTCCTGCTGAGTCTGGTCTGCGGCGCTGTGGTCCTGCTCAGTGTGGTGGTTGCATTGGTCTGGATGGTGGGTCAAGAGCGGGACCCTGTCGAGGCGTCTCACCCGGGCAGGTAGAGGCCACTGCCGACGAGCACGGAACCGCCGGTGCAGCCCACATTGTGCGGGAAGAGATCTCAGCATTTGGCTTTGACAGCTATCGGCATTGGGATCATGCTTCCTACGCGGCAAGCGGCACCTATGATGTCCTTGTGTCGGATGTGACCTCTTTGGATCTGCGCTGGCTGGCGGGGGAGGTGACGGTAAAGGCCTGGAAGGGTGACGTTTTCCGGTTTCAGGAGACGGTGATTGGGCAGGTCAGTCGTGCCGCTCCATCTGTGGAAGACGCACTGCGATATGGGGTGGAGAATCATACGCTGTACATTCAATATTGCGCCATTGGAGATTACGACGACTTGCCGGTGAAGAACCTAACCATCTGGATCCCCATGGAACTGGCAGGGGCTATGAAGCAGCTGCAAACCCAGATGCTGTCGGCGGATTTGACGGTCAGGAGCTTTCCATCAACCGGCTGGAGCTGCAGTCGGTGTCTGGAGATGTGAATTTGCAGGGTGCGCAGGCGGAGGAGGCCAATTTTTCCTCGGTGTCCGGGGATATGACCTGGGACGGTGTGATCCAGGGGGCCACAATGAAGACAACCTCTGGGAGCATCACCGTGGTGGCAGACCAGGCGCCTGACCGGATGAGCCTGTCTGCGGTCTCTGGGGATGTCACCATCTATATGCCCTTGGAGACGCGATTTGGCGTCATTTATCACACCACCTCGGGCACGATAGGGGCGACTATCCGCTGTTTGGGACTTCAGGCGGAGAGAAGTTCTACTACGGAAGAAGTGACCTGGAGTACCGGGTGGATACCGTCAGCGGGGATCTGACCGTCAACCAGAACATGAACATTTCTGTAACGGATCATGAGTAACAGGAAGGCAGGAGGTATTTTTGTGAACAAGCTACGGAAATTGGCTGTCCGCGGCATGCGGGCGGCGGACACCCGGGTTCTGGCTCTGGTGATTGGAATGGGCTTTCTATTCCTGACGGCGGGGACCTTCTGCTGTCTTCCTTCCATGGGAGCCAGGCCCAACAGCGCCAGAATCTGTATGGCAATTGGCACCTCTTATACGGAGGGGAGACGCAGAAGTTTGCCGGAACCTGGAGGGGCTTACTCAGACGGACGAGGCCGTTACGGTGACGATGCTGGGAAGCGACGAGAAGTGCGGCCATGTGGCAGTCTGGGATGAAGACTTTGCCCGGCTGGGAAATCTCCGGATTTTGGAGGGCCGCGCACCGGAGGCAAAAGGGGCACTCCTCCTGGAGCGGGGACAGCTGGGGCTGTTCTCAGAGGAAATCGGCGTGGGCAGTCAGATTTCCCTGACAATGAACTATCACATGGAGGGCCTGCGGGAACGGCAATATCAACCCCGTCCATCACCATTCGGGGTGGCGAGTTGCCCGTGACGGAAGAGGGGGATCCAGTCCATTATGGAGCGTATCTGGACGGAAGAGGTCTGGAACGGCCAATTCACCTATAAAGATGAAAACGGCGAGTTACACACGGAATGGTCCTATGACGCTCCGCTCCGCTGTCCCATTTCGGAGATGGATGACGAATCCTATCGGACTGCGGTTTTGAGTCTTTGCCCAGTACTTTAGCAACTTGAATGGCTACTTAGAATATACCGTCGGGATGACGGCGGAGTGGCGACCACAGAAGTGAACCGATCCTTTTTTGAGGGAGATACCCATGGTGAGGTGAATTGGGGTCTCAATACCCAGTATGATTATCTGTATGCCAAAAGTGCACAGTTTGCCAGCGAGGAGTTGCAGCAAATCGTCATGACCCGGGGCGCCGTTCCCACACAGGATCTGACCTTGACCAGATCCTGTACTGTGGTGGGCATCGTAGAGACGGTGTCAGACCGTTGGGATAGTGGGAGATGTGGTCTTTGCCCAAGACGGCAGAGGAGTTCCGGGAGACGGCGGCTCAGCTCCAGACCAGAGAGGAACCCCGGCGCAACGGGCTCTGGAAGAACAAACCCTGTTATTCCTCCGGGGCAATGGCGCCCTTTCCAGCCTGTATGGGCAGGTCCGGGAGATGGGGATTCCCCTGGTGCGGGAGGTGTCTGTGGATGCGTATTACCGCTCTATGGACAGTGATGCGTGGAAATCCGACGATGGCTACGAGGTGGAGGAGAGAGACTGGGGAGATTGCACAGTGGCAGTTGGAGGAGATGCAGAAAACGGACCCGTCTCTGGATGGAATCTCCCTGACTGGCCTGGAGCTGGTTTCCAATCGGTATTATGCGGTTTGGCTGGAACGGATTGGACGGGAAGGCAATCTTTACAAAGAAGAGGTCTACCTGCACCGGCCTGTGTTCCAATGGGAGCTCAGCGACGGCTCCACCCGGTTGGAGGATGGGTGGCTTGCGTATCTGATGCTGCCCACCCAAATCAGTGATTGGAAGTCCCAGATGTCGGTTTATTACAGGGCCTGGTCGGTTCCATTTCAGGAGCTGGAATATGGCATGGTATCGTTCTCCCTGGATGAAAGCGGCTCCTACCAATCCGCGCCCGGCGGGTTGCCGGACATCACAGAGTGTTATACCTACAACCAGGGGCAGATCTTGCTGAATCGCTATGGGTATCCCCTGGAAGGGGGCCTGACCGAGACCATGGGAGCGGCCATGATCGGCGTGATTGTGGTCATTACCGTGTGCGCCGTGTTCCAGATCTTTTCACGCAGCTCCGCCGGAGGACCAAAAAGTTGACGCTGCTGAAAAGCGTGGGCGCGACCCAGGGGCAGATCTTTGCGCTCCTGGCCTGGGAGTGTGTCTATATCACCATTGGGAGTCTCATTTTTGGGGGATGTATTGGGCGTTGCAATCGCCTTTGGCGTGACCAAGGCTTTGGAGGGTGTTTCCTTCTTCCTGGACGGGCCTCTGGTGCTGGCCGGGCAGGTTTGCGGCATCCTGGCGGTGCTTCTGGGGATGCTGATGCCCCCCAGCCTCAAAGTATGCACACTCCCCCTGGTGGGGCGGATGGAGGGACACAAACGCCGCCACGTACGAGTCCGGGCCTGGAAGCGCCAGACCTGGCGCCGGCTGTGTGCCAGGGACCGGGCGGGGAACCCAGGCAGAACCGCAGGGATGGCGCTTCTGTGCCTGTTCCTGGTGGCAATGGAACTGATCTGTGTGTTCCTGGGCAATGCGTCCTTTTGACACATACCGGCAGACGGTCCAGCAGACGGACAAGCCGGATTATACTCTGCTGTCCAACCACACGGGAAGCAGGCGGGAGACAGAAGCCCTGCTCGAGAAGCTGGGCCGGGCGGAGGGCTTGTCCCGGGTGGACTTCTGGCAGCGGGAGGACCATATCTTCCTCTGGTACGATGGAATGGAGCGCAGTCCCGTACTCTCTACGCTGAAACGGGCGGGAGGCGACAGCTTCTTTGCAACGTCCAAAGCGGATGCTCCCAAGCAGACAGGAGAGGGCTTCCTGACGCAGGCCTACGGGTGGATGGGACCTCAGACCTCTATGCCCGCCTGGAAAGGGCGTTTACAGAGGGCTCTGTGGATCGGTGGCCTTGAAGAGGGCAGGAAGTCATTCTCCTGCTGCCCATGCACCGTGCGCTACAGGGTTCCGGCGAGGGAACGAAAATTCCATGGCAGATCTTCTGCGCTCCACAGGAACCATGGACCTGAGCTTAGCGGCCAGTGCGGCCCAGGGCTGGGAACGGGATTCGTCTGTACAGGTAGGCGACAGCCTGACTTTGGCAGTGGATTGTCCCCGTTTGGCGGACACGTCGGTCTACTACACCCAGACGGTTCAGAATGTGACGGTGGGCGCCATCATCCGGTATTTCCCGGAGCAAGGCGTCTGGCCTTTGCAGGCAATCCCCAGAGCCATGTGGTCATTGGCAGCTCCAAGCTGCTCTACGGCCTCTACAGCGACGGGTTTAAGACGATGACGGAGCGGGATCTGGCCATGCTGGAGACCCGGAAGAACTGGCTCTACACTTACAATTATGGAGAGGCCGGCTTCAATCTGTATGCCGGGGAGCACGCTTCCACGGAAAACACCCTGACGCCCCTCTTCCAGATTTGGGAAAACCATCTGACTTTGGGAAATCTCCACGATTCCAACCAGGCGGTTTATCATAAGGCCCTGTCCTCCTGTCTGCTGATGGGGATGCTGGCCTTTGCCGCCACCGTCATTGTGTGGATGATTCTTCGCAACACCCTGGCGTCGGCCCAGGAGCAGGGGAGAAAGCGAACCGGCATTTTGCAGGCTCTGGGTGTAACCAAAGCCCAGATGTACCGGGGCCAGGCATTCCAAGCCCTGCGGGATTGGCTGATTGCCATGGTAGGCGCCCACGGCGTGTTGGCGTTGGCGGTGTTGATCTCCGGGTGGATGCAGCGCATGGGGCAGGGATTTTCTCTCATGGCGTTGCTACAGGCAATTGTTCGGGAGGATCTGGCGGCGTATCCCTGGATGCTCCATGTGGGGCTATGTCTCCTGGAGCTGCCGGTGCTGCTTCTGTTCCACCTGCTGGCGCCGCGTGGGCCCTTGCAATCTTCTCCCACGGAAAACATTCGAAGCTAAGACGAAAGGGAGCTTGGTTATGGAGACAATTTTGAAGTTAGACGGCGTAGAAAAGGTCTATCACCCCGGTACCAACCTGGAATGCCGCGCGTTGCAGCCGGTGAATCTGGAGTTTTGCAAAGGCAGGTTTTACGCCATTGTGGGAAAGTCCGGCAGCGGAAAGTCCACCATGCTGCACATTCTGGGGGGACTGGACCGGCCCACAGGCGGCAAGGTGTATCTGGAGAATCAGAGCGTCTTTGATCTGAAGGACAAGCAGCTGGCGATTTTGCGCCGCCGCCGGATTGGCTTTGTCTTTTCAGGCATACAACCTACTGGGGGGGAGCACACCGCCCGGGAAAATCTCTGCATTCCCCTGAATCTGGATGGAAGAGATCCGGACCCCGCCTTTTCCAAGAGGTGACGGGGCGCTGGGGATTGAAAAGCTCCTGGACAAGTATCCGGATGAGCTGTCCGGTGGTGAGCAGCAGCGGGTGGCCATTGGCCGGGCGCTGATGATCCAACCGGCGATTCTCCTGGGGGACGAGCCGAGAGGCAACCTGGACCCCGCCACCGGGGAGGAGGTGCTGGGGCTCCTCAAGTCCCTGGCAGCCCGGTTTGGCCAAACGGTGATCCTGGTGACCCATGATATGGAGCTGGCGCGTCAGGCCGATACGGTGCTCCGCCTGCACGCCGGTGTGGTGCAACAGGTGGAACATCTGGCATAATTTGGCCCCATTCGGTATGATTTGACAGAAGGACATGGACAAAAACCCAGTTTTGTCCATGTTTTTTGGTATTTCGGCCCTGTTCAGCGTTTTTTGAAACAGAGAATGTCCGTATCCGGCGGATTTTGTGTTACGGCTGCATAGAGATTATGTCAAATTCGGCGTGCATAGAAAATGGAAACGAAATGTTAACAACTTGTAACAAAACGGGGAGAAATCGCCACCTTGCGCCAGGCTTTTCCCTGTGAACATCTGTGGACAACCCTGTGGAGAATGTGCAAAACTCATGCATACCCATGGGGATATCCACATTATTGTAAACCGAAACCGGGGGAATATACGGGAAATCTGGGTGCTTGTGTCGAATTCTGGGGGTGGAAGCCAAAGTTTTCCACAGACGGTACAAATACCTGCCTGCATCTGTGGCATACTAAGGAAAACAAGCAAGGAGGCGCCACGATGATGAAGGAGATCTGGACCCAGGGATTGGAAATTCCCCGGTTTCCACAGCTGGACGGTGATACGTCCACGGAAATTTTGGTGATTGGAGGCGGGATGGCAGGCATTTTGTGCGCCCGGGAGCTGCAGTCCCGTGGAATCGAATGTCTTCTGGTGGAGGGCAACACCATCGGAAGCGGCATCACCAGCGGAACAACGGCGGTGCTCAGCACCCTCCATGATCCTTTGTATCAGGATTTGTCGGCCAGATTTGGGCAGGAGCCGGCCCGGCTGTACTTCCTGGCCAATTGGGAGGCCCTGGAAAAGTACCGGACTCTGGCGCAGCGGTATCCCTGTGACTTCCAGGAACGGCCCCACTACCGCTACGCCATGACCCAGGCGCAGGCGGAGCGGCTGAAGACCGAGGCGGAGCTGCTGCAACGCCTGGGCTTTTCGGCGGAGTATCGGAAAGAGACCCCGCGCCGTTTCCTGTGGCCGGGGCGGTGTATTTGCCGGGGATGGCGCAGTTTCATCCTCTGCGGTTTTTATATGGTTTGGCTTCCAACCTGAAAATTCGGGAAAATACGCCGGTTCTGGGAATTTCCAATGGAGTTGCCTTTACGGAGCGGGGCAAAATTCTGGCCCGGAAGATCATCGTGGCAACCCATTTTCCCCTTGGGCCGTTTTCGTGGCCTCTATTTTATGAAGCTCTATCAGCGCAGGTCCTACGTGGTTGCTTTAGGGGCGGCCCGAATGTGGAGGGAACCTATGCCGGGATGGGTGCAAACGGCATCTCTCTGCGCAACTTTGGAGACAATTTGTTCCTCAGCGGCGGCAGGCACCGTACCGGTGGAAAGGGCGGTTGGGAGGCAGTGCGAAACTTTGCAGAACGCCACTTTCCGGGGCTGCCGGGCGGTATGCCTGGGCCAACCAGGATTGCATGACCCTGGACGGTTTGCCCTATGTGGGCGCCTTTAGCCCCCATACGCCCGATTTATATGTGGCCACCGGGTTTGGAGCCTGGGGCATGACCAATTCCATGGCGGCGGCAACGCTGCTGGCAGACCTGGTGACAGGCAAGGAAAGTCCGTATACCGCCGTATATTCCCCCTCCCGCTCCATGCTGCGGCTCCAGCTGCTGTCAATCTGGGCCACACCCTGAGCAACTTCCTCCGCTTGACCCCCAGGCGGTGCTCCCACATGGGCTGCGCCCTCAAATGGAATCCGGCGGAGCACAGCTGGGATTGCCCCCTGCCATGGATCCCGGTTTACGGCCGATGGCGCTGTGCTGGATAGTCCGGCCCAGAGCGAAATCCACCCGGACGGAAAGGCATAGGGTTTCTGTTGCAATTTTCCGGCGTCAGGTGTATGATGAATCCGGGTGATTGGATTGGAACTGTTAGATTTGGTAGATGAAAACGGCGTGCCCACCGGGGAGGTCAAAGAGCGGGAGCTGGTGCACCGGGACGGAGATCGGCACCGGACCAGCCATGTGTGGCTCTTCCGACAGCGGAACGGCCGGTGGCAGGTGCTGCTGCAAAAGCGCAGTGAACAGAAGGATTCCCATCCCGGCTGCTATGACATCTCCAGCGCCGGGCACATTCCGGCCGGTGTGGACTGGGTGTCCTCGGCCCTCCGGGAGCTGGAGGAGGAGCTGGGCCTGCACATGCAGGCAGAGCAGCTCCACCTGGCCGGAGTGCGCCGCTTTGACTGGAGGGGCTCCTTTACGGCAGGCCCTTCCGGGACCGGCAGGTCAGCCGGGTGTATTATGGCGTCTGGGAGGGGAGCCCCAGGACTTGCACCTCCAGGAAAGCGAGGTCTCTGAGGTGGTCTGGATGGATTTTGCTGCCTGCCGTCAGGCGGTGACTGCAAACGCCATACCCCACTGCATTTTTCGGAGGAATTGGACCTGCTGGCCCAGGCCCTTCGAATCCCAGAGGAATCAAACAGGGACTGCTGCAAAAAGTAAATTTTGCAGCAGTCCCTTTTTCTCAAAGAAGGATTCAGGATTACACCAATTCCACGTGGTAGACCTCCATCCAGTGATTGACCTGGAGCATATAAGCGATGGTTTGCGCCGTATTCATCAGCTGGCCGTACCAGGGCCAGGGATACTGGGCGGTGAGCAGATCTTCAAGGCATGGCGGTTGGCAATTTGGAAAATGGGCGCGGTGCCCTCCTCCAGGAGCAGCCCCGCCGGGAGACCTCCTCCAGATAAGCGGGATTGTGGGTCTTGGGATAGGGACTCTTTTTCCGCCACAGCACTTCCGGGGGTAGAAAGTCCTCCATGGCCTTCCGCAGAAGCCCTTTTTCCACCCCTTCGTAGTCTTTGAAGGACCAGGGGACCCCATAGAGATATTCGGCAATCCGGTAGTCGCAGAAAGGAACCCGCACCTCCAGCCCGGACCACATGCTCATCCGGTCTTTCCGGTCCAGGAGGGTCTGCATGAACCACCGGAAATTGAGGTTGACCATTTCCTTCATCCGCCGCTCCTGCTTGCTCTGGCCTGGCAAAGACGTCGCTGGCCTGGCAGGTGGTCTCATACCGGCGGAATACGTAGGCCTCCGGGTCCAATGCAGCCCGGTAGCCGTCTGTCAGGAAGGAACTCCGCCAGGCGGTGGATTGGGCCCAGGGAAGCCTGCCCGCTCCCGCACCTCCGGGTCCCGGTACCAGGGGTAGCCGCCGAAAATCTCATCGGCGCATTCCCCGACAGGGCCACGGTGGCGGTCTCTTTCATCTTCCGGCACAGCAGCAGCAGGGAGGCGTCTACATCTGCCATACCCGGCAGATCCCGGGCTTCCACGGCTTCGTCCAAGGCGTCGGCCAGCTCCTGGGTGTCCAGGATCACCCAGTGGTGTTGAGAATCCAGGTATTGGGTCATGATCTGGATGAATTCCGGATCGCTGTTGGGCTGGAATTTTCCGGCGTGGAAGTACTTGGCGTTGTCCTTGTAGTCCACAGAGAAGGTATGGAGCTTCCGGCCCTGCCGGGCCTCCTCCCGGGCGGCGACCGAGGAGATGAGGCTGGAATCCAGCCCGCCGGAGAGGAAGGTACAGATGGCACGTCGGAGACCAGCTGCCGCCGGATGGCGTCGCTCACCAGCGCGCGGACCCGCTCCAGAGTCTGGGGCAGGGTATCCTGATGTTCCCGGTCCTCCAGCCGCCAGTACCGGTGCAGGCGCATGTCCTGCCCGTCAAAGTAGCCGCAGCATCCTGGCTCCACCTCCCGGATGCCCCGGAAGACGCCGCAGCCGGGAGTCCGGCCCGGTCCCAAAAGCATGACCTCTGCCACGCCCTGGGCGTCCACCTGGGCGGGGACCGACGGATGGGCCAGGAGCGTTTTCAGCTCCGAGGCGAATAGAAATTGTCCGTCCCGGATGGTGTAAAACAGAGGCTTCACCCCAATCCGGTCCCGGGCCAGGAACAGGCGCTCCCGGCTCCTCCTCCCAGACGGCGAATGCAAAAAATACCGTTGAACCGCTCCCACAGCTGTCCCCCATTGGGCATAGGCGTGGAGCACCACCTCGGTGTCGGAGTGGCCCAGGAAGGTATGTCCGTCCAAAACCAGCAGACGGCGCAGCTCCTCCGTATTGTACAGCTCGCCGTTGTACACCATATGGTAGTGGATTCCCCGGAAGAGGAGATCCATGGGCTGTCGGCCTCCCGCCAGGTCTACGACAGCCAACCGGGCATGGAGGAGGCTGAGCCCCCTTCTTCTGGAAGATGCCCCACTGATCCGGTCCCCGCCGTGTCATGGTTTTCAGCATCCCCTCCAGGATCTCCCGGTTTTCTCCGGTGGAACCCAGAATTCCTGCAATTGCGCACATAAACATCACAACCCCTTTCAAGCACACTATAGTCTATTCCGCTGTCCCGGTTCTGTGAACGGTGAATTTTGCCAGGAATATCGTTTCCAATCCGGGGCACCTTAGTCATGGGTGATCAAATATGAAAAACAGCAAGGATCTATTGGGTTCGGTGGTCAAGACTGCGCAAATGGGGAAAACCGGATTGGAATGTGTCTTGCAGGCGCCACTGCGTCCTGCGCTCCGGGAGAATCTGGAGAAGCAGGCGTCAGTCTACCAGCAGATTGAAGAGGAAGCTCTGAACCTGGCGGCCGGGCGGAAATGGCAGGTGGAGCAACTGGGACCAGTGAGCCGGACCTGCTCCCAGATGGTTTCCCCGCATGCGGCTGGGCAAGGGCAACTCGGATTCCAAAGCCAGCGCCATGGTGATGCAGGGCAGCACCCGGGGCTCATCAAGGGGCTTGCAGAACCTCCACCAGTTCCCCTATCAGGACACAGCCGTGAGCACTCTGGCGCAGCGTCTGCTGGACCTGGAAAAGGAATCGTTGGGACAGATGCAGTCATTTTTGTAGGCTGGGATTTGCAACCGAGGGCGCATGGCAAAGGAATGTGCGACAATTTGTGGGTTGTAGGCGGATCCGGACGTTCCTGTGGGGAAGGTCCGGATTCGCCTACAACTCATGTGCGGTTGTTGCATCATTGTCACAGACAACGCCTCCTGCATAGTATGGACGGATACCGGAGTTCTGCCAAAGGCTGGGCGCCGGTTTCTGGAAGGAGGAGGGCGCTATGCCTGCAGAAGGTTTTATTCAGGTTCACGTATATACTTCCGATGCACAGATTCCTGTGCCCGGGGCGGCGGTGGCCATCGTGTCTGACGATGGAACGCTCCTGGCTGCCCGACTGACCAACGAGAGCGGACAGATCCAGCCGGTGGCGGTGAAGGTACCGGCTGCGTCGGAGAGCCGTGACCCCAATTTTCAAGGCAAACCCTTTACGACCGTGACCATCCGAGTGCAACATCCGAATTATGAGCAGATCCAGGTAGACAATGCTCAGGTGTTCGCCGGGGTGATGACCCTGCAGCCTCTGGAGCTGATTCCGCTGCCCACGTTCCCAGAGCTGTATGACCGGGTGGAATACTTCAATGTCCCGCCCCAGAACCTCTAGGAGGTGCGGCGATGCCAGTTGTGATTCCATATGTACCAGAGCAGATTACGGTTCACCTTGGACCGCCCGATTCGGATCTTCGCCAATGTGACAGTTTCCTTCACAGACTATGTCAAGAATGTAGCTTCTTCAGAAATTTACCCCACTTGGGACGAGAGCGCCCTGCGGGCCAACATCCTGGCCATCATTTCGTTTGCACTCAACCGGGTTTACACAGAATTTTACCGCAGCCGGGGCTACAACTTTGATATCACCAATTCCACCGCCTATGACCAGGCCTTTGTAAACGGGCGAAATACATTTGAAAATATTGACGCCATTGTAGACGATATATTCAACAGCTACATCCGCCGCCAGGGCTTTGTGGAACCTTTGGCCGCCAAGTTTTGCAATGGTACCACGGTGACCTGCGAGGGCCTCAGCCAGTGGGGGTCCCAGAGCCTGGCGGAGCAGGGGTACAATTCCGTGGATATCCTCCGCTCTTATTATGGCGACGACATTGAAATCGTAGCCAATGCACCGGTGCAGGGCCTGGTGCAGTCCTATCCCGGGACGCCGCTGCGGCGGGGAAGCAAGCGGCCCCAACGTGGTGGTGGTTCAGGCGTCCTTGAACCGGGTGGGACAGAACTACCCGGCCATTCCCAAGATCTTCCCCGTAGACGGGATCTTCGGTAGCCAGACAGAAAATGCCGTCCGGCGCTTCCAGGAGATTTTCGGTCTGGTTCCGGATGGGATTGTAGGCCGGGCAACCTGGTACGCTCTGGTGCGGCTCTATGTGGGCGTGAACTTTGGCGGAGCTCCGCTCTCTGGGGCAGCAGTTCTACAGTATCTCCTGGAACTATGGAGGAGCGCTGCAGCAGGGAAGCCAGGGGCAGGAGGTGCGGCAGCCGCAATACATGCCGCAGGTTATCTCCAGCGTCATTCCCGCCATTCCGCCGGTGGAGGTAGATGGCATTTACGGTCCCGCTACACGGGCCTCGGTACTGGCGGCACAGCGCTATTTTGGACTGCCGCAAAGCGGCACGGTGGATGAGCAGACCTGGCTCAGGCTGGAGAGCCAGTTCCGCAGTATAGATGACAGTCTCTTCCGCAACCAGGAGTTGTTCCCCCCTATGGGGTGGAGGGTGGCGCAGCCGCTCAGACCGCCTTTGCATCGGCCAATCCCCGGGGGCAAAGCCGGGGAAGCAGAACCAGCTCCAACCAAAGGGAGACCCAGCCCAGACCAGAGGAACGGTATTCTCAAACTACCCGCATGACCCAGTTCCCCGGTTCGGATCTCAGTATGGGGGAAGCAGGACGGAGCGCAGAGGGGGGTGACGAGATGATTGCTGATCCAAGTTACTTTGTGGGTCGACCCATAGAGAGCATGCAGACCATGCCCGGGTTGCAACCGAGGGGAACAACCGGTCGCTTCCCGTGGTGCCAGACGGGATTTTCGGCCGCAACACCATGGCGGCGGTGACGGCGTTCCAGCGATATTGCGGTCTGCCGGCCACCGGTGTGATGAATCAAACCACCTGGGAGCGGTTGGTGCAGACCTACCAGGCCCAGCTGGTTCAGCAGGCCCCGGCGGAGGCCATGCAGCCCATTCTCAACCCCCTACCAGACCATAAAGGCGGGGGAGAGCAACTACCATGTCTATCTGGTCCAATCGGTTCTGCGGGTCCTGGGCGCCGTATACCGGGGCTTGCCCCAAACGCCGATCAATGGGACCCTGATGCGTCTACCGTGACGGCCGTGCGCCGTTTCCAGACCCTCTGCGGCCTGCCAGTGACCGGTGAAGTGGACCGCCACACCTGGAAATGCCTGTGCCGCCACTACGCATTGGCGACCGGCGACGGTACGGGAAACTGTCAGAAGGGGAAGAATCACCTGTAATTTTCAGGAAGCCTCAAAACGGAAGCATTCTGCAATTCCATAGGGAATGATCCTGACCATTCTGCCTTGCAAAAGGCACAAAAATGAGGAGGCCTGGCAAATTCGCCACGCGTTTCCTGCTTGCCATAAGAACGTTTCCGTATCCATTAGGCAAGGAATGCTGCATGACATCTTGGCCTTTCTCCGTAGGAATGCCCATATGTCCGTCCGTGGGGGCGTCATGCGAATCACATCTACGTCTTGCGAATTCGTAATGCCTACCACGGGCGGACCTATGTGTCCGCTCGGCGGAGACACAGTGCGTTTCCCACCCATTTACGGCGAATTCGTAATGTCTGCCACGGGCGGACACATGGGTCCGCCCCTACGGCGGTACGGGAGAACGTGCAAAATTGAGTATTCTTTGCGTTCTCCGCAGGGAAGGCCCCCCTTCCACAGCGGGGTGGTACACGCGACATCTTACCCTTTGTCCGTAGGGGCGGACCTGTGTGTCCGCCCGGCGGAGACGCAGTGCGTTTCCCACCCATTTACGGCGAATTCGCAATGCCTACCACGGGCAGACACATGGGTCTGCCCCTACGGCGGTACAGGAAGGTGTTGAAAGCTGGAAATTCTCTGCGATTTTCCGTTGGGAATGGACTTGCCCGTTCCGCCTTGCGGCAGGCTTCAAAATGACTTTGCTAGTTTAATTGAAAGTACGTTTGAAAGGAGTCGACAAACGTATGGAGCGCCTCTGTATTCAGCGAATAGTAGGTCCGTGTTCCATCATTATGTAGGGTCACCAGGTTCGCACCCATGAGGATGCTGATGTGTTGGGAGATTGTAACGGGGGGAAATGCCCACGAAATTGGCCAGCTCCCGGCCATAGGCAGGACCGTCCAGAAGCTTTGTGATGATATTGAACCGATTCCGGTTGCTCAGGGCGGCCAGGGTGTTGGTCAGCTGAATGCCGGAGTTGCGGGCCAGAGCAAAGTTTTCCCGCAGAAACTCATACAAAGAGCCAAGGCGACCAAGCAGGACGGTTTCATCGGAATTGAACCCGAAAACCGAATAGTTGCTGCAGACCATGCTGGGATAGATGAGGATTTGACGGATCCGGCTTCGGTCGCTGGGCCAGAGCCGGTCCATGATGGTTTCCTCGGTTTCATGGCAATAGCGCTCATGAAAATGCTCAGCCAGAGGGGCAATCAGCTCCTGGCACCGTTTGAATTCAGTGGCAACGGGCGATAGGGCCTCCTGCAGCATGTCCACATAGCGCCCGGGATTCAGCGCCAGATCGGTCAGGACCAGTTTGGAGCTTTGGGGCAAGTCGCTGCTGTTGATTTTTGGAAAACAGCTGATGGATGGTACTGCTGGTAGCCATGTTACATTCGTCCATGTTTAAAAATTCTAGGATTTGCTTTGGTATTTGTGGAATGTTCTGTTTCAGACGGCAGAAGAACTCGGGTTCCTCCCAACTGACGTATGCCTCCACCATATTGGGTATCAGGATGCTGCATACATGGCCAGAAGAAGGGTGATGCTTATCCTTTCCACGCTGGTACAGAGGTGCAAACAGAGTCTGAATGGTGTCTTTCGAAACGGCAATACTGCCACGAAGCCGCCGCTCCAGCTCGGTTAAAATGTTAGAATAGGACGTAAGCGTGTTGTTGTGCGGGCGATTGTCGCCTTTGCCAAAGGTCCGCTCCATGTACGAAGTCCAGGATACGCCAGCTGCCTGATTTGCCAGGAACAGGCTCGCTTCGAGGAGTGGAATCGGTGCGTAGTTGATCATAACATACCTCCAAAATTTGCCAAATGCTGTGTGGTCCCATTGCTTTTTGCCTATTATACCATTTTTTAGCAGAAAGCTATTGACAACACAGCGAAAAGAGGGTAAAATTTAGCCATCACGAACGTTCGTAAAAATACGAACGTAGAAGAGGAGGCATTTTATGAAAAGGACCATTGCTTTGCTTGCCGTCATTGCTTTGCTGGTGTCATTCATCCGCATTCCTGCTTCGGCAAAGCAGCCGCCAACCCTCCCGCTTTGGCGGGTCACGAGGTTTCCCATTTGCCAGAGGTGGAGCTGATGGCCATTCCGGCGGATATGGAACGGCTGAACCGATGGACGCAAAGATCCCTCAATGAGGCGCTCAATGTCCCGGGTGGAACGCTTGAATTTGATACATTTGCCATGCCGGATTATGGCTTCTATGAATGGGTTGTGGAAGGTGACTATGCAAAATCCACCAATGCCGGTAAGAACGGGGACGAACAGATCTATGGTGTGACCTCAGAGCCAGGTCACTACCTATGTGGATATGGAAGAGGACCAAGCCATCCGCTTTCGGTTTAAGGTCAGCTGCCAGAATGCCAAACACAGACTGCCTGGCGCTGTTTGTGGATAGCGATCTTGTTACCACATGGTACGGAGAGATGGATTGGACGACTTATACTTATCCGGTCTCGGCTGGAGAACATGAGCTTACATGGGTTTACAATAAGGATGGCTCCATCAGCGAGGGGAGGACACTGCATATTTGGATGATGTAGAAGTGATCTCCTTCCAGCACTACAACCTTGTGCATTCCCAGGAATTGGACGATGCTCTGAATGTAGAAGGTGGTAAACTGGAGTTCTATACCCCAGAAGAAGCAGCCAACGGCTATTTCCCCTGGGTGGCGGAGAATGGATCTGCCAAGTCCACCAACAAAGGTGTTGACGCAACTACCTCCTATTCTCCTCCCTCCATTTCCACGGTTCGTACAACAGTGACTGCCAAAAGAGGGCGAGGTTCTGACCTTCCGCTATCGGGTCAGCAGCGAAGAGAAGATGGATTTGTTCCGCTTCTATATGGATGGCGAGCGCCTGGGTCAGTGGTCCGGGGAACGGGACTGGGCGGTGTATATCCTGGCGTTGGAACCCGGAGAGCATGTGCTCCAGTGGGATTACGACAAGGACTATTCCGGCTCTTTTTATGAGGATACAGCCTGGCTGGATGATGTGTGTGTGGCCCCACCGGTGGCGCCCACGGGCATTGAGATTCAGGAGACGGTGTCTGTTGCCGGATGCAGATCCGTTGCGCTTACCTGGAATGTACTGCCGGATACGGCCTTCAACCGGGAGGTCAGCTTTGCTTCTTCGGACGAGAGCATTGCCACTGTAGATGAAAATGGTGTTGTCACCGGTATTTCCCAGGGCGAGGCTACCATTACCGTCACCGCCAAAGACGGCGGTTTTACAGATACTTGTCTGGTGACGGTGACGGCAGACGAGCCACCTGTCAATCTCTATGGCTTTATGTTTTCGGAATTTGTCGACAATGACCGCTATTATCGGGATTGCAAGACCTGGTGTTCCTTCCAGGATACACATCCGGGAGATGTAACCAAGATTGGGAGTATGCCTGCTGGAGACGGCGTAGCTGCTGACAGCCTAGTGCTTTGTGCCGAGCTGGTAGGGAACACGGTCTATGGCTACACCTCCAGTGGTTACTTTTTTCACCGTGGATTTTGAAGCGATGCAGCGTGGGGAGTTGGATGCTACATACAAGAGCGTGAATGTCAGCAGTGACAGCAACTTCTACCCCATCGATATGGCCTATGACTACAGCACCCAGACCATGTATGTCGTCAATAACTCGGATGCTTTGTACAAGATTGATCTGGAGACCGGCGATCTGGACCTGGATTCTGCCCGGATCATTGACGGGACATTGCCTGGCGCTTCAGCGGGGGCCGGCGATTACGTGTTTGGGTTTGCCATTGATCTGGAGGGCAATGCCTATGTGATGATTGCAGGTATGGGTGCCGATTATGGTGGCACGGCTGCTCCCGTCTGGCCAGCCTGGACCTGGAGACGGGTGAATATACAGTGATTGGCCAGACCACTGCGGAGTGCTTTCAGGAGCAGTCCATGTGCTTCGATCACAACTCCGGCAAGCTCTACTGGGCTCAGTGGAACACCATTTATGACCAGGAGATTCAGCTTTATATCGTCGATACGGAGACGGCAGAGCTGGAGGGCTGCGGCCGGATTGGCCCCTATGGCGCAGATATTCTCGGTATGTTCATCCCCATCTGTGACCACAGCCATGTGTCTCCGGTGGAGGCCAAAGAGCCCACCTGCACCAAGGCCGGCAACCCTGCATACTGGCACTGTGAAAACTGCGGGAAGAACTTCTATGATGAACATTGCATCGAGGAAGCGCCCAGCGAGGAGCTGGTGATTCCCGCGCTGGGTCACAAGACCGAGCTGCGCAACGCCAAAGAAGCCACCTGCACAGAAGATGGCTACACCGGTGACGAAGTCTGCACCGTCTGCGGCGAGACGCTGCAGCGTGGCGAAGTGATCCCTGCCAACTGCCCCAGCAAGGCCTTCTCCGATTTGAACACCAGCTGCTGGTACCACGAGTACACCGACTATGTCCTTGCCAAGGGCTTCATGAATGGCATGGAGAACCAGCGCTTTGAACCCGACCGGGCGCTGACCCGGGGGATGCTGGTGACCACCCTGTACCGTCTGGCAGGTTCGCCGGAGGTGACAGAGAAGGCCACCTTTACCGACCTGCGGGCAGACGCCTATTACACCGATGCAGTGGCCTGGGCCCAGGATCTGGGCATTGCCAAGGGCATGACCGAGACCCAATTTGCCCCGGAGAAAACCGTAAGCCGGGAGCAGGCGGCTGCCTTCCTGTACCGGTTTGTGACCCTGTACCTGGAGCAGGAGCCTGGCAAGGGTGCGGATCTTGGCGTTTTTAAAGACAGTAAGGTGATGGAGTATGCCAAAACCGCGATGAGCTGGGCCGTGGCGGAAGGGTTCTTCGAGGGCTATGGAGACGGCACCCTCCGTCCCACCGCCTCCCCTGACCCGGGCGCAGATGGCCAAGCTGTTGACGATCTTGGATCAGAACTTCTAAGCTACCTTTTCAACTTCTTGTTGCTCCTTTCTGTATCAGGAAATTCCCCTGTGGGTGACCCAGGGGATTTTCCATGTAAAGGGGGAGATCATTCAGGTAATTTGTGAATGTAAAAGAGCAAAATGCCGGGATCAAAATGCGCATTGTATCCGTGTTCGGCGAATTCGTAATGCCCACCACGGGCGGACATGGGTCCGCCCCTACGGCAGGCAGCGAGAATGGGCGGAGATTGACTAACGTTTTCTCTTGTCCAAATGCCAAGAATTGGATAAAAAAATGGAAATATTTTGCGTAAAAATTAAAAAGCCTGTTCACGTACTCTGCTTCGATATCACCGTAGGGGCGGACCCATGTGTCCGCCCAGCGGGGACGCGGTGCGTTTTCCACCCATTTACGGCGAATTCGCAATGACTACAGTGCACAGACCGGACATTTGGCTGAAATTCCCATGAAAGAACCAGAAGACGAACTTGACAGGAAAGCGCGAAATCCATACAATGGTCAAACATGGGGCTTGGCCCCGTTTGAACCCCCCAGACGACTGTTTGGGGAAATAGAAAAGGAGGATCCTATATGAAAAACAGGCGAAACCTACCATCTCGGCTGTGCGCCCTTTTTGTTGGCGATGGCACTGCTGTGCTCCCTTTGAGTGCCCCCAGGTCGCTGCTGCAAACGACGCAGTCACCTGGTCTCAGGTAGACAACGGCGCTGTGACAGCCCGGCTTCCGCTGCAGGAAGCGGAAGAGGAAGCCGCCCCGGCATACCGGGATACGGATACGGTGCGCATCTCCATTTTCCTGGAGGAAGCGCCCACCATTTCCAAATTTGACGTGCAGGACATTGCCGAAAATCAGGCGGCTCTGGCTTACCGGACCGGTCTGGAGACCCGGCAGGAGGCTCTGGCCCAGGTCATCTCCACCCAGGCGTTGGGCGGAGAGCAGTTGGATGTGGTCTGGAACCTGACCCTGGCGGCCAACATCATTTCGGCCAATGTGAAATACGGTGAGATTGCAGCCATTGAGCAGGTCCCCGGTGTGGAACAGGTGCTCATTGAGACCCAATATGCGCCTGCGGTGGTCAATACCAATCTGCCCGATGACCCCAACATGTCCACCCCTCCATGATCGGCTCCAGCGCAGCCTGGACCGCCGGTTACACCGGAGCAGGCAGCCGGATTGCCGTCATTGACACCGGCACGGATACGGACCATCAGTCCTTTAGCGCGGCTGGCTTTGATTACTCTTTGCAGAAGCAGGCGGAACAGGCTGGCAAAAACCGTAGCAGATTATGATCTTTTGGACGTAGAAGAGATTACAGGGGTGCTGGATCAGCTTCATGTTGGCAAAAAGCGTCACTGCAAAGCAGCTGTATCTCAACACCAAGCTCCCTTTGGCTACAACTATGTGGACAAGGACCTGACATCACCCATGATCGAGACCAGCAGGGAGAGCATGGCTCCCACGTGGCCGGTATTTCCACGGCCAATGCCTACATCCCCAACGCTGATGGAACATTTTCCAACGCACTGGATGCAGTGAAGGTTCAGGGTGTGGCCCCCCGATGCCCAGCTCATCACCATGAAGGTGTTTTTAAGGCCGGCGGCGCTTACGATTCCGATTATTTGGTGGCCATTGAGGACGCCATTGTTCTGAAGTGCGATACGGTCAACCTGTCCCTGGGTTCCTCGAACCCCGGCGCGACCAGACACACCAAGGCGGAATACCAGGCGATTCTGGACCGGTTGACCGAGTCCGGCATTGTGGTGGCCATTGCAAGCCGGTAACGCTGGCTCCTGGGTGGAGTCTGCCAGAAACGCCGGGTATCTCTACTCCGATGATGTGAGCATGGATATGGTTGGCTCTCCCGGCTCCTATACCAATTCCCTGTGCGTGGCGTCCATGGACAATGCCGGCGCCACAGGCCAGTATTTCCTGGTTGGCGACACGACGGTGGTCTACACCCAGAGCACCGGGTTTAAAACCAGCCGATGACCTCCATTGCCGGCGAGCATGCATACGTCCTCATTGACGGCTTCGGCACGGAAGAGGAGTTTGCGGCCATTGCCAGTGTGTTGGAGGGTAAAATCGCCGTCTGCCCCGCGGTACCACCTCCTTCTTCCAGAAGGCCGAGGCGGCTGTGGCAAATGGCGCCATTGCCACAATTGTTTACAACAATCAGCCCGGTACCATCAGCATGGACCTGACGGATTACACCAAGACCGCCCCCTGCGTCTCCGTGACCCAGTCCGATGGGGCCATGATGAAGGCGGGCAAAGCGACCCCGGTCACAGGGGAGGACGGGAAGGTCCAGTATTACCTGGATCAGTTGACCGTCAAAGAGGGAATTGGCTCTGCCGTCTACACCCCAGAGTACAATACCATGAGCGACTTCTCCAGCTGGGGCATTCCCGGTTCTCTGGAGCTGAAGCCGGAGTTACGGCGCCTGGCGGCAACATCTACTCCGTCAACGGCTTGGTTGCCGGCGGTACGGCTTATGAGAACATGTCCGGCACCTCCATGGCCACGCCTCAGGTGGCCGGTATGGCGGCCTTGGTGGCGCAGTATATCCGGGAGAAGGGGCTGGAGGAACAGACCGGTCTCACATCCCGGCAATTGGCCCAGAGCCTGCTCATGTCCACCGCCGTTCCACAGCGGGAGGATTACGGTGAGGCGGGCGACGGTTATTACCCCGTCCTGCGGCAGGGCGCGGGCCTGGCCAATGTGGGCAAGGCCATTGCCGCCGATTCTTACATCCTCATGGGCGCAGACGCCACCCAATCCTATGCCGATGGCAAGGTAAAGGTGGAGCTGGGTGACGACCCGGAGAAAAAGGGTGTTTATACCTTCTCCTTCTCCATCCATAACCTGACCAATGTGGAAAAAGACCTATGCCCTGTTCGGCTGATTTCTTCACCAGGATCTCTTCACCAATGTGGTGAACAACGACGGAGACCAGGGCGATTACATGGACACCTGGACCACCGAGCTGGATGCGGACGTGATCTTCGATGTGGGCCAGGCTGTGATGGTTCCTGCCAACGGTTCTGCCGATGTGCAGGTGACGGTCCGGCTGACGGACAGCCAGAAGGAAGCCCTGAAGCAATACCCCGCCGGTGCATATCTCCAGGGCTTTGTATATGCCAAGAGCGAGGCTACGGAAGAGGGCGTGGAAGGAACGGAGCATTCCATCCCGGTCCTGGGCTTCTATGGTAACTGGAGCGATGCCTCCATGTTTGAAGTCGGCTCCCGCGCAGAGTACGAGACGGGCAGTGAAGTCCGGCTTCCGTACCTGGGCAACACCAAAGTCAACACGGCTGCAATTACGTATGCCAATGACCCCGAGGCCACGTACTACTTCGGCGGCAACCCCCTGGTGGCGGACGCCCGCTATATGCCGGAACGCAATGCCATCAACAGCGAAAATGGGGATCAGATCAGCCAGATCTCTTTTGCGGCCATTCGGAATGCGGCAGCCAGCCGCATCCTGGCAGTGAACCAGACAACCCCTGGCGAACCCCTGCTGGAGACCTTCCCCGGGGCAGTAAGCTCCGCATACTATCACACCAACGCTGGTGCATGGCAGAACACGGGCTATCGCTTCAGCACCAAGTTTGCACCCAAGGGTGCAAAGAAGGCGACCGGCTGGAGCTGTCCCCTGACGCTTGCGCCGGAATACTACGTAGACGCCCAGGGCAACGTGGGGTGGGACGATCTGGGAGAAGGCGCTACCATGACAATTCCCATGGTGGTGGATAACACCGCTCGGAGCTTTTGGATGTGTCCCTCAGCCTGATGGGCAGCACCATGACGGTCAAGGCCAAAGACAACCAGTATGTGGCCGGTGTGGTTCTGTACAATGCGCCGGTTCCAAAGTGCTGGCCAAGACTGGCGCCAAGCAGGACATTCAGCCTGGGGAAGCGGCAGAGTACGCCCTGGATCTGGCCGGCATGAGTGGCAAGAGCTTCCTGGTGCAGGTTTCCGACTATGCCATGAACACCACCACCTATCAGCTGAACCTGCAGACCGGTGGAGATGAGACCCTGCCCGATATGATGGCCTATCAGTCTGACCATCATATCTGGATCGGTTTTGGCGCGGGGGAAAGCGGCAGTCCCAGTGAGCTGGCTTCCACCCAGCAAGTCTACACAGCGGCGACCAGTGCAGACGGTCTGGTCTTTGCCGCGACCAGCCACGGAGATCTGTATGTCCTGAGCGAGGAAGACCTGGCTCTTGGAGACCCATGTTGCCAACATGGGCGTGGTGCTTACGGATCTGGCTTATGACAAGTCCACCTCCACCCCTCTACGGCGTGACTGGGAACCATCTGGTCTGTGTGGATAAACTCACAGGCGCTGTAACAGACCTGGCTGAAATTCCCTTCCCCACCAACACCCTGGCCTGTGACGGCAATGGTACCTTCTACAGCGCCGTCCATGGCGATAGCAACGAGGTCAGCAACCGCGGGTTTGTGTATGCCTATACCCTGGAGGCGCTGCAGGGCGGGGGAAATCTGGACTATGACTTTGACGGCGACGGCAATGTAGACGCCGATGACGGACAGGCCATTCTGGATTACGCCACCGGCGTTCGGAACACCATTCAAAACGCGGCCAATGCCGACCTGGATGGCAACGGCGAGCTCACTTCCCGGGACGCATACCTGTTTATGAGCCAGTTCAAAGCCGGAGCATTTGGCGTTGCGCCCAAGCAGATTACTTCCAAAACGCGGAACAATGTGAAGACCCTGGCATGGAATCCCAATGATGGCCAGTTGTATGCTGTGACCTTCTCCTCCTTGCGGCACAGCGCTCACGCGTATTTTTATAGCATGAACCCGGAGACGGGTGCTGAGACCATGCACAAGGATTTCAGGACAGAAGTGACCGCTCTGATCATTCCCCAGAAGGCCACCGGCGGCAGCTGGTCCAGCCCCACGGATCAGATCAGCGGCGTTCAGATTTCCGCTCAGTCCATGACGCTGCTGAAGGGCTCCAGAAAGACCCTGTCTGCTACGGTTCAGCCCTGGACGGCCACGGACCGGACTGTGACCTGGACCTCTGCGGATCCGGAGATTGCCACGGTGGACAGCAACGGCGTAGTCACCGGTGTGAGTGCGGGCGAGACGGTGATTACGGCTGCTTCCAAGCTGGATTCCACCATGACCGCTGCCTGCAACGTCACGGTGGACACCCTGAATGTGACCCTGAAGGGCGCTCTGCAGGACAGAGAGGGAAACCCCATGCTCTTCAGCTGGAACATGGAGACAGACAACACCTGGGTCCCCGGTTTTTGGCATTGAGCGGCTACTCTCTGGCTGCAGTGGCCTATGACCAGGTCACGGATCGTCTGTACCTTCAGGATGCTGTGGACGGCTCCTGGTTTATGCATCAGGTGGATCTGACCACCGGCCAGGATACGGGCAAATCCAGCGCTGTCTGCGGCTTTGGCTTTGCCATGTCGGACCCTCACGGCACTGGAGAAGTTCAATACCAAAGAGTATCTCACAGAGTATACCGGAGGCGCCAAGTTTGTGGCGGTAGCTTCTATGGGAACGGAAACCAATGAGGATGGCGTCCTGTGCGACCTGGTGTATGCCTTGGACGATGCCGGTTGGCTGTGGGGCTTCGAATATGATGGCACCGGCTCCATCGGATTCAACTTCATTCCCACAGATTTGAAGCTGAGCTTCCCCCACCAGTCAGAATTACCAGTATTGCTCCATGGTGCGCGGCGACGACGGAAATCTGTATCTGTCCCGCTTTACCGAGGGAGACCAATGAATTCTACCGGCTGTCCTGGAATGCAGATGAGGAACTGTATGCAGCGGAGCGCATCGGCGATGTTGGCAGCGAGGTATGGCCCGCAGCGGCTGTATGCCGTGGAGACCAACGGGGCCGCGCCAACGGGTCCATGTCACCGGGATTCTGGAAGAGCCCCTGAAGCTGGAGGCTGAGGTGATGAGCGCCAGCGCCCCCATGTCCCAGGTGATTCCCCAGGAGGACGGGAAGACCGTGATCATGACCGTCACCGCCAAGAATGCCCAGGGTGTGGACTTGGACTCCAACAACGGCATGGTTTCCGTGTTCTATGATCAGGCGGCTCTGGAGCTCCAGGAGATTGCGGTGACCGGCGATTACACCGCCCAGGTGACGGCCGCCGGGACCGTGACCTTCGGCTATGTGAGCGAGGCGGGCATTGCCGCAGGCAGCCATTGCCACCCCTCACCTTTGGCCTGAAAAGCGGAGCCGATGCGGCCATTGCGGTGGAGCATCGGGGAAGTGAACGACAGCAAGCCCGCTTATACCGAGAAGCTGACGGTGGATTTGGAGTGTCCCTCCGAGGCCTTTGTGGATCTGGATACGAGGTCTGATGCAGGGCATGGACAAGACCCATTTTGCCCCCAACGCCTCCATCACCCGCGGCCAGCTGGTGACCACGCTGTACCGCCTGGCAGGAGAACCGGAGGTAACGGGGGAAGACCTCCTTCACCGACGTGGCCGACCATCACTACTATGCCAAGGCTGTGGCCTGGGCGGAAGCCCAGGGCATTGTCCGCGGCATGACCGCCACCACCTTTGCCCCCGAGGGGAAAGTCACCCGGGAGCAGGCAGTCACCTTCCTGTACCGGTATGTCACCGAGTACCTGAAGCAGGAGGCCACAGAAGGTGCAGACCTGAAGGACTATTTGGATGGCCACAAGGTGATGGATTACGCCCAGACGGCGTTTGGCTGGGCTGTGGCAGAAGGGGCTCTTCGAGGGCTATGGGGATGGCACGCTCCGTCCCGCCACCACCCTGACCCGGGCTCAGATGGCCAAGCTTCTAACCATCCCGGATCAGAATTTCTAAGCTTCGTGTGATCAAATAAGGACCTGCTGCAAAGTTTCTTTTTTGCAGCAGGTGGTGGGCTGTCTCACAGAGGATTTGTGAGACAGCCCTTTGGATTCTTTATGGAAAGGGGAGGGGGTTGGGGAGCGGCTCCTCCAGAATCTCCTCACAGGCGCAGAGCCTGAACGCGTGTGGTGGAGCCCCTGGGGGCCAGGCGGCCGTCCATGCCCAGCAGGAGGCCCGTCTCTACGGCCCAGGCCATGGGGATTTGGGCATATTCGCTGACGCTGGAAGCGTCCGGGAAGCCGCTGAGGGAACCGGTTGCGGAGACGTCTGCCGCTGAGGCTGGCATAGCGGTACAGGAAGGTCACCACCTGCTCCCGGGTGACGGGGCGTCTGGGGCGAACTGGGTCGGGGTGATTCCTTTGGCCAGGCCCTGCTCTGCGGCCCAGGTCACGGCGGTTGTGTAATATCTTCCTGCTTTCACATCTGTGAAGGGGTTGGTTCCGGTGGGTTCGGACTGCCAGACAGGCGGTGCAGGATGGTTACCAACTGGCCCCGGGTCAGGTTCTCGTTGGGGGGGCGAACTTGCCGTTGCCGACGCCTTCCATCAGGCCGTGGGTAATCACATAGTCGGTGTATGGGTGGTACCACAGATTGCTGTCCAGGTCGCTGAAGTCTTCAGAGGGACAGTGCGCGGGGATGACTTCTCCCTGCTTCAGAACTTCGTGGCAAACGGTACAGACCTCATCGCCGGTGTAGCCAGCCTCGGTGCAGGTGGCCTCTTTGGCGTTGCGCAGTTCGATTTTGTGACCCAATGCGGGGATGGATTCGCCCTGGGAGATGAGCTGGCCGCAGTCTGTGCAATAGGTGTCGCCGGTATAGCCCGCTTCGGTGCAGGTGGCGTCTTTTTGATTGCGGAGCTCGGTATGGGCGTGGACGTAGGAGACCTCCAGCGCCTCACGGTAAGCGGGGGTTTGGGCATTGACCTGCTCGGTCTGGATGGAGACGGTGGTCTGGACCGCAGACGGAACCTGGAAGGTCAGGGGTGGCAACGGAGGTACCGGCTGGAATTTCTTGGGTACCTGCATAGGCAAACTTCACGGTTCCGTCGCTCTGCAAGACGGCCTGGCAGTCTGCGTGGACGGCGACGGATTGGAGGGTCAAATGGTCTGTGTTGTAGCCCACGGTGATGAGACCGTTGGTGGATGCAATGTCATTGCCTCCGGCATCCTTGGCTGTGACTTCGACGGTGACGGTCTTCTCATCTGCTGCGGTTTCGCCACGGAGGTGATCTGAACCGTGCCGGTGGAAGCTGTGGAGCCGCCGACCACATTGGCAGCTTCCGGCATGGCCTGGACAAGGGCGGCCTTCTGTCCGGCCAGATGCGGCGTCCGGAGGGAGACGAGATTGGAGGATACGGCGCTGTCGCCCGTCCGGAATGCTGGCGCGTGGAGTGCGGTGCTGCCTTCGCTGGCGGTGTACAGGCCGGTCACAGCGGTTGCACCGGGGATGTTGCCGATCTTCCCGGCGGAGAGGGACTCTGCATGGGGATCTACGCAATACAGCTCTGCGCTGCCGTTGGGATTGCTGTAGGAGATGAGCAGCAGATCCTGCACGCAGGTCATGGACAGGGCGGTCATGTCCGCAAAGGAGATGCCAATGTTGCCCACGACGCCAGTGTCCAGCTGGTAGAAAAGGGGATCTTCTTCGCTTCCGTCGTATTCGGCGTACACGGCGAAGGTGTGCAGGGTGCCGTCAGCGCCTAGGGCATAGTATGCCGCTGCATCCCGGGTGACGCCGTCTTCGTCTGTGTACTCCGTGTCTCCGGCGTAAGCAATGGCGCCAGATCGGTGTAGTATTCGGACAGATCCCAGCCGGTGAGGGTGCCTGCTGCATAATCCAGCAGCATATACAGCCCCTGAGAATGGGCCAGGTAGATGGGGGTACCGAAGGTGTCCAGGGTCAGGGGGCTCGCCGCTGGCGCTGGTGGCCTCCAGGGTTTTGGCGGGAGCAGCCGTCAGATCATGAATCGCATAATCCGCAGAGCAGTTGCTGCCAGCCGTTTCCGAGAAGCCATTGGCGGGATCAATCTGATAGAGGAAACCGGCGCTGCTAAAGTCGCTGTTGGTGCCGTAGAGCTTGCCGTCATAAGCGCCTGCGCCAGTCAAAACCGTGGCGGCGTCACCCTGGACGGTTACGCCCATGGTTGCGGTGTCGATGGAGACCCACTTGGGACCTTCCGCAGTGACAATCTGGGCCTGGACTTCTGCGTCTACCTCGGCCAGCTTCTGCACCGTGACTTCACAGGCCGCAGTGAGCGGCGCCAGAGGCATCTTTGTCCACAGAGGTGGCGGTGATGACCGCACTGCCCTGGGCCACAGCCGTGACTACGCCGGTTTCATCCACGGTTGCCACGCCTGGGTCGCTGGTGGACCATGTGACCTGGTTCTGGTATGCCGCCGGGATGACCTTGGCAGTCAGGCGCATGGTATCGCCCACGTACAGGTCTGCAGTGGCTCTGCTCAGCTTGACAGTCAGATCTGTGATCCGTTCATACTGGTGCAGGCTGACCACCGGCCAGACCTTCTCGCCAAAGCTGCCGAGTTGGGTGGCAAGCAGGGTCTCCGGGTGGATGGCGTAAAGATGGTTTTCCTCGCCCTCAATGTAGGACGACAGCATCAGATAACCGGTGTTCTGATCATAGATCATGGAGGCGTACTGGCCCCCGTGATGCCGGAGACGCCGGGCAGCTGGATGCCGGGGACCGTGCCCAAGCGGTCGTAATCCACCACATAGGATTCTCCATTGTTAAAGGTGAGGATTACCACGGTCCACAATGTGCCGTCTTCGCTGATCACGTAGTAGAAGTTTGCGGGGCAGTCGTTGTATTCCTTTGCGTAATACACGTAATCGTAGGTGCCGCTACCGGCATAGGCAATGGCGGCCATGGGGCTGCTGATGTCCCAGGACATGTCCCAATAGCTCAGCTTGCCTTCCTCCGGATAGACCATTTCGAGGTAAAATCCTTCGTTGCAAACGCCGATGATTGCGTCAAACAGGTCGCCGATGGCGGGGGGGCAGGCGCGGCGTCGGACCACTGCCAGGCGGCCGCGACGGGGCCGCAGTTTTCTACGGTCTGGAACAGGTCCGCGTCTACCTTGAACACATTGCTGCCGTCGTGGACATAAAGGTACTCGCCCTTTAAGGCGCCGCCGATGAACTCTGTGGTCTTCTCGCTGACGGCCTTCCATGCAGCTGGGTTACTGGCCTGGAAATCGGCCCAGTAGGCGTGTTCGTCTTTGTCGTAAACCAGAGCGGAGAGGGAAACGGGGTCCAGCTTTGTAGCCCGCACGGTGCACGCTGCCGTGAGGTGCGGCTTGGCGTTGGTGGTGGCGGTAATCACGGCCTCGCCACTTCCCACCAGGGTGACGGTACCGTTCTGATCCACCGTAGCCACTGCCTCATTGGAGGTGGTCCATGCCACGGTTGGATCGGAGAGGTTCCAGGGCGCTACCTTTTCGTTCAGCTTGAACTCCGTGCCGATCAGACCGTTCACTTCCGTCCGGTCCAGGGTGATGCCGGTGGCGTCTGAGCTCGGGCGGATGATGCTGGCTTTGGAGGGGACGATATAGAGGCCATAGATGGTATTTTGCACTCTGGAGCCATAACGGTGACGTCCTGGCCGTTGGCCTCGGTGGTATTGGTCCGGGTGCCCTTGCCAGTCTGGGGGTCGATGGTGATGCAGATGGATGCGCTGCTGGACAGGACGGAGCTGCTACCGATCATGTACAGCACGTCCTTGTCATGATCCCAGGCCAGGGAGCCGAATGTGCCGTAGAAGCCGATCCGGCTGTTGGCGTCGTTGACCACAGGCGTCAAATCCTGGATCTTGCCGTCAACAATCTCATTGCGTGTGAAGCGATAGAGGAAGGTGTAACCGGTGCCGCCGGAGTTGACCGCGTAGAAATTGCCGCTGTTGTCAATGGCCAGCATGGTGAGCTTGAGATAGGAGGCGGCGTTGCTTCTGGGGTTGACGATGGTGATGTTGGCGATCTGCTCCATCTGGCCGGAATACAGGTCGATGGTGTAGAGATTGTTGTGTTTATCCAGGGCATACAGCTTTTTGTCTGCGTAGTTGAATGCCATGTCGTCGATTTCGTCTTCGTCGGTATACTGGAAGTAGTTGCAGATCAGCTCATAGTTCTCCCACTCGCCGTGGGGGGGCGACATAGAGGTCTCCGTCCATGGTGGCCATGTAGACATAGCCGTCCACATATTCGGCCGCAACGATCTGCATGTTGATGGCGCTGTAGTCCTCGGTTCCGCCGTAGTCGCTCTCGTTGTAGTAATAGACCTTCTCCGGGTCAATGGACATCCAGCGGTTCTGATCAGAACCCCGGGTGTCTGTGGTCAGGCCGGAATAGTGGAGGAAGGTGAAGCCGAACATCATGCCGGCGTGCTCTTCCCCGCCGCTTTCATTTTCCACCTCAAAGACGGCCTCGTTGCCGGCATAGTCGGCCACGAGAATCAGGCACTTCTTACGCAGATTGGCCCCGTCCAGGGGGATGCGGGTGGTGACCGTTTGGCCGGCTTCGGATTGCTCCGGCAGCTTTGCCCCGTAGCGCTTGGTGCCGCTGGCGTTCATCACGGCGTTGACGGCCATGTACTGGTTGTCCCTTGCCGTGACGATCAAGTCGCCATTGAGAGATCCTTGTAAACGCCCAAAATCTCAGGGGCCGTGTGGTCTACGGTCATGGTGACGGCTTGGAAAGCGCCTGCGCCCAGCTTGCCGGATTCCACCAGCTCGGTCAGCTGCGCCTTGGTGATGTCGCCGCCCGTCTCGTAGTACTCAGGGACAGCCACCAGACCCACAGTGATCTGCTCCCCTTCGGTGAGGCCCAGGGAGGAGAGCCGCTTGTTCCAGGACAGACCCGCGGTGGTGTTCTGCCAGGTACCGCCGTTGGCATAGTAGTACGCACTGGGCAGGCTGTTGGTCACCGTGGACATCTCGATCACCTTGCCGGTGTCGTCGGCGATGAAGGCGGCAATCGCGGCGGCATTTCGGATGAGGGAGGTCTGGAACCGGTTCAACACGGCGTTGCCGCTGATGGCCAGACGGTCTGCCGGGTACTTCGCTTCCAGGCCATAGGGATTTCCCACCTGGTAATGGGCAGATCCGCCGTCTTCCATGGTGTAGGTGAAGAAATTGGTGGTGGTGACGCCGGTGTAGGTGGGGGTTTCGTCCCCATACAGGCGGCTGGCGTAGGTGCCCTTGTCATACATGGAGGCGTCGGACCAGTTCCCATAGAAGGCCAGCACCGGAATGGAGTGCTCGGGGGCAATGGCGCCCTCCGCATTGGTAAGGGGAGTCACATAGACATAGCCTTCTACATAGGCACCGTTGACATATTGCGCGTCCAGCTGTTCCTTGACCGTCTCGGGCAGGACAATCCGGACCGTCACCTGAGCGCTCTGCCCGGCGGGCACAGAGAATGCCTCGGTCTCCAGGCTGCTCAGCAGGAGATAGGCGTCGTAGGTGCTGATGCTCCCGTCGCCGTTGACGTCGGCCTTGGGATCGATGTCATCTATGGCTCCCACGGCATAGTTCAGGATGATCTGCGCGTCGTCTGCGTCGGTATCGCCATCCTGATCCAGGTCGCAGTCCACCTGGGACACCGGCTTGTATTCCTTGCCGTCCACGGCAAAGGTCACATGAGCCGCCAGGGCGGTGGTCTGGGTATCTAGCCAGGTGTAGCCGAGATCTTCAAAAAGATCTTGGGTGAAGAAGTCTCCGCCCATGGTATAGGACTGGTCGCGGTCAGACAGGTTGTTGACGGAGAAGGTGAAACCGTATTCCCCCTTCTTCTCCGGGTCGTCGCCCAGTTCCGCTTTGATCTTGCCGTCGGCATAGGACCGGGTGGCGTCTTGCCCCATCAGCAGATAGGTGTCTGCCGCCAGGGCATTTCCGATGTTGGCAAGTCCCGCGCCCTGCCGCAAAACCGGATAGTAGCCGTCGCCATCGCCAAAGTCCTCCATCACGGGAACGGCTGTGGACATCAGGAGGCTCTGCCCCAGCTGGCGGGGGAGACAGACCGGTTTTTCGTCAAGATGATGTTCTTGGATGTACTGAGCCATCAGCGCCGCCATGCCTGCCACCTGGGGGGAGGCCATGGAGGTGCCGGACATCACTTCATATGCTTCGCCGCCGGGAACGACGCCGTTCACGGAGTAGATGGAACCGCCGGGGGCGGTGATTTCCGGCTTGATGCCCAGGGTACCCGGCACGCCCCAGGAAGAGAAATCGCTCATGGTGTAGTAGTCTGCGTCATAGACCACAGAATCCACCTCGGTGGCAACCTGCATCTTGCCGGTGTAATACCAGACGGTTTCGCTACCCTCGGCAAATACCGGTGTGGAGTTGGTCCGAATCACAGCGCCGTCGGCCTGGGTGATGGAGACACAGGGGATGGTTGCGGAGCTGCTGGACAGGTCCATGTTGATGGCGCCGGGCTGATTGTTATAGACGATGCAGGCAAGGGCGCCGGCGTTTGCAGCTGCGTCGTGCTTCTGGTAGAAGGAGGTGCTGCCCCGGGAGACCAGAACGATCTTTCCCTTTACCACATCGCCCAAGGCTGCCAGCTCTTCCTCCGTGCGACGCCGTCTATGAGAACGTAGTCATATTCCCCGGCCAGGGTGGTAAAGGGGCGTTGGAATATCCGTTGGCAGAGGAATCGGTGTAGAACACGGAGTTGCCAGCAACAGAGAAATAGTAGCCAGTGAAGCCGATGTTGTCTACAGAGGCCACATTCAGCGCGTTGGTGTAAGTACCGGGGCTGCCGGAAGTGGCAAAGTTGACGTCGTCTCCATAGAGATAACCGGTCCCGACTTTGGAGTTCTCCGCCCAGTGGCCGGAGTTGCCGGCAGACATCACCACCATGGTATCGCTATCGGCCAGGCCGTCCAGGATTTCCTGATAGGTGGCGTTGCGTGCAAAGCCGGGGTTGCCGGAGCCAAGGGACAGGTTGACTGAGTCACAGCCCAGGACGATGGCGTCCTCAATGGCCGCCATGTAGTCGGAGTCATAGGCTCCGCCGCCTTTGCCAAAGACCTTCATGGTAATGATCTGGGCGTCCGGCGCCACGCCCTGACCTTGACGGCCTCCAGCGCAGGGGAGAAGGAGCCGTCCCCGTTGGAAAGGAAGGCGTTTGCAGCGGCAATGCCCTCTACATGAGAGCCATGCTCACCGGCGGTGTCGTGGTCATGGGTGATGTCCAGATCTTTGTCGATAGTTGTAGCCAAAGGGAATTTTGGAATTGACATACAAGCTGCTGGGCGTTTGCCCCGGAGATGTTCAGCAGCCCCAGTTTTTCGGCAATTTCCTCTGGACCCAGCAGATTCAGACGGTTGGTATATTCGTCTGCGGGGATCTCATGCTGAGCTCAGCCTGGCGGGACAGGCTGTATGCAAAGGCATCCGCCGCAAAGCTCTGATGGTCGGTGTCAATGCCGGTGTCAATGACTGCAATCCGGGTGCCTGCACCGGTATAACCGGCGGCCCAGGCATGGCTGCTGCCAATTTGCAGGAAGGATGTGGCCATGTTGGGATCTCCACCACCACGTCCTTCACGCCAGGAAGATTCTGAATGGTTTGAATCTGACCGTAGGAAATGTTGGCAGAGATGATGTTGGCCGCCAGGGTCAAATTCCAGACCACATCCAGCGGTTCCTTGGTCACACCCGCAATGCGGGCTGCCACATCGGCCTGGTTGTCGCGCAGATCGGCGCGATAGGACATGGCGGAGGCGTTGCCAGCAATGTCTGCGGTGGAAAACCCGGCTTCCAGAGTGGATTTCTGGTCCAGAACGATGGACACACGGACCAGATCGGTGCTGGCATAGTCTGGCGCATCCTGAATTTCGTCTGCAGTGTCCTGCCGCAGTTCTGCGGAAACGGCGCTGTTGTCCACCTGCCGGAAACGCAGGGCGCTGGTTTCAGGCGTTGCGGCATGGGCTGGAAGCATCAAGCCCAGAAGCATCGCAGCAGTCAAAATCAGAGAAAACAGGCGTTTGATTCGATTTGTTTTGTTTCATATGGCCCTCCTTAAAAATTTAGAGTGGAAATTCCACCCTTTTGCGCGGCTGTATTACCTTCCAGTACGTGTCTATCCGGACGCTTTCATGGTGTCATATTCATGCCTCTCAGATCCTTTCCATTTTTTTGCACCGAAGCGATACATCACTTCAAGTGCCTACAATCACATTTTAGCATAAGAAAAAAGAAAGTCAAAGCCCAATTCGACATCCTGTGTCGTGTCAATTGAGGGAGCGTCGTTTTGCTGGTATTTGCATGGAGCAGATACAAGAAAAGAGAAAGTCGTTGTGTGTGCACAAGTGTTTTTTCCAATATGCACCAGACTGGAACTGACAGGCCCCAAACTACCGCCGGACTGGGGCGGTACTGTGTCAATTTGGGCGGCAGAAGAAGCCGTTTCATTGACCGGAATCAACAAACAGGAGGCTGCTCCAGCGTTTCGCTGAGGCGCCTCCTACTTGGGGGTATGGGATGCGATATTACGTTAGAGTTTTCCATAGAAACCGGGCTTCGCGTCGCTGCTGCTGTGCTGGCTTTTTGGTGATCCACTCGGTGGCGACTCCGTTGGCGCCCAGAGGCGCGGAGAAGAAGGCCTTCTCCGGGTGTCGTACCGCAGCCAGGAGGTTCCACAGGAGACCATCAGCTCCGAAGCAAAAAGTACAAAATGGAATGAGGGCATAGCTTGCGCTGGGCTGATAGACCTTCAAGGTTCCGTCTGCGGAGGAAAAACGCATAATTTTAAAAAAATTCAGGTCGTACAATTCCTCCAGAATTTCTTCCGCCAGGCACTCTGAAATTCCCAGCTCCCTGGCAGCTTTGGAGGCAGTAAATCCCTCCCGGCTGTCTCCGTAAAGGAATAGCAGAGCGTCCAATCTGTGCTCCTGGCTCAGAAGCTGAAATAGGCGCATGTATGCCTCCTGGTTCTTCATGATGGAGGCAAATCCATCCTTTGGCTCTGGCATCACAAACAGATAGTGCAAATCGTTGGCAAAGGAAGCGGACATCATCCCAAGGTCTGAGGAGACGTGGACAAGATAAGACGGTGGCGGCTGCCGCGCGTCGGTCTACGCTTTCGTGGGTGTCCAGCATTTTATGAAATTCCTCGCCGGACTGCTCATAGGAGTCCAGCGCAGCTTTCAAAATGGCGTAGGCGTAATGGTAGGCCGCCTCAAAAAGCTGCTCCCGGGGATGTCCTGGAACGCTTCCGCCAGCAGTTGGGGGATGTCCATATGTTGGCCGCTGGGAATGCCATATAGTTGGTCGATGGTGACATGCAGGGCATTGGCCAGGGCAGGCAAAATGGCCGCATCCGGTGCGCCGCCTCGCTCCCATCGGGAGACCGCTTTGGTAGAGATACAGAGCTTTTTCCGCCAGGGCGCCCTGGGTCAGGCCCATTTTCTTTCGATATAGCGCGATCCGGCTGCCCAGTCGCTGAATGGTTTCTGGCATAATATGACTCCTTTGTCACAGCGGCCCCTCCGCCGGGATCTGCGTGTAAGATCAGGAGGATTCCTCCCCATGCTATTTTACCACGGATACCGGTGTCTTGAAAAGAGAGGTTTTCAATTTTTGCTGTGACAGTGGCAGGGAAATCCGGAGAAACCCCAATAAAACTGCGGGAGTGCGCCTCATTGGACGGTGCACTCCCGCAAGCTTTACTGAGCGATTTTAGATGGCCCTGGCAGACGGCATCTTCCACACTGGCGGCGCCTGGTCGGCCAGCCGGCGGGCGGGGTTCTGCCGGGGCATCATCAGGACGGCGACAGCGCCCACTGCCGCGCCCAGTCCCATGGTAAGAGCAAATGAATAAGCTTTCATTTCCATACGCCTCCTTCCGCCATTAGTATGCGCAAAAACGGGGAAACGAAGCGAATTTTGAAAAATTTTGAGATTGGCGCACCGGGGTTACTGGGTGATGGTGAAGGTCATAGAGTGGACCAGCTGCCGGTTGAAGTAGACCTCCAGCTGATAGTCGCCGGGGATTTGGGCGTCCGTCCAGCTGCCCCGAGCCGATGTAGTAATCCACAGGGATTCCCTGGGCGTCCCGGACGAGGATCAGGGTCTCCACCTCCTCGTCGCTACGGCCTATGCCCTGGGTGGCTTCCAGGACGAAGGCGATGGAGCTGCTAGGGGGCAAACTGGGTGGTTTGTTGGTCCGGCTCCACGTCCCGGGTGGCCCAGTCCGGGTCTTCCGGAGTGGGGAAGGCGGCCATGAACACCTGGCTGGCGTCCAGACCATATTGGGAGAAGGCAGGAGCTTCCGGCGTGGTGACGGTGTGGACGCCGTTGAGTACGGTGGTCCCATCGGCGAGCCTGAATGGAGAAGGTGTATGTGGTATTGGGCAATACGGTGGAAATGACGGCGGCGGATTCCACAGTTTGCAGGGCCTCCGTGTTTTCTTTCCCCGGCGCCGTAAGTGTACAGGAGGATCCAACCGCCTGCGGGAGCATGGCTGCCGGGGATCCAGGCCAGGGAGATCTGGTTGAGGTCGTCTGCCTGGATGGCGCAGTCAATGGAAATGGGGTTTGCGGTAATGGCAATAGGCGTTTTGGCTCATACCGGCGGCCGACCTCCACGGGTCGGAGCTGTGCTTACGCCCTCGATGGTGGCGGAGGACGGTTACGCTCAGCCGCTGACCGGACGGTCCAGCCGGTGACGGGAGCTCCGGCTGATCCCAGGCCAGGGTCCAAGTGGCGCCGCTGGTGTGGCCGGTTACCCGGAGGTTTTGCGCAACGACTGCGGGGGAGACGGTGTAGGTGAGAGGCTGTTGCCAGTGAGGTAATACCCCTCTCCGGCAGTGAGCTGGAAGGTATAGGTCTTGCCCACGGTCAGGCCGGGACGGTGACGTTTTGGCCGGAGAAGGAGCGGGTCTGGGGCGCCTCTCCCTCGGCCTGGTATGTGAGGGTCCAGGATTCCGGCTTTGGCCCGTCGGAGGTGAAGCTCAGGATGACAGAGCCATCTTCCGGCCCGGTGACGCCGGTGAAGTTGAGGATTTTGGTCTCGGCGCCGGTGGTGTAGGTGGTTCGGATGGCGCCGGTTAGCTTTGGAAGCCCTCCACAGTGACGGTCAGTGTATACTGCGTATTGGGATTTAAGCCTGTGAAGGTGGCGGCGCCGTCGGTCAGGGGAGCCCCATAGGTGTTGCCATAGGTATCCTGGCAGGAGACACGCAGGAGGCTGGGGTCCGCGTCTGTGGTGAGGTGGACCTGGAAGCTGTTTAAGGTGCCGTTGACCACCTCCAGCTGCTCAATGGGCAGGCAGTAGTAGTGAATGTAGTAGTAATAGGCGCCCACGGTGAGCACGGCCAAAACCAGGAGGACAGACAGGAACACAATGAGCCCTTGAAGGACCGGCGTCGGCCTGGCTCCTCTGGCGCTTCTTCTTCTGCTGCTTCCGGCGTCTGGGGGAGACTGGCGCAGGGTCTTCCTGGGCTGGGGAGGCCGGAGCAGGGGTGGAATCTTCCTCCCGAGGCCGGGGCCAGGAAGGTCTCTGCCCGGGAGAGAATGTCGGCAAGTTCCGAATCCTCCATGGTGCATGGGGCTCGGGCTCTTCCTCTTGGAGAAGAATCCCGTCTGCATCCTCGTCTTCCGGAGTATCCTCGTCTTTCGGAGCATCCTCCTCTTCCTTTTGGACCGGTGGCGTTTCCGG
>VOFI01000246.1_pt1:0-5000 | contig 46001 bp, 81 predicted proteins | sample 5384131 | NCBI WGS metagenome assembly VOFI01 (sample SAMN12384728, study PRJNA508395) | human gut metagenome | isolation source: healthy gut H | host: Homo sapiens
TCTATTATTTTACTTTCTGGACATGGGAGTTGGTTTCATTTCTGGATATAATACGGCTTCAAAAGAAGAAAAGGAAAAATATGATGAAAAGAAGTTATGCAGAACAATGGGAATTGGAATGTCTATTATAGCAATTCTTGCATTGACAATGGGCTTGTTTGAAAATATTTTGCCTGCATTTTCTTGCATCTAGTTCTTTACTACAACTTCCTTCAGATTTCACCTCACAATGGACACCCTTGCTGTTCAGCTATATACTTCCTTGTTACCTAGGCGTATTCGGGACTTTCACCCGTTAGAGCCCGCCCATGGCGCGCAAACGAGTTTCAAAAAGGATGTGCCTTGGCACATCCTTAGATAACTTATTCTATATTCTGCTTACCGAATCAGCTGTTCCAGCTCACTCTTTTCCTGAACTCCTAAAGTTCTCTCTGCGACCTTTCCATCTTTGAATACGAGAAATGTCGGAATTGACATTACCTTATATTCTCTGGCAAGCGCCATCTGCTCATCCACATTCACCTTACCTACCTTTACATCTGTAAGCTCCTGTGCGAGTTCATCAACAACCTATCCCATTGTCTGGCATGGTCCACACCATGTTGCCCAGAAATCTACCAGTACTGGTTCTTTTGCATTTAATACTTCTTCTTCAAAATTCTCTGTTGTTAAATTGATTACTGACATGATAGACATCTTCCTGTTTCATTATCTTTTTCTTCTTTAAGGGCAGTAAGCCGTTCCTCTACTTTCTGGATCGTGATTCTTTCCAGATAATCATTACAGCTCCTGTTCATCCCTGTTACAAGTTCGTCCATAACTACAGACATCCCACTTGCAACCAAACACTTTTTATCCGGGTTTCCTGAACGCCAGGATGCTTTTACAAGCGTATTCTCCAGTGCATCACTGATCTGCCTCAGCGTAATATCCGAATTTGCTTTAGCGATCCGGTAACCGCCTCCCATGCCTTCTCTTGTCTCGATCAGACCGGCTTTTTTTAGTTTTCCCATCACTCTGCGTATGCATACAGGATTTGTACATACATTATCTGCGAGTTCTTCACTTGCGATAGTAGCATTGCTACGATCCAGAAATACAAGTGCATGAACCGCTATTGCAAATTCACTTGTCACGCTTCTCCCCTCATTTCTTATATGTTGAACTGTATTTTTTTAATTACAATTTATACTGTAACAATATCACATACAGTTTGCCATGTCAACCTCTTTGCCTAGATTTTGTTATGATTTTTTATCTCTGTTGACATTTGCGAGGAAATATGATAGTTTTTGTGAAAATTTTGTTTATTTATGAGGATTATCTGCTATGAATAAATTATTACATAACAATACACTTTTTACACTCACACTACTTGGCATCGCGACCGCACTTGCCTTTTTTTTTTTCTCATTCGTTTCTGAAAATACTGCAAACATCGCATTACTTTTATATTATTGTCCAAATCTTGATTGCACGATATACGAACGGATACCTGCACGTGCTCTTTTCTTCTGTTTTCTCCGTAATCTGTATCAATTTCTTCTTTACCTATCCGTTTTTCCGACTGAATTTCACATTGAGCGGCTATTCGGTCACATTTATCGGAATGTTGATCATTACATTGCTCACCACAGCAACCACTTCCTCTCTTCTGTCTGATGGTTCCATCTTATCAGATGCAGAAAAAAGCGAACTTCTTGAAAACGCTTTAATCCATTCTGGAAGCGACCATTCTCCGGAGCTTACCGTCACTGATCATCCAGACCACGTAACCTTCTGTGTCAAAGATTTCGGACATGGTCTGAACCCGGACGTTATTCCGGATATTTTCAGTGGCATCTGCCACAATACTGGTTCCGTTGACTCCCACAAGGGTATGGGAATCGGCTTATCAATCTGCAAAACGATCATTGACGCACACAATGGTTATATCGAAGCCAAAAACCACACCAATGGTGCTTTATTTCTGTTTACATTACCAAAAGAAGAGGAGGAAAACATTCCATGCAGCCAAAAGTAAATATCCTTTTTATAGAAGACGAACAAAATATCCTTACTTTTGTTACAAAGCTGTTATATGGGCACAATTATAAAGTAACAACCGCCATAACCGGTACTGAAGGTCTTCAGCTGATAAATTCTATCTGTCCAGATCTCATTCTCCTTGATCTTGGGCTCCCGGATATGGATGGTCAGACAATCATCCGGCAGGTTCGTGAATCGGTCCGACTGTCCAATCATCGTCATCTCTGCCCGTACAAATGAACATGAAAAGGTAAAAGCTCTCGATCTTGGCGCGGATGATTATATCACCAAGCCATTCGGTTCCGCCGAACTCCTTGCACGTATCCGCACCTCACTCAGACACAGTACCCGGATGAATACCTCTTTAGATCAACTCTTCCACCCTTACAAATGTGGTGAGCTAATACTCGATTTTGAAAAACGTACCCTGACTATCAGTGGAAATATCGTTCATTTGACTCCAATCTCTTTTCAAATTACATATTTTCTTATAAAATGACTTTATCAAAAGAAATACAAAGAACTGGAGTGAGAGAGGCATGAATATTGGAATGTTACTTTTGATTATAATTGGAGGCTTTGCAGGTCTTTTTTCTACACTTTATATTTGTATCAGTCTTCCATTCACCATTATATGGAAGATTTATCGCCGGGTTGCAAAAGACATCCCGATTATGAAATAGCTGTTTCGTTTAACATCCTAATTCCAAATAAGAATGCCGGAGTAATGCTCCGGCATTCGTCATCTTTATTTTATTATTTTTTGTCTTTATTTGTAAGATTACACATTACAATTGCTACCATCACAAGAATAATCCCGAATATTTCTCCTGCTGATAAGGTTTCTTTATATAGTATTACACCAATCAAGGTAGCCGCAACTGGCTCAACTGATGCCAAAATAGAAGCTTTTCCATTATCTAAATTTTTAAGACCGGAAGTATACAGGCAAAATGCAAGCACTGTACTTAAAAAACCAAATTTCAAACTTGCGGACAAAAATTCCCATGCTTCCCCAAAGTATCCCTGCCCCACATACAAATTTAAATCTTTACTCCATCCAGTCTTCCTTACCCTGTCCTACCTTCTTGGTTATGCCCTCGACCGATTAGTAACAGTCAGCTCCATGCATTACTGCACTTCCACCTCTGCCCTATCTACCTTGTCGTCTTCAAGGGGTCTTACAACTTGCGTTGGGATATCTCATCTTGAGGGGGCTTCACGCTTAGATGCCTTCAGCGTTTATCCCTTCCTGACTTGGCTACTCTGCCATGCTCCTGGCGGAACAACAGATACACCAGCGGTCAGTCCAGCCCGGTCCTCTCGTACTAAGGCCAGCTCCTCTCAAATTTCCTACGCCCGCGCCGGATAGGGGACCGAACTGTCTCACGACGTTCTGAACCCAGCTCGCGTGCCGCTTTAATGGGCGAACAGCCCAACCCTTGGGACCTACTACAGCCCCAGGATGCGATGAGCCGACATCGAGGTGCCAAACCACTCCGTCGATGTGAACTCTTGGGAGTAATCCCAGTATCAAGCTGGAGTAAAGCTCCATGGGGTCTTTCCGTCCTGGCGCAGGTAACCAGCATCTTCACTGGTATTTCAATTTCACCGGGTGCATTGTTGAGACAGTGCCCAAATCATTACGCCTTTCGTGCGGGTCGGAACTTACCCGACAAGGAATTTCGCTACCTTAGGACCGTTATAGTTACGGCCGCCGTGTACTGGGGCTTAAGTTCAAAGCTTCGCTTGCGCTAACCTCTCCCTAACCTTCCAGCACCGGGCAGGCGTCAGCCCATATACTTCACCTTACGGTTTTGCATAGACCTGTGTTTTTGCTAAACAGTTGCTTGAGGCCAATTCTCTGCGGCCAGCTCTCACTGGCACTCCTTCTCCCGAAGTTACGGAGTCATTTTGCCGAGTTCCTTAACAATGCTTCTCCCGTCGGCCTTAGGATTCTCTCCTCACCTACCTGTGTCGGTTTACGGTACGGGTACAGTACAAACAATAGCGGCTTTTCTTGGCAGCTGGCTCACACATTTCCCTACTTAGTTCGGTATGCATCACGTCTTCGGATTATAGAGCGGATTTGCCAACTCTACTCCTACCTCGCTTGCCGCGGGATTCCATTCCAGGTAGTGCTCTCCTTCTGCGTCCCCACAGTTCTGTCATACTGTAGTACAGGAATTTCAACCTGTTGTCCATCGGCTACGTCTTTCGACCTCACCTTAGGCCCCGACTTACCCAGAGCAGATCAGCTTTACTCTGGAAACCTTGGGTATTCGGCCGGAAGGATTCTCACCTTCCTCTCGCTACTCATTCCGGCATTCTCTCTTCTTAAAAGTCCACAGCTCCTTCCGGTACTGCTTCTTCCCTTTAAGAATGCTCCTCTACCAATTAACTACGTTAATTCCTGAGCTTCGGTAGTGTGTTTCAGCCCCGGACATTTTCGGCGCAGGGACCTCTCGACCAGTGAGCTATTACGCACTCTTTTAATGTATGGCTGCTTCTAAGCCAACATCCTGGTTGTCTTTGAAATCCCACATCCTTTTCCACTTAACACACATTTTGGGACCTTAGCTGCAGGTCTGGGCTCTTTCCCTTTTGACTGCCCAACTTATCTCGTGTAGTCTGACTCCCATGAATCATCTTACTGGCATTCGGAGTTTGATATCCTTTGGTAAGCTTTGACGCCCCCGCGGGAATTCAGTGCTCTACCTCCAAAAGACTCTCATGAGGCTAGCCCTAAAGCTATTTCGAGGAGAACCAGCTATCTCCGGGTTCGATTGGAATTTCTCCCCTATCCACACCTCATCCCCACCCTTTTCAACGGATGTGGGTTCGGACCTCCATTGCCTTTTACGGCAACTTCATCCTGGACATGGATAGATCACCCGGTTTCGGGTCTACTCCATCTGACTTAACGCCCTATTAAGACTTGTTTTCACTTCGGCTCCATTCCTTAAGAACTT
>VOFI01000246.1_pt1:10000-46001 | contig 46001 bp, 81 predicted proteins | sample 5384131 | NCBI WGS metagenome assembly VOFI01 (sample SAMN12384728, study PRJNA508395) | human gut metagenome | isolation source: healthy gut H | host: Homo sapiens
ACACAAGAACGGTGGTTCCAGTTCCAGATTCTCAATATAATTTGCAGAAATATGCCCTTCAATATGATGAACTCCAACAAGTGGTAACTTTTTTTCGCATATGCGATTGCTTTTGCTTCTGCCACACCGACAAGGAGCGCACCAACAAGCCCCGGATCGTAAGTTACACCGATAGCATCAATATCATCCAGTGTAACCTCTGCATTTTCCAGAGCCTCTTCTATTACCTGATTAATCTTTTTCAATATGCTTTCTCGATGCGATTTCCGGAACCACACCACCATATAATTTATGTAGATCTATCTGTGACGAGATCACATTTGACAACACCTGTCGTCCGTTCTTTACAACGGCTGCGCCGTTTCATCACAGGAAGTTTCAATTGCCAGTATTAATATATCCTTTTTCTCTGTATCCATATTTTTCCTTCTCTCTACTGCTTTGCTTATTCCGGGAAATCCAGTTCTGTTGTCATACGGTCTTTTCCTGCGATCGCATGTGGAAAGATTGCCCGCACTTCATCCATATATTCTTCCGGATGGCGCAGGGACGGACTGTAATGCGTAAGCCACATTTCTCCTACCTCCGCCTCTTTTGCCAGGTTTGCTGCCTCATAAAAGGTCATATGCTTATATTCTACTGCCTTTGCCGCTTTTTTCCTTTTTCTCCGTACATTCCTTCGCAGATAAACAGGTCTGACCCTTTTTGCATTCTTCCGGATAGAATCCGTCGGTCTTGTATCTGTACAATAGGTAAGCTTAATTCCTCTTCGAGGTGGTCCTGACCATCTCCGGCGTCAGTATTCTTCCGTCAAGCTCTACTGTCTCACCTTTTTTTTTGAAGATGTTTCCAGTATTCCTTCGGAATTTTCTGTTCTGTTGCCCTCTGCACATCAAATTTGCCGGCACGGTCGATCTCAATCGTATAACCGTAACAGATCACATTATGTTTTACGCGAAATGCTTTCAGACGATATCCATCCATCTCAAAAATCTGTTCTGGCTCTGTAATTTCTCTATAGTGGATTTCAAATGGCAGTTCCGGCGCGATCACTGCAGAGAACTCACCACTCTCTCCAGACCTTTCGTCCAATCAGAGTAAGCGGTTCCTTTCTGTCCGCATTTCCCATTGTAAGAAGAAGTCCCGGAAGTCCGCTGATATGATCTCCATGGTAATGTGTGAAACAAATTACATCGATCGGTTTAAAACTCCATCCCTTCTCTTTTTAACGCAATCTGTGTGCCTTCACCACAGTCAATCAGCAACTGGTCGCCGTTATATCTTGTCATAAGTGCGGTCAGCCATCGATAAGGAAGCGTAAGCATCATTCCACCGCTTCCAAGCAAACATACATCTAACATTCTAACTCCTGTTCTCCATATACCGGAATCTGGAAAGATGCTATCCAGGTATCATAACATTCCTCACAGATATCAAACCGATGGAGTTCTCCGTCTTTGTGCGAAAAATATCCCCATCTTTTTTCAACTGTAAGCATCTCTTCCTCCGGTATTCCATTTTTTATTGTGATTTCTTTTTTACATTTATTGCACACAATCTTTGTGACTGTATTTTTTTTCTGTCTGAATTTTTTATAATTACGCATCTTACTTCCTCCTGAGTATCTTTGCAAAAAAAAGACTGCCATTTCATTTTTCAGCTCTTTCTATGTTCAGGTACATTATAACGTCACAGACTGACGCCTTCCAGTGGGAAGTCTTGTATATTCTTGCGATTTCTTCCATTTTCTAAACCATGTGGCTCATCAGGATTGCATCTTCCGGATTTTTCCCTCCGTAATAGAGCTTTCGCTCTCCATCGATTCCAAATTTGTTTTTTTTTCATAAAAAGCAATCGCTGTCTGATTACTCTTACGGACATCAAGAAGCATTCTTTTCAGTTGCTTTTCATGGCAGATCTGTTCCATAAATTCAAACAGCATCTGTCCAATTCCTCTGCGTCTTTCAGATTCAGCAACTGCAATTCTTGCAATCTCGCATTCATCCAGAACATAATAACACAGAAAATATCCCAGCAGGGTATCCCCTTCCATTGCCGCCGCACAAAAAAGTATGCTTCTGTCTGACAGTTGATCTCACTTCATGATAACTCCACGGATCCGGAAATACGTCTGTTTCCATCTGCGCCACCTGTTCCATTCGTTCTCTGTCATTTTCTGTTATCAAAGTAATTTCTATGTTATCTCTATTACTCATGTGTTTTTTCTGCTTTCAGACGTTCTTCTCTTTCCCGTTCTGCCTGTGATACACGCAGATAATCCGGTTTGTGTTCCATTGCGGTTTCTGTTTTTCCTTCTTTATAATACTGAATTCCAAGCATACCGACTGCCGCCGCCTCTCTGCTGGTTCATATGTGCCGGTGCAAATGCAATATCATAATTCGTCATCAATTCCTTCTCCAGCCTGTCTTTATGCACCGGTACACCGTCTCCAAGAAAGATCACTGGTTTTCCATAAGTACAAAGTTTTTTGGCAAGTTCATCGATTTCGACTGCCATCTGTGCTTCCAAAACCTGCAGTTTATCACCGTCCATCTGATAAATACCAGTATATACCTGATTTCTTCTTGCATCCATGATCGGACAAATGATCCTGTCTGTATAACACAGATTATAAGCAAGTCCGTCTACTGTCGGAATGTGAATCAAAGGCTTCTTCAGTGCCAGCCCCAGTCCCTTTGCAGTTGCTGAACCAATTCTGAGTCCGGTAAATGATCCCGTTCCTCCTGCTACCGCAATCGCATCAATCGTATCCAGATTCATATCCGTCATCTTCACGATTTCATCCAACATCGGTAATAAGGTTTGTGAATGTGTCTTTTTTATAATTGATCGTATACTCTGCAATCGTTTTGGAAATTTCGTTTTCTTTCTTCAACTACTGCGACAGTTGCAACAAGTCCCGAACTGTCTATTGCTAAAATGCGCATATTATTCTCCTCTTTTCTCTACCGTAATCCGGCGGAAATCAAATCCCTGTTCCAGATCTTTTTCTATCGTGATCTCTGTCCGGTTCGCCGGAAGAATCTCATCGATCAGGTTCGCCCATTCGATCAGGCTTACACCGTCTCCATATACATAGTCTTCAAAACCAATCTCGTCCATCTCTTCAATGTCACCAATCCGATACACATCAAAATGATAGAACGGAAGTCTTCCGTCATCATATACCTGGACTATTGTAAAGGTTGGACTGCTGATCGGTTCTTCAATCCCCAGTTTTGCCAGTCCCTGGGTAAATACGGTCTTTCCGACGCCGAGATCTCCTACCAGTGTATAGACTTCTCCTGCTTTTGCATGACTCCCGATCTTCTTACCGAGATCATAGGTTTCTTTGGCACTTTTTGTTTCAATTATCATCTTCTGGTCTGCCTCCTAATTTGCACTGACGTGTCTGATATTGACTTTCTTGGCTGGCATATGTGTAGAAATCATCTGCACTGCTTTGCCGCATACTGTTCTCCCAGGGATTCTCTTGGAAAAATCAGTGCTCTTACCTTTGTTACATATATAATTACAGACTGACCGGTTGAAACTGCCTTTCGGAAATCTCCCCATTCATTAAGCACACTTTGTTCATCCTGTGAAATGCGGATTCCTTCTTCGTTAAGTTCATAACTAATCGGTTTCTGAAACATCGGGGAGCGCATTACCTGTTCTGCCGCACGTGCTTTTAAATGAAGTGGGTTTCCGATCAGAAAAATTGCGGCAAACAAAAGAACGTTGCGACTGTACTGTAGCTTCCAAACATACATTGTCTGATTCCCAGCACCAGTGTTACACCACCGAAAATCACACCGATGATTCCACTAAGGCTTGTATAGGAAGTATAGAGCATAAAATCAAACATGGCTTTTTTTGTCATTTTTACTTCAAACTTTATATTCATTCATTTTCCTCCATATCAGATTAAGTCACACCGATTATATCATACCGAATCTTTGGAAACAAGTCGTTACTGCTCACTCCGGGTTTAGAAAAACACTGTCTTTTCTTAACTTGTACTTGTATTTTATATACGCCTGCGCTATAACGTGTTCAAATGAACAAGGAAATTCTTCGGGGTAGGGTGACTTCTTATCGCTATAGTATAAGCAGAATTCCCAACCGGCGGTTACAGTCCGCGACCTGTCAGATTTCTGACAGCTGATTTGGTGCAATTCCAAAACCGACAGTAAAGTCTGGATGAGAGAAGAAAAGTGATTTTGCAAATAATCCCCCGACGTATTACGTCGGGGATTTTTTGCATAGGCTTTCGAAGATTTTCCTCCTCAATTCATCTGATTATGTCAAGAGAAAAGGAGAGAAAAAAAATGAGTACAGATGTAATGACAAACCCAAAAACAACAACGAAAGAAAAAAAAAACGTATCAGCACAAAGATAATTGCACAGATTGGTGTGCTCGGAGCAATCGCTATGGTTCTGATGTTATTTGATATTCCACTTCCATTTGCACCAACCTTTTACAAAATTGATTTCAGTGAAGTTCCGGTCCTTATCGGAGCATTTACCATGGGACCTGTAGCCGGCGCTTTGATCGAACTGGTCAAAATCCTGTTGAACCTCCTGATCAGAGGTACATCAACAGCTGGTGTTGGAGACCTCGGAAACTTCCTGATCGGATGTGCAATGTGTATTCCAGCTTCCCTGATTTATCAGAAGTTACATTCTCGCAAGGGTGCGATCATCGGTATGGTAACAGGAACTGTTTTTATGACAATTGTCGGATGTTTTATCAATGCATACCTTCTGCTTCCGGCATACGTTGCCGCATTCCATATGCCGATCGACGCACTGGTTGCCATGGGAACCGCAGTCAACAGTCATATCAACAGTCTTCTGACTTTTGTTTTACTTTCTGTTGCACCTTTCAATCTGCTGAAAGGTTTCCTGGTATCATTGATCGTATTCCTGATCTACAAAAAGATCAGCCCGATTTTACAAATGGGACGCGAATAGATTATAATTTTACAAAGCGACAAAAGGGGTTCGTTATGAACCTCTTTTTTATGAAATCCCAAAAACAGAGAGAAGTCTGCCCAAGCCGGCATTCTTCTCTCTGTTGAATTTCTTTTGATTATAAAGTATCGTTTCTTCTTACATATCCTGGTTTTTCCGGATCTGCAATCAGTTCCTTTGCATGGACAATCCTTGCACTCTTGTCCACTACCTGCGCTTCAATCCGTGCATCCTCTCCAATTACAACTCCCGGAAGGATAACACTGTCTTTGACAACTGCACCTTTCTTAATTACGCATCCACGTCCGATTACCGAATTCTCAACAGTACCCTCGATCAGGCATCCATTGAAATTACCGAACTCTTGACACTTGCTCCTTCATAATACTTTGTTGGGCATGAATCATTTGTTCTTGTGTAAATCGGCCAGTTCTTATCAAACAAAGTCACTGCATTCTTCATATCGATCAGTGATAAGTTTGCATTATAGTAGCTCGTAAAATCTGTGATAGATGCAAAGAATCCTCGATGTGACACTCCACGTACATCCAGTTCACTGCATGCCATATTCACAATATCATTAAGTGTGAACATGGAAGAAATCTTTCTTCCCTTTTTAACCAGTTCCATAAACAGATCTTTGCGCATTACATAAGTGTCCATGAAAATATTACGATTTTTCGCGTTACCATGGTTCGGTTCCAATGAAAGGACACCCTTCTGCTTGTTCAGATTAAGTGTTGAACAGTTCAGATAGTATTCTTTTGCATTATCCACACTGTGATATAACAGGGTAATATCTGCACCGGATTCAATATGTGTCTTAAGTAATTCATCATAATTCTGTGTATAAATCATATAACTTGGTGCAATAACTACATATGGATATTTTACAGCTTCAATACACTCCATATTTTCTTCATATGCCGCCAGGTCATTATTGTATACACTCCATTCTGCATTTGCAAAATCAGAATAAAGAATATGAAGACGGCCACTCTTTGAGTTGATATTGTAATGACGGCCTGTTCCAAGATGTTCTGTAAGAGAACGCGGTTTTCTTCTTACATAAACCTGAATATGTTCGATTTCACTGTTGCTCATATTAGAGATTGGGAAATCGATAACTCTGTATCTTCCAAGGAATGAAACAGCACCAACCGGACGGTAATTCTGCATCTCTCCTACCCGGATATTGTTGCCGGCAAAACTTACGATTCCAAATGCCTGTGCCATATTACTCATCCCCCTTAACACGTTTGATACTAATTCAATATGTTCACTGTCTGCTGATCCGACAACTGCATTTTTGCCAATCTTTACGCCATCAGCCACAAGCGCTCTTGTTACAACTGCACCTTCTTCTACTTCAACGCCCGGCATCAGTACACTGTCAATAATCTGTGCACCTTCGCCGACTCTTGCACCTGTAAACAATACAGAATTTTTAACTTTTCCATTGATCACACATCCCTGGTTGATAAATGCTCTTTCAATCTCTGCTGTCGGGCCAACATACTGAGGAAGCACAGTTGTATCCTCTGTGTAAATCTTCCATGAATCATCATTCAGATCAAGTTCATTTTTACTATTGATCAGATCCATATTTGCTTCCCACAGGGAATCAATTGTTCCGACATCTTTCCAATATCCTTTGAACTTGTATGCATAGAGCTTTCTTCCATCATTCAGCATAGTCGGAATGATATCTTTTCCGAAATCATGATTGGAATCCTGATTTTTCATATCTGCAAGGAGCATCTTTCTTAAAAGCTTCCAGTTGAATATGTAAATACCCATGGATGCCAGATTGCTCTTTGGATTCTCCGGTTTCTCTTCAAACTCTACAATTCTTCCCTCATCGTCCGTATTCATAATACCGAAACGGCTTGCTTCCTTCATCGGAACCTCAATGACCGCGATTGTTGCATCTGCTCCAGTCTCTTTATGATAATCAAGCATATTGTCATAGTTCATCTTATAAATATGGTCACCGGAAAGAATCAGTACATATTCTGGTGCAAACATGTCCACAAAATCAATGTTCTGTGAAATTGCATCTGCTGTTCCTCTGTATACATCCAGATCCGCATCCGCTTTTTCACGCGGTGGAAGTACATAGACTCCGCTGTTCTGGGCATCTAACCCCCATCTGCGGCCTGCCGCTACATAACTGTTAAGTAAAATAGACTCATACTGTGTCAGGACTCCTACATTATCAATTCCGCTGTTGGCACAGTTGCTAAGTGGAAAATCAATGATTCTGTATTTCCCACCATATGAAACTGGCTACTTTATTTGTAAGCTCGTGAAGACGACTTCCTCGTCCGCCCGCCAAGATCATAGCAAGCATATTATTCTGCTTCATAAGTGAATCCTCTCTTTCCTATTTGTCCTGTCTTATATTATACAATTTTTTCTGTTAAATTTTCCACTTTTTTGTGCAAAAATACATAAAAATTTATATTTTTATTATTATGATGTGTTCGAGGATTATGGGAATTGCGTAGCAATAGAACAATCCGGTTACATCAGTGAGCAAGCAAAAGTTACTTTCGACACTCACACCATCATTATTGTATTATATATGCTTTAAAATCCGAATTTATGTCTATTTTCTTTCCAGATTTTCCCCATTGCATATTCATATGTCTTATCAAAGACAAAAAGTATAAATTGTCCGAATACAACAGACATAAGCATTATTCCTTTTACGGTCTTTTTTTCAGATAACATACTCCAGAAATATATTAAACCCGGAATATAAAGTACATTAAATACCAGATATTTCATGAGCCAGAAAAAGTTACGGCTTCTGATCCATCCGGAAGCTCTTCCAGAAAAAATGCCATATTGTTTCTATAATTAGAATATAAAATCCCATAAATGCATAGGAAACCACATATAATTTATTCGGAGACAGAAGGATTGCCAGCAAAATTCCAGCCAGTAAAAAGCCTGCCCCGCTTTTCAATCCAAATTCCTGAATCACAATCCCGACAAAGAAGGACCGCCGCCAGTAAAAAAAGGGTATTCGTTTCGATCACACTGCCAAGCGCAATCCCCACTTCTGTCAGTGCAAGCATAACGCCTGCAAATGCAATCTTTTTTGTATTTAGATGCATGGACACAGATCTCCTCCCATACATTCACATAATGAATCTGCGATCCACAGATCACAGCACATATTTCCAGTTCCACACGGAGAGGAATTACGATTGCCATATCCCTGACCAAACGGATTACTATTATATCTCTGTGCTCCCCAGTTCAGTGGTTCATCAGCTCTCTGTACTGCGGGTTATTCGGGTCCATATTCACTGCCTGCGCAAAGATAATCCCTTGCCAGCACATTGTTGCCTACGCCGGCGTTGGCCATGGAACTTGCATAATACCATTGTGCAGTCCGGTCATTCATACGGTTCAACACATTGATCGCATCCTGATATCTACGGTTATTGATAAAATTGAATGCCGCCTGCATCTCCGGATTCATATTATTGTACTGCTGATATCTGCCATTGCCATAAGATTGATTCCCATAGGAATTATTACCATAAGAATAGTTCCCTGAACCCGCGCCATATCCGTAATTATATCCTCCATTCGCCCGCTCTTTTTCATAATTTCATCATAAGCTTCCTGTACTTCTTTGAACTTTTCTTCAGCAAGATCCCGAAGCGGATTATCCACATTGGCATCCGGATGATATTTCCGGCTCAGTTCTCTGTACGCCTTTTTATCTCCTCTTCCGACGCATTTGGTGATACGCCAAGCACCTCATAAGGATTCTTTGTCATCTTCCTTTTCCTCGCTTTTCTTTTCTTGTATCTTTCTGTAATGTTTCCATACGCCATCATACAGTATATTCCGCAGGATATCCACGTCCAGTACACATGGCAGAATTTCAAAATTTCTTGCGCATTCGCCGATCATCATGCACAGAATGTCTCTGCACCTTTCTTCATATCCGGCTTCTTCATGCATCTTTTTAATGGATTATAAGTTCCTTTTTCCATAGGGTCCTTATCCAGATCTTCGTAAGCATCCATAATGTAAATATATTTGCCCAGATAGAAACCGATCCCTCGAAGCTGCTGTTCCCAGCAGTCTTCTTTATATACCATCATCTCTTCCATCAGCCGGCCAAAACAGCCTGCCGGATAGTCAACTTCCTGTATACCCTGACTTTCATATTCCGAAAGCTTTGCCATTTCTTCTCTGATCACACGACTCTGCCTTGATATTTCCGAATTGCTTTTTTCTACTTTTTTGCTTCAAGGCCATACTCCCTGAGAAGCCCTGCTACTTTCTTTCTCATCCTTCCAATCATCTTCCAGATGATAATACGCCATGATCAGATTCATATCGGCCGCATACTCTGTGATCTCATTTTCCAGCATTGGCTGTGGCTTTAACGGATGCATCTTACAGCGATGGCTTTCTGCCTTTGTTTCACTTTCATATAAAGAAGTAAGTAAAATGATCACAAATGTCATATCATAGGCAAGCGTAAGCTGACCTGCGCTGCCATACTGTCTCTTCAGCGACTGACAAAGGCCACAGTAATACGCTTTATATTTATGATAATCTTTTACTTTTAATTCCGGCTCATTCGCCGTCACATATCCGAACATGTATTACTGAATTCCTCTCATTGTAAGCTGGATCCGCTTCTTCTGTAGATCAACGCTCATCACCTTTACATCTACAACATCTCCTACGCTGACTGCTTCCAGTGGATGCTTGATAAAACGATCCGTGATCTGGGAAATGTGCACCAATCCGTCCTGATGCACTCCAATATCGACAAATACACCAAAGTCAATGACATTGCGCACAGTACCTTTCAGAATCATTCCGGGCTTCAAATCCTTCATATCAAGAACATCCGTTCTGAGAATTGGTTTCGGCATCTCATCCCTCGGATCACGGCCCGGTTTTTCCAGCTCTTTGACGATATCCCGAAGGGTGATCTCTCCTATTCCAAGTTCCTCAGCGAGCTTTTTGTAATCTTTGATAGTAAGAGACAGACCTGCAAGTTTGCCGCCTACAATATCTTCCGGCTTGAAGCCCTGCTTTTCAAGAAGCTTTTCCTGCCGCCTCGTAAGACTCCGGAGGTACACTGGTTCCGTCAAGTGGATTAGTTCCGCCCTGGATCCTCATAAACCCGGCACACTGCTCAAATGCTTTTGGTCCAAGTTTTGGTACTTTGAGAAGTTCTTTTCTATTCTCAAATTTTCCATTTTCTTCCCTGTAAGCAACAATATTTTTTCGCAAGGGTTCCGGAAATACCGGAAATATAAGAAAGCGCGGAGCCGATGCAGTATTTAGGTCCACACCGACTTTATTTACACAGTCTTCTACCACACCGCCAAGTGCTTCTCCTAATTTTTTCTGGTTCATATCATGCTGATACTGCCCGACACCAATCGACTGCGGATCGATCTTTACCAGTTCGGCAAGCGGATCCTGAAGCCGTCTTGCAATGGATGTCGCGCTTCTCTGCCCGACATCGAATTTTGGGAATTCTTCTGTAGCAAGTTTACTTGCTGAGTACACAGATGCTCCCGCTTCATTTACGATCACATACTGCACTTTTTCCGGAATCTCTTTTAACAGTTCTACAATAAACTGTTCTGATTCTCTGGATGCTGTTCCATTTCCCAGGGAAATCAAAGAGATGTGATACTTTGGAATAATCTTTTTCAGCAGATCTTTTCTTCGCCTGGATCTTCTTCGGAGTCGTAGGCGCTGTCGGATAAATCACAGTCGTGCCGATTACTTTTCCGGTCGGATCTACCACAGCAAGCTTGCATCCGGTACGGAATGCGGGATCCCATCCAAGCACAACCTGTCCGACGATCGGCGGCTGCATCATCAGAAGTCTGCTCCAGATTCTTTCCAAACACAAGGATTGCGCCATCTTCTGCTTTTTCCGTCAGTTCGTTTCTGAGTTCACGCTCGATTGCCGGAGCGATCAGCCTCTGATAGCTGTCGGCCACAACCTCTTTCAAAACCGGTGTTGTGTATGGATTATCCCTGCGGATCACTTTCTTTTCCAGATAACGGAGAATTTCCTCTTCCGGTGCTTCAATCTTAACACTCAGGAATTTTTCTTTTTTCTCCACGGTTGAGTGCCAGCACACGGTGTCCGGCTACTTTGCTGACCGCTTCTGTAAAATCATAATACATCTCGTATACAGATTCTGCTTTTTCGTCTTTTGCAAAGAGAAACCAGCGTACCCTTTTTGAACGTCAGATCGCGGATCCTCTTTCTGTAATCTGCCTCATCTGAAATATTTTCTGCAAGAATATCTTTCGCACCGTCAATCGCTTCCTGCACATTTTTCACGCCCTTTTCTTCAGAAACATATTTTTCTGCCTCTTTTTCCAGGGGCTCCTTACTATTCTGAAGAGAGATCAGAACCGCCAGTGATTCCAGACCTTTTTCTTTTTGCAATTGTCGCACGGGTCCGGCGTTTTGGTCTATACGGACGATAAAGATCGTCCACCAGAACCTGCGTCTCTCTTTGCCACGATCTGTGCTTTCAGCTCAGGTGTTAACTTGCCCTGTTCTTCAATACTTGCAAGAACCTGTTCTTTTTTTCTCTTCCAGGTTCCGCAGATAGGTCAGTCGTTCATATAATTTACGAAGCTGTTCATCATCCAGTGTACCGTGTGCTTCTTTTTCTGTAACGCGCAATAAACGGAATGGTATTTCCTTCATCAATCAGCTTTACAGCCGCATCTACCTGCCACTTTTTTACGCCCAGTTCTTCTGTTATTTTTTCTGGTTAATATCCATTGATATCCAATCCTCTCTTTTTGTTCGCTATGGATTTAATGATACCATGTCATCTCTTATTTTTCAATTCCCGTTAAAATTACAGAGTTCGCTCGGTTTTCTTGTCTTTTTTCTATTAAATATGCTATACTACAGCTAATCTGACTGAAAAATTTTAAGAAAGGATTAACCAAATGTCAAGCGATATTGAAAAAGAACCTCTGTCCAGACAACAGAAAAAATCAAAAGAAACCAAAGCACGTATCTTTCATGCAGCCAAGACAATTCTGCAGAAGCAGGGATACGATCAGCTTTCCATAAAAATATCTGTGATGAAGCAGGTGTCTCCAACGGCAGCTTCTATCATCATTTTAAAACCAAAGATGATCTTTTATCTTATTATATTGAAGAACAGCCAAGCATCAATCCGGATCTTCTGGATATGCCGGAAGATGCAGATGAGGCAAAGATCGGTATCATCCACGTTTATCTGAATTACGCACAGTACTGCCGGGAACTCGGGTAGAATTCATGTCCAACTACTACACACCGCGCAACCAGGCACTGAACCCAACGATCCGTACCGAGCGACCGTACCCGATCCTTACCGTAGAGAATTATCTTCGCAAAGCGATTGATGCCGGCATCATTGCGCCAAAGATTTCCCTGGATGAAATCTGCACTGATATCCGTATGCTGGTTATCGGAAATGTATTTGAATGGTGTCTGCATAACGGAGAGACTGATTTTGAAGGTAATATCCGCCGTTCGATCGGGCATTATCTGGATGGCATTTTCTGATTTCACAGATATACCACAGCGTAAAATGAATTTTTCATATTCCTTCGCTGATTTTTTACAGCACATATTTTCAAAAAAGGTGTCATGGATTTTTATGTCCATGGCACCTTTTCGGCTTATCTGTTGTTATATAAACTTGTACATCGTTGTTGTTTCGTAAGTTTCGCCCTTCTTGCATACCGGCTACCGGCAAAAATTCTCTTTATGGATTGCATCCGGGAAGAATTGTGTCTCGAAGCAGGCTGCCTGGCGTTTGTGGTAATGCGCCCCGCCTTTTCCTTTGGCATCAACAATAAAGTTGCCTGTATAAAGCTGCATTCCCGGAAGGTCAGTATACACTTCCATAGTGATTCCGCTCTCTTCCGAGGACATCTCTGCCACTTTCGCAAATTATCCATTATTGTTCAGAACCCAGTTATGATCATATCCTTTCCCGAAATTCAGTGCTTCATAATCTGTCTCGATTTCTTTGCCAATTGCTTTCTTTGTGCGGAAATCCATCGGTGTTCCTTCTACCGGTGTGATCTCGCCTGTCGGAATAGACTCGGCATCGGCTCTGGTAAATGCATCTGCATCAATCCATACTTCCTGATCCAGTACATCTCCTGATGCATGTCCATCCATATTAAAATAGCTGTGATTTGTCATATTGATCAGAGTATCTGCATCCGGAACTGCATGGTAAGCGATCTTCACTGCATTGTCTTCTGTCAGAGTATATGTTACCTCAATATGTACAGCTCCCGGATATCCCTGATCACCATCCGGGCTGTCCAGTTCAAATGTAATATGATCATCTGCGGTTTCTTTTTACCTTCCACATTCTCTGGTTATAAAAATCCATTCCGCTGTGGAGATTATTGCCATTATCATTCTTTTTCAAGCTGATAGGTCACTCCGTTCAGTTCAAAGGATGCTCCTCCGATACGGTTTGCACTTCTCCCGACAATTGCACCGAAGAACAGATCTCCTTCTTCATATCCTCTTTGCCTCATCATATCCAAGCACAACATCACACGGCTTGCCTTCTTTGTCCGGTACGATCACCTGTACCAGCGTTGCACCGTAATCGGATACTGCAATCTCCATTCCGTTTTTATTTGTGAGCGTATATAATTTTGTCTCGTCACCTTTAACTGTTGCACCAAAATCTGTTACTTTCATTTTTCCTCTTCCGCCCTTTCTGTTAATTGTGCCTGTAAAACAGACATCTCTTTTACAGGTGTTATTGTAACATAATTTTTTTATTTTTTGCACCCTTTATCGTTGTTCTGCCATTTTGTACATATTGCTGATATTTTTTATCATTTTGTGACAAAATTAACTTATTTGTCTATTTATTAACTTTGCTTGCAAGATTGTACTAAAATGCATACAATATCATTATAAGTGTGTCCATAGAGTTAATCTATAGTATTCAGATGCTTTCCCTATGATTTTCTTCATCTGTCCTGTAGATTAGCAAAAAAAGTTAAAGGAGAAAAAAGCTATGAGTAGACTTGAAATCACTGCACCAGACAAAGCCCAGCTGGTTATCGAAGGGCTCTACAAAGATCTGGAGCGAAGAATCGAATCCAGTCCTCCGGGACTATGTCCTGTTGACATGACTCGTGCTGTCCTGGAGAGGTGTCATACACATACCTGTGGAAAATGTGTGCCGTGCCGTGTTGGTCTGTGGCGCTGAAAAACCTGCTGACGACGTTATGAACGGAGACGCAACTATGGAAACATTAGACCTGATGGAAGAACTCTCTGTATCAATCATGGAAGGAGCTGACTGTGCGATCGGGTATGAAGCGACTCACATGGTTTCCAAGAGTCTGATGGGATGTCGGGAAGACTATGAAGAACATGTGCGCCAGGGAAGATGTACCTGCCAGTACACACAGCCTGTTCCTTGTGTATCTTTGTGCCCGGCACATGTAGATATTCCGGGATATATCGCTCTTGTCGGAGAAGGACGTTACGCAGATGCGATCCGCCTGATCCGTAAGGACAATCCATTCCCGACCACCTGTGGTTTTATCTGCGAACATCCTTGTGAGGCACGCTGCCGTCGTAACATCGTAGACGATGCAGTCAATATCCGCGGTCTTAAGAGAATGGCTGCTGATTATGCCGGAAAAAGTTCCACCGCCGCCATGTGCTCCATCTACCGGAAAGCGCATTGCCGTTGTTGGTGGTACTGGCTGGTGGATTAAGTGCAGCTTACTATCTGCAGCTGATGGGACACCAGACAACCGTATTTGAGATCGCTGCCGGAACTTGGCGGTATGCTCCGCTATGGTATCCCGAACTACCGTCTGCCGAAAGACCGTCTGAACGATGATATCAATGCCATCCTTGAGACCGGTGTCAAAGTTGAATTTGGCAAACGGATTGGAAAAGATATGACAATCCAGAGTCTGCGTGAAGAATACGACGCAGTTCTTATTACAATCGGTGCAAGTACCGATAAGAAACTTGGTATCGAAGGCGAACACTCAGAAGGTGTCCTTTCTGCTGTTCAGTTCCTTCGTGATGTAGGAAAGAACCAGAACCCGGATCTTACCGGACAGGAAGTAGCCGTTATCGGTGGTGGTAACGTATCTATGGATGCTGTCCGTACCGCAAAACGTCTGGGGGCTAAAAAGTCAGCATCGTTTACCGCCGCCGCGTGGCAGATATGACTGCCCTTCCGGCAGAGATTGAAGGTGCTGTTGCAGAAGGAATTGAAGTACAGACTCTGATGGCTCCTTCCCGCATCGAAACAGATGAAAACGGTCATGTAAAAAGGAATCTACGTTACACCACAGATGATCAGTAAGATCAAAGACGGTCGTGCAAGTGTACGTCCGACAGGTGCTCCTGACGTATTTATTCCATGCCAGACACTGATCGTTGCAATCGGACAGGATATTGAATACCAGCACTTTGAAGAAGCCGGTGTTCCTGTACAGAGAGGTAAGATCTTAACCGAAAAATACGGCGGATTCGATAACATTCCGGGTGTATTTGCCGGCGGAGACTGTGCTTCCGGTCCTGCATCCGTAATCAAAGCTATTGCTGCTGCAAAAGTAGTAGCTGCTAACATAGACGAATACCTGGGATATCACCACATTATCAGCTGTGACGTTGAGATTCCTGAAGCGCGTCTTGATGACCGCCCGCCGTGCGGAAGAGTAAACATGACCGAGCGTGAAGCCTGCGAACGTGTCTGTGACTTTAACGGTGTAGAAAACTGCATGTCCGAGGCAGAAGCGAAACAGGAAGCCAGCAGATGTCTGCGTTGCGACCACTTCGGCTACGGCATTTTCAAAGGAGGTCGTGAAACATTATGGTAAATCTTACAATTGATAATATAAACGTATCTGTCCCGGAAGGTACTACTATCATGGATCTTTGCCAAAATGGCGGATATCCCGATTCCAAAGCTCTGCTATCTGAAAGATATCAACGAGATCGCGACCTGTCGTGTCTGTGTTGTTGAACTCGAGGGAATGGAACGGCTGGTAACTTCCTGCAACAACGTAGTAAAAGAAGGTATGGAAATCTATACAAACAGCCCCAAAGGTTCGTACAGCCAGAAGACAGACTGTACAGCTTATCCTTTCCCAGCACGACTGCAAATGTGCTACCTGTGTCAGAAGCGGTAACTGTACTCTGCAGAGTCTCGCAAATGACCTGAACATCATCGAAATACCATTTAAGCGCGTCTGGAAGAATTCCCTTGGGATAAAGAATTTCCGCTGATCAGAGACTCACAGAAATGCATCAAATGTATGCGCTGTATCCAGATCTGTGACAAGATCCAGGATTTACATATCTGGGATGTGACAAGTACTGGTTCCCGTACTACTATTAATGTAACCGGCAACCATAAGATCTCCGAGGTTTCCTGTTCTCTGTGCGGTCAGTGTATTACTCACTGCCCGGTCGGCGCTCTGCGCGAACGTGATGATACAGAGAAAGTATGGGATGCAATCGCTGATGACAAGAAAGTCGTTGTTGCACAGGTTGCTCCTGCTGTACGTCTTTGCATGGGGTGAAGCTCTTGGTCTTTCCCGTGAAGAAGCAACTGTCGGCAAGATCATGGATGCTCTGAAGAAAATGGGTATTGACTATGTATTCGATACCTCCTTCACAGCAGACCTTACTATTATGGAAGAAGGAAATGAATTCCTGCAGAGATTTACAAAAGGCGAATTAAATCTTCGTCCGATGTTTACCTCCCTCTTTGCCCTGGATGGGTACGCTTCCTTAAATCACAGTACCCACATCTGGTGCCACAGCTTTCAACAGCCAAATCACCACAGCAGATGTTCGGTTCTGTTATGAAGAGCTATTTTGCAGAATCCATCGGTGTGAAACCGGAAAATATGTTTACTGTATCTATCATGCCATGTGTTGCCAAAAAAGGCGAAAGTAACATGGAACTGTTCTATGGTGAATATGCCGGACACGAGACAGACGTTGTACTTACAACTCGTGAATTGACACGCATGATCCGTTCTGCACATATTGATCCTGCTTCTTTGGTTGATCGTGAATGCGATCCTCTGATGAAAGAATGGACCGGTGCCGGTGTCATTTTCGGAACAACAGGTGGTGTAATGGAAGCAGCACTTCGTTCTGCTCACTACCTTGTAACCGGACGTAACCCTGATCCGGATGCATTCAAGATTGTCCGCAATCCTGGTGGACAGCCAGGTGTTGTAGAAGCTGAGATCCAGCTTGGAGATGCTACTGTTCGTGCTGCTGTTGTCAGCGGACTCGGAAACACACGTAAACTGATCGAAGCAATCGAACATGGTGAAGTACATTATGATTTTGTAGAAGTCATGGCCTGCCCTGGCGGATGCGTCGGCGGTGGCGGCCAGCCAATCCATGACGGAGAAGAACTTGCACGGACACGTGGTGAAAATCTTTATTTCCTTGATAAGAATGCACCACTTCGCTTCTCACATGAGAACCCGGATGTACTCCGTCTGTACCGTGATTTCTTTGAGAAACCGCTTTCTCACAAGTCACATATGTTGCTTCACACGGATCATAACGCATGGGAGATGCCTAGATAAATCAAATTTTGCCCTCTAAAAGATTGTAACGAATATATTAATAATTTATAGAAGCCACGTATTCTATAAACTAAGATATAGAAATTGAGCCCTTCTATATCTCTAAAATCCAGAAATGGGAAATGACCTGCCATGTCATTTCCCATTTCTGGATTCAACAAACTAGTATATTCTTTTTTTATACCTTCTAAGCTCTGTCCGATTCTTCTGTCATCTTCTTATAATACAGAATCAGATCTACTGCCTGTTCATAGGACAACTCTGTAGTGCTGACCGAAAGATCATAATTCTTCGACATTCCCCATTCCTGTCCGGTATAATCCTTACGAAAAGCGCTTCTTTTCTCATCCACATCCTGGATCTTACGTTTCGCTTTCATTCTGCTTGTAATATGATCACGCTCTTTCACGCGTTCAATTCGTGTTTCCATATCTGCATGAACAAATACACTAAAAGCTTCTTCTCGGTTTCTCATCAGATAACCTGCGCACCTTCCCATAATAATACATATCCTTCTTCCACAAGCTCTTCAATCAGCTTAAATGGATATGGCTTCTTCTTCGGTTCTGCAAAATTCATTGCGATTGAATAAAGAAGGCTGTCCACCGGCTGTTCATCCAGATACTCCTGCATTTCTTTCTCGTATCCGCGCATCTTTGCAATTTCAAACAGCTTCTCTTTATCGTAAAACGCATAACCGGTACGCTTTGCCAGCAATTCACCGATTTCATGTCCGCCGCTTCCATATTCCCGTCCGATACAGATAATTGTTTTCTCCATATTTTGCACACTCCTCTCTAATACAGGTGATAGAAAATCGATGCACCTACAACCGTCATCAATCCGGCCACTGCAATAGAAAGACTGCTCATTGCTCCTTCAATCTCTCCGATTTCCATTGCCTTTGCCGTTCCCATAGCATGGGAAGCTGTTCCGATTGCCAGTCCTTTTGCAATCGGATGCTCAATTTTGCAGAGCTTACAGATTCCCTCTGCAAACATATTTCCAATAATCCCGGTAATTACGATCGCAAAGAACTGTAATCGTCACAATTCCACCAAGCTCTTCTGAGATTCCCATACCGATCGCTGTGGTAATTGATTTTGGAAGAAGCGTTACATAGAACTGCTTCTTCAGGTGGAATAACATAGAAAATACCCATACACCGGCAAGGCTGACAAATACACCTGTTGTAATTCCTGCAATGATCGCTTTCAGATTCTTCTTAAGAAGATTCATCTGCTGATAAAGCGGAATTGCAAGACAGACTGTAGACGGTGTCAGAAGGTAACTCAGTACATTCGCTCCCTTATCATAAGTATCATAATCAATTCCAGTCACTTTTAGCACGATAATTACAAAAACAATCGAAACAAGAAGTGGATTGAAGATACCAATTTTTAACTTTTTACGCAAAAAAATTCCTGCTTCATATCCAAAAGACTGATCGCCATACAAAAAAGGTCGATCCATGCAAACATATTACTCATCCTTCTTCTCCTCTTTCTTCAGTACAAACTGAGCGGTTCTTCCACTCACGCCCATAACCAGCACTGTTGTCACTACAATTGTAACCATGATCGGAACAAGAACCGGTTTTAAGTCTCCCCATGATACCATCAGACCTACTCCTGCAGGGATAAAAAGCATCGGCATGATTTCAATCAGAAATCCACCGGCCTCATCAACTGCTTTCAAAGGAATTACTTTTGTCTGCAAACCTGCCAGCAAAATCAGCAAGCCATAAATACTTGCAGGAACCGGTAGTGGAAGGATTGCATGCAAAAGCTCTCCTGCAAAAGAAATCAATATGATAATCAAGAATTGTCTTATAAATTTCACAGTATTACCTCCATTTATTTTATGTTCATTTTTTAACACATGTACCAGAATAGCACTTTTAACACTCTGCCTCAATAAATTTTTGCATTTTTATTGTTTTTTTGACAATATCCTCTCATTCCGATGCTAGAATGAAACTAAATTTACAGAAGTGAAGGGATGACTTTATGTATCATTTTATAGCCAATCCTAACGCCCGCTCGGGTCAGGGACTTGCACTATGGGAAAAGATTAAATTAAAGCTGATAGCAGAACATATAGATTACCAGATCCATTTTACACATCACCGGCATCACGCAACGGAAATTGCCGCCGAGCTTACCGCCTCCGGGGATCCTGTTACGATCGTTGTACTTGGTGGTGATGGAAGTGTGGATGAAGTAATCTGTGGTCTGCAGAATTTAAGCCGGGTTACCCTCGGTTACATTCCGATCGGCTCTGGCAATGATTTTGGCCGGGGACTTGCCCTTCCATCCGATACCATGAAAGCTCTGGATCTGGTACTTCATTTTGAACAGACGCGCAAAATCAATCTTGGTGTATTGCACTATCATGACAAGGTTCACCGTTTTGCCGTCAGTTCCGGAATCGGATACGATGCAGCTATCTGCCATCAACTTTGTATTTCCAGGGTTAAAGTCTTTTTTAACCGGCTTGGTCTGGGCAAACTTGCCTATGCAGCCTGCTCACTCTACCGTCTGCGCCGCTGTCAGCCAGATGAGATGGAAATCCTTCTGGACGATACCAAAAAGACTTCATTTTAAACGGGTTTTCTTTGCCTCTGCATTTAATCTTCCTTATGAAGGTGGTGGATGCAAATTCTGCCCAGATGCCAAACCGGATGATGATCTGCTGGACTTTATTGTGATTGCAAATGTTCCCAAAATTATTGCTCTGGCAATTCTGCCGACTGTGTTTTCCGGAAAGCATACCCGACTTCCAGGCGTACATATCTTCCGCTGTAAAAAAAGCAGAAGTACACTCAAAAATAGCACTTCCGGTACATTCTGACGGCGAACCGATTTATCTCAGAAGGATGTTTCGTTCTCTCTCGAACCTGAGACACTGAAAATTATTACATAAAAGAAGGGGACTTTTCTATGCTGTTGTTTTGGATTCTTTTAACTGTTGTTGTATGTTTTTTCTTATATTTATATATGATCATGCCGAATACTTCCCGCCGAAGCAAAATCCTCCCTTATCTCAAGCGGGATTATGCCCATCGCGGACTACACGATTCTTCCCGGCTGATTCCCGAGAATTCTATGCTGGCATTTCGTGAGGCAGTAAAACAAAATCTTGCCATCGAACTTGATATCCATCTCACCCGTGATGGAAAAGTAGTCGTATTCCATGACGAGTCTTTAAAGCGGATCTGCAATGCCGAAGGGACAGTTGAGGATTCCACGTTTGATACGCTACAGCACCTGCATCTTTCCGGAACTTCGGAGCATATGCCACTTTTTCAGATGTCCTTCGCTATGTCAATGGGCGGGTTCCTCTTCTGATTGAACTGAAACTTCCGGACAGCAATATGAAGCTCTGTCCTGCCGCATGGGATATTTTAAAGGATTATAAAGGGGCCTTATATGGTCCAGTCTTTCAACTCCCTTGGAATCCGATGGTTTCACAAGCATGCGCCTCAGGTTCTTCGTGGACAGCTTTCTTCTGCCCTGACTCGCACGAATCCGGAAAATCCTTTTCTGGCGCGCTTTTTGTGTACAGTTCCTGCTGACCAACCTGATCTGTCGTCCGGACTTTATTTCTTATAAACTTGCAGATGCCGGCAATCCTTCCGTCTGGCTGAACCACTATCTGTACCGTATTCCGATGGCAGTCTGGACACTCCGCAATCAAAAAGCTTATAAAACTGCACGGAATAAATATGATATGTATATCTTTGAAGGTTTCTCCGTAAAATAGAGAATAGAAAAAAATATGAATGTTTTATGAAGTCTGTTGTCGAGAAAAATTTTTAATGTTATACTACCTCTAGTAACAAGGAAGAAACATCTTCACCCGAAGGAGCTGATTTTTATCATGAGTCATATTTTTAAAAAATTAAAGACACTGATGCATACATACAGCCATGCATGGGTATTACTATATGCTTTTATTTATTTTCCATGGTTTACTTATCTGGAACGCCATGTGACCGACAATTATTTTTGTAATCCATTCGATATTCGATGACTACATCCCGTTTTGTGAATATTTCATCATTCCGTACCTGCTGTGGTTTGCTTATATTGCAGTCACACTGGGATATTTGTTCTTTAATGATAAACAGGGATTTTACAAAGCCTCCGCGATCATGTTCAGCGGTATGACCATTTTTCTGATCATCTGCACGGTATTTCCGAACGGATTGAACTTGAGACCGGAAGTATTTACGCGTGATAACTTCTGTATCGAGCTGGTTAAACGGATCTATCAGACGGATACACCTACGAATGTGCTTCCAAGTCTTCATGTATACAACTCTATTTGTTGTTACATCGCAATTTCCCATTGCGAGAAGCTTCAGCACTCAGACTGATCCAGAAAGGATCTCTTGTTTTAAGCATTCTGATCATTCTGTCAACCATGTTCCTGAAGCAACATTCCGTAGTGGATGTAGTTCTTTGCATGTGTGATGGCATATTTCATGTACTCACTAATTTATGCACAGGAAGGTGCAAAGTCACCACGGCTTGCACGTCAGGTGATTTAAACACTTATAATTATTTTGTTTGATCCAAAGAAAGGACATCGCATTTCGCAAAATCGAAAAGCAATGTCCTTCTTTTTTATTTCACCTTCCATGCGCTAAACGCCGATGGCATGGAATATTCCTTTTTTGTATTTCTTCCGGATGTGCAAAGATCATCTCTTCTTTGCAGTTCTTCTCCAGTTCATCCACGATCACCTCATACGCAGTCATATGCCATTCAATATGGCTGAAAATATGCTTCGCATTCCGCGCTTTTTTTCACACGGATCGGTGCAAGCCCGATAGATTTACTGTAAGCGGTTACTTCGTCCATCGTAAGCTTTCCGTCCAGATTCGGGAACTCATACATACCTGCAAGCAGTCCCTTATCCGGTCGTTTCCGGATTGCCACATGATCACCATCCTTAAAAATCAAAACGGTTCTCTCCTCAATCCTGCGCGCTTTTGCCTTTTTTCTTCACCGGCAGTTCATTCTGGATTCCCAGCCTTTTCGCTTCACAGATTCCCGTAAGAGGACAGATTTCACACTTTGCCTCCCCATTCGGCACACAGACAATCGCACCAAGTTCGATCAGCCCCTGGTTAAAATCCGATGCTGCATCTTCCGGGATCACCGGTTCAATCGCATTTTCTATCTTTGTCCTGACGGACGCTTTCATAATATCTTCATCGCTCGCCAGCAGTCTTGATACCACCCGGAGAACATTTCCGTCCACTGCCGGCTTTGGAATTCCATAGGCAAAGAAGAAATTGCCCCTGCCGTATAATTTCCAATTCCTGGAAGCGCCTTGATCTCCTCATAATTTTCCGGAAATTTTCCTGCGTATTCTTCCTCGATCTTCTGCGCTGCTTTTTGCATATTGCGTACCCGGTTATAATATCCAAGCCCTTCCCAGAGCTTTAAAAGCTTATCCTCCGGTGCCTCGGCTAGATCTTTTACCGTTGGAAGCTCTGTCATGAAACGCTCAAAAATGGCTTTACTGCTTCCACTCTCGTCTGCTGTAGCATAATTTCAGACACCCATACCCGATAGGCATTTACATGATGTCTCCATGGCAGATCCCGTTTCCGCTCTCTGTACCATTCCACAAGCAGCTCCGGTGCTTCATAGAGCTGTGGATTGGTAAGTACTACCGGAACTTCGTCCGCAATTGCAATGGAATCCTCCGTTACAAAACAGTCCTTTGCGATCACCTGAACCCCGGTTTCCGCTGCTTCTGCAAGAATATCTGCAAATTCCTTGTGAGTCCGTCTGTTTGGTGTAAAAATAACGTACTCCTTTCATCTGGACCACAAAGAATACATAAGCCTCGTACCCCTCCTGCACCGCTTCTTCCAGCTCTTTTAAATGCTTCACTGCCCGCTCGCTCGGTGCATCCGGAAACTTTACCACGCCTTCTTCTTCCAGCGTAACCCCTTTCACTTCTATAAACGCTTTTTTTTCTCTTCATATTCCACATACAGGTCAAACCTGGAATTCTTATAGGTAACTTCCGGTCTGACGATCTTCACGTCCTTGAACCATCTCCCGGCTTCAATCCATTCCTGCACCACTTTGTTTGTCACCTGGGAATCCATATTGATCAGCCGGTCAGCCTTCCGGACACTGATCAGGTCCCAGCCAGTCTTACGCCCTGCACTTTCAGACTTCTGGACATACACTTCTGCTCCCGGAACCAGAAGTTCCGCGCACCTCCCTGTGTTCTTCACATGGACCGTTTCTTCTTTTCCATTTATTTCTATTTTTGCTATAAATCGATTAGGGCGCTTTAAAAAGCGCCCCTTTTGTATTCTCTTATATATCATATTATTGCTCCCGATTTCCGGCTATCACAAGTGGAATCTGTTCATGCTCTGCTTTTCGGATATACTCTTTGCTGATCTGCGAATCCGTAATGATCTTGTATACATCCTTAACCGGACAGATCACGGACACATACCCGCCGATCATATACAGTTCTACATGTCTTACTGCTTTGCAAGTTCATTCCCTACCAGGAGCGAATTCGTCACAACCGCGCTACCAGATAAAAAATAATCTGCACGGGTTTTATCTTTCCCATAACCAGCATGATGATTCCCATAAAAGCAATCGCTGCTACCAGAATATTTGTCAGAAAACCTGTCAGTTTCGAATAGGTATGATATAACGTAAAGTCAAACAGGTATGTATCTGTCATCCGAACTGTAATTTTCTCTTCCACTTTTCTTTCTTTAATAGTTTTCACCCTTTCGTTCGACAACTATTCTCTATAAAACAAAAAGTCCTCTTGTATTGTAACACACAAGAGGACTTCATTCCATAAACAAATTATAACATTTTTATTCTTCCGGTGCAGCCTTCACCTGTAACTTTGTAGTGAGCCCATCCTTCCGGTGAGTAAATACCTTTCTGTTTCTTCTGCATGGACTCTTTACAGGACGTCTGCATGGGATGCAGATAAATTCGACAAGCTAATACGTGACGCTAAGACAACCTACGAAGCACAGTAACCGGACTTCTCCAGTACAAAGCAAAATGTGCCTTTTCGATTCACTGAAAATACATATCCCATTAAATTCAAAAGCGGGGCAGTAAAAGGTTTGTCCTTTACTGCCCCGCTTTTCTTTTTACCAATCTGTATACAGATCTATATTTCCGGATCCACTTCCGGTATCATATACTTTTCCAGCACCAAGTGACGTCTCTACAACTGTTCCTCTCGGGTAATCATCACTTGCCAAAACAATGTAACCATCGGCATCCCTGATTGTTCCATCACTTGCTATATGGCGTCCTGGAATCGCAAGCCCTCCTCCCGGAAGTACCTTCTGAGAATAGTAAGTCTCGGTATGTCCATTATACCAGATCCTTCCCTTTGACGGGGTAAGACCGCCTGATGGGATCACATAGCCACCGCTTCCGGAATTGGAAGAATCGGAACTAGTATTATTCGATGAATTGTTGTTGGAAGGATTATTATTGCCAGAAGAACTGTTATTCCCCGCTGAACTGCTGTTCCCGGAATTATTGCCCGCAGATGTATTACTTCCAGTGGAAGCTGACGCCTGCTTTGTCTCTTCCTGCGCTTTTTTGCCAGCTGCTCATCCGCTTTCCTCTGGGCTTCCTCCTCCTGCTTTTTCTGTGCCGCACGTGCCGCCTCAAGCTGTGCATTTACCGTGGCAAGGTCTGTCGAAGTCTCTTCTGCTTTTGCCTGCAACGCCGCCTGTTCACTGTCCAGCTGGCTTTGCAGGTCAAGCAGATCCCTACGCCTGCTTTTCAGTTCAGCCTCCTGCTCTTCAATACCTTCACGTACTTTCACCATATTCTCCAGCATATCCTTATCGTACTTTGTAATATTCTGGATAAAGTCTACACGGTTCAGGAACTCTCCCATACTTTTGCTTCACATACCATAGAAAGCAGTGTGTCCGAACCATTTTCATACATGTACTTAATTGAGTCTTCATGTTTGCATACTGTACTTCCTCGTTATTACGGGAAATCTGGAGCGATGCTTCCAAACGGAATACTTCATTATTAGACTCTTCAATTTTCACTTCTGTCTCAGCGATTTCATTGCTGATCGTAACCAGATCCTGGTTGATCCCTTCCAACTGACTCTGTAGATTACTGGTCTTATCTTCGAGGCTGTCCACCTCTTCTGCATGTACCGACATCCCCGACAGCGCGATACCGAATGCACAGATCAGAGAAAGTCCGCACTGTACGATTCGTTTTTTCTGCATTTTCATAAATGTAATCCTTTCTTGAATGTTTTGGGGGTAACACTAAGATAGTATATACTATTTTAATCAAAAGAACAACCTTCTATTTTCCGGAAAGGTCTGTACACAGCCATTTCTTCCCATTTTCAACATACAAAAAGCTTCTTCAGATGCCATTTTTTTCTAAGTGTATGACAGCAAAAAGGAACAGGCTTTTTGCTGATTTCAATCAGTTAAGCCTGCTCCCTTTTCAGCAGAGCCTATGCTGTCGGCTCTGCAACTGTTTTACTTTTATCTTTTTTTCACTCTGTATCCAGCAGTTGTTCTGCAGATGACCGGATCAAAGATCAGGAACATTGCCGGAAGGACAGTCAGTACGATCACACTGATGATCGCTCCTCTTGAAAGAAGTTCACAGATAGAACCGATCATATCAACCTGTGTATAACAAGTCACACCAAATGTTGCCGCAAAAAAAAGCTCAGTCCACTAGTAATGATCGATGGCATACTGATTCTGTGTGCAATCGCAACAGATTCTTTCTTACTTTTTGCCTTTCATACGTTCTTTCTGATATCTGGTCGTCATAAGGATTGCATAATCAACGGTTGCTCCCAGCTGGATTGCTCCGATAACGATACTTTTTGCAACGAACGGAAGACTCTTGCCCTGATAGAACGGAATCGCCATATTAATCGTAATCGCAAACTCGATAACCGAAACCAGAATGATCGGAAGCGAGATGGATTTAAATATAAGCAAAATGATAATAAAAGATTCTTTTGCGATTGAAATAACGTTAACCCTTGTCAGATCGATATCTGTTACATCCTGCAGGTCTTTCATCAGTGGTGCTTCACCGATTACCATTCCAGACTTATCATAGGATTTTACAATCTTATCAATCTGTTTGATCTGTTTGTTGACCTGCGGAGTTGCAGACTCATACTTGGTACATACAAACATCAACTCGGTATCCTTACCCTGAAGCATACTCTTTACATCATCCGGGATCATCGATTCCGGAATAGAAGATCCAACGATAGAGTTAAGTCCAAGTGTCCATTTTACACCTTTGACATCATCAATTTCACTCATCATTGCCTTTTTCTCTTTGGCATCCATGTCTTTATCTACCATAACTATATGCATTGTACTCATATCAAAAGTCATCCTTCAGTTCACTGTTTGCCACATTTGATGGAAGTGACTGTGGAAGTGACTGTGCAATATTATAATAAATTTTTGTATGATTATTGCCATAAATAGCAGGAATAAGCAAGATCAGGAAAGCAACGATCCATACTTTGTAATGTTTGGTGATAAATACCGAAACCTTATCCATGCTCTTGATCAGCGGTTTATGCTTGGTTTTTTCAATCGGTTTATCAAAGATAAGAATCATTGCCGGAAGGATTGTTACACAACAAAGCACTCCAATGATAACACCTTTGCCATAACAATACCAAGATCACGACCAAGTGCAAATGTCATAACACAAAGAGCTACAAATCCTGCTACTGTGGTGACAGAACTTCCTACAATGGATTTGAATGTATTAGAAATCGCATGTCCCATCGCACGGTTCTTATCTCCCGGGAAACGGCGCTTGTTCTCTTCGTAGCTATTCAGCAGGAAAATGGAGTAATCCATCGTAACACCCAGCTGCAATACCGCCGTCAGCGCTTTTGTAATGTAACAGATCTCGCCAAGGAAAATGTTACTTCCCAGATTATATACAATCGCTGCACCTATACTAATCAGGAAAAAAATCGGTACCAGGAAAGATTCTCCGGTAATTTCCAGCACCAGAAACGAAAGAATTGCCGCAATTACAACATAAATCGGGACTTCTTTCATTGCTACATTCTTGATATCGGCTACAACACCTGTCATACCTGCAATAAAACACTGTTTGCTGGCAATCTTACGCATCTCACCGACTGCATTCATTGCTTCGTCAGATGAAGTCGTATTGTCAAATAATGCGAGCATCAGTGTCGCATCTCCGTTGTAGAAGGCTTTTTCTCAAATCGGATGGAATCATCTCTACCGGCAGTGAAAGATCTGCCACATCACCATACCATAATACTTTTTCGACATGATCAACCTTATTAAACTGATCTGCCAGCTTCTGGATATCTTTCATGTCCGTATCCTCTACAACAACCATGGCGAATGCACCCATACCATATTCATCCACCATAACGTCCTGTCCTTCTACTGTTTCCAGTGATTCCGGAAGGTAACTGAGCAAGTCGTAGTTAATTCTTGTCTTCGCCATTCCAATAAATGACGGAATCAAAAGCAGTATCCCCAGTAACAAAATTATAAATCTGTGTTTTGCTATCCATTTTCCCGCTTTGACCACAATAATCATCTCCCTGTCTTTACATTTTTATTCTATAGAATATTATACAAAAAAATGACTGATGGTCAATATCAAATAGTCACAATAATTTCATAATTAAAAAATGAATTTTGGTCATTTTTAGCATGGTTAATTTTTACTATTTTCCAAAAACTATAAACTACAAAAAAAACTGCTACTGGCAGTTTTTCTTGCACACAAACATACTAAAAAAGGGTGTTTTTCTGGTATATTACAGAGAAACACCCTTTGCTCTTAGCTCTTATTTACGAATCGTAGATACAGAATAGACCAGAATTTTCATACAGATTTCTTTTTCCGGATCAATCTCTACTGTAAGGATTTCACCATCCCGTTCTTTTACTGTTGCGATAATCCCTCCCATTGTAAGAACCTCATCTCCAACCTTGATCGAATCATGGAGTTCCTGCATTTTTTTTCTTTTTCTTTCCCGGAACTACCATCATAAAATAGATCACTACAAACAATAGTACCGCATACAATAAAATCATCATCTGTGCATTCATACTCTTATCCTGCCTTTTTTTGCTTTATTATACTACTTCAGATAAGCTTCTACAATCTTTACAAACATTGCTGATCCTTTGTAGAGCACGTCTTCATCTACATTAAAGTGTGGATTATGATGAGGAACATCCGTATGCTTTACCGGATTAGAAGAACTAAGGAAGAAAAAATGCTCCGGGTGCTTTCTGTAAGTAGTATGCAAAATCCTCTCCTGCCATATTTGGTGCCGGAACTTTACTTACAACATCCTCTTCACCTACAACTTCTTTTTGCGGCTTCAGTTACAAGTGCTGCCATCTCATCGTTATTGATTACCGGAGGTGCTCCCCAGTCCATCTCAACTTCTGCTGTTCCTCTGAATGTTGCCGCTGTACTCTTTGCAATCTCTTCAATTCGTTTTGCAAGGTACTGTCTTATTGGCTCTTCCAGTGCCCGGATCGTTCCTTCGATTTCTACTTCGCTTGGAATTGCATTATAAGCAACACCACCATGGAAATAACCAATTGTTACAACTGCAGCTTTTACTGCGGAAACTTCACGTGCAATGATTTCCTGCAGGTTAATTACAATATGAGACGCCATTGTAATCGGGTCTGTTCCTTTTTCCGGAGTAGATCCATGACAGCCAGTTCCTTTTACATGGATCACAAATCTGTCGAATGATGCCATACAACATCCAGGAGTAATAATGACCTTTCCTGCCGGAATATCTTTGTTGATGATACTTCCAATATGCTGTCCAAATACAGCGTCTACACCATCCATTGCGCCATCTTTGATCATAATCTCTGCACCTTTGGATAATTCTTCTGCTGTCTGGAACAAAAGCCTTACATTTCCTTTAATCTCTGCTTTGTGTGCATTTAAAACTTTGCGGCTCCAAGAAGCATTGTAATATGATTGTCATGTCCACAGGCATGCATCAGACCTTCATGTTTGGACTTATAATCGACATCATTTGCCTCCGTAATCTTAAGTGCATCCATATCTGCACGGAGTGCAACCGTCTTACCTGGTCGCCCGCCCCTTGATCTCTGCAATGATACTACTGTCTGTTCCTGAACATTTATAAGGAATTCCGAGTTCATCCAGTTTATCTGTTACATATTTCTGCGTTTCCGGAAGATCAAGACCGAATTCCGGAATCTGATGCAGTTCTCTTCGCATTTTTACGAGTTCTTCCTGTAAACCTTCACATTCTTTCCACATACTCATGCTTATTCCCTCTTTTCTCTATGAATCTTTTGCTTTTTATTCATTTCCCGCTAAGCAGTTTTCTTTTCTTTTTACATATAACAGTCTTGCAAATCCAAGGCTTCCGAATACAGACACAACGATAAGTACCCATGCCGGAGGAGCAATCGTAAATTTAAGGATAAGCGGAAGTCACATGCCAAAGATGGCAACTTTAGTATATTTCAATGCATAGGTTCCAAAGTTCCTCCAAAAATTGCACCTCTTTGCATATTTTGTAAGAGCGGATACAATAACATCTGGAAGTACGGATACAACTGCTGATCCTACTAAAACAGCTGCTGTTGTAGCAATCAGGTTTGTAATAATAGAACTACAGACTGCCATTGTAGAAGCCACCTCTGCCTGAAGCGTTCCTGGTTCACTCTCCGTCGTTTCAAGAGCCATTGTTGCACATGGAACTCGCATGTTACCGATATTTCCTGAAAGGAAACTTAAGTATGTACCAGTAAGTCCAAGAGTCGCATAGTAAGAAATTGGTTCAACAACATAGAATGCACCAAATGATAATGCAACCATTCCCCATCCTGCAAGTACTACTTTCGGATCCGGCCAGCAGTTATAGGTAATACACAGCCAGATAACCGGTATAAATGATGTAAATCTTTGCGAGCAGGTTTGTAGGAGTACCGATTCTAATACTATTCTTTTTTCCATTCTGACATTAATTCTTTATTTTCCATAATCATACCCTCCTATGCTCCAACTGCCATATCATAGATGATTGCAAATAACATTCCGATGATCATTGCAATACCAAGATTGTACTCTCTGATTTTTGGAACTTTCTTTGCTACAAATTTTTCAAGGATTGCCATTCCGATAATACCACCGGCAACGGCTGCTTTGCATTTCCCCATCCTTTGCCAATTTCGTTGACATCCAGATAACCGAAGATACCAAGTGAACAGGCTCCACTCATTACAACCAGCCATTTTGAATCGCCACCGCTCATCTTTGTTCTTAAGTTTTCAAGTGCAGGTGTAAAAAGGCCCGTTACAACCAGCCATCCGGCTCCGTTGAGTGCCATTACGAACCAGCTGACAGCCATAACTTTCAGTGTAAATCCAGCTCCTCCAAGCTCTGCGCCCTGCCGCTTCAGCACCAAGCGTTCTTTGCAGTAAGCTCTGTCGGTCCGCACCAATGATGGAAAGTCTCTGCCATGCCATTGGACCTCCGATCGAAGTCATAAGACCAACCATTACGATAAATACAAGTGCAGGTCCGATTGCGGAAATGAGACCGACTCTGAATGCTGTCTTCGGCACTGTTGCCGGAATGTTTGCTTTCACTGTCATTTTTCTTTGCCATTCGGATATAAAGAACAGCCTGGACAAATGCAATTGCTACAGTAATACCACAAAGCAAATACACGATCATTGAATTAGAAATCTCTACATAATCCATATACTCTCTTCCTTTCTTCTTTCATGTTCCTTTTTTGTTATCCAGTTTCCTCTTGTTGATGATAAGTTTACAACTTAATAACTTTGCTTTCTATATATATCATGTACAAATTTATCTTGATTTTTTTATATTCGACATCATTTTTTTGTATTTGTGATATAATTATTTTATCAGTTTTTGTATTTGAGATACAATTTTATTACAAGGAGACTAAAAATGACTGTCGAAGAACTATTACAACTGCCAACTATTAAGGGATTAAAACTTATTTCCGGAAATCTCGGTGTACACAGAGAAATCTCCACAGTAACCGTCGTTGATACTCCGGATGGCTTCCAGTGGTTAAAAAGGAAATGAAGTTGTGATCACAACGACCTATGCCCTGGAAAAGACGCCTAATTCTTTTCTTGATTTCATCAGCAAGCTGTTGTCAAGAAATATCAGTGCACTAATTGTCAAATCGGACCGGTACATAAAGGTTATTCCGGAAAATGCCAAAAAACTTTGTGATGAAAAAGCTTTGCCACTGATCTACTGTCCGGCAATCTACGCATTTGCCGACATTATCAATCCAACCCTGTCCGGAATTATATCCAAACAGGCGGAGCAGCTAAAAGAATCTTCCAAGATTCACGAGAGTTTCCTGGAACTGGCAATAAATGACCGCTCTATCCATCAAATTTTGCAGACACTGAGTACTCTGATCCAGGAACCGACTGCCTATGTTGATACTGTTTTCCACAAAGTATATTTTTCTGAAAATGTAAGCGAGGATAGTCTTTATCTGAAGGGATTATCATATGAAATTATTTTAAATGAATACCGAGAGAAATATCAGTGTATCGACGTTGTCAATAAAGAGCAGAAATTTGGATATATTATGCTTCTTTCTGACCGTTCTGACCGGACATATCCGGATACTGACTCCAATATCTACAAAACAGCGATTGAATATGCCAGTATCGTAATTATCCTGCGTATGCAGATCCGAATCAGTAACCGGATGATCGAAGAGAAATATTACTCTTCTTTTGTAGGTGATCTAATGCTTAACAACGTCAAAACACGTGAAGAGATCAATACACGTGCCCATTTATACGGCTGGGATCTGGACGGCATGGATTTGTTGCGATCATCGATATAAACAATATTAAAAAGTATTATCTGCGTAATCTGGATACCGGAACAAATGAAAAGCTTCAGAAATATACAGACCAGATTTTTGATACTTCTATTAAGTATATCAAGCAGGCATTCCCTTCCACTATTTATTATTCACAGAGTGACTTTATTGCCTTTCTGATCACTGCCTGTCAGCGCCCGTAAAACCCTTGCAGATACATTCAGTCAAATCCAGCACAGTCTGTTGAACGCCGTTCCTTTTACTATTTCAATGGGAGTTGGAATGTATGTAGATGACATTATCAATATTCTGACAAAGGAAGAGGTTCTGTGAGTGCATATAACACCACCAGTACAATTGCTTTTATTCTTCTTTCGATAGATAAGCCCCTATGATTTCTTAACATTTCCCGGAGTCTTGAATTAATTCCACCTTCAATTCGGTTATTAGTAGATGGTGTTGAAAAATCATTCTTTAAGTTTTCGTCAAGGTATGTAAAAAGAGTTTTTTCTTTAAGCAACTTAAGCAACGATCTTTCAGCTTTTAATATTCTCTCATGCGTAGGTCTTGATTTCCCATTCTCATCTATAGTCATTTCGTCAAGAAAGTCTTGATACTTTTTAATCCAATTGATAAAACGGCAGTGTTAGGGCGAGAAGTTATATATCGTTTTACTTGACAAACACATGGAATACACACCTTTGATGTTTTGCTTTTGGCCATGCCTTTTGAGTGCTTTTGCAAACCCTGTAGCCCCCCATCAGACACTACCATCCTTGGCTCAGCGATACGTTTCATCAAAGCGATCCAGGCTCCTGCATGTTCATAACGACACAAATACCATCCCAACACATGCTTTTCATCACAGCAAATCAAAACGCATGCTTTTCCGACTAAGATAGATCCCATCGAGAAATACTACATCTCTAGTTTCTGCTATCTTTGGCGGCATAGCCCATATATCCCAGAACTTTGCTGTCTTTCTTCTAAAGGATCTTCCTTCTCCAGACATTGTTGATTGAGATTCTTTTTCCAAACAGCCAATCAAAAAGATTTGCAGTTCCTTGATTCATTATTAATTTTATGCGTTAGTGACGTTTTGCAATTCTTACAAAGCCAACGTTGCGAACCAGCTTTTTGTCTTTCCAGACTTCACACATTTCATACCACAAACAGGACAATTTACTTGATTCATCTAATCTTCCCTCCATGGTTCTTATTTTAAGGAAGATTAAAAACCGTTAGTCCCTTTATTTTCAAGGGTTTGGGAGACTTTTATCAACACGTTTTGTCCCACCCTCAAAGTTGTTTAAAAAAAGATTAAACCGCCTTCAGCCCTTTATTTTCAAGGGCTGAAGGCGGTTTCTATATTTTGTCCTATAACTCGATAAATATGTAAAGCCTCTGCAGCAATACGATGACCAGCATCATGCAAACCTGATTGAAACACTACAGTCTATCATCAACTGTGGATGGAATTTAAAGCTGGCATCTGAAAAGCTTTTTTACATTATAATTCTGTGAAATATCGGTTTCAGAAAATTTGTGATTTACTTGAAATTGATTTGAGAGATAACTCCAGACATACGGAAATAGAACTTGCTCTTAAGATTTATTTGATTCAGAAAAATCAGATATAGCGTGGGGACTGACTCATTCAATTTTCGCCCTATAAATAAGCAAAAAAAAATACAGGGAAGAATGCAAACACTCTTCCCTGATATTATTTACTTATTTGCATCGCGATGATTGTAGCAACACGTTGATCGCCCTACTTTAAATCTCAACAAAATAGTGAAAAAAAAATACAGGGAAGATTTGCTCTGCATATTTTGATTACATAGAAACCCGTAAGGGAATCCACTGGAAAGGAGGGCTAAGCCAATGAGTATTGTTGATTTTATTGCAGTAGTGAGCTTCGGCTTAACCTGCTTTGGTCTTGGATATACCTTTGGCAAGGATAATAATAAACCACAAAAATAACCGCCCCTGTCTGCAAACTAAGCGGTTATCTTTGTATTCAATAAGTATGCGGACTAACCGTCTATCGGTAGCACTCTTTTTCTATAATCATATTAGCACGCATCTTCATACCTGTAATACAAAGGGGATTGTGTCATATTCCAAGGCTTCTGTGATTCACTTAATAATCGCTTAATTAACTGGATACATTTTTCTACATCTTTTCGATATCCAGCAATCAGCAGATATGGAACTGTGTTGCCATAATTCCATAGTCCAAACAATGATATCATGTGATCTGTAATCTCAGCAATTTTCTCTGCTTTATCATGATTTCCTGTCTCTTCTTCCATTTCTATTAACTTATACAAGTAGCTTTGGATATTGATAACTGCCTGTAGCAATTTCCCTTCTAAGAATAATGCAAAGACAGTATCTGTTCCTTCCTGATGTGCTAATACACTTGTTTTCATAATCGTTGCATCAATTACAGTATCAGGAATTTTTTTTTTTTCAAAAGGGCATTTGCTTCTTCATATTTCTCCATTTGGACATATTTTGTTGCAAGTATAAAAACGCTTGAATTTCTCACTCTTTCATCCTGACTATCTGCTGTTCGTTCCAGCCACCAGATATAAGGCAACTTGCAAAATGGTTTAAGGGCAAAAATGTTATGATTAACGTGCTGCAATACAACCCGACGAGTAATTCAAAAATTAGAGCACCATCAAACATCAATTAGAGCAAACAGGACTTGAAGTTACCATGAGAGTTTCTCATGGTGCGCATTTTGTACGTTCAAAAAATTTTTTGAAAAAATTTCAAAAAATCTTCGGCGTTTTTCAAAAACGCCGTATTGCCCCGCGAAAAGGGGGGGGAAGCACCACCAACTTTCCAACGAGAAAGGAGGTGAGAATGTGGAACCTAATAGCAGGGAGTTTTACAAACAGTGTGCTTTTCAGAAGTTTTGTAATACGGTATTGCACAATGAAGCTTGCGACACCCCTAGAGAACTTCGCAGACACAAGGCAAGGGAAGTCACCTTTTCCGATTTGCCCTTAGACGAAGCGCGGCAACTTCATACCTTTGATGAATATTTCAAACGGGAAACCGCCGAAACCGTCTTTGAGAAAGCCGGGAAGAAAATCACGCCAAAGCTGCTTCTTGAAGCAATCCGTACTTTGCCGGAAGAAAAGCGCAAAGCCATATTGCTGTATTACTTCGAGGGAATGAACGATACCGAGATTGCGGAGCTGTTCAAATATAAATATCATAAAAATCTCTCATTCGTGTATTTGTAACGTTTCGACTAACAACAGTTTCCAATTTTTCAGCCAATACCGTTTCCAGATTATATGCCCATACCTCAATAGTGCGGTCTTCAAGCATAAGATTAAATTTGTACTTGATTTCTCTTGGTGTAATTACATCCCCTGTAGAAATATCAATCTTTAATGGTGTGATTACAC
>VOFI01000464.1_pt1 | contig 46001 bp, 61 predicted proteins | sample 5384131 | NCBI WGS metagenome assembly VOFI01 (sample SAMN12384728, study PRJNA508395) | human gut metagenome | isolation source: healthy gut H | host: Homo sapiens
AAGCACCTGAACGAATTCAAAGAGAGCTTCGCTCTTGTCCTTTGCAACGAACTCCCAAGCGTCCCAGGTGTTGTCCTCAAACATATTGCCTATTCTGTAGTGGTCGCCTGTTCTTACAAGCTTGTTGAACTTGTTGAACTCCTTTATCTGTGCAGGGATAGCGTCCCTGTCCTCCTGCGGTATCCTTGTTACGTCAAGCTCATAGCCGAACGTACCTACCATAGCAACGTGACCTCTTGTCTTGAAAGGAGTGTTTCTGCCAACAGTATGGTTAGGGCAATCGGAAACGTGCGCACCCATTGCTGAGCATGGATAGCACATTGATGTGCCGTGCTGTATCTTCAGTCTTTCAATAGCGTCTGTATCGTCAGAGCACCATATCTGTGGGCTGTAGTAAAGCATACCCGGGATCAAATCTTGCTCCACCGCCTGAGCAGTTCTCCAGCAGGATATGAGGATAATCTGTTGTAAGTCTGTCCATAAGGTCATAAACACCGAGAACATATCTGTGCCAAAGCTCTCTCTGTCTTTCAGCAGGCAGAGTAGCCGAGCCGACCTCTGTAAGCTGTCTGTTCATATCCCACTTGATGTATTCGATATTTGCACTGTCGAGAATCTTCTTCATCATGCCGTAAACATGATCTCTGACTTCCTTTCTTGAATAGTCGAGGACATACTGCTCTCTGCAAAGTGTCAGAGGTCTGCCCTTTATCTGATAGCCCAGTCTGGGTGAGCCTTATAAAGTTCAGAGTCAGGGGATATCATTTCAGGCTCGAACCAAATGCCGAACTTCATGCCAAGCTTATTTACCTCGTCAACAAGATATTTAAGACCGCCCTTGAGCTTCTTTTCATAAACGAGCCAATCGCCAAGTGATGAGTTTCAGAATCTCTATCCGTCGTCCATAACAACATTTCTATACCGCTTTGAAGCTTCCTTAGCGATATCTATTGTTGTCAGTATAGTTAAAGGTCTTCCCATGTTAATGAGTATCGGAAGTTGATAAGGTTGTTTCTATAGAGGTCATGGAAAGTTCTTGACATTTTCGCTCTTGTTTGTGATAACTGCGGAACGTGTGATAACGTCAAGCTTATCGAAAGCTGTGTAGATAAGAACGACTTCGATATCGGCATACTTATCATACATTGTTATCTCGAGAGTTGAACAACCGCTTTCCTCAGTAGCGAAAGTAGCAGGCAGACCCTCGAGCTTTGGTTTGCCCTCACATTTTATGAGAAACATATCTCAGGTCGCAGGTCGACATACCGTTAGCGTCCATTATTTTGAAAGCAGACTCTCTGTAATCACCAAGACCGAAGCATGGATATTCAAAAGGCAGTGTATCCATAAAGCTTGCTCTGTCACGGTCGTTAGTGGCAGGGGTAAAAGGGCTTTCGTCCAGACGGAGAAGATAAGTCAGATCCTCGTCAGGGACTTTATTTCCATAGTAAACGTGAGCGAGGTAGCCCTCCTCGCAGACCTTCATCATATAGTCTGTATTATTGGCTCTCAGCTTGAAAGCCTTATCTTTTTTCGTTATAAAAGATATTGATAATTATCACTCCTTGCAAAAATCTGAACCTTACGGCTCAATTGATATTATAACACATAAAAAAAATAATGCAACAGGGTAAAACGATTACTTTGAAAATTATGTTGTTAATTTTTCTTGATAATGCAAATATTTGAACATGGGTGGTTCAAATTGTGGGAATATATAAAAGGGACTTATGCATTTAGCACAAGTCCCTTAAAAATTCAATATTTATCTGTTATCAGATTAGTTGCCGTACTTAGCAGTGCTGATCTTGATACCAGGGCCCATTGTAGAAGCTACAACTACGCTCTTAAGGTACTGACCCTTAGCAGCGGCTGGCTTAGCCTTTACAACAGCGTTGATAAGTGTGTTGAAGTTCTGCTCGAGCTTCTCAACACCGAATGAAGCCTTACCGATAGGGCAGTGAATGATGTTTGTCTTATCAAGACGATACTCGATCTTACCAGCCTTAGCCTCTGTAACAGCCTTAGCTACGTCAGGAGTAACAGTTCCTGCCTTTGGGTTTGGCATAAGTCCTCTAGGTCCGAGGATCTTACCAAGACGTCCTACAACACCCATCATGTCAGGTGAAGCAACTACAACGTCGAAATCCATCCAGTTTTCCTTTGTGATCTTCTCAACGAGATCCATGCCGCCAACATAGTCAGCGCCTGCTGCCTTAGCAGCCCCTTGTCGATAGCCTTGAAGCTGTCAACATACTTCTTGCCATGTTTCATTAATATTTCCTCCTCATTAAGTGGTAATACCGACAGTGGATATCTAGTCGGTTAGCGGAAAATTCCTCCCACCATTGCCGTGCATGAATGCACAGTACGATTGATTAGTCCTCAACTACAACGCCCATTGAACGGCATGTACCAGCGATCATGCTCATAGCACTCTCGATGTTTGCTGCGTTCAGGTCAGGCATCTTCTGCTCAGCGATCTTCTGAAGCTGCTCTTTTGTGATAGTTGCGACCTTAGTCTTGTTAGGAACACCGGAACCTGACTCGATCTTGCAAGCCTTCTTGATGAGAACTGCTGCCGGAGGAGTCTTGGTGATGAATGTGAATGATCTGTCTGCGTAAACTGTGATAACAACAGGGATGATAAGACCGATATCGTTCTTAGTTCTCTCGTTAAAATCCTTTGTGAACGCCATGATGTTTACACCGTGCTGACCAAGAGCTGGACCAACCGGTGGTGCGTTGCCTTTCCTGCTGGAATCTGAAGCTTAATATAGCCTACTACCTTCTGTGCCATTTGTTCGCACCTCCATAATTAAGTGGTAAGGCGAGCGCCATACGCTCTCCCACGTTTCCGGAAGCCGTATATCCGAACCGTCATTGACGGCTTTGCTTCCATTTTCACGAATGTTTGCGGAGTTTTACCGCCTTTTTCCTTATTCCTCAGACTTTATCTGTGTCAGCGGCATAGTAACAGTTGTTTCTCTGCCCAGCATAGATACTCTGACGTCTGCCGTCTGTGCTTCCATATCGAATTTCTCCACAACTCCTGTGAAGCCCTCGAATGAACCTGCTGTTACAACGACGTTGTCGCCTTCCTTGAAGCCGACCTGAACGTTAGCGCTTCTCTGTGTGTCAACACCCAGTGCTGCAACCTCTTTATCGGTCAGCGGAACAGGCTTTGCGCAGGACCAACGAAGCCCGTAACGCCTCTGGTATTTCTAACGATATACCATGAATCGTCTGTAAGCACCATTTTTACAAGCACATAGCTTGGAAAAAGCTTTCTGTCGCCCTTGTCAATCTTATTGCCCTTTACTTCGGTAACTTCCTCCATTGGGATCATTACCTCAGGGATGAGATCCTGAAGGTTTCGGTTTTCAACAACCTTTTCAATATTGCTTTTTACCTTATTCTCATAACCTGAATAAGTGTGAACAACATACCACTTTGCTTCTTCTGACATGTTTCTTACCTCCATATTGATGTTGTCAAAACCGCTGTGACGGCTTAGCCGCCGATCTTAAGGATAGCCTTGATAGCTGCACCCAGACCTGAATCAACGCCGAAAAGGAACAGAGCCATAACGACCATTACCGAGAGAACAACTCCCGTATTCTTAGTCACCTGCTGTCTTGTAGGCCAAACGACCTTTTTCATTTCAGCTTTAAGCTCTCTGAAATATTTTCTTATTCCGCCCTTTTTCTTCTGATCCTTGCCGGTATCCTTTTTTGAAGACTTAGTAACATCTGTTTTTTTAGCCATTAGAAATAGCTCCTTTCAATATTACTTAGTCTCTTTGTGAAGAGTGTGTTTCTTACAGAACTTGCAATACTTGTTCATTTCAAGTCTGTCAGGGTCATTCTTCTTGTTCTTCTTAGTGTTGTAGTTTCTCTGCTTACACTCAGTACAAGCAAGTGTAATTTTTACTCTCATTTCGGCACCTCCTGACGAAATTTATACCCCGCAAGAACATTCAGGGTACGTCTGCCTCCCTCATACGTTTTCACGCAAGCTGTCACACAGCCCTGAGGTAACTTATGCTTTTTCACGCTCAAAAAAAAAGAGCGCAAAAAATAGACCTCATAAAGAGGTACTACAATTATAACATCTGTGTTCTTCTTTGTCAATCATTTGTCAAGGAATTTTATTAATTTTTTGTAAATTTTATCGTTTGTCGAGTGATTGCGGCGATGATTATTTTTCTTCGGGCAAATTTGCCATGCCGCAAAATCGCTACGCTCTTTGCGGATTTACATTTACTTAGGGATAGGGTAGGCGGTGCAGATTTTTGCTCCGATATTACCTTTATTTGATATCAGACTTTTGCGTGCTTTTTCTAATTAAATCTGCACCTTGTCGGCTGTCGCCGAATGAGGCTCTGCCTCAAGCTCCGCTTAGGGCTTTGCCCTAAGAACCCACAAGCCCTCTAACGCCGGGCTTGAGCCTGCGTTTAAGTGCTCGCTACGCTCGGTGCTGACTTCTTCTTTATACTTGTGCACAACTATGGTCAGCTACGCCCATTCCTCATTCCTAATTCCTCATTCCTCATTAAACCGGAAACTCCCCATTTTCAACGACCTCATCGGCAATCTCTCTCATCTCGTCCCAGTCATGCGAGTAATGGTCATTCAAGCAAGCCACAGCAAAGAACCCTCCTGCTTTCGCTCCTTTTATGCCCTCAACGATATCCTCATAGACCACGCAAGCCTTTACTTCAAGCCCCAGTTTTTCAGCCGCCAGCTCATAAACATCAGGAAAGCCCTTTCCCCTCTTCACCTGCTCTGTAGACACGAAGCAATCAAATTGATCCAAAATGCCGTTTCTCTTTAGCACAGGCTTATAAAGCTCCTCAGTTGAAGCGGTCGCCAATGCTATCTTCCTGCCCTGTTCCTTAAGCTTTCGCACATACTCCCCTGCGTTTCCGCAAAGCTCGATAACGTTCGTATACTCATACACCGCCATATCGAACCATTCCTTCATTATATCCTGAATGTTCTCACCCAGAGAAAATCTATCGTTTGTATAAACAGCCGCCTGCTCGAAATTCATTGCAGACACCTGCTTGAAATAGTCCTCAGGCACTTTTATCCCACGCTTGCCGAGAAATTCCTCGTCTATCTTTGACCAAACGTGATTTGATCTTGTCAGAGTGCCGTCCAAGTCGAAAATGTGTCCCTTAAAATCTTTTATGTCCATTGTAATGTCCTTTCAGAAGTATTCATCAGAGAGCCTGAAGCCCTCGCCTATTATCTCACTCACGTCACCCACAAGCACGAAAGCCTTTTCGTCAGTTTCCGATGCTATCCTGCGAACATCCGTTATCCTGCGTTTTCTCACTGCGCAAAGTATAAGATCTCTGTCCTCTCCCGTGTATCCCGTTCGGGCTTTTATGACCGTACACCCCAAGTTGCCCTCATTAAGAAGCCTATGGAGTATCTTATCTGCGGCAGGGCTTATTATCAGCGCAAGCTTTTCCTCTGTCGCCGCCGTAGAGTATCATATCCAGCGTTTTTGAGAACACCCACAGTGTAAAGAACGAATACAGTGCGTTGTCGATACTGCCGAAAACAAAACCGCTGAGCACACATATCACACCGTCTGCAAGCATAAAGATCTGTCCTGCCGCCATGTAGGGCTTTTTCCTTTTGATAAGCTTTGCAGCGATATCAGTTCCGCCTGTTGTTCCCCCTGAACGAAAAACTATCCCACAGCCTGCGCCCAACAGAATACCACCTGCTATTGCGCTGAGGAAAATATCATTTGTGAGTGGTGTAAAAAGCGTACACATATCCGCAGTCAGACCTGAAACTGCAATAGCTACAACAGTTCCCAAAAGGAAACGCCAGCCGAACACATAAAGGCTAACCGCCAACAAAGGAAGATTTATCGCCATTGTAAGCGAGCCGACGCCAAGAGGCAGAAATCTTGACAACATGACAGCAAGCCCCGAAGCACCTCCGGGGGCAATTTCGTTAGGGCTTAAAACCAGCCCAACGCTCACGCCATATATGACCGCACCGAGAAGCAAGAGAGGATAGTCCACTCTGGCCTTTGCAGATCTTTCTGCCGAAAACAATTTATTCAGAAGTATCATAAAAGCCCTCCAAGCTATGCAAAAGCAAAGATAGGCTTATTTTTCCCCTGATACCTCGTAAAACCTGAGAATGACCGACATGAACCTTGACCAGAAGCTGCGGTTATTTATATCGTCATGTGTTATTCTATGACAGCGGTTTTCAAACATATCGTCAAAGTCCGCTTTTATATCCTTTATACAACTTGTTTTGTACATATAAGTTGCGCACTCAAAATGGAGATACAAACTTCTGTAGTCGAGATTTATCGTGCCCACCACGGCTGACTTATCGTCCGAGAGGAACATTTTGGCGTGGTTAAAGCCGCCTTTATACTCATAGACTTTCACACCCAGCGTTTCAAGATCTCTGTAGAAAGACCTTGTTATAACGCTCACATACCATTTATCAGGTATCTCAGGAGTGATTATCCTAACATCAACACCGCTTTTTGCCGCATAGCCCAGGACGGTGAGCATTTCGTTGTCAGGAATAAGATACGGGGTAGAGATATAGATATAATCCTTGGCATTGTTTATCATACCCATATAGACAAGCTCGCCCACATTCTCGTCATCGAGAGGAGTCACCGTAGGGGATAACATAGCCGTTGTTCACAACGTTTTTTACAGTTGGGCGGTACATATTATACTCAGTTTTATCACCTGAGATGACCTCCCACATTTGCAGAAACATCATGGTAAAATTCCAAACGCCGTCGCCCTTTAGCATAACTGCGGTATCTTTCCAATGACCGAAACGCTCCTTGCGGTTTATATACTCGTCGGCGATATTAACGCCCCCGTTGAAAGCCACGTTGCCGTCGATAACAAGAATTTTTCTATGGTCACGATTATTCTGTATAGTAGAAAGCATAGGGCGGAAAGGATTGAAAACAAGGCATTTTACCCCTTGGTCGGTAAGCTTTTTCTTATATCTGAAAGGTAAAGTGAACTGAGAGCCCATGCCGTCATAAAGAAGTCTTACCTCCACGCCTGCCTTAGCTTTTTTCAAGAAGTATCTTAACTATCTCACGCCACATTTCACCGTCGTCGATAATAAAATACTCCATAAAGATAAACGTAAAGATAGGCACGATAACAAGGGGTACTATCCACGCCAATTTATAGGCAGGGTTCTCGCTGCTGTTAAGGATATAGATAGCAAGCACGATAGCCACAGTAGAAAAAACGATATGCAGATAGGCATAATGCACAGCGAAGCTTTGGAAGATGATAAAAATGAAAATAAGCTGCAATGCAAGAAGCAGGATAATAGTGGTTTTCTGTGAGAATATCACATTTATAAGTTTTTTCGGTTTTTTCTTTTGTATTTTTTCGCTTATCTTTTCCGCCACATTATCCGCCTGCCTTTCTGAAAATAGTGATACACAACTGATTATAACATTTATTTTTGATTTTTGCAATACGCAAAAATGCAGTTAATCTGCCCTGATTTCACGAATTTCTGTGACAATGACACAACTTTTGTTATCTTATTGTTGACAACAATTTGCGAAACAACGCACGAACAATGTAGGGGCGAACAGTGTTCGCCCGTTTAGTTCACCCACATGGTTTATGGAAACTCAAACCTCGCAACTCCCCGAAGCGGGACGTCGAGGGCGCCGTCCCCTACAATTGCGCTATGGCTTGCCGTGCCGCAAAATCGCTGTCGCTCTTTGCGGATTTACATTGCGCTATGGGAGAGAAACAAAGCGGTGCAGAGTTTTTGCTCCGACACCGCTTTGTTTTGTTCTTTACTTTTATATGCTTTTTCGCTTTTTTCTGCACCGCTTGTAGGCTTTCGCCTATTGAGGCTCTGCTTCAAGCTCTGACAGGGCTTTGCCCTGTACCTTTTGCTCGCTTCGCTCGGTTCTGAATTTTACTTCATGCTTGGTCTTTACTCTGGTCAGCTATGCCCATTCCTCACTCCCACTTATAACCCTCACTTAATGCGCTCTACAATATACTCCTCTCCACTCACCGCTCTATGCAAAGCGTCCAGCAGTCCCTCTTCCTGCCAAGTGAGATCAGTTCTATCAAACACTCCGCCGTCGTCCCACAAGAATGCCGGTATGCCAATGTCATGTGTGAGCTTCGTAAAGTACTCGTCAAAAAAACACTCTGTCCACCTCGTCATTGCCCTTGCAGTTTCCATACTCTCCCACAATAACAGGTATGCCATTATCCACAAATGTAGTTTTAAGCTTATTCACGTTATTGACCATTGTCTTTATCTCAGGCTCAGTTCCCCAGTTATACTGATTTGTGCAAACGCAGAACTCCCAAGGCGTATAATAATGCACCGAAACTATGCACCTATTTTCAGGGTCATCGGGCATTTTGTCTTTTCCACGTCCGTCCAATAGCCTGCTATCAAAAGATGCCTTTTCGGATTGTTTCCGCCCTGTTTCCTTATAAGGTCAACAAAGTCCTGATTTATCTTGTTGAGCAGTTCGTAAGCCTGATTTGTTCCCATATCGTCAAAGCCCACCTCATTCATGGACTCGAAAATAAGCTTATCAGAATAGTTCTCAAACCTCTTTGCTATCTGCGTCCAGATCTTGTTATACTTTTTTGAAAAGTTTTCGTAATCAGCCTCGGCTTCCGTTCTTATCCATGCACCGAAGTCAGGGTCACCGCCACCGTCATGATGAACGTTTATGATAACATAGAAATCTCTGTCATAAGCATAATCAACGACTTCTTCAACTCTGTTCATCCAGTCCTCGTCTATGGTGTAATCGTCAGACAGGTGGTCACGCCATGTGATAGGTATTCTCACTGCGTTGAAGCCGTCCTTTTTGAGCTGGTCGAAAATTTCGGGAGTAGTTTTCACATTTGGTTTCGTCAACTTCCTCTGAATTTTCGTCCACCTGACCGTCACCGTCACGGTCGGCGTTGCACACGTCAAGGGAGTTGCCCAAATTCCAGCACAAATTCATTTCTTTCACAAGGTCCATAGAAGAAATATCACGCATCTCGCCTTTTTCCGTAACGTGGGAGCTTCCGACATTTTCAGCCTTTGAAGAGCTGTCTGTATTTCCACAGGAAGCGAACACTCCCGCCGCCATTACAACGGCAGAAGCCGCCGCAAATATTCTTTTCATTTTTATCATAGATATCACCTTTCCGCTATCTGCCATACAAGTTCATATTTTCATATAAGATCAAGTATACAAAGACATTTTCCACTTATGTATCTTTACACAAGTCATTATAGCACCAAAATATAAATAAATTAAAAATGAACAGGGGATAATTTCTTTATTTGCGTATTAATTCAAATTCTTGTATACACTCACAAATCGAAGCCTTCTTATTTGTACATAACGCCACATAAATACACACAAAAAACAGGCAGACGGCTTTCCAGAGCAAGCCGTTCCCACAGCCGCTAAAAAACCATCTGCCTTATTATTTTTGCTAAAATTTCAAACAGCTATTCAGTATAGCCAAAGGCAAGCACTTCTCCATGCTTGTCCTCATCGCCTGCCGCCATTGATATCTCAACGGTATAGTTAGTTGCTTCAGGCATCATGGCGATATTCTGTATCTGAGCATTTCCCCAGCCTGACGGACTTATGGTATCGTAATCGCTTTCGTCATACACCTCTCCGTCTGCTGTTACCTTAACATGAAGCTTGCCGAACTCGCCCTGCTTCACCTCTTTGTATATCATGTACAAGAATTTTTTGTCCTTGAACTCGAATACGATAGGGCTGTTATCTCCAGTGTTGTCGTAAGTCCAGCCATTTGTAAAGCTTGCGATAGTAGAGCCTTCCTTCCAACTTCCAACCTCTCGTGGAGAGAAAACAGTGTCTGTGGGCATAACATAATCGCCCTCTGGCGCAACGTCCATAACAGTGTCAAAATAGTAGTCCACCATTGAAGCCACAAGCTTGTGACCCTCATCGTTAGGGTGCGACTGGTCATCGGAAAAATCTTTCCAAGTCATTCTGTTGTTTGCGAAAAGATATCTTAGAGCGTCACAGTATGATATCATTGGCAGGTGATAAAACTCGCCTATCTGCTTCATATAATCCTGAGCAGAATGGTCGTTTTCTGTCACCGAGAACAGCAGAACAGGAGTGATATTCTTCTGCAAAAGCGTTCTGACTATGGACTCGTAAGCGTTCTGATAGTCAGTCTCAGTGCCGTCATTTACTGCAAATTCGATAAAGCATATGTCAGGCTCATAAGCCAACACATCTCTGTCGAGCCTGAGTATTCCAAGCTTAGACGGCGTACCGCTAAGACCTGCGTTCACATACTGGACGTTAGAATTTCTGTGCAAAATAATCATAAGTGAGCTTAGCATAACAGCCCTCTGCACCGGCAGAAATACCCTCAGTGATAGAGCCGCCAAGATACGCCACAGTGACCTTTTCGCCTGACTGTGCTTTCTTTATGACATTCTGCATCATAGAAGTGTTGCCGTATGACACCATAGCCTTGTCATACATAGCCTGCGTCCACTCCTCGTCAGTTTCAGGCATTTTTTCGACCTGCGAGCTCGAAGACTCCGCTTTGCTTTCAGCCTTTGAGCTGTCCGCATTATTTCCGCAGCCTGCAAAAGCCGTTCCGCACATAGCAACACTCACAAGCACTGCCAACAATTTTTTTGTATTCATTATTTGTACCTTTCTAATCTATGATAACGAAATCGGTTTCACACCGCATATAACACAAAAAGTACGGACAAAGCCGTACTTTTTGGTTATATCAATATGATAAAAATTCTTATTAGTTAAGAACTGCCTTCTCAGTTTCCTTATCGAAGATATGGATTCTGTTAGGATCGATAGCGACCTTAAGCTCATCCTGTGGACGAACGTCAGAACGAGGTGAAACTCTAGCTGTGAGCTGGATACCCTCGCAGTTGAGGTACAGATATGTTTCAGCACCCATCATTTCAGTTACTTCAACAGTTGTGTTGATAACGCCTGTTGTAGCCTGAGCGAGGAATGCAGGCTCATCGTGGATACACTCTGGACGAACACCAAGAACAACTTCCTGATCAACCAGTGGCTCAAGAACTTCAGGATCTACCTTAGACTCTGGAACTGTTACCTGATACTTAACGCCTCTTGTTGTCTTTGTATCCTCAGAACCGAACTCAACAACATACTTGCCATCTACCTTGAGAAGCTTAGCGTCGATGAAGTTCATCTGTGGTGAACCAATGAATCCTGCAACGAACTGGTTTACTGGATCGTTGTAAAGATTTGTTGGTGTGTCGATCTGCTGAATGATACCATCCTTCATAACTACGATACGGTCACCCATTGTCATAGCCTCAGTCTGGTCATGTGTTACATAGATAAATGTGGTACCCAGCTTCTTGTGCAGCTTGGAGATCTCAGTTCTCATCTGTGCTCTCAGTTTAGCATCGAGGTTTGAAAGAGGCTCGTCAAGAAGGAATACCTGTGGCTCACGAACGATAGCTCTACCGAGGGCTACACGCTGTCTCTGACCACCGGAGAGAGCCTTGGGCTTTCTGTCTAGAAGGTGAGCGATGTCAAGTATTCTTGCTGCTTCCTCTACCTTTCTTGCGATCTCGTCCTTTGGTACCTTTCTGAGCTTCAGACCGAATGCCATGTTCTCAAATACTGTCATGTGAGGATACAGAGCGTAGTTCTGGAATACCATTGCGATATCTCTATCCTTAGGAGCGATGTCGTTTACAAGTCTGTCGCCGATGTAAAGCTCACCTTCACTGATCTCTTCAAGACCTGCGATCATTCTAAGTGTTGTAGACTTACCACAACCAGAAGGACCTACGAGGATGATAAACTCCTTATCCTTGATCTCAATGTTGAAGTCTGAAACAGCGATAACGCCGCCTGCGTACTTCTTATAAATTTCCCTTAATGATACACTTGCCATTAAAAAAGGACCTCCCTATTTGAATTTTACTAATATCCTAATTAGCTATGCTTTAATCATAACAAATTTTTAACATACCCGCAAGAGTTTTTTTTTACTAAACTTTATTATATCTCATTATGAATATTGACGAAAATTCACATAGAATAGGTAATTACTTACATTTAAACGATTTCGCTGTCAATAATCTTTCAACATCTTTGTGCATTATTTCTAAACAGCTTCCAAGAGGCAGATCCGGATCTAAAGGCAGTTCTCCGATCTTTATCCGCTTAAGAAAAACTACTTTATTTCCCAGCTTTTCAAACATTCTCTTGACCTGATGATACTTACCCTCATGAAGCACAACGGTACATTCATCGGGACAGTTCACACTTGCGGAAAATTCCGCAGGCAGACATTTCTCTCCGCCGTCGATAGTCATGCCCTCAGCGAATGCCTGAGCATAATTTTCCTGCCAAGGGTCACGAAGTCTGACGAAATAGGTTTTCGGAACATGGGTCTTAGGGGACAACATTCTGTGGGCGAGGGCTCCGTCATCAGTGAGAAGCACAAAGCCCTCAGTATCCTTATCGAGCCTGCCCGCAGGGAAAAGTCCCTCCCTGAACATCTCAGGAGGTACCAGCTCAAGGACAGTTTTCGACTCTCCGTCACGAGTGGAGCAAACCACACCCTGCGGCTTGTTCATCATTATGTAGACAAACTTTTTATAGCATATCTCCACGCCCTTTACGGCAACAATATCGTTTTCGCTGACCTTAGCATCAGCCGCCTTGGCGACCTTTCCGTTTACAGTCACCTGACCTTTTCTGCAAAGCTCTCTCACCATGCTTCGGGAAATATCATTACGCTGTGAAGAAACAAATTTATCAAGTCTCATAGCAAAAGCCTTTCTATTGTCCCAAAAATTATAACTACCTGTCCGATTTTTTATTTTGTTATATAATTTTCAAAAAAATAATTTTGTTTTTTATAGCATTAATAATATTATCGTATAATAAATTTATCGGTTTGCTATGATTTATTATTACAAACTCTGTAGCGCTGATATGACATTGTGCAAAATTGACAAAAATAAAAGTGAAAATTAATGTGAATTAACGATTTTGTATTTTTTTGTACAAATGTCTTTGACAACCCCGCATTGCCTGCGGAGGGTACTGAAACGTTTTCTTAAATCTGCCTTTTCACGGCTGTGAAGGGGCAAGCTATTATTGCTGATGCGTTCTGCGGTCAGCCGCAGGATTGATATATGAAAGGAGCAATGAGTTTTATGTCAAAAATTATTGCAGTTACTTCCGGTAAAGGCGGAACAGGCAAATCTTCTATAAGCGCCTGTCTCGGTTATGCCCTTGCTAAGCAGGGAAACCGTACACTTATAATTGAGCTTGACTTTGGTCTGAGATGTATGGATATCATGCTTGGTATGCAGGGACCTTATAATAGTTACATATCCGATCGTAAGAGATGCGAGAATGATGGATGAGTTCTATAAGAGAGGAAATCAGAAGCAAAGACTTGTTATCAACAAGGCAAACAAGAGAATATTCGAGTTTGACGAAATGGACGACCTTGACGCTATCATCGACACAGTCGGCGTTCAGCTTGCAACAGGAAAGGGTGCGCCGCTTTCATCAAGCATTGAATATTGCACTTATTGCTCATGACACAAAAAAGGAACTCATGGTACAGTTCTGAACTCATGGTAGTTCTGTATCGTGCCACAGGTACTACGGGAAAAATGGTAGCCGAAGCAACAGGACCTTAACGTTCAGCGTTATCTCAGTGGCTCACAGGGCGGCGATCAGCAGATCGCAGCAAGAATATCCTGCAACGAGATAGACCTGCTTCTGTTTTTCAGAGATCCTATCTCAGTGAAGCCACACGAACCTAATGATATGAATCTCCTCAGACTTTGCGATGTACACAACATTCCGGTAGCCACAAATATTGCCACCGCCGAAGCGCTTATCCACGCACTTGAGCGAGGCGATCTTGACTGGAGAGATATCGTTAATCCTACAAAGATATAATTGAAATTTCATATACAAAAGCGATGAAAGGGAGAGTATTCCGTTCTTATGTTTCAGCGAGAGCCGTTGGTGAGAGGGTTCACACAAAGGGCAGGAAGAAGGACACCTTGGAGCTTCCGTTTGTTCAAGAACGGACGTATAGCTGCGTTAATGAATATCTTATCTCAGCACACCAAAAAGCAAAGGCGGTATAACAATGAAAGCCAGCCAGCTAACAAAAGAAAACATCACCCCCGAAATAGTAGACAAGCTTCTTTTCGAGGGTCTTAACTATAAAGGCGAAACTGCCGACGTTATAATAGTTTTGGGAAGCCGCAAAGCCTGCGACTATCGTGTTCCCCTTGCGGCAAAGCTTTTTCACGAGGGAAAAGCCCCGCATCTCATATTTTGCGGAGGAAAGGTGCAAAAGACTTCCCTTGGTGACATGGCAGAATATAAAGCCATGCTCATCGCCGCCGAAAAATGCGGCATACCGACCTCCGCCATAACTGTGGAAACACATTCTCTTGATACCGCGGAAATTTCCCAAACTGCAAAAGCATTATTATAGTCACTACCGCATATCATATGCGGCGTGCAAAAAAGCTTGCAGAGCACTTTTTCACACAGAAAATTATCCCCTGCCCTGCCAGCCGTGGCAGCACTCAGCGAAATAATTGGTCAATGACCGAAAAAGGCAGCACAACAGCACTTGACGAATGTCTTAAATTCGGTTATTATATAAAAAAAGGTTTTATTGACGATTTTGAAATTTGAAACGTTGTAATTACAGCACCAAGGCTCTTTAATGTAGTGGTGAACAGTGTTCGCCCTTTTATTAACAACGTCCCGATATCACAGCTATTTAAACGATATCGGTATTCAAAAGTTCAAGACAAAATACAGAAAGGATCGTTATTATATGGCATTGATAGTTAAAAAGCCAAAAGGCACAGAGGACATCGTTCCCTCAAAGGTCTATAAGTGGCACACTGTAGAGAAGATAGTTTCCGAAGCTGCCGAAATATACGGCTTCAAAGAAATAAGAGTACCAACTTTTGAGGAAACAGGACTTTTCGTGCGTTCTGTTGGCGAAACAACAGACGTTGTTCAGAAAGAGATGTATTCAGTTTCCGCAGCAGGCGACTCAAAGTTCACACTCCGCCCGGAGGTAACATCAGGCGCAATGAGAGCAGTTCTTGAAAACGGTATCCTCAACGAGGGTCTGCCGCAGAAGGTATATTATATCCTCTCATGCTTCAGACACGAGAACACACAGAAAGGCAGACTCAGAGAGTTCCACCAGTTTGGCTGCGAAATGGTCGGATCTGAAAGCCCAAGAGCAGACGCAGAGGTAATATCTCTTGCAAAAAGCGTTCTTGACAGAGCAGGGCTCAGAAACATCAAGCTCAATATCAACTCCATAGGCTGTCCAACCTGCCGTGCAGAGTATCGCAAGGCTCTGAAAGAGTATTTTGCCGCAAGAAAAGACCAGCTTTGCGAGACCTGTCGGGACAGACTTGACAAACAATGAGAATACTTGATTGTAAAATCAAACACTGTCAGGAGCTTGGCAAGGACGCACCTGTTATCCTCGATTATCTCTGTGATGATTGCAAAGAACACTTCGAGAAGCTTCAGGAGTACCTCTCCGTAATGGGCATCGACTTTGACATCAACCCTAAGATAGTAAGAGGTCTTGACTACTATACAAGAACAGTTTTCGAGTTCATCACCGATGAGATAGGCGCACAGGGCACAGTTTGTGGCGGTGGACGTTATGACGGACTTATCGAGCAGCTTGGCGGCAAGCCTACCCCTGCCCTCGGTTTCGGTCTGGGACTTGAAAGACTTCTCATGGTAATGGACGCTCAGGGCTGCGACTATATGGAGCCAAAGACCTGCGACCTTTATATCGTACCAATGGGCGAGGACGCCCTTAAAAAGGCAATGGGCATAGCCTCCGAGCTTAGGGAAGAGGGCTGTTTCGTAGAATATGACCTTATAGGCAAAGGACTTAACGCTTCGTTATGGTGCTTGGCGACAACGAGATAGAATCAGGCGTTGCAAAGCTCAAAAACATGGCAACAGGCGAGCAGACAGATATCAGGCTTGACAACACCATTGCCGAGAACTTTTCAAATGCACTTATGGCGGATATGTTCAAGGATATCGACGCCGATATAGAGAAATTTATCGGAAAGGAGAACTAAGCAATGAGATGTGAACAGTGCGAGAAAATACCTCTGGTAGAAATACACACTCCGCAGGAATATATGCTCTGCATAGGTTCTCTTGCAAGAATGCTGCTGGCAGGGGAAGTTGAAATGACCTATCAGACCTGCCCACTTGATAAGATAATGGATAACGACAACAAGTGGTATGCCGAAAAGCTTTTCCACCAGTTCAGGTGTACAAAATGCGGCACTATCTATGGTATGCTCTGCAACACCCACACAGGCGGACAGATAAAGATAAACGACAAGGTCTTTGACCCTGCTGATTATCCCGATAAAAAGGAAGATAAATAATGCTTGCAATAAGACCCGTGACCTATGAGGTAGAGACCTCACTTTCGCCCAAAAGAGTTCTCAGAAAGCTTGACGGCGACCTTATCGAGCATAGACCCACCATAAACATTCTCTCCCAAAGCAAGTTCATGAAAAACCACCGTGACGATACCATTTTTTATGGCTACCGCACAGACGCCGAAAGCTTTCAGATATTCCACCACACCGCTAAAAAGCGTGACGGAGGCTCAACAGGCTTTTATGGCAAGGTGGAAAAGACCCCCAACGGCTCCAGGATATACGGCAAGTTCAGAAAGCCTATCTATGCCTATGTTGTGGGCGTCATATGGACGGTGATTGTGCTTTTCCTCACCCTTATGCTTGTGGCACTGGAAGAGAAAACAGGCGCAGTATGCTTTGCCGCAATATGGCTCGTGGGATTGTTCCTCATGTTCTGGGACAACAAGAAGAAGTTCGTCAGAGCCTATCTCGACAGCTTTCCCGCCTGCCGTCAGCAAAACAGACGAAAGCGACGAATAATTTTTATCAATATAAACCCAAAGAAAAGGAAGTAATGTAAAATGAAACTTGATACAATGAAGGGCTTACGCAGGACCCATTACTGCGGCGAAGTGCCTGAAACAGAGCAGGAAGTCGTTGTATGCGGCTTTGCCGACAGAGTAAGAGATATGGGCAACCTTATCTTCATCAATCTCCGTGACAGAACTGGACTTGTACAGCTTGCATTCAATGATGAAACTGACAGAGCCGTTTTTGAAAAGGCTCAGCTTGTAAAAAGCGAGTATGTCCTCATGGCAAAGGGTATGGTACGTCCTCGTGAGAGCGTGAACGAAAAGCTAAAAACAGGCAAGATAGAAGTTGCCGTAACAGACCTGAGAATTCTCTCAAAGGCTGAAACAACACCGTTTGAGGTAACAAACTCAGATAAGGTAAACGATGAGCTGAAGCTCAAATACCGCTACCTTGACCTTAGAAATCCAAAGCTTCAGAAGAATATCATCACCCGTCATAAGATCGCTCAGATAACAAGAGAGTATTTCTATGACAATGGTTTCCTTGAGATAGAAACTCCTATGATGATGAAGTCCACCCCAGAGGGTGCAAGAGATTACCTCGTTCCTTCAAGAGTTCACGCAGGCAAGTTCTATGCACTTCCACAGTCACCGCAGATATACAAGCAGCTCCTTATGATATCAGGTTATGACAGGTATATCCAGCTTGCAAGATGTTTCCGTGACGAGGACCTGAGAGCTGACAGACAGCCTGAGTTCACACAGATAGACCTTGAGATGTCCTTTGTAGATCAGGAGGATATCCAAGCTTGTATTGAGGGCTATATCGAAAAGCTTTTCAAAGAGATACTCGGTGTAGAGGTAACTCTCCCACTGCCAAGACTTACATTTGCAGACGCTATGAGCCGTTACGGTTCAGACAAGCCTGATACACGTTTCGGCATGGAGATACAGGATATCACAGACACCGTTAGGGATATTGACTTTGTGGTATTCAAGTCAGCTATCGAAGCAGGCGGCTCAGTTCGTGCAATAAACGTCAAGGGCGGTGCGGCAACATACACAAGAAAAGAGATCGACAAGCTTGTTGAGCACGCAAAGGGCATAGGTGCAAAGGGTCTTGCATATATCCGCTGGGCAGACGAGCCAAACTGCTCATTCAAGAAGTTCCTCGGTGAGGGCGACCTTGAAAAGATAAACGCAGCCGTTGGAGCAGAAAAGGGCGACCTCGTTCTTATCTGTGCAGACAAGAACAAGGTAGTTCTTCCAACTTTGGGCGCACTCAGACTTATCTGCGGAAAGCGTCTTGGCGTTATCCCGGAGGGCAAGTTCAACTTTGTATGGATAACAGAAATGCCATTCTTTGAGTATGATGACGAGAACGACACATGGGTAGCAGCGCACCACCCATTCACAATGCCAATGGAGGAGTGTCTTGACTATCTTGACACCGACCCTGCAAACGTCCGTGCAAAGGCGTGGGATCTTGTCCTCAACGGCACAGAGCTTTCATCAGGCTCAATGAGAATAACAGACTTTGAGCTTCAGCAGAAAATGTTTGAAGCACTGGGCATGACAGACGAAGAGATAGAAGCAAAGTTCGGCTTCCTCGTAGACGCCTACCGTTATGCAGCACCGCCGCACGGAGGCATGGGCATAGGACTTGACAGACTTTCCATGATAATCTGCAACGCCGACAGCCTTAGAGATGTAATAGCGTTCCCAAAGGTACAGAACGCCAGCGAGCTTATGAGTGCTTGTCCGTCCACAGTAGACGAGAAGCAGCTTGAAGAGCTTCACATCAAGACCACAGAAATAGAAGAATAATTCATTAACGCAAACAGGATAGCTTATGAGGGCTGTCCTGTTTTTTGTTTTATTGCACAAATCCTAATGACCGCACAATGTATATGTAGGGGCGAACACCGTTCGCCCGTCGAAGTAACAAGCCACGATGACAACATTGTCCGATAACCGCAAAAACTCTCCCCTACATCTTATTCGGGCAAGTTCTTCCGCCGCAAAATCGCTCCGCTCGGTGCTGACTTTTACTTTGTGCTTGTTCTTTACTCTGGTCGGCTTTGCCCATTCCTCACTCCTCATTCCTCACTCCTCATTCCTCACTTATACTCCCCCTCATAAAAACTTGAAACCCGCAGCCGAATTACTCGACCACGGGTTCCAAGCTATAATTTATAAGTGGGATGGGGGCAATTTTATTGGGTAGTCACCTGTCATCTTTAAGGCTTAATCGTCCTGAAGTGCGTCATAACCCTCTTCATTCGTTCTGATCTTTACTACGTTCTCAATGTTGTATACAAAGATCTTTCCATCTCCGATATGACCTGTATAAAGGGCTGCCTTTGCAGCATCTATAACTGCTCTTGTTGGTACCTTGCAAATAACGACCTCGACCTTTACCTTTGGCAGCAGATTTGTTTCAACAACTGCGCCGGTAATACTCAGGCTGTCCTTTCTGCATTCCGCAGCCAAGAACGTTCGTTACTGTAACACCTGTTACGTCGATGTCCTCCAAAGCTGTGATAAGATCGTTGAGCTTCTGCTGCTTGCAGATGATAGCGACCTTTGTCATCTTAGGTGTGCCGTCAGCAGACGGTGCGTCTGTTGCATAAGATTCTACCTTGATAGCCTTCTCAACAGGAACTACAGGCTCTGTTGACTTGTCTACCTTTACAACGCTCTTTGCATCGTCCTTTGTATAGCTGAGCATTGCCTGTGACATTGCTGGTGCGAAGTCAGCGTAAGAAGATACAAGACCATGCTCTGTAACGTCAAGACCAAGGATCTCTTCCTGCTCGGAAGCTCTAAGACCGATCGTGTGCTTGATGATCTGGAATACGATAGTCATTGTGATAGCTACCCAAGCGATAACTGATACCATACCGAGAAGCTGGATACCAAGGAGATGTGCTCCACCGCCTGTGAAGAGTCCTGAGCATATGAACTCCGCAAGCACCAACCGGGTCATCTATCTTGAGTACCTGATCTATAAACTCTACACCTACAACTACAAGGATACCTGCAACGATACCGATTATAGCTGCTGATACTGGTGAAACTGTGTCGCATGGAGCTGTGATAGCTACCAGACCTGCAAGTGAAGCGTTAAGTGTCATTGAAACATCAGGCTTCTTATACTTGATCCAAGTAAAAATCATTGTTGTGATAGTTGCAACTGCTGCTGCAAGGTTTGTTGTTACGAAAACTTTACCTGCAAGCGGGATAGCGTCGCCTTCCATTGAAGTTGTTGACGCACCATTGAATCCGAACCAGCAGAACCAAAGGATAAAGCAGCCAAGTGCGCCAAGTGTAAGCGAGTGACCTGGGATAGCCTTTGCCTTGCCGTTCTTGTCATACTTACCGATACGAGGACCAAGGATAGCTGCGCCAACGAATGCTGCAACGCCGCCTGCCATATGAACGCAAGTTGAACCTGCGAAATCATGGAAGCCGAGGTCTGCGAGCCAGCCGCCGCCCCAGATCCAGTGAGCCTCGATAGGATAGACCAGAAGGCTTATAATTGCTGAATAGATACAATAAGAAATGAACTTTGTTCTTTCTGCCATAGCTCCAGAAACGATAGTTGCTGCTGTTGCACAGAAAACTGTCTGAAAGATAAGGAATGCAAAGAAAGGCACTCCGTCCGGAGCAGCTGAGGCATATGTAGAATCAGCGATTCCCTTGTAAGCTCCGATGAACTTTCCGTCGCCAAACATTATACCGAAACCAAAGAGCCAGAACAGCGGAGTTCCGATACAGAAGTCCATCAGGTTTTTCATGATTATGTTACCTGCGTTTTTCGCACGGGTGAAGCCCGTTTCAACCATTGCGAAGCCTGCCTGCATAAAGAATACAAGTGCAGCTCCCAACAGTACCCATATATTGACGGCACTGAAGCCTGTGCTTTCAGCCAATACTGTTACAGTGTTTGTCATATCTTTTTTCCTCCTAAAATACAAAAAAGTGTATGACGACCAAAGCCATTCGGCTCGGTCTGTCATACACTTCATTGTGCATTCTGTATATTATTGTGGCTGTAGGGGAACAAAGTAGTAGATCTGTGGTTAGTTTGTTATAAAGTCCGTGTTATATTGAAAATTTGAATTGTCCCTTACTTAACGTAGAACAGCAGGTCGCTGTATGTTGGATAAAGGCCAGTAATCCTTGCCTACCAGTGTTTCGATCTTATCAGCCGGAACTCTAAGAGCGCCCATATCTGCAAAGATAGTATCGTGGAAGAAGTTTGCCATTTCCTGTGTGTCCTCGATAGAGTGTACTTTCTGTACATCAGCTTCCAGTGTGCCAAGTGCCTTGTACATCTCAGTTACGAGAGCTGAAATTTCCTTAACGGTTTCTTCCTCAAATACAGTTTCAGCACCGCAGCTCTTTGCAAGCTCAGCAGTCTTTGCGATATCCTTGATATACTTAGCGGCAGCAGGAAGGATCTCCTTCTTAGCCATGTCGATCATTGTAAGAGCCTCGATATTGAGCGTCTTGCAATACTCGTCGAGGAGGATCTCAACTCTTGACTGAAGCTCAGCTTCTGTATAAACACCGTACTTAGAGAATACGTCAACATTCTTCTGTGCAAGGAATGCAGGAACAGCTTCAGGAGTTGACTTAAGGTTAAGAAGTCCTCTCTTTTCAGCTTCAACAGGCCACTCGTCTGAATAACCATTGCCGTTGAAGATGATGTTCTGATTTTCCTTGATAGTTCTCTTGATAAGATCGTCAAGAGCGTCCTGGAAGTTGTCAGCCTTTTCAAGCTCATCAGCAAACTGATCGAGAACGTCAGCAACGATAGTGTTAAGAACTGTGTTAGGACCTGCTACTGAAAGCTTTGAACCAGGCATTCTGAACTCAAACTTATTGCCTGTGAATGCAAATGGTGAAGTTCTGTTACGATCTGTTGTATCCTTAGGGAAGTGTGGCAGAACGTCAACACCGATCTCCATCTCAACTCTCTTGTCCTCATACTTAACGCCGTTTACGATAGCATCGAGAACGCCTGTAAGCTCGTCGCCAAGGAAGATAGAAATAATAGCCGGAGGAGCTTCGTTAGCGCCAAGTCTATGGTCGTTACCAGCAGAAGCAACTGAAGCTCTCAGGATATCCTGATAATCATTTACAGCCTTGATAACTGCTGTAAGGAACAGTAGGAACTGAGCGTTCTCAGCAGGTGTTTTACCAGGGTCGAGGAGGTTTACACCTGTGTTTGTTGAGATAGACCAGTTGTTATGCTTACCGGAACCATTGATGCCAGCGAATGGCTTCTCATGAAGCAGGCACTTGAAGCCGTGCTTTCTAGCTGTTCTCTTCATGATCTCCATTGTGAGCTGGTTGTGGTCGGTGGCGATATTTGTTGTGCCATAGATAGGAGCAAGCTCATGCTGAGCAGGCGCTACCTCGTTATGCTTTGTTTTAGCGTAGATACCAAGTTTCCAGAGCTGCTCGTCAAGATCTTTCATGTAAGCCTGAACTCTTGTCTTGATAGTACCGAAATAGTGATCTTCAAGTTCCTGACCCTTTGGAGCAGGTGCGCCGTAAAGCGATCTGCCAGCAAGGATAAGGTCCTCTCTCTTTGCATACATCTCTCTGTCTACAAGGAAGTATTCCTGCTCAGGACCAACGTTTGATGTAACTCTTGTTGCGTCTGAGCCGAACAACTTCAGAATTCTGAGAGCTGACTTATTGATAGCTTCCATTGAACGGAGAAGCGGAGTTTTCTTATCAAGAGCTTCGCCATTGTATGAACAGAAAGCAGTAGGAATACAAAGTGCTTTTTTCCTTAATGAATGCGTATGAAGTTGGGTCCCAAGCTGTATAGCCTCTTGCCTCGAACGTTGCTCTCAATCCGCCTGAAGGGAAAGAAGAAGCGTCAGGTTCGCCCTTAACAAGCTCCTTGCCTGAGAACTCCATGATAACGTGACCGTCCTCAGTTGGTGAGATAAAGCTGTCGAGCTTTTCTGCTGTAAGACCTGTCATTGGCTGGAACCAGTGAGTGTAATGTGTGCAGCCCTTTTCAACTGCCCAATCCTTCATTGCGTTAGCAACGATGTTTGCAACCTCGATATCAAGTGGATCGCCGTTGTCGATAGTCTTCTTCAAAGCCTTGTATGTAGCCTTTGGAAGTCTTTCTTTCATCACTGATTCATTGAATACGTCTGAGCCGAAATATTCAGGAACGTTTGCCATATTGAATTCCTCCTATTATAAATTATAGTCTAAGAAAAATAAAAAAAGACACTGCGAACCTAAGTGGTTCACAGCGCCTTTGCTGTTTACAGTTATGAGTATATACCTTTTGACCTCATTTGTCAAGGCTTTTTTTTTTAATTTTTATAGACTTTTACAAATCGACGCAAAAATATTTGTTGAAACTTGAAATCACATCCCATGTCAATAAAATGCACATATTTTTGTAAAGAAATACATCAAACTGCTAAATAGTGAAAAAAGTGGGCGACCTTGGGTCGCCCCTACGATAATATCCTAAATATCTATATAATGATCTTTATCAGGTCTGTCTTTGAACTCTTTTTTCATAAGCTTATTTACCTTTTTGAGCTTTGAGCCTGCGGTAAAACAGCCGAAGATATTCGTCACACCTGAAACGAGCAGAGCGATACCAAGGACTATCATTGCGGTTTCGCCTAAAATAAGAGGGTCAAAGAGGAGAAGTATACCAACGAGAGTGGTAACAGCGGCTGAGATACAGCTTACGTTCCAGCTTTCTACACCTGCACGTCTAAGGTTAAGGGAGTCCTGAATGTTCACGATGCCGCTTATGAGCATATAAAGTCCGCAGACAACGGCAATGACTTTCGGGATAAAATCAGGTCTTATGATAATGAAAATGCCTATGGCGGCGAGGATGATCCCTCTCACAAGGCTTGAAGAATAGCTCTGGTCGTCTTTGCCCATGGCGAAGTATCTTATAAGCTCCACTGCACCGAATGCGGTGAAAAGTCCACCAATAACATAGCCTATGGCGGCGGTGAAGAAATTAGGGTCGATTATGAGCGCAATGCCCAGCACTACGCAGAATATGGACAATATCCAATAGCTTCTGAATACTTTTTTGATATATTCCATTTTTATCTTTCCTTTCATGTTTTTATAATGCTGCAAGCTGGCGACTAGACGTGCGACCTCAGGTCGCCCCTACAATTTATTTGTGCAGTACAAAGGTGTTGCATTAATAAATGCACAGCGTGAAATGCCCGTCACGGCGAGTGGCCGCCCCCACAATAAACAAAACAACGTTGAAAAGCGGGCTGTCGAGGGCGCCAGCCCCTACAATTATTATTTCTGTGCCGACTTTAGCTTTGCCGCCTTTATTACTTTCATTCGTGAGAACTCCTCTCTGTCCTTTTCTTCAAGAGAGTCAGTAATGAATTTCACTATGTGTTCGTTTCTCGGAATGATTATGTTTTGCAGGGCGTTTGCTCTGCGCTGTGTCTTTTTTATGGCTACAGACAGTCTGTAGATACTGTTTTCCACCTCTGCGAGGACTGCTGTGGTCTGTTTTACCTTTTCAAAGGCAAGATAGGCTCTGTCAAGCTGAGAATCGGTCTGAGAAAAGCCGTATGTGACTTTCAGAGGGCGTTCTTTAAGCGTGACCTTTGGCAGCTCAACGCCCATGACGCTTCTTGTGCTTATCTCAACGCCTGTTTCAACAGGGATACAATTTGCATAAGGTGTAACAAGACCCATGGAGATATTTGCAAGCTGGAGTGCGCTGTAGGCTTCCTTGTAGGTGTCCTCAATGCTTCCTCTAAGCTCCCCTGCTTTGTCAACAAGGCTCATAAGCTCTCTTATAAGGATATTTCTTTTTCTGTCCAGAAGCTCATAGCCCAATGCGGCAAGCTTCAGAGCCTTTTTATAAAGTATAAGATTTCCCTTTGTGGCAAAGACCTGCTGTTCAGCCATTGGTCACACCCTCTTTCTATTATATCACTGTATATAAATAAAGTCCAGTAGGGGCGAACATTGTTCGCCCGATTTTTTCTTTGTGAGCCGTTTTATTCAGCATTGGAATAATGATGTTGCAAATAATTTCAAAATCGCAAACAACAATATTGTGAGTGACGGCAATATCATAAATAACCGCAATATTGTGGAATAACGGGCGAACAATGTTCGCCCCTACATAATTATTTGTGCGGCACTGAATTTTAGTCCTCTGCAAAAAGTGCCTTAGCTTTTTCGGCACTGTAATAATGCTCCAGATGTTCTTCGTCAACACGGTCAAGCTCTGATTTCGGCAGGGTGGAGAGCAAGCTCCAGCCTAGGTCGAGAGTTTCGTCTATGGAACGGTTCACGTCAAAGCCTTGGTCGATAAAATGCTTCTCAAAAAGCGTGCCAAATTTCAGATAGCTTTATCGTTATCGGAAAGCTCCTCCTCACCGATAACGGAGGCAAGGCTTCTTGCATCCTGCACCTTTGCATAGGCTGCAAAAAGCTGGTTCGACACCATTTGGTGATCTTCCCTTGTATAGCCCTCGCCTATGCCGTCTTTCATAAGTCTTGAAAGGCTCGGCAGGATAGAAACAGCAGGATAAACACCTGTTTGGTCGAGGTTTCTGTCAAGAACTATCTGCCCCTCGGTTATATAGCCTGTAAGGTCAGGGACAGGGTGGGTGATATCGTCATTCGGCATGGTGAGTATCGGTATCTGCGTAACAGAGCCTTTTGCACCCTTTACAATGCCTGCTCTTTCATAGATAGAGGCAAGGTCGGAATAGAGATAGCCCGGATAGCCTTTTCTTCCCGGTATCTCCCCCTTTGATGAGGAGAACTCTCGCAAGGCTTCGGCATAGGAAGTCATATCTGTGAGGATAACGAGAATGTGCATATCATGCTCAAAGGCAAGATATTCGGCACAAGTGAGGGCGCATCTTGGAGTGAGGATACGCTCTATGATAGGGTCGTTTGAAAGATTCAAAAACATTGCGACCCTTTGCAAAACGCCTGTTTCCTCGAAACAGCGTTTGAAATAATCTGCGACGTCGTTTTTTACGCCCATTGCTCCGAAAACTATTGCGAAATCCTGTCCGCTTTCGTCGGCGATTTTCGCTTGCCTTACTATCTGCACGGCGAGCTTATTATGGGAAAGTCCAGAACCTGAGAAGATAGGGAGTTTCTGACCTCTTATAAGGGTAGTAAGAGCATCTATGGAGGATATTCCTGTATTTATATAGTTTCGAGGATATGTTCTTGAAACAGGGTTAAGGGGCGAGCCGTTTATATCACGGTACTTTTCGGGGAAGATCTCTCCCAGACCGTCGATAGGCTTGCCTGCACCGCTGAATATCCTGCCCAGCATTTCGGTAGACAATGCAAGCTCCATAGGCTTGCCCTGAAAGCTTGTGGTAGTATTAACAAGGGAAAGTCCTTTTGTTCCCTCGAAAACCTGCAAAACGGCTCTGTCTTTTTCCACCTCTACAACTCTTGCAAGGCGGCGTGTGCCGTCATCAAGTTTTATTTCTGCCATTTCGTCATAGGAAATGCCGCTTACATGGTCAAGTGCAACGAGCGGTCCGTTTATTTCGCTAAAAGGCCGATATATTTTACGTTCACGCTCCTGCACCTCCTGTCAAAGCCTCCATATCGGCTTTCATATTCTTTTCGTATTCGTCAAAAAGCTCTATTTTATCGTTCGGTATATCATACTTGACTTTGATAAGCTTTTCTATCCATCCGCAGCCTATTATTTTATCAACGTTCACGCCCTGTGAAAGTGCTTTCTTTGCAAGGGCATAGAAATCTGTGATAAGCTTCATCATGCGGTACTGCTTACATAAGGGTATTTTCCTCAACGAGGATATTTGATATCTCCTGTCTGACTTTCATGAAGTTCTCATTGACGTTTTTATTATAATAATCTGCAAGGTCTTCTGTATACTCGGAATAGCTTGTGTTCCAGTTTATTGCAGGATAATGTCTTGCATAGGCGAGGGATTTATCAAGTGCCCAGAAGCAACGTACAAACCGCTTTGTGTTCTGTGTGACAGGCTCGGAAAAGTCAGAGCCTTGGGGCGAAACTGCTCCGATTATAGTAACAGAGCCTTCCTTGCCTCCCAGAGTTTCAACATAGCCTGCACGCTCATAGAACTCGGAAATTCGTGACGGCAGATAGGCAGGAAAACCTTCCTCGGCAGGCATTTCTTCAAGTCTGCCTGATATCTCACGGAGAGCTTCTGCCCAACGTGAAGTAGAGTCTGCCATAATTGCGATATGATAACCCATATCACGGTAATACTCAGCGAGGGTTATGCCCGTATAGATAGAGGCTTTATTTGAGGTATTTGCGATAAGCACTGTTCTGTCGTTAAGCGGTCTTTGTGTTTTCGGGTCGATAAGCTCTGAAAACTCCTCAAGCACCTGCGTCATTTCGTTTCCACGCTCGCCGCAGCCTATATAGACGATTATATCTGCGTCACACCATTTTGCAAGCTGATGCTGTGTCATGGTCTTGCCTGTGCCGAAGCCCCCAGGGATAGCGGCTGTTCCGCCCTTTGCAACAGGCAGAATAGTATCAACGATACGCTGACCTGTTACCAATGGCTTTGTTAGGCAGGCGGCTTTTGCATGGTCTTGATGTTCTGCCATTTTGGCAGAGGGTTCCTCTAGCTCCGTTAGGGGCTTTTATTTTTCAACGTCATTTATTGTATAGTCGCCGTTTTCGGCAGTCCATATGACCTCTCCGCCGTTTGACAGAGGGGAAAGCATACACTTATGTGTGATAAGTGGCGTTTCGGGGCAGGTGCAATAAATATCCCCTGCGGAAAGCCTATCCCCTGTTTTCACTGTCATTGTAACGGGATACTTTTTTCTCTGTATCAAGCGAGCTTACGTCTGCACCGTCAGCGATAAAAGCGCCTGAGACTTCTTCAAGCTTTTTAAGCGGTCTTTCTATGCCGTCGAAGATGTTATTTATTATACCTGGGCCGAGTGTGGCTGACATCGGTGCGCCTGTTGAGGTAACAGGCTCGTCTGGCATAAGTCCTGTTGTTCCCTCATAGACCTGAATGGTGGTAAAATCGGACTGCACTCTTATGACCTCACCGATAAGACGCTTTTTGCCCACATAGACCATTTCCTGCATGGCAAAGCTTTTCGTATCTGCAACCTTTACTACAGGTCCGTTTACCGAATATATTTTATCCATAAAAAACTCCTTATTACCCAAGCACAAGCTCGGCTTTTTCAGTAAAGGCTGAACGCTGCCCCTCAAATGCTGAATCAAAGGTATAATCAATTTAGCCAAGACTTATAATCTCTGCTTGCTTTGAAAGTCGCAAGCCTGCTTTTTACGTTGTCAAAAACGCTGTCTATAAGCTTTTTCTCTATGGCAAAGCACGTTTCTTTTAGCTTCAAGCTGTTTTGAAGATATTTCCCTTACGGCTCTTGCCTCCTCGGTCTTATCTGTGGAGGCTTTTTTTTGAGTCTGCGAGGCTTTGTGCTTCTATTTTCGCCTGAGCAAGCTCGTTTTCACGCTGTTTATCAGCGGCTTCGGTTATGAGCTTTGCCTGCTTTTCAGCGTCCTCAAAGACAGCCTGCTTGAAGCGTTCAAGTTTTATCGTCTGATTTTCCATTACTAAACTCCTATCAAAATCACAGCTTTATTCCCACTGCTTCTGCGAGATAGTGGGAAATGGTATCAGATATCTTTGATGTGGCATGGCGGTCTGGTATTTCAACTATGAGGGGCGTTTCTCTTGTGAGCTTATAGTCATAGACCTTTTCTCTGCACTGCTTGACTGCAAGCTCTGTCATAAGCACAACGCCCACGTCCTTCATTTCCATAGCCTTATCAAGTGCGTTTGACACCTCCTCGGAGGTATGCACCACAACGCCCTCGATACCTGAAAGTCTCATGCCCATCTGGGTATCTATATTATCGCTGATAAGATAAAATCTCATGTTAAATGCCCAATGCAGTGCCTACGTTTGAGATTATAAGGATAGCGATAAGAAGTCCATAGAGGGCGATACCTTCGCCAAGAACAACGAAGATAAGAGCCTTTACAAAGTTCTTAGGGTCTTCTGAGGTTGCACCGATAGCGGCTGGAGCGCCTGCGGCAACGGCTATGCCTGAACCTACGCAGGAAAGTCCAACGGCAAGGGCTGCTGCAAGGTAGCCAAAGGCCTGCGCCTGTTGAAAGGGCGGCCTTAACGCCCTCCTCGCTTGCGGCTGAAACAAAATTACCTACAGGAACGATAAGAGCGCAGAGCATTATGCCGGCAAATGTACATACCGATAAAAGCTCCCTTAGGGGACTTTCCGTTCTTTATTTTCTTTGCGGTGAAAATGAATGGTACACAAAGAAGTGCGACTGCTATAAGTGGGAGCAGGAAATAGATAAGCATAGTTGATTCCTCCAAAAAATTATTTTTACTTTAGATTTTACGAATTACATTGTACGGGTATGGATAATGGTCGGGGTAAAATGCCCATCACGGCGAGTGACTGAACGAAGTTCGCCCCTACAAAACAATACCACAAATTTGATATCATTCTGTTTGTGCGGTGAATTTTACGCCAACAGGCTCGAATGGTTTTCCGCCGCCCTCATAGAAACGGGAGAATATCTCATAAAACTCAAGTCTGATTATCTGAATAGCAACTATCATGCCCTCCATTACCATTACAAACAGGTTGCCAAGCACAAGCACGAATGGCTGTGCGGCGGCGGAACACATTTCCATAAGGGTCATTACCACTAGCATCATGCCTGCGTGGGAGAGGACAAATCCGCCCACACGGAGAAATGACATAGTATTTGAAACATAGCTCAGCAGGAACTCGAACATTTCAAAGAAATTTTCAACGATAAAGTTGCCCACGGTCATTTTTTCCTCGTCCTCGGACAATCGCCACTGTTTATACTTCACGGCGATAGAGAAAGGTGTTCGGCAGAATATGCACACAAGCGGTATTACTATAAGGAAGATTATGAACGGAGTGGACATGACTTTTACATCGAACATGAGCGTTCCCACAAGTCCTGCCGCAACGGAGCTATAGAACACAAGTCCTGCAATGCCGTTACAGCCGAAAATGGCTTTTTCGTAATCCTTATTTTTAAAGCCGATATAGATATTGAGTATCATTGAGATAACGATAAGTGCAACGCCTATGGCAACGGCAGTTATGAGGATAAAGTTCGTTTGCTTGAAAACCTTTAGGGGCAGGAAGTCAAGTCCTATATTCTCAAACACAGGGTCTAAAAGCTCTTCATAACCGAAGAACGAGCCATAGAGAGTACCGAATATCATGCTTGATATGCCAAGACGTGTGACAAGACCGCTTATTTTTGCTCCTAGCTTTTTCTTTAAGGCAAGTCCGCCAAGGACGATAAGAAGTCCTTGACCCAAGTCGCCGAACATTATGCCGAAAAGCAGAGTATAGGTTATTGCCACGAAGGCTGTCGGGTTATAGCCTTTATACTCAGGCAGACCATACATTTCCACAAGCATTGTGAAAGGTCGGGTCAAAAAGTTGTTTTTAAGCACTGTAGGCGGCTCACATGAGGCGTCTGCGTCAGGTGGGAGATAGACCACTGACACTGAACGCATATCCTCGAAAAGCTTATCAAAGCGGTCTTTTTCCTTTTCGGGGATAAAGCCTTTAAGATAAAACTTATCGTTTAGTGCGGCGGCATTTCGCCGCAGGTCAAAGGTATCGTGTATAAATCTCAGCTTTGAAAAAGCCTTTTGCAGTTCAGGCTCTGCTTTTGCGGCAAGCTCGTTTATCTGCTCGTTTATCTTTGCGTTCTCCACTGTATCTGCATCTATAGTTTGTTTTAGCTTTCCCAAGGCTTCGTCTGCGTCGCCTGATACATAGGACGGTATCCGTATCCTTTCAAAATACATTGAGTGGAAGATATCATCAACACGCTGTTTATCACGTTCAGGGACGAAACACATTCCCCAACAGAAGCTTTTTCCCGTTTCAAAGGGGACAAAGAAGAAATTCTCGTTATAATAGTCAAGCTTCGGCAGGTTATCCAAGCTGTGCGGAAAGCTGGGCAAGCTCTTTCAGAGGTCGGTCATACTCGTTTTTCTCGCTGAGGGGCTTCATTGCGCTGTCGGGAGAATTGCCCGCAGGCTCGATATGAAAACAGCCGCTTTCACAGCACCTTTTCAGGGTGGCATCAAGCTCGTCCATAAGACCTGCTATATTCACAAGGGACATTTTTTCTATAGCCAATCACATTATCTCCTTTCCTGAGAATTTACCGCTCAGGCGGTGATGATAAGATCCTTTTCAACTGCCGAGGGATCGGCATTATATCTTATCGCTTCGATTATATGCACGATGTTCAAGGCTTCCGTACTGCACAGTTTCATAAAGGCATAGAGGGAAACTGGTGCGGCGGTGCTTTGGGCGAGGATATGGGAAAGATAGCAAAACTGTGAACTTCGGACTATACTTTCGATATATTCAGAGGTCTGTTTGCAACCCTTTGAATACTTTGATCTTTTCACCCATTCGAGCATATCTTCAGGGCTTTCAAGCTCATAATACTTATCAAGTCTTTTAACTGAGCCTGAGGCTGTTTTTATTCTTATCTGCCGTTTTTTATCTCCTCGGAGGAGTAGCCAAAAAAGGCTTTCATACGGTAGGCATTTATTATATTAAGGCAATCTATCTCCCGGCTTATCATTTCTGAGAGCTGTTTGCTTTGCATTTCGGAAAAATCATGCTTTGCGGTATTTAAAAGCTCGGTATAATAGGCTGTTCTCAGCCTTAGCTCGCACTCGGTATAATCCGCTGAGCCGTCCTCCAAAGGCGGTATTTTCACCAGTATCTTATAATACGGTGTATTTCTTAGTATTTTAAGAAGCTGTTCATAGTTCTCGGCTCGGCTCATTTCAAGAAGGCTCACCTTTGAATGTTTTATGACATAGCCGGGAAGGTCGTTAAGGTAAGAATTATCAAGCCCTGAATTTATATTGTTTATCATGGACAGAATACATTCTATCTCCTTGCTTTTTACAAGAAAGTCATAAAAAGGCAGTTTATCAAGCTCCTGAAATCTGCACAGGCGCATATAGGTATTGAAATTCTCTCTTTGGAGAAGCGCCTCCACAAAACCTCTATGGACGGTATTAGGGTCAACGTCACGGAAAGCGTCTTTATATCTGGCTGAATGTGCAAGATAGTCTGCGGCTTCGGGGACTGTTCTTCGCATGAGCATTTCATGATAGTTCTCTTTAGTAAACATTCTGCCGTGGATATATTTTATTTTCGCCACTGTTCCGTTGGCAGACCAACTGTCAAGCATATTTTTCAGCCCCTTTCACGGAGAATTTTTGCTCTACTTCGGAGAGATGATATTATCAAATATCTCATTCTCCCACTGAGTATGTTTTTCTTCAAATATTTTATCGAGAACCGTTGTTTTCTCGTTCTGTGCAGAAGTTATCTTTTCGCTTTCGGTATTTATACGCTCTGTGACCTCTTTGGCTTTCTGCGTTTTATAGGCTTCTCAGCTCCTGCGCTTCTTTCACTGTGCGCTCCAGCAGTTCGCCGCTTTCCATATCTGCTTTTTCAAGCTTGCCTGCAGCGGCTTTATCTGTTTGCAGTATTTCTGCTATCATATCCATATTATTCTCCCCTTTCAGGCAGGATAGTTTCATAACATTAATTGTACACCTTTTTGTCTTAAATAGCAAGTTTGAAGGGGTACAAAGCCATACTTTTTATACATTTTGCACTATCTATATGACTTTTCTTTGGACAAATTGCTCTATGTGTAATGATTTTAGTCAGAATACACATTTTATTTTACCCTGAATTTGAAAAATTAGTTGAATATCTGCGGTCAGGTCACTTGACAAAAGGGGACAAAAGTGGTAAACTTGTATTTATCACGCACACATCTGTACTTTGGAGGTGGACTAAAATTGGAGAACGGGCAAAACAAACTTGTTATCGTAAGCTCTGAGGTGCTTCCTGACATTGTGCGAAAGGTGCTTGCCGCAAGCGCATGAGGGCAAGGGGCGAAGTTTCCACTTCATCGGAAGCCTGCCGCAAGGTTGGGATATCAAGGAGCGCATACTACAAATACAAGGACTCCGTATTCAATTATGAAGAACAGCTCACAAACAACATCGTTTCGGTATACTGCATACTGAGAGATGAAAAGGGAGTGCTTTCCTCCATTATATCACGGCTTTACGAGCTGAACACGAATATTCTGACCATAAACCAGAATATCCCTATCGACTCGGTGGCAACGGTGACATTCTCGGTAAGATTTGAGCATGACGCACTTAGCACCAACGTGCTTACGGAGGAGCTTTCTAAAGTTCCCGGTGTTGTGGAAGTCAAGATAATATCGGGAGAGTAAGGGTAAAATAAGATTTTAACAATATATAATTTATTAGGAATGAGGATTTTTTATGTGTAAAGTAGCAGTTATCGGTTATGGCGTTGTAGGCTCTGGTACGGTAGAGCTTTTTATGAAAAACCGTGAATCTATCTCAAAAAAGGTCGGCAAGGAATGTGACATCAAGTACATTCTTGATCTGAGGGATTTCCCTGATTCTCCATTTGCAGACAAAATGATAAAGGACTTCAACATCATTCTCAATGATGCCGAGGTAGAAGTAGTAGCTGAGGTAGTAGGCGGAACGACTTTCGCTTATGACTACACAAAGAAGCTTCTTGAACACGGCAAGAGCGTTGTTACATCAAACAAGGCGCTAGTTGCGGAAAAGGGTGCAGAGCTTCTTAAAATTGCAAGGGAACACAACTGCAACTATCTGTTCGAGGCAAGCGTTGGCGGTGGTATACCTATCATCAGACCGCTTAACAAGTGTCTGGCAGGAAACGAGATACTTCAGATATCAGGCATTCTCAACGGCACAACAAACTTCATTCTTACAAAGATGATAAAAGAGCAGATGTCATTTGACGATGCTCTTAAAATGGCTCAGAAGCTTGGTTATGCTGAGGCTGACCCTACGGCTGACGTTGAGGGCGAGGACGCTTGCAGAAATGGTACACTGCTCAGGCATAACAAAGATCACACTTGATGATTGAATATGCTCAAACGCAGGATATGTTATAAAGCTTATAGGTTCTGTAAAGGCTTGATGACGGCAGAGTTATCGTTTGTCCTAGAGTGCCAAAGTCAAAATCTTCTTGCGTCTGTTGACGATGTATACAATGCTATCAGCGTAACAGGCGACGGTGTTGGCGACGTTATGTTCTACGGACAGGGTGCAGGCAAGCTTCCAACGGCATCTGCGGTAGTAGGCGACATTATCGATTGTCTGAAACATCATCACAGAGTGCTTGCTCTTACATGGGAAGATTGTGATGACAAGGGATTTGTTGCACCATACAAGGACATGGACGTTTCAATGTATGTTCGCATAAAGGCTGAAAATGCTGAGGCTCTCAAGTCTTCTATTTCTGAGATGTTCGGAAAGCTCATGTATATCGAGCGTTCGGGCAGGACAGAAAACGAGCTTGCGTTTATCACGCCGAACATGAAAGAGGCTGACATTGACGCTAACCTGACTATCCTTTCACACTCCGCTGAGATCGCAAGCAAGATAAGGATATACTGATAAAAAACAAATCATTTAGTTTGAGATATGCTATCCAAACAGTGCCGTTCTCATTAATAGACATCAGAGCAAAAGGCTTGCCGTCCAAAGGTTCATTCTGATTATAATAGACCTTTGCATTATCACGAAGAATGGTGACCCTAAAATTCTCTGTTAAGCCACTGCAATCAATGCATTGTGTTGTTTTTCCAACATACTTATAGTCTTTTAACTCGGCTGTATCAAAGATCAGTCTGTCTTCAGGATTGACCGCAGGGATATACAGATCGCCCTCATAATACATATACAATGGACACATATCAGCTCCTCTGACCTCTGTTGTTTCCTCTGTGCTCTCCTCAGTTACAACACTCTCTGTTTTAACATATTCGGAGTCTATTCCGCTGTCATTTTTGCTTTTTAAACACGAGCAAAGACATACTGCCAGAAATGCCAGAATAATAACTGCTGTTTTCTTTTTTCATAATAAGCCCTCAAAGAAATCAATTGCGTTTATTACAGTATGTTATTCACTGAGCAAATTCATATAATAGAGGGTGGTTTGTCCGTTTTCTTCAAAGGCAATTATAAACGGGTCGCTGTCATCTGCTTTGTCAGGGTCATGGTAGACCTTGGCGTTATCAGGCAGTGAAGTCACATCAAAGTCTGACTTCATATCACCGATGTTAAAAAATTCGTGGGTGTTTCCTACGAACTCATAGCCGTTCAGCCTTTCGGTCATCTTATCGTCTGTTGACATAAGAGTTTCTTCGGCTTTGTAAAGTGAGGTATATGTTTTGCCCTCATAGTACATATACGGCGGCGGAGTGTCTGCCACAAGCTCTGAGGTGGTTGGGGTGGTGGTCGTTGTTGAAACTGTTGTCACCGCTGTTGTTTCGGTCGGTTTTTCGGACGAGTTGTTCTGTTCTTCGTTTTACTGCATGAACAAAATGCACAGAGACACAATGCACACAGAGCGATAATTATTTTTCCTACATTGAAATGGAGGAGTGCGACAAGATAGACATTACGGCTGCGGACGGGCTTGACATTCCTACGGACGAGAGAAACCTTATTTACATTTCTGCCAAAGACCTTTTTGCGGTATGCGGAAAAAAGCTGGAGGGACTTAAACTTATACAGACAAGCAACATTCCTATGGCGAGGGGACTTGGCTCGTCCTCTGCCTGCATAATCGCAGGACTTGTGGGGGCAAACAAAATGCTTGGAGATCCCCTCACAAAGGACGATCTTGTTGACCTTGCGGCGCAGATAGAGGGTCACCCTGACAACACTGCGCCTGCACTTCTTGGCGGAATTGTGACGGCGGTATTTGACGGAAGAAAGGTACACTGGGTAAAGCAGGAGGTTTTCACAAAGCTGAAATTCGTGGCGATAATACCTGATTTTGAGCTGAAAACTGAGGAAGCGAGGGCTTGTCTGCCTAAGGAAGTTTCACACAAAGACGCAGTTTACAACCTTTCCCGTGCGGCGCTTTTCTCGGCTTCGCTTCTTACGGGCAAGTTTGAAAATCTGAAAACGGCAGTTGATGACAGGCTTCACCAGCCTTACAGAATGGCGCTTATACCCCACTGCAAGGACGTTTTTGACATTGCGTACACTCATGGTGCTTATGCGGCATACATAAGCGGTGCAGGTCCAACTATCATGGCTATTGTAGACGAGAGCAATCAATATTTCGCAGGCAAGATGAAATTTTCTCTTGACAATGCAGGGCTTAAAGGCTGGCAGGTAAAGGAATTTCACATTGACAACGAGGGTACGAAGCTTATATGAACAGGTGCAAATGGTGCGACCTGAAAAATCCAAAGTATGTGGAATATCATGACAAGGAAGCGTTCTCAGGACTGATGACAGCTATTTGTTTGAGATGCTTGTGCTGGAGTCTTTTCAGGCTGGACTTTCGTGGGAGTGCATACTGAACAAGCGTGAGAATTTCCGAAGAGCTTATGATGAATTTGACCTTGATAAGGTCTGTGGATATGACGAAGAGAAGATCGCAGAGCTTTGCTCTGACAGTTCTATTGTGCGAAATAAGCTGAAAATTACGGGCGAGTATTTCTAATGCAAGAATATTTCGGGATATTGTGAAGGAGCAGGGGAGCTTTTATGATTATCTTTTGCAGGTTTCGTCAAGCCACTTTCTAAGACGTCTTGCCTTATCCACCGTGTTAGGCACGAGCTTCTGTCCTGCAAAGCCAGGGTTTACCGTCATGACAAGCACACCGTCTATGAAGTCTACGGCTTCCTCTACCACGCAGATAGGTGTGCCGGGATTGATAGCCAAGATAGGCTTTGCACCGATAGAACGGAGATATTGCAGGCACTTTGCGATATGCTTTGTGCTTTCATAATGCACTGCCGCATAATCGCCCTCTCTGATATCAAACCACTGGAGCCTTTCCTCAGGCTTTTCTATCATGAAATGAAAATCAAATGGGATATCCGTCAGATCGCGGAGCTGTTTTACATAATCAGGATAAAGTGTGAAATTCGGCACAAATGAGCCGTCCATTACGTCTATATGGAGATATTCGATATTGTTGCGCTTAAAAGCGTCAAGATATTCCTTTATCTGTCCCAGATGGACGCACATCATTGAGACTGATATCATACCATTGTCCATACTGATCCTCCTGTTTCTATTCATCTTTTTTTTATCTTATGCTGTTATCTTCAGGCTCAATGCCCATGATAAGCTGGTCTATTACTCTGTCGGTGGACTTGCCGTCTGTATATTTGAAGTTCTTCTTTATGAAGCCCTCCATTTTTTCAAACTCGTAATCCTTATCTCTGAGAGCGGTCATAAGCTCGTCAAAATCGTGGACGATCTTACCAGGAACAAGCTCCTCATACGGCTCATAGAAATCTCTTGTTGCTTCATAATACTTTTGGTCGAAAGCAAAGAAAAGCATTGGCTTTTTAAGCAGTGACATCTCATAGATGATAGAGCTGTAGTCTGTGATAAGCACGTCAACTATAAAGAGGATATCATTTACCTCTCTGTAGTCGGAGGCGTCAAGTATACTGTGAGCATACTCGTCAGGTATTTCGATACGCCTTTTTACAAACGGGTGGAGCTTTACGATAAGGACTGAATCCGTTTCATCAAGAAATTTGCCCCATGTGGGAAATGAGCATTATTTGCGTTATTTCCTCTGAAAGTCGGCGCATACATATAAACTGTTTTTGCAGTTTTGCACTCAGGGAAAACTTCTAGCATCTGCTCTCTTGTTTTGGCTTTATATTCGTCATCAAAGAAGATATCCGTTCTTGGGATACCCACAGGATAGAACTTCTTTTCGTCGATAGCGAAGCCCTCTGCATGGTGGAGCGCAGAATGATAGGAGCTTACAGGAACGTGGGTATAGCACTTATGCACCCTTGTATTGAATGGAGGTGCGCCCGGCTTGCCCAGTCTTTCAAAGCCCAATGACTTGAACGCTCCGCAGGCGTGCCAAACCTGAAGCACCTTGACGTTCTTAGGATAATCCACAAGGTAGATGTCAGGGTAATAATCATCTATAAGAATGATATCGGAGGTTGCAAGATAGTAGACGAACCTTATCATGGCAGGTATCGACCTATTGACAGTGATACTTGCTTTGAAGTCAAATCTGAACTTATACTTGCTGTCAAGTCCTCTTTCTATCATGCGGTCATATATGACCTTTTCGTTTCCGCCTATCTCGGCTCTCGAACCGCTGGCAAAGAGGATAATATCCCCGTTTTTCTTAGCAAAATGCTTAAAGAACGAGAACGCCTTTTTAAAGCACCATATCTTTAAGCCGTAAACATCTCTTATGATAAGCTTCTTACGGTTTTGAAGCTTTTTCGCAATACGCTTTGGCAAGGTCTGGGAAGGCTTAGGCTCTTTATAGGTGACGGCAAGCTTATATTCGAGTGTATCCATATCGCTTGCAGACTCGGCATAGAAAAGGTTTTCTGCGCCTCGTCTGAGCTTGAAGTTCATAGGGTTCGTCTTTGTATCGTCCTCTATAGTTTCCACTTTATCGGATATGATACAAGGATACTCGTTCGTAAGCACCTGTTTTGACAGGCATCTGCCATCGTTATCATAGGTGAGCTTGAGAAGCGTACTGCCACTGAGGACATAATCCACTGTATCTGTTGATATCTGCGGTTTATTCATGCCCTTATACTTTGTGAATATTTTAAGGTCATAGTCGCCTGTGGCGATAGGAGCTTCGTTATTGGCGGACATTATATTCACTGTCAGATGAAAATGAGTTCCGCTTACTTCAAAATGCTGGGCAGGGAACATACAAGTTCTATCATGTGTGACAAATCTTGCTGACAAGTTTTCAAGCTCGTCTTTCTCAAAGCCCACAAGCTCGCCCTCGATATGGAGGATAACTCTCTTGAACTCTACTCTTGTCAGCTCTGCGAATTTTTGTTTCTCTCTTTTAATCTCTCAATAGTCTTTCTTCTGTTCCCGTATATCTCTTCAAATTCGGGAGTCATATTTTCCATTTAAAACTATTCCTTACTTTCCGCCGCTTTTAAAGCTTCCCTCAACTTTCATTTCGGGTCTTGAAAAGCGACTACAGAATTTTTACTCAAATTTACAAACAGCAGACTGTTTAATCGTCAAATGTGAACATTACCTTTAAGGTGAACTCGCCTGTGTTTCTGATAGCGGAGAATGCCTTTTCGTTCTCCTCTATTGTGAATGTATGTGTGATAAGATCGGCAAAGTTTACGTCGCTATGCTCGAAAACTTCAAGGGCTTTCTTCCAATCGTTCACTCTGCTGTTATAGCTGGAATTCCATGAGCCTTTGACCGTTATCTGCTTTCTCAGAATTGACCAATAGATATTCTTAGGCAGGATAAGGTCTGTTGACGGGTTGCCAACGAGAACGATACTGCCAAGAGCGCCTGTTGACTCGATAGCGGAAGCGATAGCTTCGTTTGAGCCGACAGCTTCAAATGTTACGTCTGCTCCGTCGATACCTATTATCTTCTTCACCTGTGCAGGGAGATCGTCAACGCTTGTATCAACAACGTCAAAGCCCAGCTTCTTTGCATACTCAAGCTTATTCTTTGAACGACCTGCGATAACCACCTTACCGGTCTTTGTTCTCTCTTTTGCAAAGAGGGCTATCATAAAGCCTATTGTACCTGTGCCTATGATAACAACGTTCTGACCCTCTTTGATGTCACCGATATTTACAGCGTGCATTGAAACAGCGGCAGGCTCGCAGAGCGCTGCTGTTTTATAATCGAGGGTATCGTCGAACGGAACTAAGTTCCATACCGGAACAACGAGGTACTCAGCCCATGCGCCGTCCTGTCTTGAACCGAAATAGCTATAGCCTGAGCATTGTGCATATTCCTCCATTTTGCAGGCTTTACAATGCTTGCAAGGGAGCATAGGAAACACGCAGGAACGTTTGCCGAGAAGGCTTTCGTCAACGTCATCGCCAACTGCAACTATCTGACCTGAAAACTCATGACCAGGTATGGTCGGGAAGTGGTAAGTTCCTGTTACAAAGCATCTTGGCATATCGCTTGAACAAATTCCGCACGCCTTTATTTTCAGCAATACGGTGCCTTTTTCAAGCTTTGGCACGTCTACCTCAGTTACTCTCAGGTCGCCCACGCCATAAAGCACAAGTGCTTTCATCTTTTCGGGTATGTTTATTAAGCTTTTCATAAAAAAGTCCTTTCTATTTACCACCAAGCAGCGTTCTGACAATAAGCAGGTCGCTGTCTGTTGTTATCTTGAAATTAATAGCGTCGCCCTCTATAAGGTGGATAGGCTGGTTATTCATTGTGCATATCTGCGAAGTGCCTGTGATGACTTTTTTTTGCTCCTCAGTGAGGTTATCCTGCATTTGGATAAAGTGGGCAAGGCGGAAGCTGTCGGGAGCTTGTCCGCTGTAAAGCTCGCTTCTGACAGGGATATCTTCAACATACTCTCCTCCCTTTGAATGGAGAATAGTATCTGCACATGGAAGTCCGCAGACGCAAGCACCATATTCTGCGGCACAATCTATGGAATCGTTGAGTATCTTCTCTGTAACAAAAGGTCTTACGGCATCGTGGATAACGATAACATCGTCATCATGAAGTCCGTTATCATTTGTGATAGCAGTGGTGACATTATTTATAGTATCCATTCTTTCCTTGCCACCCAGGATCACCCTTACCTTTTCGCTTTCAGGAATATTCTTTTTCACCTGCTCGTTCATATAGTCCTCATAGTCCTTATGGACGGCGATATAGATATAATCAAATCTCTTTACCTTGAGCATATTTTCAAGGGTATAGATTATGATCGGCTTACCTCCGATCTCGATAAACTGCTTTGGTATTTTTGAGCTTTTAACTCTTGTACCAGATCCCCCTGCGAGCATTGCACCGTAAATCATAGACAAACTCCTTACTGATATTTATATTATAATAATGTATCTGACAAATAAATCATTGTGATACGCCGATAAAGTTTCGGCAGTCAATGGGCGAACGCTGTTCACCCCTACTTAGTATTCGCTGTTTTGTGACATAATATAATCGGCTATCCTTTCGGTAGAACGGCCATCGCAAGCGCCCATAAATCTTTCTCTGAAATCAGACATGACAGTAGGTCGGCTTTTCCCTGCTTTATGGCGTTTATAAGCTCCTCATTGGTCTTAACTATTGGTCCCGGGAGGAAATTATAGTCATAGGGATAATAAAAGCCTCTATAGTCATAGAACTGGTCAAGGTCAAAAGCGTAGAATATCATAGGTCTTTCAAAGAGCGAATATTCAAAAATAAGCGAAGAATAATCGGTTATGCACATATCGGCAGTAAAAAGAAGATCCTCGATAGGCATATGTTCTGTTATATCAAAGGCGAAGTCCTGACAATCCTCGGGGATATCCCACTCCTTTTTAACAAAGCCGTGTCTTTTTACAAGAAGCACCCACTCGCTGCCGAAATTCTCTTTAAGGGCTTTTATATCCAGCTTTTCGGGGATATAAGCCTTATCGGCGTCCCCACGATAGGTCGGGGCATAGAGCAGGACTTTTTTATACTGTGCGTTCGGGCAATTCTTATAGAGATTTTCAAAGGCTTTCACACGATTTTCCTCTTTAAAGAAAAAGTCGGTACGAGATACGCCTATTGCCTGCACGCTATTATTATCAAGGTCAAAACCGAAAGCTTCCTTGAAAGCCCATATGCACTCTTTACTGCTGACGGTACAAAGTGTATAGCTTGTATGGGCAGGGAACTTTCTCAATTCTTCCAGCGACTCACCGAAAGAGAGGTCGGTGATACTTTCTCCCCACTTTTTAAAAGCTCCGCAGGAATGCCATGTTTGAATGACCTTTGTGCCTTTTCTGAACTTAAAAGCTCCGAACAGATTACAGGTATCGTTAAGCAAAACGCAACCCACGTTTCCCATTAGCCAAGTAAGCTTCAGATATCTCAGCAGATAGCCCATTCCGCCCTTATTATTATGGACGTAATAGACCTGCGGATCAAGTCCTCTGGTCTTTATCTCCTCATAGATATAGCGGAAGCTATCCGTCAGCGTACCACTTCTTATCTCGGCAAAGATGACCTTGTTTTTTCTCAAAGGTCTAAGGCTTGACACTATAGCAAAGGGGATATACTCCTTTGAACATTATGATCTTGGCGGTGTTTCTGACCGCCTGTTTTAAACCGCTCATTTCTCACCCTACATTATATCATATTATGCGCCGTTTGTCTACACTTTAACAAATAACAGGACACTTTTTGCGGCACATCTCACAAAAAGCTTATTTTCTGAGCTTTATTATGCTCATTTTAACGTATGCACAACGCTAAAAAGTTCTCTTGTGTAGTATTATAGTGCAGAACGGGAGAAGTGTCAAGGGGGTATTTGTAATTTTGTAAAATTATTTGAATAATGTGAAGATGGGACTATTTCTGCTTTATTAACTGACAAAGTATTTTTTTTATTATGTGAGGAAACAGCTATTGACCCACTTTGAACAATATGCTATAATGTAGTAAAATCATCATAAATAGGAAGTGGTCTTATGTATGAAGTTCGTTGGCCTAATAAAGAAAGGTGGATATTCATATTTTGTGATTATCCTAGTGAGGTTCACGGCAAGATCAGGGAGATACCCGACTTAACGCAATACAAAGTAGACAATGATGAGCTTGGGCTGATTTTCCAATGGGACGATTGTTTTGGTATCACTGTAATTGTTCCCAAGTCAACTGATCTTGACAAGGCTTACAATACTCTTAAAGATTTGTGCGAGAATATTTAGGCGTTAAATTGCATAAAGCTGTATGCTATACTATTGACACATAAAAGAGCTATCCGATTCGCAAATCGAATCAGATAGCTCTTATCTTTTCAGGCAATATCTATATTATTCCCCTCCTCAAATCGCCTCCAGACTAAACAGTTTTGTTTAGGAGATTTGAGCTGTGGTATCTCAATTATACATTTTATTCTGTACTATACTGCCCACGGATGCCAAGTTATCATTTTATTAGCGCCATGATAACCAAAACCAGTGACTTATAGGAGAATATGTGCCCGGTGGCTTGCTTCTTATTTTGTATTATAGCGCAGATCGAGGCGGTTGTCAAGGGGGAGTTATAATATTTGCTATTCTGGGCTCCTGTAACAGATCAAAGAATTCATTAATATCATTATGCTTTTGCGTTTTATGATTTCGATTCTTACAAAAAGAAAATGACACTTCGCTCTTAGCGCGAGAAAGAGCAACAAAAAAGCACAGCGATCTTCTTCAGGTTGATTTTGAAGTTCCAAAAAGCTGCATCCTCTAATCCCACAAAAACACGGTATCGTATTCCAACCCCTTGCTTTTATGTATTGTCATTATTGGAATTGAGTGTAGCCCCTTAAACTGCTCAATAGACATATTCAAATCAATAGATGTTTTTTCTAATTCATCCCAAAAGAGCTTTGCAAATCTATTAAGTACATCATTTAGATATTTGCCTTGACTATACTCTGGAAACACAGCTTTTTATACAATCAAATTTCTAAAAAAAAGATACTATCTTCTTTAATACTTCATAGAACTCCGATTTTGTCGTTACTAAACTAAACTGTTGTTTAATTCTTAATAACTCATCATCAATTTGATTTTGAACATTAAAGTATTTCAAATCCATGTAGCAAAAGTTTCCATATTCTTTCTCCCACCTCATCTTTGGCGAACGGAAGTGACACTGAGGATATAATAGCATCATAATATCTTGTATTATGATTATTATATTGTTCAAAAGCGGCTTTTAATATATCTTTATCTTCTACTATGTAATCTTGCTTTGGACGTAATTCCTGCGGAAGCGCTAAACGAAAATGATCAAGAAGGTTTTTGGCAAAAGCATCATATGTCATTGAATCGAAACGACAAGCTGTCTCTTTACCACATCTTTGTTCCACACGTTCTTTAAGATTTTTGGCTGCATCTTTCTTAAAACTGATTGCTAATATTCTATATGGTTCTTTGCAATTATCAGTTTCAAACAGATAGTTAGCTTTTTGTGCTAATAATTCCGTTTTACCTGCGCCTGGTCCAGCTACCACAAGAACTGCCTTATTGCAACATCTGCATTTTTTTCAAGAATGATACTATCAGATGGTAACCATTTTTCATCAGCTATAACTTACCATCACATCGTCTCCTTTAGTTTCTTTTCAGCTGAAGCTATCAGCCTGCATAAAACATCTGGCATAGTCGTTTTTAATTGTTCATTATCAATTCTCGATAGTGCTTCAATGTGGGTGGATGGCTTTCCTCGATTTAAGAAAAAGTATGTATACCAGATCATCAATCGTTTCTGCTCATCTGAATATGTTGCTCCATCTCCGCCACATTCTTTCAATGTACTATGGACATCATTTTCTATTCTTTCAGTATACTCCGGCAAAGATGTTTTCCCTTGTGTTTCTATATCGATTATTTTATTCCTATGTTTTTTCCCTCTTCTGAAACCATTAGTTGAGGACCCTCTGATGACTCAAGTGTAGAAATATATACATCTTTATATTGTTCGAGCATCAAAAAATCAATGTCTAATGGAGATGAGAAGAACACATCATTTTCTTCTAACCACTTAATCCATAAGTCCATATTATCCGATACATTCCATTTTTTCATCGCATCAAGACTAATCGTGCCTTTGTCTGATTGTAGCAACGATTTCTTCTCAGGATTATATTGGATTAATTGCTCTACTGCATATGCTATTCGTCCCCAACCGCCACCATCACGTTCTCGATCTAGATCCAAAAGGGTTATATGTGGAATTTTCAAATCATTGAGCAATCTCCAGAAATGATTAACATGGCGTCCGCCTAATGGAACGATTGATATCCCGCTTATATCATAACGACAGATAGAGATCGTTCTCTGCTGTCCGTCCATCAACTCGTAACGCCCGTCATCTATTTTTGCCCAGTACATAGTGTTCAGAGGAAAGCCTTTCTTGACGGTGCGAATAACTTCATCACGCTCTTTCGGAGCATAAACATATTCACGCTGATACGGTGGTCTGTGAAATCTGAATACGGTCGATTTTCATTATGTATCAAATTAGCTTTTATCTCTGCATAAACGTGGTGATCTCTCACACGTCTTGCGATAAGCTGATTGTACTGTCCGCCTTATGTTTTTGAAATACATAAATATTATAACACGTTGCCGTCCCGCTGGCACTGGTATTTATTATTGCGCATATCGCTCAGTTCAAGACTAACAAAGACTATCTGCCCAACTATCACAAATTGCAGGAGGAAAGCATAAGCGGATATTATGCTGTCAGAAGCGACTTTTTGCTGTTCTTTGTCATTTGCCTTACGACAGTCTGACCGTCATTCTTGCCGAATATCATAACATAATCGTCGCCACTTTCGCAGTTCCCCCATAGGACACCTGATTTTTAAAGATGTTATATTTCCACTTGCCGTCTTTGGAATATGCGTCAACGGCTTCGCCGTAATTTCGCTTGCCAATTTCATTTCGGTATCGAAATCGTAGGTGAATGTCTTACGCTGAATATCTTCCCTACAAAGGCGATCACAATAAAGCCAAACTAACTGTCGGCGGATAGCCCTCTTCTATGCGATCCTTTATGAACTCGAATACCATTTTCTCGTTCTCGGTTACTTTTCTCCATAGCTCCGTCCTTTCTGTTATATCAATAAATCTTTATCTTCTAAACTTAAAGCTCTTTTTTGTATACAGACTCCATGCCGATATAATTCGGGGCAAGGGTCAAGGGCGACAAGGACTTTTCAAAGTACACAAGAAAGGCAAAGCACCCACAAGCTGACGAGGGTATGCTGATGTTTGCACCGAAAGCTGTTGAGTC
>VOFI01000624.1_pt1 | contig 46001 bp, 50 predicted proteins | sample 5384131 | NCBI WGS metagenome assembly VOFI01 (sample SAMN12384728, study PRJNA508395) | human gut metagenome | isolation source: healthy gut H | host: Homo sapiens
AAGGCCAGAATACACGCAATATCCTTTTCTTATAGAAAATAGAAGTCTCTTCCCGGACCGGTAGCAACAAGGCTCCCGTAATCATAACGAACAGAGGTACACAAGGACGAAGAAAAGCCCCATAGGCAGCTCCCCAAAACTTAATATCCCCAATAATCGGAGAATCTCCGGGATAGAAATTAAACGGGTCTGTACAATGACAGCAAACAACAGTAAACATGGCTATCAAGCGTACGACATCCAGCCAAACTACGTGTGTTTTCACGGTAGGATTTGTTACATTTTGCATAAAGTAGATCGATTGTGTTTAGATTGACGGCGAAAATACAAAATAATCCAGCCGAATAGGAGATTCAGCTGGATTTCTAACCTCTATTAACGATATTCATTAATATACAAAGTCTTTCCTACGGATAAACGCCACCGTACGATGTATTTCCGTGTACATAATAATATCCTCATCGATAAATGGCACCTCTTTCCGGTAATCCTTCAAGAACTTCTCTAATACCGGGGAAGTCCTAGCCGGACGACGGAACTCGATACCTTGTGCCGCATTCATCAACTCGATCGCCAGGATATGATCCAAATTGTCCATAATCTTAAAGAGCTTCGTCGCCGCATTGGCTCCCATACTCACATCTGCTGGATGCAATCCATAAAAGGATCGATCCGCCCGTCGAAGGCTTCGAGCGACAAGGCCGCAATCAGATCCGCCCGCTTCGACACGGCAAAAGCACGCATCAGGGCAAACACGCCGTTGGCACTCATAAACTGCGTACCGTTCAGCAACGCCAATCCCTCTTTACTCATCAGGCGCACCGGCTTCCAGGCAAACTCGTCCAGGACACTGATTGCCTCCCTCTTCTTCCCTTTATAATACACATCTCCCACTCCGATAAGCGGAAGGAAAAGATTCGCCAACGGAGCCAGGTCGCCCGACGCCCCAAGCGAACCCCGGTCATAGACGATCGGGAGCACGTCATTATTAAAGAAATCAAGGATACGCTGCACCGTTATCACCTGCACGCCGCTATGCCCCAGCGACAAAGCATGCGCCTTCAACAGCATCATCAGGCGGACAATCACCGGGCTCACCTCATCCCCCACGCTACAGGCATGGCTTTTCACCAGATTCTCCTGCAAGGTGCTGAGTTCATCCGGCGAGATATTCTTATTACACAAGGAACCAAAGCCTGTCGTGATGCCGTAAAGCGGCTCGCTCTGTGTCTCGATCTTCCGGTCCAGATAATCGCGGCAACGCTGGATACGTTCCTTCACTTCCGGGGTCAGTTCCAACTTCATATTTCCGGTCAGTATCTCTTCGATACGTTCGAACGTCAGCGGTTCCGCCCCCACATAATGTACATTTCCCATAACGCATAACTTTCAATTTTCAACTTTCAATTGCTCCTGCGTCCAATCCAGCAACTTCTTCTCTATCCGGATCGCTTCGGATTCGAGGAAATCCGCTTTCTCCGACATCCGTTTGACAAACGCTTCATCCTTGATAGATGTAAGATTGATACGGACATTCAGCAAAGCCCCTAACACACAAGTACGGGCCGTCATCATCGCCACACAGGCATCGGTCACGGCATTCCGGTTCCCTTTATGCGCCACATATATAATAGTCTCCATCACCGAGGCAATCTCTTCGGCCACTTCCATCGGGACCATAGCCGCCTGTTTCGTCGCGTCCTGGATCACCCGGCTGCGCTCGGCTTTTTCCTCCTCCGTTTCCTTCGGGAGTTTAAAGGCGGCAAACACACGGTCGTACGCTTCGCTGTCGCGGTCTATATCCCGGATCAGCCGTTCACGAATGATGGCTGCCTCCGTCGCGATTGTCCGCATCTGGCCTTCCACATCGGCATATTTCTTCTTACCGATCGTCAGGTTTGCCACCATCTCGGTAAGTGCCGTCGCAATAGCCCCGTTCAGAGCCGAGATACTTCCGCCCCCCGGAACAGGCGCGCTACCCGCCGTTTCTGCAAGAAATCCTTTGATTGTCAAATCTACAAGCATTGTGTCTATTATTTAAGATTAAACATTTTATCTTCATCCCGTCAAACGATATAAAGCACGCCGTCTTTGATAACCGTGTCCACGATATTCATTCCTATATGATAAGGAAGGAACTTATAAGAAGGGAATTTCAACAAGACCAAGTCCGCCTTCTTTCCGACATCGATGCTACCGACCTTCTTTTCCCGCCCTAACGCTGCCGCTCCGTTGATCGTAAGGGCGGTCAGGGCTTCTTCGGGAGTAAGTTTCATCTGGATGCAGGCCAGGGCGAACAACAACGGGATCGAACCGGAGAAGCAACTACCGGGGTTCAGGTCGGAAGCCAGTGCCACGGCGCAACCGGCATCTATCATCCGGCGTCCCGGAGCATAAGGTTCATTTAGCGAGAAAGCGGTAAGCGGAAGCAAAGTCGCGATCGTCCCCGAACGTGCCAGGCGTTTGATGCCGGTATCGGAGATATGCAACAGATGGTCGGCACTCACGGCTTTCAGGCGGGCTGCCAATTCGGCTCCTCCGAAAGAAACGATCTCATCGGCATGAAGTTTCAGCTTGAAACGCTGGCTGCGGGCTGCTTTCAACAAACGTTCGCTTTGTTCGACCGAGAAAACGCCTTGTTCGCAAAAGACATCGCAGAAGGTTACCGAATGTTCCGCACGCACATGGGGCAACACTCCTTCTATTATGTAATCGACATATGCGTCCGTACGCCCGGCAAACTCCGGCGGGACAGCATGTGCACCGAGGAAAGTAGAGACCACATCCAACGGGTGTTCGTCGTTCAACTCCTTCATGACACGAAGCTGGATCAGCTCGGTCGCCAAGTCAAGACCGTAACCACTCTTTCCTTCGACAGTAGTCACGCCCATATCCATCATTGTGTCGAGACGGTCGTATGCATCGCCGTACAGATCATCATAGCTGGCGTTCCGGGTCGCATTCATCGTATTGACGATCCCGCCTCCCCTTTCCATGATCGACATATAGCTGTCTCCTTTCATCCGCCAAGAGAACTCCTCCTCGCGGTAACCACCGAAGACGAAGTGCGTATGGCTATCCACAAACCCTGGCAGAAGCGCACGTCCGGAAGCGTCTACTTCCAGATAATCTCCGACATCCACTTGCCGGAGGACCTCTTCAGTCGGTCCCACATGCGTGATAATACCATCCGACATAGCAACCGCCCCGTCCTCGATTATCCCGACATCGGACATAGCCTTCCCCTTCTTCGCTTCAAAACCAGAACAAGTCACCACCTGCGACGCATTCCGTATCAATATCTTTTCGTCTTCCATCGTCTATCCCATTATCCTGGTTTCCAATACCTGATCTATTGAAAAGTCTTCCAGTCCCAAATAGTAAGAAGCCGTATCAATCAACGCCTCCATCGGAACCAACCCAATAATCTCGCTTCCGACGACTGGGACACCATAGCGACGTGCCTCAATGCGTACCAGCTCGAAAGCGCGATAAAGGGCGGTGCGGGTATAATCGGTCATATTGATCGAAACCTGCACGATGCCGCGTTCTTTCAGTTCCACTCCCATCGCCTTGCAGTAGCGGAGCCCGCCACCTATGAAGCGGATCTTTTTGGCGATACTGCTCGCGATCTCCAGGTTCGCCGTGCCCAAATTGACGTTATAAGCCACCAGCGGCATACGGGCGCCGATCGCCACTGTCCCTGCCGACGGATGCCGTTCGGCAGGCCCGAAGTCAGGTTTCCATTCCGGCTGCTTGATCTTTGCTTCCATACCCTCAAACTCTCCTTTGCGGATCGCCGCCAAGTTCTCTCGGTGTGGAGCCGAAGCCGACTTCTCATACAGGAAAACCGGTACTCGATAGAGAGCGGCCACCTTCTCGCCCACTTCTTTGGAGAGCGCAATCGCCTCATCCATCGTACACCCTCTGATCGGGATAAAAGGAACGACATCGACCGCTCCCATCCGCGGATGCTGCCCGGAGTGTTTCGTGAGGTCTATCAGTTCCACCGCCTGTCCGATGGCTTCGAGCAAAGCGTCCTTCAAAGCTTCCGGTTCACCGACTACCGTTACGACCAGTCGGTTATGATCTTCGTCATTACTGTAATCCAACAGCTTTACACCGGCTTTGGCACGAAATTTATCTACTATCTTTTCTATTTTCTCTAAATCCCTTCCCTCACTGAAATTGGGGACACATTCCATAATCTTATTCCAATGTACTCATACCTTTTTATTTAATGATGTTTGTACGATTTCATGAATAAACGCTTTCTCCGGGATATACGGGAGGGTAATATGATACTGTTCGCCACGATTCTCATTGAAAGTAGCGCTCGTACGCATCGCATTCGGGTTACGAGCCCATGAGCGACGGGCGACACCCTCCCATCACATCCCAGAGCATAGCGGAACGAAGGATTTCGTCCACCCGCTCGCTTCCATCCAGCACCATACCAAAACCACCGTTTACCGCCTTACCGATACCGACTCCGCCGCCATTATGAAGAGCAACAAGCTCATACCCCGTGCGGCATTTCCAGCAAAGCACTGCACCGCCATATCAGCCATCACATTGCTTCCGTCCCGTATATTAGAGGTCTCACGGAATGGAGAATCCGTACCGCTCACGTCATGATGGTCTCGTCCCAACATAATCGGGCCTACCTCCCCATCACGTACCATTCGGTTAAACTCAAGGGCGATCTTCAAGCGCCCCTCAGCGTCTTGATATAAGATCCGGGCTTGCGTACCCACCACCAAACGGTTCTTCTCCGCGTCACGTATCCAATTATAATTATCCATATCCTGCCCTCTTCGAGTCGGATCGATACACGCCATAGCCGCATGATCCGTGCGAATCAAATCTTCCGGCTTACCGCTTAAACATACCCAGCGGAAAGGACCGTACCCATAATCAAATAATTCCGGCCCCATGATATCTTCCACATAAGAAGGCCATATAAAACCATCTTTCTCGTCCACACCGTTACGGGAAATCTCATGTACACCGGCATCATAGATCGCTTTCATGAAGGAGTTCCCATAGTCAAAGAAATAGGTACCCCGGGCAACCAGACGTTTGATCACCTCGAAATGTCTCTTCAACGTTTTATCGACCAAAGCACAAAAGTCTTCCCGGTGATGAGCCAATAATTCCGTACGTTCCTCAAACGTCACGCCTACCGGACAATAACCACCTTCATAGACCGCATGACACGAGGTCTGATCACTCAAAAGGTCGATGGAAAGCCCCTGTTTATCGGCATATTCCAATAAATCCACGATATTGCCATGAAAAGCGATAGAGATCGGTTCTTTCTTACGAATCGCCTCGTCGGCTAAGGAGAAAGCTTTCCCCATATCATCCGTCACATGCTGGACCCATCCTTGGCATCGGCGTGTCTCGATACGGGAAGCGTCTACCTCGGCGATTATACTGGCAGCACCGGCAATCACGGCGGCTTTAGGTTGAGCCCCACTCATTCCTCCTAAACCGGAAGATACAAACAGATAGCCTCGCAAATCCTTATCTTGTGGAATCCCTAATTTCTTACGTCCGGCATTCAATAATGTATTAAACGTACCGTGTACGATACCTTGCGGGCCGATATACATCCAACCTCCGGCCGTCATCTGTCCATAATTAGCGACTCCCATCTGGGCGGCGACATGCCAATCCTTTTGGTTATCGAACATTCCCACCATCATGGAGTTCGTGATAATTACCCGTGGGGCATCCGGCTTGGAATGAAACAATCCCAGAGGATGCCCGGATTCGATCACCAAGGTCTGCTCCTCGGTCAGCTCCTCCAAATACTTCTTAATCAAACGATATTGCATCCAATTCTGGCAGACCTGCCCAGTCTCGCCATACGTAACCAACTCGTAAGGATACAAAGCGATATCAAAGCAAAGGTTATTATCGATCATTACTTGAAAGGCCTTTCCCTCGATACATTTACCTTTATATTCAGAGATAGGCTTCGCTTTCAGGTCTCCCTGCGGACGGTAACGATAACCATAGATCCGTCCCCGGGTCAATAATTCCTCCATGAACTCAGGAGCTAGCTTCTCATGTAATTCAACAGGGATGTAACGAAGCGCGTTCATCAATGCCGTTTCTGTTTGAGCGGGCGTAAGCGAATAGCCGCGATCGGGAGCACGGCGAATACCGGAAACGAAGGAAGGATATTCCGGCAAATAGTTATCAAGATGTATTTCCATAACGTGAATGATTTAGTAGGTGCTTACAATCTGCAAGGAATTTCACGGATTCAGCGCCGACAAGTTAGCGATTATCCAAATCCCAGCCAATTATCATTCCATGTTTAGAAGCATAAAAAAGCCTCCGTCTCTCTCATCCTCCCTAAGGGAAAGAAAGACGGGGGCATAATTATAATTGTTCAGTAGTAGAAGTTTTTCCTGATCCATTAGGACCAGCAACAATACAAAGTGTAGGGCGTTTCTCTTTCATTACAAATCACTATTTAGATTCGTTCGATCTATATATCTTCAGTTTTTCTCTCACTTCCTGCATTCTTCGTTTCAGTTCCATCTCCGCTCTAAGTGAACTTTCTCGAGCGGCAATAGCTACTTGCTCCATTATATCTTTCCTATCATGAAGTAACTTTAATTAAATGAATAGATTATCAATTAAATCTTCGCTCTATCAATCCAATTCTCTATTTTAAGATGAGGAATACGTTCTAGGTGCTTTACATTTTCTGTAACTAAAATCAAATCATTTGCTACGGCAGAAGCTCCAATCAACAAATCAAAATCATCTATTAAAAGTCCTTGAGATCGCAATGTGCTTTTTAGTTCAGCGAACATAAGCAAAGAACCGTAAATTGGTAAAACTGTAAACTGCGAGATAAAAGATTCTACCTCTTTCAACATTTTATCCTTTCGATTTGAGCAAGTAGCTCCATATAGAAGTTCGGCAATAGTAATTTCAGAAATAAAGCAATATCGCTTCATTTTATCATCAATCTTCTCATTTAAATGAAATTTCCCTTTCATATAGAAGATACATATGTTGGTATCTAAAAGATAACGCCTCATTCGTCAAAAGATTCAATAGATCGCATTCCCAAAACACGTGCTTTATTAATTTCAGCAATAATCTCTTCTGCACTTTTGTCATCATCCCAAGCGCCAAACGAATCTTGTATGGATGTCTCTTTCTTTTTACCCCTCAAAAGGCTCTCTGAAAGCTTACGAATGACACGCAACTTTATCTCATCGCTAAACGAAGACAATAAATTTATATAACTATCCGCTATTTTCACCGTTGTATCCATAATCTTTTTCTTTTACAGAAACAAATATAATCATTATTGATTATAATACAGTATTTAGTCTACTTTTTTTGCAAGCGTGAACCACCAATACAGCGTACCCAGTATTTATCAACAGGTTAACCATACCAGTTTTTCTGAACAAAATTCAGATTTCTTATTCTTTAACAATTAAGCGGCTGTTTGAGACGGCTTTGTTATCTCAGCATCCTTGCCGTCTCCATAACGACGAACATAGTCACATGGCAAGAACAAAGCGTCCACATTGTTCAACTTGCAACTTTCTACCAAACACAAAAAAAGGTGCATCAAAATGACACACCCTCCTCGTAACAAAAATAAAATCTTTATGATTAGCCTCTACTTAGGCCTACACAGTAAAACGAATTTAACTCATGGAATAGCTGTTAAAATCAACGCTCAATCAAGCCCCTTATACCTCCAACGATATACTCAATATCCCGATCCGTCACATAGGGGCCGGAAGGCAAGCACAACCCGACCTTAAACAAAGATTCGCTCACCCCATTCACGTAAGCCGGGCAATCTTTATAGACAGGTTGCTTATGCATCGGCTTCCACAAAGGGCGGGATTCTATACCCATCGCATCAAGTCCCACACGCATCGCCTCAACATTGGCATTCGGCTCGCAATCCGTATGTGCGTTAACCGCTGCGTGAGTCACACCGCCCGCACCACCAACAGCACCTTGTACCGTTGCTTGATAAGCATTCTCCTGCCCTTTCACCCTCAATAAAGGATCCAAGACAATCGTATTCAACCAATAATTACTATCAAAACGACCGGAAGGATTCTCATGCAAGGTGATCCCTCTCACATCCTTCAACAGCTCCCGATATAAATCACACGTATGCTTATGATGAGCCACATGAGCGTCAGCCACCGTCATCTGACCACGCCCGATACCCGCACAAATATTCGACATCCGGTAATTATACCCGATCCGCTCATGCTGGTAATACGGATAAGCCTCCCGAGCCTGCGTAGCGTAGAACATGATCTCCCGCTTAGCCTCCCCGTCCGGACAAATCAACGCACCACCACCACTGGTCGTAATCATCTTATTCCCATTGAACGACAGCACCCCATATTTTCCAAACGTACCCAACATACGTCCATCATAACGAGAGCCAAAACCCTCCGCCGCATCCTCAATGACCGGAATCCCATACCGATCAGCGACAGCCATAATCTCATCCACCTTATAAGGACCTCATCCCCCGGCTTCACGCCACAGGCAAGCAACGCCAAATGCACTGCGGCAGTACCGGCAGACAGAGCCACCACATGTTTACCTTCACCCACGAATTCCTCCAGATCATTCTCAAATCCATTCACGTTCGGACCTAAAGGCACGACCCAGTTCGTATCAAAGGCCTCTTTGATATACATTTGTTCTTTGCCGCTCATGTGAGCAAGGCAAAGATAAATTCGTTTATTCATTATTATTATGATTTTAGAAAATACTTCGGATCAGCATAAAAGCCTCAGCTCTTTCTACGCTAATTGTAGCACCTCTATATTTCGCCAAAGCTTCCAAAGCCTCTAAAGAACGAGAACTAGGGAACCGCCTTAGTTGAGATTGATAACACTCCATCGCTCTCAATTTCATTTTCATTCCATCTTGACTACAAGGAATGAATACCGTGGGAATAAAAGCATCATCCGCATAAGGAGCAGCCCATTCCGTTTCAGATAACGTTTCATAGGTATAAACTCGCTTAACCGTATAATCTCCAACAGGACGACAAGCGACTAATACACTGTCAAAGACCATCCGATGATCTTTATGAATATCTCCTCTATGGGGAATAAACACAGTATCTATTTGATTTTCGGATATACATTTTGAAACTTCACGAGACATGATATAACCTGGATATTGATCTAATGCAGGAGCCGGAAAATCAAAGAAAAAGGTCTGTTTTACACCTAGTAAACGATGAGCCTCCAGTGCCTCTGTTCTAACACGCTGAATACCTTTTTCGGAAAAAATATTTGGATCAGATTTACTGGCATTTGTCATAATCAGCACATACACATTATGACCTTCTTGTACCATTTTATAAATAGTTGCCCCACAGCCCAATATTTCATCATCCGCATGAGGTGCGATAAACAAAACATTATTTTTCATTTTTCAACAACGTTAAATCTTGCTTTATCATTTCTATCTCATTCCGCAAACGGAAAATCTCATATTGATCATACAACAATATTAAATGAATATTCAACCAGCTTTTGCAATGTCAACAAACTACTGCCTACACTGCCTATTACCCCAACTCTCATTTCTTTATAAATTTATCTTCTCCAAGTAAAACAATCGCAACTGTTTTAACTAAAATTCTCAAATCAAACATAAACGATATACGATCAACATATTCTCTATCCAAAAGCAAACGCTTTTCCCAAGGTAAATAGATATTTCCATTCACTTGAGCCCATCCGGTCATCCCCGGCCTAACACAACACCGTTTATTTGCTAAGTCACCATACTTTTCATATAAACTAGGTAAAGCTGGACGAGGTCCAACCAATGACATATCCCCGACAAATACATTCCATATTTGAGGTAACTCATCAATTTTAAAACGTCTTAATAAACCACCTATCCTAGTTATATCAGGGTCATCCCAAAATGTTTGCTTAGCATTAGGATCTCTCTGCTTATTAGTCATAGTACGAAACTTATATACTTTAAAAAGATGTCCATTTTTACCCACTCTACTTTGCAAATAGAAAATAGGTCCTTTTGAATCTATTTTTATCAAAAAGACAACTAATATCAAAAATGGGAATAAAAACAAAAGGATAACCAATGAGGCCAGAACATCAATCAATCGTTTGAATATCAAATACATAATAAAATATAGATTGTAAGTACTCAATTTAGGGTATATTAAAAAATCTTATAACTTTAGATTATGACCTAAAAATATCAACTATACCAGCGACTGCCTAAAAAGGATTTGGACGCATACTCATAATGTAACGAATTGAGTGATTACATGATTTCATCATAGAAATCATACAAACACTGCTGAACAAAACTTTTCTCATAACGATTAGCTATCATTTGTCTTGCATTCCCAGCCACATACCGTGTATGCTTATAGTCTAACAACACATTTTCCATAGCCTCATAAAGAGCAGTTTCATCCTTTGGCGGTATAATCCATCCATTCCTACCATGTTCTATTATTTCACGTGAACCATTAATATCCGTTACAATACTTGGTAACCCCATCGCACCAGCCTCAAGAACGACATTCGGGAAACCCTCACGATAACTAGGGAAAACAAAGCAATCACTAGCTGCATAATAGGCCAGCAGTTCATCTCCATATTTGGCACCTACAGCTTCTATAGCTAGGTTATTTCCGATGGTATTATCAGTTTCCGGATATAAAGGGTCTAAATTATCTTCCTTTTCACCGACTAATACGAGCCGCACATGCTGATAATGCTTATGAAGTGTCTCAAAAACAGATACAAGTTCATTTATTCCCTTATCTTTAACAAGTCTACCAACAAAGAGAAACGTAAAAGTATTTTTTTTAAGCAGCTGTTTAGCCAATATCATGACCTCATCTCTTCTACTAAACTTCTGCATATCCACTCCTCTCACGTTGCCATATCCCAATACTCTCATGGGCTTATATGTCACCTTACGCAAATCATCCATCACACCTTGCCCCTCAGGTATGATGTGCGTTGCACAAGCACAAGTCAACCAATCAGTTAACATTAAAATACGCCTAGTTAAGCCTTTTGATGTAGGCCAAACAAGTCCAGTAAAAGTATGTACTCGTCGTGGTACACGAACTAACCAAGCCGCAAACATGCATAACAGACCGGCTTTGGGAGTCATAGAATGTACCATATAAGGCCTTTCTTTTCTAAAAACCATTACTAATCGCCACAATGATTTTAAGTCCATAAATGGAGACACTCTTCTTTTCATAGTAACAGCTATTGGTTTTACTCCTAGCTCATTCAACTTATACAGTTCTATACCAGGAGAACTAATAGCAACTATTTCGAAACCAAAGTTCTGCAAATCTCTAACTATTGGAACAAAAAAAACAACCGACTTTGAAACAGTAACCGCACGAATTATTTTTTTATTTTTCATATGAAGTCATCTAAATGATACTACGTATCCAATGTAAAATCATTATGTAAGCACTCAGTCTAGGGTATCTCCCTTAGTAAAAAAATAAGTAGCTAATCAAAATTAAGCCACATAATAGAGTTCATATAGAATAAAGAACAGGACTATTAGAAATCAATATTTTAAAACCTTATTCGATATATTGTTTATTATATTTTGATTCGCCAGAAAGTTAGACCTTTTAAGTAAGAGCCCTAAATTGAACACTTACATGAATTCCCTTCTTGATTTGTATGATTCCTTCATACACTCCTGTATAAGGGAATCATACAGATGAGGCACCGTTATCAAATAAAGGATTACATATAATTCACTGGTTCCACAACCATCTTCTGTGTTTTCAACACCATTGTTCCCCATGTCAAGCCCAAGCCAAAAGCGGAACATACCAATGTCAAAGGACGTGTAGTTAACTCTTCCTTAAGATTATATGTCATTAGCATTGGGATAGAGCAGCCACCTAAGTTGCCAAACTCCTGTAAATCGTACGGAGTCTTAGCCAATGGCAATTTCAATTTCTTCACTATTCTATCCACTATAAGTTTATTAGCTTGATGTATGAGGAAGTAATCAACATTATCAGTATTTAGGTCATATTTTTGCATCACTTTCTTAATACTTACTGGTGGACGAGATATAGCGAAAGCAAACACATCCATTCCATTTATTAATGTATCCTTTGGCGCACGAACAATGCCATTACCAAAATCCTCATACTCGAAAGATTGAGGAGTAATAGGATGACGGAATCCACCATGAGGAGTCATAAGAGACTCATAACCTGAACCTAATGTATTAAAATCAACAACTATCTCCTCTGCTGTAGGATCATACTCCAAAGCCAAGGCTGTACCACAATCTCCGAACAAAGGCACCCGGCTCTTATCCCTAGGAGAACCCATTCTCGTTGCCGTATCTCCCACAAGCAATAACGCACGCTTTACATTTCCATTTGTCAGCAAATTCCCAGCGATATTGATCGCATAGATACAACCACAACAACCCATCGGAATATCCATCACAAACGTCGTGGTAGGTAAGCCTAAACGAGCCTGCATGATACCGGACGTAGGCGGTGTCTTATAATCTGGGCACACCGATTCAAACAAAAGGACATCGATACTATCCTTTTCCCATCCCAAACTTTCTATCAAGCGTTCTGCTGCGTCATAACAAAGATCACTGGCGCAAATGTCATCTGTCGCCACATAACGCTTTTTGATGCCTACGGTATTATCAAACGTATCTGCCTCTTCCTGCGTAAAAAGGCCTAAATCCATTGTAGTCTTAGGATTATTAGGTACAGTGCCTGTCACCCCCCTAAGAGCTACATTCTTAATTTGCCATTGTGCCATTATAACTCAATCTCGTATTTAGAAAGCATGGATTTAGCAGCCTCATACGAATTACAGCTGATTATGTCTTCCGGATCCAACATGATATCGAAGGTGTCTTCAAGAGAAGAGGTCAAGGACAATTGGCGTACACTATCCCAACCATCCACACTGTCTTTATCAAACCCTTTTCCAAGAGCGGAACCATCCACATTAAACACCTCGCAAAAAATCTTGTTCAATTTATCTATATTAGTCATAACTATTTCTATTATTATTGATTTATAACCTTACCGGCCTCGTTTCTAAGAATTTTATCTACAATCTCCACTTGAACCCTCTGATAAAACAGACGTGTCTTTTCCTCTATAAAAGAAGGTATCCGACTGGCAATATTCGCATTGGTCAACTTAATCAGCAAATGCTCGTCATCGCCACTACAATAACAGTCCGTGTCGAAATTGCTCCGAATCAAGTTCTCTACCTCATCAAGCCCTATACGCAATCCGAAAATCTTCAGGAAACGCTTCAAGCGGCCTACGATAAAATAACAGCCATCCATATCTCTCCTTACTAAATCGCCAGTGTGCATGACCCCATGATTCTCATCACCTTTCAATAAATCCTCTTTGCAAGTAGCGTAACCTAACGTAACATTCTCCCCACGATACACCATCTCTCCGACAGCTTCCCCATCAAAGGTCTCATTGCCGTCATTGTCGATGATAGAGAGCTGTCCACCAGGCTCAGCCATACCAATACTACAGATTTTGGCAGAGGCTAATTCAGCTGGAAGATAAGCCATACGCGCCGTACACTCACTCTGACCATAGGTAGCAATAAACTTTTTACCCTTATCCTTCGCATAAGTTGCCAATTGCATCCACATCTCTTCTGTTAATTTACCACCTCCCTGAGTCACGATCTTAAGATCTGGCAGATCCATACGGAAGAAACGCAATTTGGAAAGCAATTCAAAGCTATAAGGTACTCCCGTAAAACTGGTAGCCCCGTCTTTCAACATTTTCCAGAAACCAGGGTCAAGCAATGACTTGCCGCATAATAGCACGGTTGCCCCCGCATATAAGTGACTCGCTATGACCGAAAGTCCCATCGTATAGTGCATAGGAAGTACCGCCATCGCCCGTTCTGAGGATGTCAAGCCAAACAAATTCATGACATTTTCCGCATTAGCCTCGATATTACGATAACTATGACGGACAAGTTTAGGGCTTCCCGTACTGCCCGACGTAGGCAATAGTAATGAAAGGTCCTCATACAAAGCAGGAGTCACAAACCCTGTTCTAGTAAGCGAATAGCCGGAAGTCGAATAAATAACCTCCCGCAAATTATAATCCACTATCTTCGCCGTCGGAAGCCAAAGAAATTCCGGCTGATATCTCTCATAAAGGGCATCAAACAATGATTGCTCGGTATGACTGCTAATAATAAGCGGAACAATACCATTACTTAACGCAGAAGTATATCCTAAAAGCGATCCATTGCAATTCTCAGCAAGAATAAAAATAAGCGTCCGATAAGGAAGCACCTCCGAAAACTCTTTCGCCTTATCACATAAATCGCCATAGGTTAATCGTTCTCCGCTATCATCAACGATCGCTAAAGCACTCGGATCTTTCCTATCTAAATTCAAAAACATACGCAACAACATTAAATCGACGCACAACCATCCACTCCTAAAATATGCCCGGATATATAACTCGCACGATCAGAAGCCAAGAAAGAGACGGCATCAGCCACATCCAGTGGAGTACCTAGCCGCCCTAACGCTATACGAGAGATACGCCCATCTATTTTATCCCCATCGCACTCATACAACTCCTTGAAGCGTTCAGTCGCAATAATACCGGGAGCCACAGCATTTACCCGGATATTCATAGGAGAGAGTTCCTTTGCCGCAGATTTCGTCAGAGCGATGACAGCACCTTTCGTAGAACTGTAAGCCACCTGTCCGGGACTTCCCACGACTCCCGTTATGGAAGCGATATTCACAAAGCACCCCCCTCCATTACGAGCCATCAAGCGTGACGCAATCTGGAGCATATCGATTACGGCAAAAACATTGACTGAATACATTTTCTCCAGCAAATGCTTCGTCACCATACCCAATTTCTGATTCGCTATGATAGCGGCATTATTAACAATACAATCAATACGCCCCTCAGCCTTATATATAGACATCAAGCCAGCCTTTAAAGCGGCAGTATCCGTCACATCGAAACAAACAGGCACGACTTTCCCCCCATTCCTTGAGGCGTATTCATCCGCCCAGACCTGCATATCCCCTTCTTGCAGATCGTTGACATAAACGGTAGCGCCATCCTGGACGAACCGCTCGGCGATAACCCTGCCTATACCACGACCCGCACCAGTTATCAATGCAACTTTATTTTCTAATAATCTCATACCTTAACAATTTGATAGACAATTGCCTTATCCTGAAATCTCAACAGATGTAGATGTTACCCAAGCGCTTGCGTCAGACAAAAGATAGATAATAGCCCAAGCAATCTCTTCCGGCCTACCATATCTTTTCAATAAATACTTGGCCTTATCCCGCCCCAGATCCTCTTCCGAAAGCGTACCGTTCAAAACAAGAGGCGTCTCCACCATCCCCGGCAATATCGCATTCGAACGAATCCCCTTAGCCGCAAACTCCAAAGCGCAAGAACGTGCGAAGGACTCTATAGCCGCTTTAGAAGCCGCATACATAGAATTTCCAGGAGTCACGATTCTCGCAGCCTTAGAAGAGGTAAATACGATCGAGGCTCCTTTATTAAATTTTTTCGCCTTGGCCAACGCTTTCGTCAGCAAAATACTCGAGATCGTATTAATCTCGAACACCTCGCGCAACTCATCTTCTTTAATAAAATGAATCGGTCTTCGCTTGGTAATGCCTGCATTACAAACAAAACCATCCAGCACAGATACGGATCCAACCAACAAATCCCTCTCCTTGCTCTTGGTCACATCCGCAATGACCATCGCATGGCCATCCCCCTCCAGAGCATCAAAAGTCTCACGCAACCGTTCTTCATTCCGGGCGGTTACAAACAATTTCGCTCCCAAGTGTGAGCACTCGATTGCAGTTGCCCTTCCGATACCAGAAGAGGCACCGGTGACTAAGATCGTTTTTCCTTGAAGAGAAAAAGGATTATACCCAACCATCAAGACAACTTAGCTTGGACCATATTAAACAAATCTTGAATCGTAACAGCGGCACTCATCTCTGCCCCTTTCAGCGTCACCCCATACTCCTCATCCACCATCGCAATAATAGAAAGAGCGACAATCGATGAATACTCCTCCAAATCATGAAAAATAGTCTGCGGAGTAAAAACATTAGCGTCAGTATCATCAAACTGATCCGCAAAATTCTGAATAAACTCTTGTATTTCCATTACTGTAAAATTAATACTGAATATTATTGTTACTTAAATCAATTTTCTTGCGGGATTACCAAAAACTGTAGTTCCAGACTTCACTCGTCGAATAACAAAACTACATGCTCCTACATTTGCCTCAGACTCAACTACAACATGATGACCAATAACAGCTGCCGTATGGATATCAACGTGATTTTCTATTACAATACCACCAACACAAGTTACATGTGTATCAATACGATTCCAATCTCCTATTATGTCATCATGCCCGATAACCGTATAAGATTGAATCATATTGAAGTCACCAATTTTAGCATCATTCCCTATTACGGTATAAGCTCCTATAAAATTACCTACACCAATTTCCACATTAGTGTAAAGACGAGCAGTTTGATGAATTAAATTTATAAACTTTCCTCCTTTTGCTCGAATTTTTTCAATACAATTCTTCCTCAATTTATCACCTATAGAACATATAAAAACATCATCTTCCATCGGTTCATAATCTTCAATTGTCCCAATAATAGCTGGATAATTTTGAAAATTACCCAATGATGGATAATCATTAATAAAACCTTTAATGACAAATTCATTACCATATCCTACACTCTCCAAAGCGTTGGAGTAGAAAGTCCGTCCCATTCCTCCAGCTCCTATAATAACCAAATGTTTCATATTAACACAATAATTAACAAGACATTAAATCCAATCAATCAAAAAAAGTCGGCATATAATCCTCATAGAAAATCTGTGTGTCTATAGCCGTCTTCATATTACATAATTGCTGCTCCTGTGATAAAGGCTGAAGATCTTCAAGACTATTCAAATCTCTTTCAAAAGAAAATATAATAAATCCTTTTTCCCGATAATAAGATAATAATGGATTTCCATCCCGAAGAAATACTTTTGTACCACTTCTCAACAATCTCATAATATTTCCTGCAGCTTCCTGACGAAGCGCACCAAATATTGCTACTGGTATTGAATCTAAGAACTTATTGTATTCATCTACTGGAAACAATTTTAAAAGAGGAACATATTTTAAACCAAAATCACGTTTACCTAGCCTTAATACATTTTTCCTAATATATTTTGATCCATAGGAGAGTGGAGTACAAATCGTAAAATCCTCTATACCTTTCAAAGATTTCAATTTACGAAACAATGTAATATAATTTCCTGTCAATGAAGCTTGATGATTAACCATAATCAAATCCTTTTCCTTGGAACAAAAAGATATTTTATCGTTTTGAACAGTATCTTTATAAGGAGATAAATACTTAAAATACTTAAATTTTAAATTAGAATCAAAATATTTATTCAGTAATTCAAAATCATAAGAAAACCATGTACAGAAATAATCTATATACGGAAGTGATTTTTTCAAATATTCTGACCGCAAATTCTTCCCTAATACCTTCTTTATAATTCGACTTAATGGAGTCGGAGCAATATAAGTTAACCAAGAAAATATCGACATATTATCAATCAGTTTATACGTACCTATTTCTCCCAAAGCATTATAAAGTTCATATCCCCAAAAAATCCAAAACACTTGTCCATCATAAAGTTTTTTCTCTTTCAGCTGTATTAATATAGGATAATACTGGGACACTAAAGCATGGATAACAACATGTTTTATTGTATACCTATAGCATATATGTTGAATTTTCATTAGGATATCAGGATCGTCAAGCTCATAACGATAGAGAAAAATATCATCTCTATACTTTCCTTTTTTTGAAGTATTGAACATTATAAAAAGGTTATCTTTGGGATAAAACTGTTCAAATGCATCGATGGCTTGCTGAATAAAATTACCATCTAGACAAAGATGTAAGTTCATACTATAAGTAGATTTTAGATTTTTTCGAGTTTATCATTCATAAATTTTGTCAATTTGGCAATCTTCAAAATTATTATACCAATCCCATAAAAATAATATACGAGGCATTCTTTTTATATGACACTGCTTGAACAACACTTGCCTGACCGGACAATGATTCGCAATCTTTTTTTGGTAATTTGTTATATCAGGAATAACACAATTGGAAAATTCAATCCAATTCGTTGTATTCAGTCGGATTGGTGCTGTAAATATGCAATTTGAAATTCAGGTCGCAATCTTTCCATAATCATACAAATTGTTAAAAGTAGACGAAATATCATGTATGTTATTGATAAAACGACAATATCTCATTTGAACATTTACATTCCCTATTTCTGGAAACCAGCGTATTTCATCAGGTTCAAAATCGATTGCGGACTTAGGGGCTGTTCCATGAATAGAGCTTGTTCCACATCCTTCAAAAAACGTATTTTGAACAATAACATTAGTGGCCGCAACTGTCACTCCATTTCTACGTGCATACCTTATTTTCAAATTATCTATTAACAAATCATTTGCTACCCGATTACGAATATTTTCATTTGAATAGTCTGCCGTATATGAAATACAATCTCCAAAAGCATATTCTAATGTTATACCCGAGAATTTAAAATTAGAACAAGCTTGACAACAAAAAATATACCCCCATTCTCCATAATATTTAGATCCTTTAACTATAGAAGAATTATAGATATGATTTTTAGCATCACCCGCAACACATCCCTTACCATCAATTATAATATTCCGTTTACTATATTCCCAAAAGATATAATAAGCACCTTGATTTGTCGGAAGCATCTGAAAACAGTTATCTATAGTCAAATGAGTATTGGAAGGAATTGTAAATATTCTCAGAAAAGAATATTCATTTTTATTTAGATCAGACCATTTCCGTATTTTCTTATTACCAGACATCGTAAATGAAACCTTATCCCCCAAATTGGTTTCCCCTTTATAAGGTAACTCAAAATAGTAAGTTCTATCTGTCTGAAAATAAATATGACAGAAATGTTCTCCATCCGTCAACGATAAAATATTTTTAATAATATCATTTGACACAAAACTTGGAGATTCATCAAAACAAAACCAACTATCAAATACTACTTGATTCTTCCATTTACCCAAAATACGTAATTTGCATCCTATAACAGGTTTATCTACATTTAAAACAGAAAGATTATTTCCTCTTCCTTGTATCATGCCATTATCTATTAATCCATTTTGCTCTATACATAATTCCGCACTAGCGGGTAGTCGTAAACATTTACCTGCTAAATCACAAGTCTTATCCACGACAAGTTTTGAGTATTTTTTGGCATACGATCAATAATTAGCTCGTTACGTTCATTCAAGTAAGCACTTACAAAAATCGATGGTTCCTGAGCATAAATATCACAAATAAAACATAGTTTTATCAACAAAATCACTGATATATAACAAATAAAACAAAACCTCATTAATATAACAATTATTTATCATTTAAATTCTCTATATATCCAGCCTTATTTGAAGTATATAGAACTGTTATACCTAAAACAAATAAAAACATCCACATTAACCTATATGGATAATCACGTATCATATTGCAGATGATAACCACCAGAAAAAAGCCAAACCCTTGTTTAGATCGATATCGAAGATATAAGCATAAATACAACAAACAAATCAATACCGTTCCTATTATGCCATTGATAAAGAAAAATCTTTTAAAACTTGCACATCCATGTAAAATATTAGATGTTGCATTACCATCACCATAAGCCTTTCTACCATATCCATTAAATATATCCCCATGTTTAAGCCAATTATCATAATATTTATCAAAAACCATAGATGTTCTATTATCTCCTGATAACTCTCCATCTGTAATAATCAGTCGGCTTAGAATCTTTTCATTAATCACATTATTTCCTCGATTATAATTCAAACCTATATATGTAAATATACCCGCAAATACCGCAAGGATTAACAAATATTTAAATAAATCTTTACCTTTCAAATAAAAATATAAACATAAACCTATAAAAAAAAGACAGTAGGCCGCTAAAGAAAGCGAGAATATAATAGATAAAAGATAAATATAATTAGATTTATTCTTAAAGTTAAACTTATTAACATACAACAACAAGCAACTAGTACTACCAACATGGCCTGGCTCCAAAAACATTCCACTAAATCGAGGAAGAACTTCAAACATATTATCAGCTCCCATAACAAAGAGATAATAAACATCATGAACGTAAAAATCACTAGTATCTGAGCGATAATGAGGTAAATTTACTCCTAGCAAATATAACAGCCACCCCAAAAGAGATATGCAACAAATAACTTTTATAAAGAAATCAAACGCATGATATAAATTAATCTTAAAAGAGGTTGTTGATGCAAAAAAAGTGATCGTTATAAAAATCGAACTTAATAGATTTAAATAGGCAAATAAAGAAAAATCAATTGTATTGTGAGTGAAATTATAGATCCAACAAACTACAGATAAAAAACAGACCCCTATTGATGAATCCCACTTCCGAAGATTCATTAAATAAGGTAGTAAAAAACAGGCACACATTACATTTACAAAAGATATAGGAAGTTTCCATGTAAAATACAATTCCATAGACGCACACATGGCCAAAAGAATACTATATATAGAGAACATGCTATACCTTAAACCTTTACTATGCATATCATCACATACTTTTATAAAATTTTTTCACATAGTTATTCGCAATACTTTTTATCTCTAAAAACTCATCAAGTCTCAACCAATTATAAATTAAATAAGCCAAAATGAAACCTGTTGAAAGCTGGATAATCAGCATGAGATAATAAGAAATGGATAACAATGAAATACTCCACATTAAAAATCCGACTCCTAGAGAAACTATAAATGAAGGGAATATGTCCTTAAGTTGCTCATACACTGAATAATTTATTAGACTTGCTGAATAATAAGCATTTAGAAAATAAGATATTACAGATATAATGACACTGCCCCAAAGCATCATTTCTATGCCTAGATACACACCTACCAGTATAGGGAAAATCGCTAATACTTTTTTAATCACCTCCAATTTAAGAAAGACATCTGAACGACCTTTTACTTTTAGAATATTCAAATTGATTGCATGCAATGGATAGAGCATATTAGAAAAACAAACTATTTGTAAGAAATAAACAGCCGGTAACCATTTATCACTTATCAAAAGAATTAAAAGAGGCTTTGCGATAGCAGCTAGTCCTAGCATACAAGCAAAAGAAACAAGCATTGTTGATTTAATAACTTTCCTATACGCCTCACGTAAACGGATTGAATCATCCTGAATACTGCTTAGTACAGGAAAACTTACCCGTTGGACAACCGTAGTCAGATTTGTCGAGAAGACCATACTAAACTGCTTAGCTCTAGTATATTGACCTAATATAGAAGATGAAAAACATCGCCCAATAACAATATAATAAATATCTTTATAGATCGTATCCAAAAGTCCTGACAATAGCAATTTCGACCCAAAGCCAAACATTTCTTTAAATGCTGTCATTGAAAAGCTCACCGTAGGTTTCCAATGACAAAAGAACCATAAGAATAATGTGTTCAGACATTGCCGACCCAATTGTTGCCCGACCAAACTCCAAACCCCTTGTCCAGAAAAAGCCATCCATACTCCGATGACACCACTCCCGACAGACGCTATCAAAGATATAATTGTTTGTGTCTTAAAATTTATTTCTCGAACAAAAATCGTATATGGTATAATAGACAATGCATTGATAATCAAAATTAAGCCTATTACACGCATAACTTCACATAAAATAGGCTCTCTAAAAAACAGAGCTATGAAAGGAGATATAAAAAATAAACAAATATAAAGTAATAGACTTATCAGTAAGTTAAAATAAAAAACCGTATTATATTCAATCGGCTTAACCTTCACCTTGCGAATCAAAGCACTAGAGAAACCACTGTCAATGATAGAATTTGATATGGCTATGAATATAGAAACCATAGCCATAACTCCATATTCTTCCGGAGTCAAAAGACGAGCCAATATGATGCCTACAAAGAAGATAACACCACTGAATTGTTTTCCCTTTTAATGAGCCTTGCATATTGATTTTGAAACAATATATCAACCTAAAGTTTTAGGGTATTGATTTTCAATAGCCTTATTACATATAAACTCGAATAATTACGATAAAAATTATCGCTTGATAATTTCTATAACACGATCTATATCAATTTCAGACATCTCATGGTGCATAGGTAGACAAATTACCCGATCTGCCATCTTATGAGCATTCGGTAAATTCTCTTTAACAGAAGAAGAGAGTCCCTTATATACTGAAAATTCCGATATCAACGGATAAAAATATCGACGCCCAAGAATATTTACTTCACGCATTTTAGAATATAATTCATCTCGTGTCATTCCATATAATTTCGCATCAACAAATATCGGAAAATAAGAATAATTATGTTTCACACCTGCCATATCTTCAAAAAATGTAATACCTGACACATTTCTCAATGCTTCACGATAACGCATAGCAACTTGATGTCTAGCATCAATTGCTTTATCTACTTGTCGCAAATTCAGCAATCCATAGGCAGCACGAACCTCATCCATTTTACTATTAATACCCGCCCCAACAACCGTTACTTCATTTGCAAAACCAAAGTTTTTCAAATAGTCAATTCGCTTTTTTGTCCGTTCATCTTGCATAATCAAAGCACCACCTTCAATCGTATTATAGACTTTTGTCGCATGAAAACTTAGGGTAGACATATCTCCTGCATTAAGGATACTTTTTCCATTGACTTCTACACCAAAAGCATGAGCCGCATCATAAATTACCTTTAAACCATATTGATCTGCGATTTCTTGAATACGTTGGGTTTCACATGGTTTTCCATAAACATGCACAGGCATAATAGCTGTTGTCCTAGGAGTTATAGCAGCCTCAATCCTATCAGGATCAAGGTTTCCTGTAGCAGGATCAATATCGACAAAAACAGGTTTACAACCATTCCACCAAATACAATGAGTTGTAGCGACAAAACTATAGGGAGTAGTAATAACTTCACCTGTTATTCTCAAAGCCTGTAAAGCGATAAGTAAAGGAAGCGTACCATTTGTGAAAAGACTTACGTAAGGGACACCTAAATAATCAGCAAGCTCTTTTTCCAGTTGTTTATGGAAGGAACCATTATTAGTAATCCATTTACTTCCCCAAATCTGTTTTAATATTTCGTTGAATTCATTTAAATTTGGCAGTAATGGTGAAGTCACCGTAATTATTTTATTATCCATAATCAATTATTTATTTTCCTTTATACATGTTTTCATAATAGACTTTATAATCACCAGAAGTCACATTGTCCATCCAATCCTGATTGTCCAAGTACCATTTCACAGTCTTCTCTAAACCTTCCTCAAATTGCAAGGAAGGTTCCCAACCAAGTTCTTTTTGTAATTTAGTGGAATCAATAGCATAGCGAACATCATGTCCCAATCGGTCAGTCACATAAGAGATGAGGTTCATGTCCTCTCCCTCTCTACGCCCTAACTGGCGATCCACCGTATTTATCACAAGCTTTATTATGTCAATGTTCTTCCACTCATTAAAACCACCGATATTATAGGTCTCTGCCACCTTTCCTTCGTGAAAGATAACATCAATCGCCCGTGCATGATCTTCTACAAATAACCAGTCTCGTACATTTTCACCTTTACCATAGACTGGCAGTGGCTTACGGAAACGGATATTGTTGATAAAAAGCGGTATCAACTTCTCTGGAAACTGATACGGACCATAATTGTTACTACAATTAGTCACAATGGTTGGCATTCCATAGGTATCATGATAAGCTCTCACAAAATGGTCACTGCTCGCTTTACTTGCCGAATAGGGCGAATGGGGATTGTATTTCGTCGTCTCATAGAAAAATTCATTTCCATAAACCAAATGCTGTTTATTGGAGGATGCAGTTGTCGTAAACGGAGGTTCTATTCCATCAGGGTAGTTCATCATCAATGCCCCATAAACTTCATCTGTGGAGATATGATAAAAACGTTTACCTACATACTTTTCAGGTAAGCTTTCCCAAGACAACTTAGCCGCTTGCAACAAAGCTAAAGTTCCCATCACATTGGTTCGAGCGAAAGTGAATGGATCTTTAATAGAACGATCAACATGGCTCTCTGCCGCCAAATGAATGATACCGTCAATACGCTCCTCTTCCATTAGTTTATAGAACGCCTCAAAGTCACAGATATCCATCTTTACAAACTTATAATTCGATTTGTTTTCGATATCTTTCAGATTAGCTAAGTTTCCTGCATAAGTCAACTTGTCTAAATTGATAATTTTATATTCCGGATATTTGTTTACAAATAATCGTACCACATGACTGCCGATAAAACCTGCTCCTCCAGTTATTACAATATTTCGCTTTGCCATGATTCTGCTTTTTTATTCTAAGTGTGGTTTTCCTGTTCCTTTTAATTCCTCTACAACCTTTAGTAAATACTGACCATATTGGTTATTCAACATCGGTTGAGCCAACTTGCGCATTTGCTTCTCCGTTATCCATCCTTGACGGTAGGCTATACCCTCTAGACAAGCCACCTTCAATCCTTGACGTTTTTCTAGGACTTCAATATATGTAGAAGCCTCGCTCAATGACTCATGAGTGCCAGTATCTAACCATGCAAAACCTCTGCCTAAGATCTGTACCTTCAACTCTCCATCCCTCAAGAAGTGCTGGTTAACTGTAGTAATCTCATACTCTCCACGTGCGGATGGCTTTATATTCTTTGCTACATTTATTACCTTATTCGGATAAAAGTACAGGCCTACCACGGCGTAATTGCTCTTTGGATGTTTTGGCTTCTCCTCGATACTCAAACAATTACCGTCATTGTCAAAATCAGCCACACCATAATGCTCCGGATCTTTCACCCAATAGCCAAATATAGAGGCCTTATTCTCCTTCCTTACCGTACGAATCGCCTCCTTCAACATAGAGGAGAATCCATTTCCATGAAAGATGTTATCTCCTAAAATAAGGCAGACACTATCGTCTCCGATAAACTCCTTTCCTATCATGAAAGCTTGTGCCAAACCATCTGGTGCTGGTTGCTCCGCATACTCAAAATGTACTCCATAATCAGAGCCATCACCAAGTAGTCTCTTGAAATCGGGCAAATCGTATGGAGTTGATATTATCAGTATCTCCCTGATACCTGCCAACATTAATACGCTAATGGGATAATAAACCATCGGTTTATCGAAAATAGGTAGTAGCTGCTTGCTTACTCCCTTGGTAATCGGGTATAATCTAGTACCCGATCCTCCGGCCAAAACAATTCCTTTCATAATATAACTATTTATTCAAACTACGCTATATGTCACATCATAGACTCAGGATTTCTTGTTCTTGGCTTCGTAGCCATACCCATAACCATACCCATAACCATACTTCTTACCGTAGCCATAGCCATAGGAATTCTTACGCTTGCTCATATCAAGGCCGTTGATTACCGTAGCTAGCTTGGAGAGCTTATGTTCTCTCTGCAAGACATTGATGTAGTTAAAGCCGGCTTTCGGGGTCACGTCGGCACGGCAGACATACACACACATATCCGCTACACGACTAATAATAGCCGTATCCGTTACCATCCCGATCGGAGCAGTATCCAAAATGATATAATCATAACGATCCTTCAACAAAGCGATAGCTTTATCCAATACATCGCGAGCAACCAACTCCGTAGGATTAGGAGGTATCTGGCCTCCCGGAAGGATATCTAAGTTGTCACTGATATCTGATTTTTGAATCATGCTAAATAGATCGGCATGATCCGGGTCACTCAGATAGTTCGTTATACCTTCCATCTTACGGGCCAGATTGAAGACACGGTTCAAACCCGGCTTGCGGATATCCATGCCCACCACGATCACTCTCTTTCCCAAAAAGGCTAGACTAACCGCTGTATTACCTGCCACAAAGGATTTTCCTTCACCGGGTTGAGTCGAGGAAAGGTACGTAAGCCTCGGAAAGTCTCTTCCATGATATCGTTCTTATTCTCTCGTACCACGATAGCTCCCTCTCCTTTCTTCTTGGCAAGGGGTATTTCTGCCAAAATCGGCACAGAGGTAAGTTCCTCCACGTCATCCCGGTTCTCGATCTTGTATTTCAAGAGGTCATGCAGGTAAACACTACATACCGGAATGGCAAAACCAAGGATCAGAGCCGCTAGCATAAAAAGGAGTTTCTTTGGAGCCACAGGACGCTCATCTGCCTGCGGATCTTCTATGATACGCCCGTTATTAGCCGTAGCTGCCAATGTGATAGCGTTCTCCTCCCGCTTTTGTAATAACATTATATATAATGTAGCCTTGATCTCTTGCTGGCGGGAGATGGTCATGAATTCTTTTTCCTGCCTCGGAGCATCACTGATACGGCTCTCAAACTTGCTCGCCTGACGATCGATATCGGTCTTAGCAATCTGAAGACCTTTTAAGACACTGTTCACTGTAGTTTTCACATTACGGCGCATCGCCTCGATACCGGCATTCATGTTAATCACCGCAGGGTTACTCTCCGATGAGGTGCGCAGTAGCCGCTTACGTTCAATCAACATCGTATTGTATTGATCAATGACAGAGGTCAGGTTTTGATCCTGTAAACCCACATTCGCTGGAATCACCTCGTCCTCGTTCATCGGATCGTTCATGTAATTGCGAAGATACTGAACCAAGCTGATTTGCGTAGCGTTCTCCATACGCCGCTGCTCATAGCGAGAACTCTCCTGTAGCGCCATTTGGGCATCGCTTGTCAAATTGGTTAAGCCGGAGCGTTGCTTAAAAGCGGCCAACTCGCTCTCTGTCGTTCCTAGCTCATTATTGATAATCGTTATCCGTTCTTCGATAAACTCAGCGGTTTTTTGGGCAACCTCATTCTTCTCGTCGTTCGCATCCTGATTGTAAAAAGCAACCAGACGGTTCACGAAATCAATACCTCGTTGCTCTACTGTATTTTTCAACGCAATTTCAGCGATGGTAGTAGTTTTTGAGGAAGGTGTCACGCTCATGTCCTCTCCATAGGCTTTCGCTGTAGCCGTAGGGGTATAAATTTGAGCGATCAGATCTATTTCACCATTTTCTAACTCTGGTATCGAATCCAAGCCAGTGAAACTGAACACTCCGACCGGTGTCGGAAGGATAGCTGGCAAACTCTCAAAAGATTGTTCCAACGATATATCGTCTCCAGTCTTATCTATCTTATATTCTGCCTCAACAGATAATTTCCCTGCTTGGGTATAATGCATACGCAAAGTCACAGGGCTAACCAAGCGATCTGCCTCTTCCGGTGTAATAAAAACTTCTACCGGAGAATTTCTGTATAATGGTGTATTAAAGCCCCAAGTATTCTCCTGCTCCAGACTTATGTAGAGTCTCATGTCGTTTACCACCTTTTTGATCAAAGTCCGCGACTTCAGGATCTCTACCTCATTGTCAAAATTATTAGTCATCGAGAACATCCCCAGATCCTGGATGGCAGCCAAACCATTTGCGGCCACATTTCCCCCTTTTTTCTCATCTTCCTTAATCAAGACAGAAGAAGTGATATTGTAAACAGGTGTTTGATAGCGCAAGAAAACATACATCCCAATACAGCAAACCAATACACTCGCAACAAACCAAGGCCAATAAACCATATATTTGAAAAACAAGGCATATAAGTTAATCTCTTGCTCCTCGTTCTCTACCCCATTGTTAGTATTTATCCGTTCGTCTATCATTTCTCCTAATTCTCTATTTACTATTTTCAATTCTCCAACTTTCATTTATTTAAGTATATTCACTAATAAACCAGCGATAGATACCAGAATCGAGAGTGAGCTTACCCAAAGGGTCGTGCTGTTACCGATATCGGAGTTCTTAGCCTTCGTCTTGTTCGGGGTCACGTAAATAATATCGTTTTGCTTCAGGTAATAATACGGGGAAGTCACGACTTCGGCATTATTCAAATTCAAGTTAATGATCTCACGCTTACCGTTCACGTCCTCACGGATCAGCTTGACGTTATCACGGACACCGTAAATCGTCATATCACCTGCCATCGCCAAAGCCTCCAGAACGTTCACCTTCTCGTTGCCGATCGTGAAGCTACCCGGACGGGCCACCTCACCCAACACGGAGATCTTGTAATTAGACATACGGACCGTAACGATCGGGGGATTCCTTCAAATAAGGTTTCAAACGCTCACGAATCAAGTCCTCCGCCTCGTTCTTGGTGAGACCACCCACTTCCAAGCGACCGATAACAGGGAAATCGATCTCTCCTTTATTATTCACCAAGTATTGCTGCATGGTCGGTTGCGTGGTCGTACTGATATTTGTCAAAGCCGCATTGATTGGAGTCTGTACCGTCAAGTTGAATGGGGTCGCAGCCTTCGGGTCTGTCGTATTGACCGTGATGCTCAACAAGTCTTTTGGCATGATCTTGGCGTCATACAAAGGAAGTACCTCCTCGAAATCGTTCACTGCCTCTGGGTTTTGGAGGTATGGTACGTTCTTATAAGAGGTACAACTCGCTACCAATAGAGATAAAGCTAATAAAAGTAGTAATCTTTTGATTTTCATATTATTTTGTTATCTTTTTTATTTCATTAAACACAGAATGATATGGATTTAGCGAAACAAACGAGAGAAAAGGCCTTTCGGTTTCTCCGGTTCGTATTCCGACTCGTATTTCCGCATTAAATCCTCATAGGAAAGTCTTTTACTCACCATCTCGTAAATCATACCCCAGTCCGGGAGACCACCAAGATTACGATCATCGATAAAGAGATCTACTTTCAGTTTGCGGGAGAAATGGTTGTTCTGCCCTTTCTCCTCCTCCGGATAATCACGGTTTACGGCATAAAACTCCAAGCCACGGTCACGGCAGAAGGCAATAGCATCATCTAAAAGCTGGCCCTCACGCACACTCCATAAGATTAGCTTGTGGCGTTCCGATTGTAACTTTTTTAATGTCTCAATGGCGAAAGGAAGCTCCTTCCCAATCGCTGGATATTTATGCTCAACGATCGTACCGTCAAAGTCTACCGCTATTAGCATGTCGATTGATTTTTGTTTTATGATTTATGATTCTTGATTTTTGATGTCCAATTCCGAGAATTTGGAGTTTTGGCTCTTGAACTCGGGGACAAAAGATTTCATCTCCTTTACCATCGGAAGGATTTGGACACGAAGGGATAATTCTGCCAATAAATTGATATGCTCTACCACGTCCGTATAAGTGTACTCCCGGACCGCAGCCACACGAATCTTCTCATGAGGAGTCTCCTTCGTATTCTCTTTCTTGCTCAATAACTCCTCATATAATTTCTCTCCGGGACGAAGACCGGTATATTTGATCTCGATATCTTTATTCACCTGTAAACCAGATAATTCAATCATACGTCTTGCCAAATCCGCTATCTTCACAGGCTCCCCCATGTCAAAAATAAAGATCTCACCACCTTTACCTAGCGTACCGGCCTCCAGCACCAAACGGCAAGCCTCCGGGATCGTCATAAAGTAACGGATGATATCGGGATGGGTCACCGTAACAGGACCTCCCTGAGCGATCTGATCACGAAAACGGGGGATCACAGAACCGTTACTGCCCAATACGTTGCCAAAACGGGTCGTGATGAATCTCGTATGACCACTCACCTCACCTCTCCCGATCGCTATGCTTAAACTCTGTACGTATATCTCGGCCAAGCGCTTGCTACATCCCATAATATTCGTGGGGTTAACCGCCTTGTCCGTACTGATCATCACGAACTTCTCGACACCATAAGCGACCGCAGCGTCCGCCATCACACGGGTTCCAAATACGTTCGTTCGAATTGCCTCGCAAGGATTCTCCTCCATTAAAGGTACATGTTTGTAGGCCGCCGCATGAAACACAACTTGAGGAAGCCAATTACGGAACACATAATCCACACGATCCGGATTACGGACATCTCCGATTACCGGAACAAAATTCAAGTCCTTGAATTTCTCCTCCAATTCCAAACGGAGGTTATGCATCGGAGTCTCGGCTGAGTCAAAACAAACAAGCCTCTTTATCGGGAAATGAGCTAATTGGCGGCAGATCTCACTACCGATACTCCCAGCGGCTCCCGTGACAAGGACTGTCTTCCCTTTCAATAGATTACCGATCTCACCCAAATTAATATTGATCTCATCACGCCCTAATAAATCCTCTATACGAATCTCACGAACAGAGCGTTTCATGTTTCCACCACGGAGTTCTTCCATCTCAGGAACAACTAACGTTTTCAGGGAAGTCTGCTCACAATAACGGATCAGACGATCACGTTCCTGCTGGACCACCTTTATATTAGGAAAGAGAATACCATCCAAATTGTTGCGTGGGATCAAGCGACACAAATCTTCCAAGCTTTCTATCTGGTAAACAGGCAACTCCGCAATTCGAATACTTTTCTTGAAACTTCCAAACGCAACAAAGCCCACTATACTATAATTTTGCATGAAGACATGACGATTCGCAGACGTAGCGATCATCACGCTCTCTTCCTCCGTACCAAAAACCAATACACGCTTACGTTTTTTACCGAGTTGCGACAGGACACTATTATAAACATTTATTACGAATACACGCAAGGTGATCAGCATCACAATTGTCAACGTACAGTCCGTGATTCCTCCCACCCAATATACGGAGGGGCTGAAATTGGCCTTTAAAGCCACAAGGATCAAAAACATAAAGATCGATTTGGAGATCGCCACGCCACCGATCCTCCACACTCCCCGCAGCGTGGAATGACGAATAACCCCATGATAGACCTTGAACGCAAGGAAAGAGGCAACACTGGCCACAAATGAGGCCATGCCTACTTTCAATACATTGGACTCCCCTATATGTATGCGCAGGAGAGAAAATAACCCAAGCACTCCCACCAACGACACACCAAGGGAAACAAATAGATCCGCACAAAAAATGACCCAACGGTTGATATACCGCAAATTTACCAGACGGCCCAAAGCCAAGCGCCATCTGCCCTTACGAAAGTTCATCATTTGTATTTATTTTTTCTTATATTTTACAGAGCATAAAAGTTTAGCGACCGAACCTACCAAAAGGCTGGAGTGGTATAAGCTAAAGCAAGAGTTTAGTCTATCGGTTAAAGAAAAAGGGCTTCTCCTCGCTACTAGAGATAGCTGACCCCTTGATCGATACCGGTCGCCTTATCCTTATATATTTATTAATCAAGGATATATAAATTTAGTATTCAAACTTTTCCCAACGGGGGTGCCTGTGACTCGTGGCGTCCCGAAGCGGCGGGCGTAATACAGCTTTCCGTCCGCAAGATCGTACCATCACCCTTGTGGATGATTTGGATCGCATGGGTTGCATTGGGCACGATCTGCACATTGCAACCGTAGATATGGAAGACGAAACGTGCTTGTTCCGCCCGCTCATGGTTTTCTGTCATATCGTAATTTTTTCAGTAAGGTTATCACTTTTCGTTTCCCTTGGAAAACGAGGTATATATGAATTGCCCTATGAAGTATATATCAATTGCCTAACGCAGTATATATCCTCGGGCATATGCAGTATATCTTCTCAAAAACGGCCAGTTGAGCGGTGTCTGAGACGACTGCTCCACGCATCGTTGATACGGGCACGGATGTTGCTGACGCTTTTACCCTTCGTGATTCGGGGGGTGATGGGTAGAAAGAGGCAGATGAAACGCTCTTTGACCATCTCCTCGGGGGTTATTTTCGGCTCGTTCTCTTGCATGACCAGAATGACTTGGGCCAACTCGGTAACCGTCCGGCACTCGACGATCTGCGCAAGATAGCGTTCCAGATCCTCTTCTTTATTTATATAGGCACGAAAACGGATCGTTTCAGGCATGAGACCGGATCTACCGTCCCCCTCTTCTAGGGAGGTCTCCCCGCAATATTCCCCCACATAGAAGTTCTGGATGGCTTCCGTAGCGTTGGGGAGTATCTGGTTATTGCCGCCGTGTATGGTAATCGTTATATCAGACATAAGGTATATATGAATCGTTTGTCAATGAAAAGTAAACAGTTTGTCAACGGTTATCAACGGATTTGATTTCGCTATCCGGGGGTTGTACTTTCGCATTGTCAACAATAAGTTTAATCTTTTTAAAAAAAGAAGTATGATTAATTATTCAACTTACATGTGGAAAAGTCCACTGGATGAGACAGCAAAGGAACAGGCGTACGCCAAGAACCAAGTGACGAAAGTGATGAGTTTCGATGATTTCGTGAAGCACATCTCAGATCACAATGGTGTTTTCACACGCGGCACGGTAAAAGGCGTGGTAAGCGACACCTGCTCATGTCTAGTGGAACAATTGCTGAACGGCTACAAGGTACAATTTGGCGAACTAGGAATCTTTAGCATCTCCATCACCTGCGAGCCGGCCGCTACACTCAAGGACTTCTCCAGCGATAATATCAAGGCGGTGAACATTCTATTCAATCCGGGTATAGACTTCGAGAACCTACGTTCTAAGGCAGAATTCAACCTAGTAACCAGCCGTGCGATCCAAGCCGCCTCGCTGAAGGCGGTAAAAGAGAATAAAGACACGGTGGACTTGGCTGCATTGAAGAAAGGAGACTCAGAATCTCCTGATGAGATCTAAATCCTACCATTGAGAAATACGGCTCTTAAACCATGAAGCTTATTTTATTCATTTATTTAAAGACTACAAGTATGAAAAAAACAAATTGGAAGAGCGTCTTGCTCTACATCATCCGTATTGTCGAACTGGTCATCACCGGTGCTGCCGGTGGAGCCGCTAGCGGTTGGATCGGATGAGAACCATCACGCTGATTATCGTGCATTGCTCTGCCAATAGGCAGGGCAGCACTTTACGGATGATGGACATCGACCGCCTGCATCGCTCACTCGGCTGGAAAGGCTGCGGATATCACTTCGTTATCCCGACCGATGGTACGATCGAGACCGGTAGGCCCCTTGAACAAGTGGGCGCTCATTGTAAGAACCACAATCGGTACAGTATCGGGGTTTGCTATATCGGAGGACTCGCCAACGATGGAAAGACTCCCATGGATACCCGAACGGAAGCCCAACGAGAAGCCCTACAGGGTTTGTTTCGTGAATTGCATCAGCGATTCCCCAAAGCCCTAATCGTGGGACATCAAGACTTGGACCCGTCGAAATCCTGTCCCTGTTTTAATGTCGTGAACGAGTTTTCCGATTAGTTTAACGCAGGGAGTCCCTTCACCTCCCTCGTATGCCACGCTTGGTAGGCGGGAGCGGAGAGTTCAGGTACAGTCAATAACTTGTAATCCGCCCCGTTCTGCTTAGCTATATGTTTTCGTTCATACAAACGAAGGGAACGATCCGTTACGGAAACCATGACAACCGGAAAAGGATAAGCGTACAGGCGCATCGGCGTGATCTCACTATCCGGAAAGGCACGACGCAATTGATAAGCGGAACGTTCGAACGCGACCCAATAAGATCCCGTACAATATAAATGGATCGAGGTCTGATTCGCACACTCACGATTCATGATCTCTCTCAAATGCCCTTTCAGCAATAGCATCAAACGGATACCGGAGGGAGTTTCGCTTTCCTTTCTCATGACAGTCTACTATTTAATGTTTTAGCCAAATATCGTAATCGTGTAAACGCTGTATCAACAAGGCCTTGCTTCTCTTAGGCGAAGGGTCATCCCGCCAGGGATCTACCAGCTCATGCGCCATACGGTAATACAGGTTGTTATTCGTGCAGCCGTAAAGCGTGACGAGCAGTAAGGCACGAGAATTCACTGCCTTAACCAATGGAAGCATATTGCGTAGGGTGGAATGCAAGCGTTCAAACTCCTCTTCCTGAGCCAACAGCTTATAGGCCGGAAGGAGTAATGAGTAAACCTTGCAACGCATCACGTCGGTCTCCACACGAAGGGAAGCATAGCCCTTCAGCACCTCACGAACCAAAAGTTCGTCTTCCTTTCCCAATTTGCCCGAGAGATAATAACGCCCCAACGCCTTGTGCATACCTTCCGATAAACGATCGTTATCCAAATGGGTATAAACATGCTTGCCTTTCGTATTCAACTCAATCAGCTCATACTCGCCTTGCCTTACCTCAAATAGAGGAACCCACATACAGTCAAGGATACGTACCATGACATCCTTATGACCTCCACCCGGTTGCACCACCACCTCAGCTTCCATCCCCATGAAAGAACCCGAGGTGATACGTACACGGTCACCTTTCAGCAAGCGACCGCTATCCGGTACGTACACCGGAAGCTCATTGGAATAAGATTCTGCCATCCAGCGTAAGGTCTCCATCTCATGATCTGACAGGTAAGGGAAATAAGAGTGTTCGCCCACGGATACCCGAGGAAGAAGATTATATAAGGGCATGATACGTTTCAAACGGAAAATCTCATTCTCCGAAGCATGGATAAACACATAGTTGTATAAAAGAGGCTTCCTCGTATTGACCATCTTGCCTCCCACCTTGCGAGCCTCGACATACGAGGGGGCAAAGTACTCGAACAAGGGTTCCCCACAACGTTTACGACGGGAAAGCTCGGCATCTAATCCTTTTGACGAATAGATATTATCACGTCCCCCTATGGCGGTAGGAAGCGTCAGTACGTACCAGCGTACAGCCTCCTGACTACGGCGATTGCGTATATGCACCATAGCTCTATCAGAGCTATTACTTGTCATGATATTCATTGAGGAAGATAATTCAGAGCCTTACCAAGATATTCTTGTAATACCCTGATAAATAAACACTTATGTGAAAATAAAAAGGAATTACTGAAAATTTGCATCCCTTCAATACTCATGCTACTTGGCGAGTAGCCAAACTGACTGCTACTTGGCGAGGAGGTGAAAGGATATTCCTTAGTTGTAGAGACGGAGCGTGTCCCGTTTCATCCCCTTACAATGGTATTTTAGTTACTATCAGGCGGTGGGAGACGGAGCACGCTCCATCTCTACATGATGTTATATGGAGTTTACTTTGGATAACGTGATGATTTCGGGAATAACGAGGCCATTTCGTTTCTATTGCCATGTCTATACATCAGAAATAAGAACGAAGATTTAAAGAGAATTAAGGTTGAAACACAAACAAAGCCTAATATTTGCTTGTGTTATGTTATTTTTTACTACATTTGCGGCATGAAATGAACGCTACTCGCCAAGTAGCGTACTTTTCTTCACCCTACTTTCGGCGCATAATTATACACACTCTCGAAACAAAGTTTGTTTACGGTTGAGAGCTTTTCTAAAGAGAAACTCTTCAAGTAAATTTGCGTGGTCTTGATAGATGTATGCCCCAACAGTTCGCTGATCATCTCGATCGGTACGTCCTGTTCCTTCAAGGTCGTGGCGAAAGAGTGACGGATCGTGTATGAACAGAGTAGAGTATGTACCGATAATGATACCTAATAAGATAGCGAACGTAAAGCTTCGGATCGTGCTACCGCCCAAGATGAAGATACACAATACAACCACCAACGTAGTCAATGATGTATTAAATGTACGACACAAGGTAGAGTTCAACGCATCATTGATCACTTGATAACGATCACGCTTCGGATACAAAGCGATCGTCTCACGGATACGGTCGAATACAACCACGGTATCATTGATAGAGTAACCGATAATCGTCAAGATAGCCGCGATAAAGGTCTGGTCGACTTCCATAGAGAACGGCAATACCTTCCAAAGCAATGTGTAGAATGAAATAATACACAAAGTCGTGACAGCTACAGAAGCGAATGCACCGACAGAGAATGAGATGTCGCGGAAACGAAGCAAGATATAAGCCGCCATACAGAACATGGCAAATACAACTGCGAGAAACGCAGCGTTCTTGATATCGTCTGCCATACTCGGTCCTACCTTCTGTGAGCTCTGGATATACTGATCCGTGAACTGAGCCAAAGTCGTTCCTTCCGGAAGCAATGACTTGACACCTTCAAACAATTTATTTTCGATTTCCTGGTCGATAGCCGGATCATTGTCTTCGATCTTATAGTTGGTAGATACACGCACTTGATCCGCTGTACCGATCTGGATAACACTAACAGAACCGTCTAACTGCGCATCCAACAGATTACGGACTTCGTCAGTCTTCACATCCTGGGCGAAACGGATCACATAGTTACGTCCACCGGTGAAATCGATACCGTTGTTCAAACCGATAGTAGACATGGAGATCGCACCCAAAACGATAATACCGGCCGGAATCAGATACCCAACCTTACGGGCTGCCAAGAAGTTGATCTTCGGATTCGTCAATAAATCTTTCGTAATAGAAGTCGTAAAGGTCACGTTCTTCAGTTTATCTTTTGCCAACAATGCTTCATAAACGATACGAGTCAGGAAGACTGCCGTCAGGAAGGACGCGAACAAACCGATAATCATCGTCGTAGCGAAACCACGGATAGGACCCGTACCGAAATAGAACAATACGACACCAGTGATGATGGAAGTCAAGTTCGAGTCGAAGATTGCAGAAAATGCGTTGCTGTAACCATCGGCAATTGCTTTGTTCAACGATTTACCGGCACGAAGTTCCTCTTTCGTACGTTCGTAGATCAACACGTTGGCATCGACAGCCATACCTAGCGTCAACACCATACCGGCAATACCCGGCAAGGTAAGGACTGCCTGGAAGGATGCAAGGATACCCATTGTGAAAAGATGTTCAATACCAAAGCACCGTCGGCGATCAAGCCCGGAAGAACTCCGTAGAAGGCACACATGTAGAACATCAACAGGATCAAAGCCAAAACAAATGAGATAACACCGGAATTGATAGCTTCCTGACCCAAAGACGGGCCGACAACGTCTTCCTGTACGATATGTACGGAAGCAGCCATTTTACCGGATTTCAACACGTTAGCCAAGTCCTTTGCCTCTTCCGGAGTGAAGTGGCCTGTGATCTGAGAACGTCCGCCTGTGATTTCCACCTGCACGTTAGGAGCTGAATAAACCATATCGTCGAGAACGATAGCAACCGCTTTACCAATATTTTCTTTTGTCAGGCGAGCCCATGCTTTAGCCCCTTCTGCGTTCATAGTCATGCTAACCTGCTGTTCTGAACGGCCTGCCTGCTGAACGAAGTCTGCATTAGCATCCGTTACAACGTCACCTCCCAAAGCAGGCGTTCCGTCGCGGTTCGTCATCTTGATTGCATACAAGTAGAAATATTGTTCTTTTTCATCGATAGCCTTTACGCCCCATTTCAAAGAAAGGTTACGCGGCAGGATATCTTTTACCTGCTTCATGTTCAAGTATTCGTTGATCTTGGCAATATCTTTCTTATCGGCAATACCGACAACCGGTCCGGGAGCCAACTGTCCGTTATACTGGTTGATCTGCAGAACGGCGAACAACGGATGTTGCTTTGCGAATTCTTCCATGCTCTTGGCTGCCTGTGCTTCAGGCTTGTCTTCACCGATCTTAGCCAGCAGAGAATCTGCGTCGTTGGTTGTTTCGGCAGCAGCATTGTCGGCAACTACTTCTTCCGTTGCTTCGATAGCCGTAGTATCCGAACCTACAGCAGCAGTATCGTCCGATTTCAGGATTGTAGCCAACATATTATCGGCGGCAACCAACTGCTGGTAGATTTCCGGCAAGTTGTATGTTTCCCAAAATTCGAGGTTGGCACTACCCTGTAACAATTTACGCACACGTTCCGGTTCTTTCACACCCGGAAGTTCAACCAGAATACGACCGGCAGTTTCCAGACGCTGGATGTTCGGAGACACCACGCCGAAACGGTCGATACGGGTACGCAATACGTTAAATGAATTATCGATTGCACTCTTCAGTTCTTCCTTCAACACGGCGATTACCTGTGCGTCCGAGCTCTGCGGAGTGATTTTGTCTTTCAATTCGAAAGTACTGAAAATAGCGGATAAACGGGCGCCATTATCTAACTTCTTATACTCTTCTGCAAATAGATCAATAAAGTCCTTCTGACTTGTAGCCTGATTTTCATAAGCCAGGTCCAATGCTTTATTGAAGTTCTCGTCCTGATTGTTGTTCGAAAGCGAGCGAATCACATCGGCCACATTCAATTCCAGAACGACGTTCATACCGCCCTTCAAGTCAAGCCCTAAACTAATTTCCATTTCACGGCATTGCTTAAGCGTATAGCCTAACCATACCTTCTGAGTAGATAGTGAGTCCAAATAAGAACTCTCTTTTACCGGATCTCCACCTGCATACTCAGCGGCTTTACTGTTGTAATGTCTTGTCACGAACGAGAATGACAGATAAAACATACAGACAAGCGTAAGTAACACCGCAAAGACCTTTACAAATCCTTTGTTTTGCATTTGAATCTTATGTTTATGTTATTATTCGTTTTTTCACAGGGTGCAAATATAGGCTTTTTTTCTTTGTCCAACAGTAATTAGATTAATTTATTTGTCACACTCTTAGTTTATTTCAGCCACAATTATATATCTTTGCCCGTAAAAAACATAAGTAAAGAATAACCATGAAGCAACTTTTATTATTAACGCTATTTATCCCGGCCCTACTCTGGGCTCAGGAAGATTCCAAGTATTTAGCCGGAGCCGTTCCGGTCGAGAATGGTAAAGTAGTATTCGCAAAGGAGATAAACGCACCTTCTTTTTCGAAAGATGAAGTATATGACAAAATGCTGGACTGGGCGGACGGTTTCTTCAGTGAAGACGGTAACCGCGTTGTCTATTCCGACAAGGCAAAAGGCGACATCGCCGCAGTAGGGCAAACCAACCTGGTCTTCCAGAGCACCGCCCTTTCTCTGGACCGTACGGAAATGAACTATCGCGTCACGATGGAATGCGAGAACCAGAAATGTATAGTGAAAGTGGCCGGTATCCGTTACGAATATAATGTATCGTACCAGCGTGAACCGGAAAAATACACCGCCGAAGAATGGATTACAGATAAGTATTGCCTGAACAAAGACCAAACCAAATTGAACCGAGGCAACGGCAAATTCCGAAGAAAGACAGTCGATTTCATTGACGAAATGTTTGCCTCCGCCTCCGCCGCTTTAGGCACGCAGACAACCGCCAACGTAGTTCCGGCAACACCGGTCACTCCCGCTCGGACTGTGACACCAGCCCAGACCACCCAACCGGCAACTCCGGTTCCGGCAAAAGAAGGATATGTGGCTTTTGCCGCCGACAAGGTTCCGTCTACATTATTACAGATGTTACCGGAAAGCGATATGCAGGTCGTATCCGCCGGTAAGCCGGATACAAAAGAGACATCCGCCCAGTGGAAAGGCACGGGTAATATGTTCGGCAAATCGATTGCCTCGATCGCCATCAGCAAAGACAGTCCTGTCTATAAAGAAATAGGTAACAATGACACATATAGCTTGTCTTTCTTCAAGAAAGGTGAAAGCGGGGATGCCTGGCTGATCATCGACTGCCGCAAGCAGGGCGAAACGGCAGAAGGCCAGCAGATAACCGTCATCGGTGAAATCGTAAATGTATGGATGAAATAGGATGATGAAAAAGCTGTTTTTCCTTCTATTGATCATGCTCCCTGCGCTGGCAACGGCACAGGGGCATAAAGGCGAAGTCGACGAGTGTGCCCCGATGAAAAACGGGAAAGTATGCTATCGCGACACAGTCCATGTGAAAGATATGAGCCAGGACCAGATATTCGAAGTAATCAATCAATGGGCGAAGAAAAGCTATGCGAAAGATATATTCCTGTCGAATGTCAACTCCAAGAAGTCCAAAGGGACTATCAACGTTTCTTCCAAAGTCGAGATGCTGTTGAACGATACAGACAAAACGATCATCAAATACAAGATGAAAATCAATTGCCACGACAACTGCTACTCGGCAGAAGTTAGCAATATCGTTTATCAATACGATCCACAGAACAATAAGAAGTTCAAGACGTATTCGGCAGAAAGCGTAATCGCCAATAATGGCAAAAGCAATACGGTTGCCTTGATCAAAGACCCGAAGCTGTTTTGCAATGCCACGTTCTTCTTCGTCGAGAACCTGTTTGCCGACATCCTGGATGCAGTGAACGATGCGGAACTGTAGCATAAAGAGCTAACTCCATAAGCACGGCACAAAAATTCCCCTATACGAGAAACTACGGCTTCCTGTGTAGGGGAATTTTTCATTTTCAATCCATTCTCTTTCAACTGCAAGTAACACCATAACGGATAATGGTCGGAATAACGCACCTTGTCGACCGTGCAGTTGATCGGTTTCATATTGGCTGAATGCAGGATGTTGTCGATCCTGAACCAAAAGAAGTTTTCATTATAGGTGACCCCGACACCACGGCCTGAAGCAGCATAAGCATCTTTCAACGGCCCCTGGATCGTACGATGGGCATAGGAAATCGGCGTATCGTTGAAGTCACCGCAGACCAATACATAATCGGTATCGATCTTTTTGATTTCTTCGGCAACCGCTCTCGCCTGACGGGCACGTATCCGGAATGCAGGTCCCAACTTCTGTTCGATGGAACTTCTCAAACCATCGAGCGTTTCGGAATTCAGATTCTTGATAAATGCGGAATAATGGCTCCGGTCCTCCATCGTCAGCTTGAAAGACTCCAAGTGGTTATTGATCAAAGTCAACTTCTTTCCTCTTATATCCAGTTCATGAATGGACGAGCCGTTGAAAGAGCTGTCATACTTGATCTTACGGGATTTGGAGATCGGATATTTGGAAAATACGGCTATATTGAATTTGAGCGTACCGGAGGTTCCGATCGGGATAATGGAGCGATACCTATACATCTTCAAGGCATTGGCGATCTTCTGATTCGTCAAAAAGTTCTTGGAAGTACCTACTGCATATTCCTGCAGACATACGATATCCGCACCGGAATTCGCAATATACCGTATGATCGGATTCGGAGCATCTTCCGTATGGCCTTTATAACCGAATCCCATGACATTATAAGTCAAGACTTTCAGTACATTCTCTTTCGGAATATCGTCCACTCTGTCATGGAAAGGGAAATAACGGGTTACAGCCCCCCGGCAGATCAGGAACGAACATAGTCCGACCAACACAAACCGCCATTCCCAAAGAAACAGCCAATAAACAACAAAACAGAGGTTCAAAACGCAAAACACAGGAAATCCCAACCCCAGATAAGAGAAGAACACACTCCTGTCCGGTGAAATTCTGTCCGAGAAGGCCGAAGCAATGAATAGCAGAATAACTATCACATTGGCAGTACCGACTACAGATTTAAACAGAATCCTGATCGCTTTAAACCGCTCGCTCATTTTTTGCTGGCATCAAATAGTTTTTTCTTTTCTTCTGCCGAAAGGCTTTCGTAACCGGAACGTTTTAATTTATCCAATATTGCATCCAGATCGACTGTTTCCCGATGTTTACGGGCATTATATTCATAATCGGTCTCCGGACGTTTATAAGTCACACGCATCTTGGGTTTCCGCTTTCCCAGATTCACCACCCAGTCAAGCAAGCGGTTCATAGGAGCCGTCAGATCTTTGCCTTCCTTGATCCGGGCGGCAAACCAGATGCCGAACAACGCCCCGCCGATATGGGCGATATGACCACCGGCATTCGTCGATGTAATGGCCAGCAAGTCTATCACAAATGTAAACAAGGCCAGATAAATCAACTTGATCCTCCCGATCAGGAACAAGCCGATCTCCAAATCTTTCCGGTAGAAAGAGACGGCAAACACAATGGCCATAACCGAAGCCGACGCTCCCATCAAATAACTATAGGCGGCAACTGTACGGAAATAAGGGAATATGTTGTATGCCACAAGAAACAAGACAGCCCCGGCAATACCTCCTAACAGATACAGGCCGCCTAATTGCCGCTCACTGAAAAAAGTAAGGAACAAACCGCCGAACCAGTATAACCACAGCATATTAAACAGAATATGCAGAAAGTCGAAATGCGTGAACATATAAGTAATAATCGTCCACGGCCGGTACAAAAGCAATTCGGGAGACGAAGGCACTTGCAAATACTGCAAAAACGGAAAACCGCCCAGATTGAACAGCATCAGGATCACACTTGCCAACCGTATAATGACGAATAGCCCGACATTGATATAAATCAGTTTTGCCAGGATGTTGCCGGAATTGAAAGTCCGTTTGAGATTAGTAAAAATATCGCCCATTGTCTATATCTTTCTTTTTCCAATACCGAACCAGGAAATAACCGAAAAGCATACCGCCCAGGTGGGCAAAATGCGCCACGGAATCACCACCGTTGTTAGCGACACCCATAAACAATTCGGCCAATCCGTAAAAGATCACGAAATATTTTGCCTTGATAGGAATAGGGATGAACATCAGGTACAGCGGAACATTCGGGAACAACATGGCAAATGCCAGCAAAATACCGAACACGGAACCAGAAGCACCGATCGTAATCAGATAGTTCAATGAAGGATCTCCTGCAACCAACTGTACCAGAGTAACCCCGTTCGCACTTGCGAAGGAATGGACGGAATACAGCCAAACCAGTTCCTGCGTAATACCCGCCCCGATACCCGTCACCATGTAAAAGATCAGGAAGCGCTTCGGCCCCCAGACATTCTCCAGCACGCGTCCGAACATATACACACCGAACATATTGAAAAACACGTGCGCAAACGAATGGGTATCATGCATGAACATATAAGTCACAAACTGGAAAGGATAGAAATCCTTCACACCCGGAAAGTGCAGTCCGAATAACTGGACTAAATCAATCCCGACTTTAGGTAAAACAAGACTCGCTACCCAAAACAACAGGTTGATAATGATAAGGTTTTTCGTAACCATCGGGATACTGCTCAGGAATCCCGAACTATTTTGATTCATCATATATTTACAATTTAAGGACAAAGGTATATATATTTCGGCAGTTTTCTGACAAAATAGCACTAAAACATAGTAAATCAATAAAAAAAACTCTTTTTTTCTTTGCGATATATCAAAATAGAATTACATTTGACACCGACTTTTTAGGCTATCACAAATATTGTTTAATATATTAACAGTCAAACCATCATGAACAAATCAGAATTTATTAATGCTGTAGCGGAAAAATCCGGTTTAAGCAAAGTTGATGCAAAGAAAGCTGTAGAAGCTTTTGTTGAAACAGTATCCAGTGAATTAAAAGAAGGTGGCAAAGTGGCCCTTTTAGGTTTTGGTTCTTTCTCTGTTGCTGAAAAATCTGCACGCAAAGGTGTTAACCCGAAGACTAAACAACCAATCGAAATCCCGGCACGCAAATCAGTTAAATTCAAAGCTGGCGCCGAATTGACAGAAATCATCAAGTAAATTAGTCTTACACTCTCAATAAGTAAAAAGGCACTCCGCAATCGGAATGCCTTTTTACTTATTGCATGCCGGTTACTTTATCAAATCATAGTTATCTCTTTCCTACCCACACCAATCTTATGGTTTTTACAAAATAAACCTGTACCTTTGCAGGCAAAATAAATCCGAACATATACTAAACGAATATGGTTATCGAACAACAGATTACCGGTGCTATCATTACCGGCATAAAAGAACTGTATGGCGCCGATGTGGCAGCCAACCAGGTACAACTGCAAAAGACAAAGAAAGAGTTCAAAGGACATCTGACTCTGGTTGTTTTTCCCTTCCTCCGCATGTCGAAGAAATCTCCGGAACAGACTGCCCAGGAAATTGGCGAATACCTGCTCCGGCATGAACCGGCTGTAGCCGAATTCAATGTAATCAAAGGATTCCTCAACCTGACCATCGCCTGTGCCTGCTGGATCGATTTATTAAACGAAATCAACGGCCAGCCGTCATACGGGATCATCCCTGTAACGGAACAGTCTCCGCTGGTCATGATCGAATATTCTTCTCCCAACACCAACAAGCCGCTCCATCTTGGACACGTGCGTAACAACCTATTGGGTTACAGCCTGTCCGAGATCATGAAAGCAAACGGCAATAAAGTGGTAAAGACGAACATCGTAAACGACCGCGGTATCCATATCTGCAAGTCCATGCTCGCCTGGCAGAAATGGGGCAACGGCGTGACTCCCGAAACGGCCGGCAAGAAAGGCGACCACCTGATCGGTGACTTCTACGTCCTTTTCAGCAACAAACTGAAAGAAGAGACTGCCGCCCTCGAAGCAAAAGGCATGACGAAAGAGGAAGCCGAAGCCGCTTCTCCCCTGATGGCCGAAGCACGCGAGATGCTCCGCAAATGGGAAGCCGGCGACAAGGAGGTACGCGCTCTTTGGGAAATGATGAACAACTGGGTGTACGCCGGATTCGACGAGACATACAAAATGATGGGCGTAGACTTCGATAAGATCTATTACGAATCACAGACCTACCTGGAAGGTAAAGGCAAAGTGCTGGAAGGGCTCGACAAAGGCATTTTCTACCGCCGTGAAGACGGTTCCGTATGGGCAGACCTGACCAAAGACGGCCTGGACGAGAAACTGCTGCTCCGTGCCGACGGAACTTCCGTCTACATGACACAAGATATCGGAACTGCCAAATTGCGTTTCGACGACTATCCTATCAACAAAATGATCTATGTGGTAGGAAACGAGCAGAACTACCATTTCCAGGTATTGTCCATCCTGTTGGATAAATTGGGTTTTGAATTCGGCAAAGGCCTTGTACATTTCTCTTACGGCATGGTCGAACTGCCGGAAGGCAAGATGAAGAGCCGCGAAGGAACGGTTGTCGATGCAGACGACCTGATGGAAGAGATGGTGGGTACAGCCCGCGAAATCTCGCAGGAACTGGGCAAAGTGGACGAAATGACACCGGAAGAAGCCGAAAACATCGCCCGCATGGTCGGCCTCGGTTCCTTGAAATACTTCATCCTGAAGGTGGACCCGCGCAAGAACATGACTTTCAACCCGAAGGAATCGATCGATTTCAACGGTAATACCGGCCCGTTCATCCAATACACATATGCCCGTATCCGTTCCGTTCTGCGTAAAGCTGCCGAACAGGGCATCGTTTTGCCCGAACAGCTGCCGACAACGACTACCATATCCGAGAAGGAAGAAAACCTGATTTGAGCGACTCTAGATTAATAGCTTTGACCGGAAGCATCACTGGAATAGCCGCTGCATTATCCATGGCATTTCCTCCGAATATCTATCTACCAAGTCCGAGAATGGAAATGAAAACGGGAAACATCCTGTTAAGGCATCGATCTATACGGGAATAGCTTATATCTTTACGGTAGTCGCCTTGGTCGCTCCATTTATCTTTATATCAAACGTATTAATGGCTTTAGGGCTTATGCTCATCATAGCGTTGAGTATCATCGCCCTTTTCAACTATTATTATTCCATAGCGAGAAAGTTAAAAACAGACTGTTTTCCGGAAGTCGTTTTACCGAGATGGCAGTACTTAGTTTTAGCGTGGCCGCATTAAGCTTCTTGATCGGATATGCGTTAAAAGAATTTACGGGCATCGATGTCTAAAAAATCATAGTTATGTTTTGAAAAAAATTCATAGTTATGAGTTTAGTAAATCATAACTATGAATTTTTAGAGCTATAATCCCGTAATCGTCAGCGGATTCAAATCTTTCGGAATAGAAACAAATTTACCGTCATGACGGATAAACGGCCCGAAACGGCCGACAGCCGCCACCATCACCTTGCCTTCATATTCACCGACCGTCCGGGGAAGATCAAAAAGTTTCAGAGCCTCTTCCAATGTAATCGTATCAATGGACTGGCCTTTCATCAGAGAGGCAAACTGAGGTTTCGGCGCCTCTTTGTCGTCAGCATGTGCCGCCCCAATCTGAACGACAGGACCATAGCGGCCGATCTTCAC
>VOFI01000845.1_pt1 | contig 46001 bp, 34 predicted proteins | sample 5384131 | NCBI WGS metagenome assembly VOFI01 (sample SAMN12384728, study PRJNA508395) | human gut metagenome | isolation source: healthy gut H | host: Homo sapiens
GGCGTTACTTACGTACGGGAAACATTCACCTCATTTCCCGACCGGTTATTAGTTATCAGACTAACAGCCTCGAAAAAAAGAAGCATTTCTTTCACTGCGCATTACACCACTCCTTATACCGAAAACACAGAGCGCTGCATCTCTTCCCGCAACGAATTGCAGCTCAACGGAAAGGCCAACGACCACGAAGGCATTGAGGGGAAGGTTCGATTCACCGCACTTACCCGGATTGAGAATAACGGCGGTACGCTAAAAGCAACCTCCGACAGTACTTTGCAAGTCAAGAATGCCAATAGCGTTGTTCTGTACGTCTCCATCGGCACAAACTTCATAAACTACAAAGATGTATCGGGAGATGCACTTAAAACCGCACAGCAATACATGAAGCAGGCCGGCAAGAACTACACAAAAAGAAAAGAAGCCCACATTGCCGCCTATCAAAAATACTTTAACCGCGTTTCCCTCGACTTGGGCAGCAATTCCCAAGTCAAGAAACCGACAGACCGGCGTGTAAAAGAATTCAGTTCTACTGCCGATCCGCAAATGGCTGCCCTATACTTCCAATTCGGACGTTATCTCTTAATATGTTCTTCACAGCCGGACGGACAAGCCGCCAACCTGCAAGGCATCTGGAACTATCAGTTGCGCGCTCCCTGGGACGGGAAGTACACCACCGACATTAACGTAGAAATGAATTATTGGCCAGCAGAAACCACTGCCTTGCCCGAAATGCACGAGCCGTTTCTGCAATTGGTAAAAGAAGTAGCCATACAAGGTCGCGAGAGTGCCGCCATGTACGGCTGCCGTGGCTGGACGTTGCATCATAACACCGATATATGGCGCAGTACAGGCGCCGTAGACGGTTCTAAATATGGTGTTTGGCCCACTTGCAACGCCTGGTTCTGCCAGCACTTATGGGATCGGTATCTGTTCTCCGGCGATAAGAACTACTTGGCAGAGGTTTATCCGATTATGCGCGGCGCCTGCGAATTTTATCTGGACTTCTTAGTACGCGACCCAAAACAACTGGCTGGTAGTAGCTCCTTCCTATTCACCGGAAAACAGTCCGTCTGTTAACGGTAAACGCGATTTTGTAATTGTTGCCGGTGCTACGATGGATAATCAAATGGTTTACGACCTCTTCCACAATACCATTCAAGCCGCCACCTTAATGAATGAGCATAAATCCTTCACAGACAGCCTGCAAACCGTGGCCAAGCATTTGGCACCCATGCAGGTAGGACGCTGGGGACAGTTGCAAGAATGGATGGAAGACTGGGACAATCCTCAGGATCACCACCGTCATGTTTCCCACTTATGGGGACTATATCCCGGCCGTCAAATCAGCGTCTATAATTCTCCCGTTCTTTTTGAAGCGGCCAAGAAATCGCTGATTGCCCGTGGAGACCACTCCACCGGTTGGTCTATGGGATGGAAAGTCTGTCTATGGGCACGGCTGCTCGACGGTAATCACGCCTATAAACTGATTACCGAACAACTCCACCCCACCACCGATGAACGCGGACAAAACGGGGGGACCTATCCTAATCTGTTCGATGCCCATCCGCCTTTCCAGATAGACGGCAATTTCGGATGCACGGCCGGCATAGCCGAAATGCTTGTACAAAGCCATGACGGTGCCATTCATCTCCTGCCTGCATTGCCCGATGTGTGGGAACATGGCACTATAAAAGGAATTCGCTGTCGCGGCGGTTTTCTGCTGGAAGAGATGAAATGGGAAAAAGGGAAAGTGCAAACGGTTACCATAGCTTCCACCATCGGCGGAACCTTACGCATACGTACCACCTCCCCTTTATATCTGAATGGAGAAAAGCTGACACCGGCGACAGAAGAGTCATGCAATAATCCGCTGCTGCTATCCCAACCGATACGGAAGCCGTTGGTTGCAGCCAGTGCACCGCTATCAGTACCTCAAAAGCAGCAATCGTATATTTATGACATCAAGACCAAAGCCGGAGAAAGGTATACGTTTCTCCCTACCGATTAGTTTACCATGATGTAAGTTTACATATACATTTAAAATTCCAAGTCTTTATTGATGCTATCTCATAAATAGGCTCAGATTCTTTTCAAAATAGTATGTCTGAATAGATAAGAATTAGTAGACAATACAGAATATTAAATATAAAGATGGTATATGGAGTAATTATAATCAATCATTTCCATATACCATCTTATTCTTTAGGATAGTCACCAAATGCTCCTATTTAAGAAAGAAGAGATTTATTAGGGAAAGAGATGTTCCACTAAACTATTCAGATAAATCTCCAAATTCGTATAATTTGCATTTAAGTTATAATTTTTACTATCCGAGGCATCATTCGGATTCAACCCGTTAGCTATCTCCCATTCATCGGGCATACCATCCAAATCGGCATCAGTCAAAGCTGTTTTAGAATTATATTCAGGCCACCCACCAACATCCTCCGGTCTGTCTATCATGCCATTTGTACTCCCATGACTACCCTCATTGGTATATATCCCTTTACGGGTTTCCTCTACAATACGCTTATCATTTATGTCACGGCTGTATGATGCGCCGGCAAATTGAAGGACAGCTTCAAAAGCATCCCATGTAGACTGCAAAGAAGTACGTTCTGCAAAATCGAACGGCTGCTTTGCCAGCAAATCGCTTTTCGGAGCAAAATTATTCTTCACTATCAATCCAACTGTATTATCCTTATTAACCAACATCATCTCCTGACGTTGTTTCTCGTTCAGTTTTTCACAAGTAGGATCCATATAATTTCCGGAAAAGAAGAATACACCATGCGTTCCTTTTACATTTTGATGTTTCCCATCATCGGAATAAGCAGTAAACAAACGTTTGTAAGATGATTTAGTAGCCGTATGAGGTCCCGGTTTATAATAATTATTTATAAAGTTATAGCTTCCTCCTTCACCGGCATATGCTCCATCACTACCAAAATTATAGATTACATTATTGAACAAATCCACTTTTTCATCTTCAGGCTTGCCAGTATAACGACTTCCGCATAAACGCGGAGTACGGTTCATATGATGCGCCAGCAGGTTATGATGAAAAGACGCCGTTTGACCGCCCCATATACCACCATACCCATGAGCACCTTTTTCGTGAATGGAATTTGCAAGGCTTTCGCTGATAATACACCATTGCAACGTAAAATTACTGTTATCATAAAAAGTTGCACATTCATCGGTACTCCAACTCATGGAGCAATGGTCAATAATGATATTGCGATGATGTTTAAAACCATTCATCGCATCATCGCCTTTTTGTTTTATCTCTGCCCCCATACGCGAACGGATAAAACGGATTATTACATTATCTGCCTGTACGCTCAACGTATAATTTTTCAAACAGATACCATCTCCCGGCGCTGTTTGTCCAGCAATGGTAACATCACCGTTATTAATTTTCAGAGGTGACTGCAATTCAATCAAGCCACTAACAGCAAAAACTATAGTACGAGGTCCCTTCTTTCTCAAGGCCCAACGTAAAGTACCCTCTGTTCCGTCATCTTTCAAAGAGTTTACGACCAATACCTCACCACCGGCTCCTCCGGTTGTGTATTTTCCTGCTCCGTCCGCACCCGGAAAAGCCGGAATCTTAGAACGGTCGGGAGTATCATATACCGGCAAACTCTGTCCAAATACCTCAGAAACAAAAGATACCATAACCCCTGCCATGCAGACAGCCAATAACAAGTTCTTTTTCATAACAAATTCTTTTTAAACAAAACACATCTCAATCAGCCACAGCACCGCCTTTACTACCAGCCTCCATAATACCGTGTACAAGACTGTTCATATACATCTCGATGTTAGTATATTTACCATTAACATCAACAGTCCGTTCATTCGCATCATTTTTCTTAAAATCAAGCCCATATTCCTTTTCCCAATAATCCGGAATTCCGTCACTGTCAGTATCTTCAGTGCATATTTCAGTATCTGTTGCCAGAACCGGGAATCCCTTTTCATCCAACTGTCCGGCATTAGTACCAATGTCAGACGGCTTATTGATATATCCCGGTTTATTATCCGACCATCCCTTCAATGATTCCCATTCTTTGGCACTGCCTGTACAAGTTGCCACACCTTTTCTGACATCACTTATAATAAGTTCATCAAGCTTATCCCTATAATTGCAAGCACCGGCATATTGTAAAACCATATCATAAGCATCAACGGCAGAATGAGTCGTCACATGTCCGGCTTCGGAAACAGGATAATTTACCTTTATGCTTGTATGTTCTTTCCAAAGGGCTGAACTCTCCCCGCCTTCGCAATTTTTAGCATCCATTTGTCCGAATACACCATCTTGCCAGTTATCGGCAGTCACGTCACTATATCCTTCCACACAGTTTCCACTAACATAAAACCTGCCCCAGGTCTGAAGCCATTTTTTATAATCTGCTCCCGAATAATCTTTCGGATACACATCGGGTTTGGCAATGCGATACTGACGTTTTTCCTTACTGCCGGTAAAAAGTTTAGTTGCAGGTCCGGGTTTGTAATAATTGTTTACAAGATTCACCTTTTGAGCTTCACCGCCATAACAGCCTTCTCCCGCATAATTATAGTACACATTATTGCGTATATCAACAAGTTCACCCTTATCAAGAGCCAGTGTCGTGTAGCGAGGTCCAAGACGTGGTACCCGGCTTTCGCAATGGGCAATTATATTATGGTGATAAGAAGCATAGTGTCCTCCCCAATTGCCTCCGTATCCATGAGTATTAAATTTCTCTCCTGTTATTTTGGCAGGAGTTACTCGCAATGACTGCGCAACCAAGCACCACTGTACCGTAGTATATTCCGAACCATATACAGACAATCCTTCATCCGTTCCCCAACTTACAGAACAATGATCGATAATAATATTCTTATTATCCGAACCTCCCAGACCATCATTATCCGTATTGATATTACCCGGACGGAAGCGAATAAATCTGATTATCACATTATCAGAGTTTATGGTAAAAGGATAATTTGCTATACAGATTCCTCCCGGCGAGGTCTGCCCTGCAATCGTAAGATTGTCATTTTTTGTTTTAAGTTCACGTTCCAGCATGATAGTACCGGAAATTGCAAAAACAACAGTTCTTGCACCGCTTTTCTCTACTGCATATCGTAAGGTTCCTTCCGGCTTGCTGGCAGGGTCATCCAAACGTGTCACAACATATACAGCACCTCCGCGGCCACCGGTTGCATTGCGACCATGACCTTCAGCATAAGGAAAAGCAAATAACTCACCATAGTCCAATGTTTTCACTCCGGTATCAGGAGAGTCGTTTTCCTCACCATTGCTTTCATCGTCGCCATTGCTACCTATATTTCCTTCCGAATCTACAATCGGGTCATCTCCGGAACAGGAAATAACCCCGAATCCCAAAACAAATAGCAAATAGAACAACCAATATATACCTTTCATATCTTATCCGTTTTTTAATCCAAATATGTAATTACACAAATATCATTTAGCCGGATAAAGTTTCTCTACCAAGCTATTGATATATACTTCCAAATTTGTATATTCCTTACTCAGATTATATTTGACTCCATCTGCAGAACTTTTCGGATTCAGCCCATTGGCTGCCTCCCAAGCATCCGGCATTCCGTCGCCGTCTGTATCCACAGGGGCATTCTCTTTCACATATACAGGCCATCCTCCCACATCCGTTGCCTTATCAATAAGTCCCAGCACACTGCCGTTACTTCCTGAGGCCGTATAATCTCCATTACGTACATTGTCTACTATACGCCTGTCCACCGCATCAGACTTCAACGAAGCACCGGCATACAGCAGTACGGCTTTATAAGCTTCTGAAGCAGACTGCGTAAATAATGCCGCATCATCGGTTATTGTAAATTCCGAGTTAGCCTGAATAGCAGACTTTCCACCGGAAGGTAAGAGTACACCGGGTGTCTCATTCGGCTGCAAACCGACCCAATTATCATTGTTCACCTCCTCCAGCAAAGACTGATAACAGGATTTAATTGAGGGCATGTACCATCAAAATAGTTACCATTCAGATAAAACATTCCCCATGTTCCTTTTGCATTTTTATTTTTTCCATCATCTCCATTCGGCTGAAAAATGCGATTGACAATATTTGGTTTTTCATTGGTAGAAGGCCCCGGTTTATAATAATTATTCACAAAATTATAACTTCCTCCTTCACCGGCATAGCCGCCATTGGTAGGTCCCCAATTATAAAAGACATTGTTGCGTAGATCTACTTTTTCATTGCCGGGTTTACCAGTATACCTACTGCCACATAGACGAGGAGTACGACTACTATGATGTGCCAGAAGATTATGGTGGAACGTAGCAGGTGAGCCACCCCAAATACCTCCATACCCATGATTACCTTTGGTATGTACAGAACGGTTCAAACTCTCGCTGATAATACACCACTGCATAGTAAAATTGCTATTATCATAAAAGGAAGCACACTCATCCGTACACCAGCTCATGGAACAATGATCTATGATGATGTTCTTATGTTGCTTTCCCCAAAGTGCATCGCCACTATCCGCCTCACCTTCAGTTGTGAAATTATCAGACCCCATTCGAAAACGCATAAAACGAATAATGACATTATCAGCCTGTACAGAAACCGGATAGCCTTTCACACAAATACCGTCTCCGGGAGCTGTCTGACCGGCAATTGTCAGGTCACCATTTACTATTTTCAGCGGGCTGTTCAAATCTATCAGTCCACTCACTGCAAACACAATTGTACGCGCTCCGCTTTGGCTGATACCGTAACGCAAAGTCCCTTTTTCGTTGGTGTCTGCCAATGAAGTCACCACATACACCTTCCCACCTGCTCCGCCTGTAGTAAACCGGCCGGCGCCATATGCACCCGGAAATGCAGCAATCGCAGAACGGTCCGGAGCAGGATACTCTTCCAATGTATTATCCGTATCCGGATTATTATCTCCATCCCCATTATTATCAGTTTCTGGCGGAGCTTCCGTTCCGCCAGAAACCGGATTATCATCCGAACATGCCACTACTGAAGCAGAAAGGATGAAACACAGCAAACCAAAATAAACGAGTTTCAATATTCTCATAAGTAAGTTTTTTAATACATAAAAGCCGGCAGCAGATTTACCGGCTTTTATAAAACAATTATTCAGCACTGATACTTCCGTAGTGTCCTACTCCCCTGACTGTGTATACCCCGTCAGCAGCAGTCGTAACAGATACCGAAGTTTCGGTAGTCTGTGCCAAATAGACGCCATTCACAAAAATAAGATAACCTGCTGCTCCGTCTATTGCATTCCAACTTAAAGTAGTACCCTCCAAGGTAGCCATAGTAGTGCCTGGAGTCTGCATATATTGTTTCGGATTCCATCCCTCTCTGGCAATGATGTTCTCATAAGTATATCCGGCAGCTTCATCTGCAGAAAGAACTTTTGCAGTAAACTGACTGCTGCCGCTACCAACTGTCATATCTCCTGTTGAAATTACCTGATTATTTTTATCAACCGTATTATATTCGCCAAAAAGAGCAGGCGCTGCGCTACCCGCAGTCCAATGACCGTCTATAATATCCATCTTCAAAGCAGTGTTAATGAAAACCGCCTTCGCAGAAGTTGATTGCTGACGTCCGAAAGAAAAAGCGGTTATACCTGCCTCACCGTCTATCGTACAGTCTTTCATCACATACCCATAGGCATCGGTTTCGTTACTACGTGAAGCCGTAATAAAACTACCATTGCCCGTGTTATAAAAAGTACTGTTTTCTATCAGCACATCACCACTTCCCCAGATATAGTCCGTACTACCTTCAATCCATGAATTTTGTACATAAGCCCGGCAAATACCATACGTTCCGTTCACTTTCTGGAAACGCGTCCACCACGTATCCTGGAATGAAACCAATTTACAATTATTCATAGCCAATCTATCGTAATGGCTACACAGAGCTTCAGCTTGTCCACCTTTTCCAAGACCACCGTCATAGCGGCTTTTCAATGCACCGTACAAGTTAATAATGGAAATGTTCTCCAGGTAAACATCAGTAGCTTTAATCAATACTACACAATTCTGATCTGTGGTATATCCTGCAAGGCGCGCAGGTGAATTAGGATTGTGAATAGAATAAGGCCATGTATCCGAATTAGTTTGCTCCTCCACACGATTCAACGCAAATTGAATTTTCACTCTGTCAGGATTTTCTCCAATCAAATGAATAAACGGTTTTGTTTTAGGTATATATACACATTCATTATAGGTTCCTGCTGCAATAAAAATCAGGTAAGGCGATGTCAAATTGGCAGGAGCGGCATTAATAGCAGCTTGTACAGTGGTATAATCACCTCTTCCGTTTGCATCAACAACAGCATCAAACACCGTTTCGCTATCTCCACCGGAAATACCGGAAGTGGCTGTAAACTTCAAAGTAATATCTTTACTGTAAGGACAATGCTGCATATCCGTCAATGTACCCGCCTCGATAAATAAGGAACATTCGGAACCTTCACTGACAGAATAAGGATAGCGGACTTTCTCATAATTGATGACAATCTGATTGGAAGCAACCTTATCATTGAAATAAATTCCGGTTGTCAGCACTTCACCGGTTTCTTCATCCTTAGTCGGCGGAGTCTGGCGCATGGCTTTGCTAAAGACAAACTCCACATAACCATCAGTACCCGCTGTCAAATTGTTCTCCGTTTCCGAATCAATATTGGCAAGATCAACCTCCGTACCATTGATATTGCATGAAATAAGAACAGGAGCACTTGTATTTTCCTTGCCTTCATCGTTATCTTCACAGGCATAACCTGTGAAGATAAGTAACAAGAGGAGCAAGCATTTACCTACTGTATAAATAGATTTTGTATTCATATTAGTTCATGTTATTAAATTTATTATTTATTCCAACGCGGATCACCGATTATCTTAACTTCATTCGGAATATCTGCACCGAAAGTCAAATCAAGCACATCGGTACTTGAAGATGCATTCGGGAACAGTTGGGATGAAGAATAGGACAAAGCTGTAGTAGATGTAGAACCAGGTTTTGAAACAGTAAGGTCTGATGTTCTATAAACTTTCGACCAATTTAAAGAAGCCGGAAGAGTTTTATCATCATAGAATATCTGGAAAGTATTACTACCTGCAAATAAAACATTTTCTACAGTAAGACTACCTTTCGCTCCTCTCACAAGAGCATCTCTATCAACTAAATTATAGAAAGTACAGTTTTTAATTACAGAAATAGAATTATCAGCCTTATCAACTCTTAGGAGCGATGCACTGGTTCCACCCGGATTAGCAAAAGTAGAGTTCATCATATTAATAATTACAGATTTCACAGCCCCATCCGTTTGAACAATACCATAGTAGTTACTTGTGCCTTTTAGTACCCAAGTTTCTAATAATACAGTCATCAATATTCAATTTCAGACTACTTTCCCCATTTACCTTACGCATACGAACAATACCCCGATAATTTTCTATAGTACATGAAGTTATTTCAATATTTGCTATAGAAGAACCATCTTCTGTATTCGGAGCAATAACACAATCGTTACTAAGTGCACTGATATTCAGATTATAAAACTCTATTTTATCAATAGCCCCTAAAGTTTGCATATTCTTAACAGCTAATTTCGGTTGTGTAGCTCCCTCACCCCAAAAGACAATATTAGTAACCGCAGCAGGTATCTCAGATTTGTTACTCAAATCCGCATCTGCACTGATTGTCACTAAAATATTACCGGACAAGTTATCCCAATCGGCTATTAAAGCCTCAACACCATTATATTCCGTATACCCAACAGGTTTTCCCTTCTTTGTTGTAAATGTAGCACGTGCACATATAGCCCCATTATAGAAAGCATAAACTGTGTATTCTGTACTTGGTTCCAGATTCGGTATAATAACGGCATGTTCATTTACCTCGGAAACACTTAGCGAAACAGCTCCGGTGGCATCATCCGGAGTAGGCGCTGAAGAGGGCTGACAGATATATTGGTCCACATCCACTGTATTATCCCAAGAGAATCTTGCCGTATTGGCTGTAATCTCATCTACGGTAGACTCTATTTCCAATCCCGGCACTACCACTTCCTGTGAACCGCGTAACGTTTCATTATTATAAATGCTGATAGTATAAGCTGTGAATATTTTCAGTCCTTCAATCCATGCCTGCCTCCTGCAGCAGCTTCCTCAGCCGTAATTGCCCGCTCTATAGGAGCAGCACCGCCCACAATCTCGAAATGCGTTACTGTCAGACCAGCTTCCCATGACATACGTACCTTACCTGATGCAACCGGAAGATCCTCTTCGGCAGGCACATTCAATACATCCTCTTCCGTTACTGTTTTGAACGGTTCGTCTAAATAAGCCCAATAGGATTCCTTGCCATTTGCCACAGACTTAATACGCAGATAATATTCCGCACCTGCTTCCAGATTGTCAATTAAAAAAGGAGCTTTCAATATGCGGTTTTCTACCGTATTCCCATAAACAAGATTACCGTTCTCTTCCGATCCCATAGGAATTTCATCAGTCAGCTCATTCTTGCTTATTTCAAGAATATAATATTCTACGCCGGGCATGGCATCCCAAGTTACCGTAACCCGAGCTACTTTTTCATCTTTTGTCACATTTATACCATCCTCATTGGTTCCAAACGGACGGCTGTACGAGGCATCAATACCCCAATCGCTTTTCTCTGTACATGCCATTGCAAGTAAAGAGACAAGGAGCATAAATACCCCTTTAGCCAATATATTTCTGATATTTTTCATTTCCTTGAGTGTTTAAGATTAATCACTATATCCATAAGAATTATGCAACTTGCCATTCGATGTAGAAATCGTGGTAGAAGCGATAGGAAGCAAATAACGGTTTTTCACTACACGGTTCAATCCTGCCGAAATACTGGGCAGATTAACAAGCAGTTGCTCCTGCTTGGCATCTGTAGTCTCTCTGCCGAAGAAATTGGCGCTAAAGTAACCGGCTTCCACAGGTTCGTTGTAATTGAATGTGGTTACATCAATCGTGAAATTATCCTCCTTGAACTTATAATAAATTTTAGCCGGATATGAACCATTATTCACTGCATTACGATAGCTCTCCTTGAACTCGTCAATCTTGGCACTGAGCAGATTCCAACGGATAAGGTCGAATTTACGTACACCCTCACCTGCCAATTCCCAGGCATTTTCATCAACAATCGTTTCAAAGAAGCCCTGTTCATTAATGAGTTTCGTCAAATGAGCCTCTGCAGCAGCCTTGTCACCGTTGAAGGCACGTGTATGTATCTCGGAAAGAGCTTCGAAAGCTGTTTTTGAACAATACTCGCCACCTGTATTATAGCTGCCATAAAGTTCATTCATAACCTCTGCATACATAAGCAAAACATGAGGATAGCGCATCTTTACAACATTGATGCCACTGCACACTTTCTGGTCGCTTGCTTTCACAGCATCCCACCAACCGTCTTTCCGATTTTTCATCTTACGATAGTCCCACTTGCCGCAATAAATGGCAAAAGGAGCATTGCCAAGCATATCTTCTTTATAAACGCCACTCTTCGTACGAATCTGCATCAGGGCACAAGTCAGGTCACGACGCTGGTCTGCAGCATCAAAAGACATATAATAAGGAGCTGTCAGTTTGAGCTTACCACTGGAATTACCTTTCGGACCATAGTTATGTTCCTCAGACACACCACCGGGAAAAGCACCGTTTACACGAAATCCTACAGTATACCCCAATTCACTGCTATTATTCAGCCCCATCGGGATTTCAAACAAATTTTCACGATAGGTATTATCCAGTTCACACAAGTTCACCCCATTCCAATAACCTGCAAGAGTGGGAGTCATCGAGTGTGTATTATCATTGATGATAGCGGCAAGATGTTCCTCTGCCAATTTATACATCTCATGACGTTTTTCATCATCGCAACGCTGAGTAGGATAAGCCGGATCTGAGTTTTCCGTAGCTGTCACATATCCTTCCTTCGCAGCTTCACGAATAAACCATCCGGCACGGGTCAATGCTATGTTTGCCAGCAAACCATGTGCATATCCTTTGGTGACACGCTCTGTGGTGTAAGTTGTACCACCTGCCCAAGGCAGATAAGGGATGGATTCTTCCAAATCGCCAATCAAAGCCTCCATAATAACATCACGGTCAGTCTTCCCTACATACACATTTTCCAGATTGCTATCCGAAGCACCGGTAGCAAACGGAATATCTCCGAAAAGGCGAATCAAGTCGAAATAAATCATTGCACGCAACACTTTAGCTTCGGCACGGAAGCGTAGCATCATATCGCAATCATCGCCTTTCGTCTTAATCAGCTCGCTGTTGTTTATGCCATCTATTACCAGATTGGCGTTCTCAATAATGCCATACATCACATCCCATACACGCGAAAGTTGCGTCCAACCCGGATTAGCATTGTAATTCATATTACCGCGTTCGCTGGAGGTATTGCTGGCATCGGTACCAAGTCCGTCCACCAATTCACAATCCGTATTCAGACCTGCTATAATAGGCATAAAGTTGGAGTAGGCTTGGTCCTGAGTCAGACTTCCGTAAATCTTATTCACGGTCAGTTCCGTATAGTATGTGTTATTAAAAGTAGTTTTATTATCCAGTTCGGAAGGAGAAGTCTGATCCAGAAAATCAGAACAGGAAGTCATGGCAACCAACCCTGCCGCTAAACATAAAGTTTTATATATATTTCTCATATCAGTCAATATCTGTTAGGTTTTAGAATGTAATGTTAATGCCGCCTACAAACGTACGGCTCTTGGGATAAGCGGCATAGTCCACACCCGGTGTCATGGCGTTGCGCTTGCTGCTCACATCCACTTCAGGATCGGCTCCGCTATAGCTGGTCCAACAGAACAAGTTATATCCGGTCAGATAAACCCTTACATTCTGCAAGAATGCTTTCTTAACAAGGTGCTTAGGCAGCGAATAACCGATAGTAAGATTGTTCAGGCGCAAGAAAGAAGCATCCTCCACCGCATAATCTATTAACTGCATCGTAGAAGCAGCAGCCGGATTATACATATTGGCACTGGAATTGATTTCATTCAGGCGCAATCCGGCAGCTTGCATGTCACCATAATGATTCAAGACAGCGGTTGAAGAGCTGGCAAGATTCAAGCCTGTTTCCGGATCGATCCATGTATATCGGTTACCAAGACGGAAATCATTATTCAAGTTATAACCGGTCCTAGAGCCGGAACGGAAAGACGATGCCAATTTTGTACCGTTGATAATCACATTGCCGGTAGAATAGTTAAAGAAGATATTCACATCCAACTCACCGGTGCGGCTATTGCCAAAACGCCCATTCAGCCCAAAACCGCCTACCCAAGGAGCTACAGTGTTTCCAAGACGCTGTTTCAAAGGATTTCCATTCTCATCGGTCTGTATTTTCAATCCGCCAGGATAGTAAGAACCTCCTGTTATCGTAGGGCTGTTATCTTTCATGCCATCTTTCAGCACCCATTGTTTATCGCCCCATACCAATTCTCCGGTCGGATTGGTAACAGGATCATATACTGTATAATATCCATTGGTACGGAATCCCCATACTTCACCCAGACGTCCACCCTCTTCCACACGGAAATCTTCATATTTGGAAATAGTGCTTCCTGCCCAATTGCTACTCTGCCAAGGGCTGTCGGTGGTCAATTTGTCAATTCGGTTTCGGTTGTAGGCAACATTGGCAGTAAAGTTCAAGCTGAAGTTTTTCGTATCTACCAATACTGCATCCATCGACATTTCAATACCTTTATTCGAAGTCTGTCCAAAATTCTGATACTGATAAGAATAACCGGAGTTACCGGGTATCTCCGCCTTCATCAGCAAATCTCTGGTCGTATTCCAATATACATCTACCGAACCCGAAATACGATTGTTCCAAAAACCATAGTCAATACCCAAGTTACGGGTAACGGTAGTCTCCCATTTCAACTTTGGATTATAAAGATAGGTCCCATGTTCCAACATAGGTGTACTAGTTCCATTGAAGAAAGGATTACGGGAATCATTGCCACTCAACGAGTAAGTAGTATAAAGAAGCCCTGAATTAATCCGGTTGTTACCAGCCGTACCAAAACTCAAACGCAATTTCAATGCAGACAACCAATCCTTTGTATTAGCCATAAACGCCTCATCGGAAATACGCCATGCCAATGCGGCAGAGGGGAAAACGCCCCAACGGTTTCCATCTCCAAACTTACTGGAACCATCGGCACGTACCGTTACCGTAAGCAAATACTTGTCCATCATCGTGTAATTGACACGCCCGAAGAATGAAAGCATGTTCTCTTCTGCAGAGATAGTAGACTGGTTCGGCAATGCCGTGCCGGCCCCCATATTGGCTTTCATATCCTCAAATCCCATTGTTGTAGGGAAATTTACAGATACATTCTCTATGGATTTCTCCATGCTGCTGCTCACTTCATGTCCCACGAGCACATTCAAACGGTCACGACCATCAAACATTTTCTTATTTTCGTAAGTAAGAGTATTGGCATTGCGCCAGTTCTTTGTCGTCTCACGCAGCAAATATGCCTGAGGACGTCCGTTATAACCATATTTAGAGTTACTTACAGCGTCAGTACCCCAATATTGTTCTGTATCTTCATATCTCCAACCATAACCAAATTCCGAGCGGAAAGTCCAGTTCTTAAACGGCTTCCAATTCAAACCGAAATTATAATTCTGACGGAAAGAATTGCGTCCTTTATTCGTTGCCAGCAAACGTTCCAAAGGCGTTTTCTGTAAAGCAGCATTGCTCTCCTCATCATCATCCGAACTATGAGACAAAGCATTGACCGGACGGAAAACCACCGCATTGGCTACAGTAGAATTAGCAGCATTGGACTCATTCGTATCAGCACCACCACTCAAACCCTCGATAGTAGAATAACTCAAACGCGCATTGAAGTCTAAAGTCAGCCATTTGTTCAGTTCCGACTTAAGCTTTGCATTGATATTATCTTTCTTAAAGCCTGAGCCAAGCATAATGCTTTTTTCTTCATTATGAGCATAACTTACACTGTAGGTCAATTGTTTGCTACCCCCGGCCACATTCACATTATATTGCTGCTGATTACCTGTTCGTCCGAATATCTCATCCTGATAGTCAATACCATCGATTGATTTCCAGATATCCATATCATTATAATTTCCGTAATCCAACGAACCGATTTCACGTTGATAAGCCACAAAATCATAAGGACTCATCACTTCAGTCATTTTAGTCACTTTCTTAAAACCGAACGAAGCGCCAAAATCCACTTGAACCTTTCCTTCTTTACCACTCTTGGTAGTAACGATAATTACACCATTAGCACCACGTGCACCGTAAATAGCTGTAGAAGAAGCATCTTTCAAAACATCAATACTCTGAATTTCAGACGGAGCAATGTCACTGATACTGGATACAGGAAAACCGTCTACTATATAAAGAGGTGAATTGTCTTGCGACAAAGAACCACCACCACGTATACGTATCTTAATATCCGCATCGGGAGAACCCTCCGTAGTAGTGATATTCACCCCCGCCATTTTACCGGTCAATGCTTCGGAAGCGCTAGATACCGGAATAGATGCAATATCCTGCGAACTGACGGAAGCTACGGAACCGGTCAGGTCTCGCTTATTCACCGTACCGTAACCAATGACAACAACTTCATCCAATAACTCGGAATCCTCTTCCAAAACCACATTCAGCAGTTTCTCTCCTTCATACTTCAGCTCTTTATTCTTAAAGCCGATATAGGTAAAAGAGAGGATATCGGACTTTTTCACGCCCGAAAGCGTAAAATCTCCGTCCACTCCAGTTATGGTACCGTTGGTGGTACCTTTTACCAAAACGTTGACACCAATCATCGGTTCACCGCTCTTGTCTTTCACGATGCCCTGCACCTGTCTTTCCTGTGCAAAGGAAATCAGGCAAAGCATGCTCATCATGAGCATCAAAGCAACTTTCTTTAGTCTTTGTTGATTATACATAAAAAGATGTGTTAAAAAAATAATGTTCTCCACGATATTTGTTCACGGGGCAAAATTCATTTTTTAAGTCACATCTCTTGTGTAGATTTTGACATAAAACTGCTAAAAATTGTTTTACCTGCTAAAAAACATCATAAGGATATATGCTTATATCCATCTGTCATTTATCTCTTTACCCTTCACATCTCCCTATCCATCAGCATTTGCGGGTGAAGCCTCTTTCCAGGCCTTCACCCGCAAATCCATAATAAAAGTCAAAAAATCATTTCCGGACAATCCTATCCCTGCTTATCCCGTAATATCCCTCCACGGGTACGTATATCGGTTGTGTAGGCAGTCCTATATTCCGTATTTTTCCTTCCAACTTCAATCTGCGGATATGTTCCATAGCCTTCGACCTCATAAATCCGCAAATCTGTTGGAAGTCTGCACGGGTCATCAGCTGATGGTCGGCAAAATAAGCACGGAGGCGCATGTCTATTTCCACGTCCGATAACTTACTGGAGTGCCCGTCATGCTTGATATTTTTAAGCTTTACAGCTCCTACTTCGTTCTTCAATGCCTGGTCGGCACGAAACTTGATACCTTTTAAGCGAACTTTGGTATTTTTGCGTTTCGTCTCTGCCGTCACCTCTTCTATACATTTCAGCGTAGGATGAAAATAGCCTATCCCGTCCAGATGCACTTGGCGTCCGTCGCCCAATTCCTGCCCCAACACATGCGACAGTGCATCAAGCACAGCCGTTACATCCGTTTCCGTCAGCGAACAACGCTCCTGGATTTTACGCCTCACGTAGTCTGTCCCTACCTTTCCATTGTACGTAATGCGTGCATGGAGTTTTTTCTCATCCGGCCGGTTTGGTGGAACCGGATTCTCATACCATTCAAAATGAATTGCCATTGTGCAGTATTTATTTATATTGTGTAAATATAGTGTTTTCCTACGAGATAATCTATTTTTCCTTTAAGATAAACCGGTTACCGACAACAGTCAACAAAGCAGCCGACTGTTGTAAACAGAACAGCCGACAGTAGTGAACAGAACGGTTGACTATAGTCAACACCCTATTTTACAACGAGAGAAAAAGAATTATCTCACATTGAAAATACAATAACACAAGGTCTTTCCACATACTGTACCACCAATAAAAATAGTATAAGAAAGGCTTGCAAAAGGCTTCCTGCCGATAGTAACTTAGTGGCATGAACCCATTAATAAAAACAATGCATACCATGAAAAAAAGCATTATGAAATTTATCCTCTTTCTACTAAGAAACCAGAAGCATGACAAACCTGCCCGCATGCAAAAATGTAACCTGACAGAACAGGTAAACCGCTTTTTGCAAACCAGTTACCTCTTCCGTTACAACCTGCTGACAGACGAAACCGAATACCGCCCCGCCAATGCCGCAGACAAAACGTTTGTCACCATCGGCAAACGGGAACTGAATACCCTATGCCTCGAAGCCCATGCCCGGGGAATTCTATGTTGGGACAAAGATATCAGCCGTTTTCTTTTCTCCAAACATGTACCTGAATATCATCCCTTCCTGCTTTATTTTGAACAGCTTCCCGTTTGGGATGGCATCGACCGGATAACCCGACTGGCCCAACGCATCTCGTCCGAATCATATTGGATAAACGGTTTCCATACATGGATGCTCGGTCTCACTGCCCAATGGACCGGACAGACCGGAAAGCATGCCAACAGCGTAGCTCCCCTACTCGTCAGCATCCGACAGGGCTGTCTGAAATCCACATTCTGCAAAAGTCTGATGCCCGACAGCCTGTCCCGCTACTATTCGGATGAAGTGGAGCTTACCTCACGGAGCAATGCCACCCGCAAAATGTCGGAAATGGGACTGCTAAACCTCGATGAATTCGATAAATATTCTTCAGGAAAAATACCACTGCTCAAAAACCTGATGCAAATGGCGGATTTAAACCTTTGCAAGGCATACCAAAAGAATTTCCGTAACCTGCCCCGTATCGCTTCTTTCATCGGCACGAGCAACCGTTTCGACTTATTGTCTGACAACACCGGCAGCCGCCGTTTTCTCTGTGTAGAAGTAAAGGATAAAATTGATTGTACCTGCATTGAGCACAAGCAAATCTATGCACAACTGAAACAGGAACTTTCGGACGGAGCACGCTATTGGTTTTCGGCCGAAGAAGAGGAAGAGCTCCAAGAACACAACCTCATCTTCCAGCACCGCAATCCGGCAGAAGAAGTACTACGCAGTTGTTTCCGTCCTGCAACATCCGAGGACCCAAAAGAAAAAATAAGTAATCTCTCCGCTGCCGACATCTTCAAAGAACTGAAAAAGCAAAACCCTGCCGCCATGAGGGGAAGCAACCCGAACAGTTTTTCGCAGCAGCTCGTGCCTGCCGGTTTTCTGCGAAAGCACGGACGCTATGGAAATTTCTATCCGGTAGTGTCTCTGACATAAAAAAATGAAGTGCTTATCTGTTATGGTCCTCCCAACCAAGGGTTCACCCGCAAAGCCTGATGAATAGGGAGATGTGAAGGGAGAAAGGAGAATATGTCACACGGACAGTCAGAGGATAACAGTTAATTTTTCCACAAAGAATATCAAAAAATACTATAATATTTACGATATATCATGTATTTTTGTGTTCGATAACGGGTGAGAATACCTCATTACGATTATCAGCCTTACTACATTTAATAACTATAAAAAACAAACTTATGAATCTAAAAAGACTTGCAAAAAGAGCATTGGCTACTCTGTCGTTGAGTATGCTATGCTTAATCGCCTTTGCACAAGGTCACCAAATCTCAGGTACCGTAATCGACGGTACAGGTGAACCTATTATCGGTGCAAACGTATTGGAAGTAGGTACGACCAACGGTGTAATTACCGATATTGACGGTAATTTCAAACTCAGCGTACAGCCCAATGCAAAAATCCAGGTATCATTTATCGGTTATATCACGCAAACCGTTACAGTGGGCAGCCAAAAGAACATTAAGGTAACACTGAAAGAAGATGCGCAGGCATTGGATGAAGTGGTGGTGGTAGGTTACGGAACAATGAAGAAAACCGATGTGACAGGTTCCTTGGCTTCGGTTTCTGCCGATAAATTGGCCGCCCGTGGTGCACTCCGCGTAGAAGATGCTCTGCAGGGATCTGTTCCGGGAGTCAACATCACGGCAACCAACAGCCGCGCCAATGGTAAATTCAGCATGCAAATCCGCGGTCAATCTTCCATTAACAATTCAAACGGTCCTCTTTACGTAGTGGATGGTATGGTAGTCTCTTCTATCGACTTTCTGAACTCCGAAGATATCGAACGTATCGATGTGCTGAAAGATGCTTCTTCCACAGCCATCTACGGTTCGCGTGCATCCGAAGGAGTAATTTTGATTACCACTAAAGGAGCCGGAGCCGGACAAAGCAAAGCCCAACCGGTAGAAATTACATACGATGGTTATTACGGTATCCGAAAAGTAGCCCGCATGCCCAAATTCATGGAGTCTACGGAATGGATGAACTATCGCTTTGCCAAATATACAACTTCAAGCGGTCCGGATGAAACGGGACATATCAAATATATAATCAAAGATGCAGACTTGCAGTCTGTATTCCAGAATGGCACTGAGTGGAAAGAGTCGCCTTTGTATACACGGTGGATGAATAATGAAAGTTATGATTGGGCAGACCAGGTGTTGCAGACCGGTTCACAACAAAACCACTTCATCAGTGCAAGCGGTGCAAGCGAGAAAACATCCTACCGCTTGGGCGCTGGTTATCAAGGCGAAGAAAATGTTTTCAAGAAAAACAGCTATGACCGCTTCAACATCAAAGCTGCTTTCGACAGCAAATTATCTAAAGTAGTGGAAGCAGGTATGTCGGTCAATATGGTATACGATGTGCAGGATGACTGGATTACCGATTCTTCCAATGCGTATTCTCCTTACAACAATGCTTTCTGGTTTGCTCCGGTCATTTCTCCGTGGGATGAAGACGGAAACCTGTTGGCCAAACCAGCAAAAGTGGGCAATATGTCTTTAACATCTACTCCGTCTCCATTGGTTGATTTGGATATCGATGCTTACGAAAAATCAGACCCGCAAATTCCATGTGTTCGGTAATGCTTATCTCCGCTTCAATCTTATGAAAGGACTGAAATTCACAACGACTTTCTCTCCCAACTTCTACCATGGACGTCAAGGCATCTTCATGGGTACCGGCGTTTCGGACAAATATCCTGACGGAACGGCATATTACCAGAATAAAAAGCAAAACTATGCATCGGTTGTCAACACAGACCGGATGGACTGGACATGGGATAACCAGATTGATTTCACCAAGACCTGGGGCAATCACCGCTTGGGAGCTATGGGATTGTTCTCCATGTATAGAACAGACAAAGAAACTTATACCCAATCCGTTACCAATATATCTGATGACAGATTGTCTTACCATGCCATGGAAAAAGGTGCCAAAAACCAGGCTACCAAGTCCTCGTATACCGAATCGTCCATGGTTTCCGTAGCTGCCCGACTGAACTACGCCTACAAAGAACGTTACATGGCCACAGTTACCGTACGTGCCGATGCCTCTTCACGCTTCGCAAAAGGCAACCGCTGGGGATGGTTCCCCTCTGCCGCCCTGGCATGGAGAATGTCCGAAGAAGATTTCCTAAAAGATGTGGAATGGTTGGATAATCTGAAACTTCGCCTGTCCTATGGTATTACCGGTAACAATAATGTAGGAGATTATGCTACAAGCTATTACACATCGGGACCGTCTTATGCTGTAATCGGCGGTAATGAATTCCAAGGTTATTACGGTAACGGAATCATTGACCAAGCCCTGATGTGGGAGAAAATCAAGGAATTCAACTTCGGTGTGGACTTTGCCGTATTGCAGAACCGGATCAATATAACGGCAGATGCTTATCGCCGCCTTGCCGACGGACAAATCATGAAATCGACAGTGCCTTTGGAAACCGGAGAAAGCAGCCTGACAACCAACATCGGCTCTGTTCAGAACGCCGGTATTGAGTTGGGCGTCAACTTCGGAGTTATACGCAACCAGAACTTTACATGGGATGTCAATGTAGCATTCGCACGCAACTGGAGTAAAATCAAAGAACTGCCGAGCGGAGACGATGTCAGCAACAACTGGTTCATAGGCGAACGCCTGAATGTACTGCGCGACTACACCTATGCAGGTGTAATTACGGCAGACGGGGTCACGATGCACACTATCAATGGAGACAAACACTATACATTACAGGAAGTGTACGACAAATATGGTCCCAAGAGTCCCAATAAACTGAAATGGTACGAAGGTCAGATGGCTGTAAACGACTGGAACGATGATGGAAAAATCAATGACGAGGACAAGCAGATTTATGGATGCACCGACCCTAAATGGACCGGTAGCCTGAGCTCCACAATGACCTATAAAGGCTTCGACTTCTCGTTTATGCTTTACACCAAACAAGGACAATGGTCACGCAGTTATTTCCACGAACAATACATGGATATCAGCGACCGTGGCCGTCAAAAGATGAGTTTCGATTACTATATCCCGGCAGGAACTCCGGTTTTGGACAAGGCAACAGGAGACATCACTTACTTGGAAACACCGCACATGGGTGCTTACCCCTATCCTAACAATTATGAAAAAACCGGTGGCGGTTACTTCAGTAAAAGCAGCTCGGGAGTAAGATACCAAAAAACGTCTTTTGTAAAGGTTAAAAAACATCACTTTAGGTTATACTTTCCCGAAGAAGTGGATGAGCAAAATAGCCGTTAAACATTTACGCCTTTACGTAAACGTACTTAATCCGTTCTGCTTCACCGGCTACGATGGTTTCGATCCGGAATGGGCAAGCGCAAACCTGACTGACGGCGGACCGGCTTCCATAACCTACCAGATTGGTGCAAATATCAAATTCTAACCAGTAAAACATATAAGTAATATGAAACTATATAAAAAAAACTATTATACACAATGTGCATGGCTGGCTCTATCACATTGACCGGCTGTGACGATTTCCTCACGCCTGACAATAAAAGCGCGGTAAATGATGTGGAATATTTTACCACTTCTGCCGGTTTACAAGCTCTGACATACGATGCATACGCCCAACTGAAAAATATCTTTAACAGCAGTGATGTAACCGCTTATTTCAACTCCGGAACAGACTTGTATCAGGATGGACGCAATGATATCAGTGCAGCTCTTCACCGTTGGTCTAATTTTACTCCTGAAAATGGGACTGTAAAAAACTTCTACACAGATTGCTACGATGGAATACGTTCATGTCTTGCCATTCAGTACTATGCTGCACAATCAACGGTGAGTGAAGATATAAAACAAAAAAACATTGATGAAGGTCGTTTCATCGAGTGTTTGTATTATTACTTGCTGGTCAATAACTTTGGTGGCGTTCCTTTAGTAACCGAATATGCCAAACAGGCCGGTGAAATCAAAGAACAGCCCCGTGCTACGGCAGAAGCAGTATATACGCATATCATCACAGAACTGACCAACATTATCGACAATAACAAATTGGTTGCTTCTTCTGCAACAAAAGGAGGAGGGGAAGCCAGCATAGAAGCCGTTAAGGCATTGCTGGCAAAAACTTACTTGTCTGCTGCATGGGACTTAAAGAAAGATGATTACTTTACCAAAGCGGCAGCCTATGCCGACGAAGTTATAGCCGGACGCAAACTGACAACCGAATTTGCCAAATTATGGGCTGCCGACCGTTCCGGAGATGACAATGAAGAGTTCATCTTCGATGTGGAATACGATGCAGAAAACCAGCATGACAAAAATGACGGTAATCGTTGGCAGAGTTTCTTTTCCAACTATTACGGGGGTAGTGAAGAAGGCATGAAAAATGGTAGTTCATCTTTCATACCTTACATGCATGCATTGAGAAATTTTGAAAAAGGAGACAAACGCTACGATGCAACTTTCATGAAGACCCTACTGGTTAAGAAAGAATGGGATATCAAGAACGGATTTAAAGATGAAAAAGGCAAGCCTATCGGCGACTATTTCTCTTTCTACAAAAATGGCGGTAAAGCTGACGGCAAAATGGTAGGAGTGTATTATCCGGCTTATTGGGAAAGTGACGCTGCTTCCGTTGCTGAGTGGCGTGCCGAAGACCCGGAAAACCGGAAAAACACATTTATCATTCCACAAAATGATAAGACAGCCAAAATGGAGCCAATGTCCACTTACGTAAAAGACCTGGCAGAATATCCGGACGGGGTTATTGCCAAATATGATTTTGACGATGCCTCCACGCAAAAACTCAGTTGGTCTGTACAGCCTTGCCGTAAATTTGACGATAGCCAAACCGCTGACTATAATGCCGGAAAGAGTTTCCGCGACCTCCACGTAATCACACTGCCGGAAATGTTTTTCGTAGCAGCCGAAGCTTACTACAAATTGAATGATCCCAAAGCCTTGGAGCGTTTGAATGTTGTACGTGAACGCGCCGGTTTAACAGCTGAAAATAATATTGATTTGGACATCATATTGAAAGAGTCGGCCTGCGAAATGTTTGGAAACGGTTATCGTCGTATGGACCTTCGTCGTACCGGTAAATTGGTTGAATACAACAACAAATACAATCCGCATATGATAGGTACAGCCGCTGCTACCATAGGAGAAAAATTATTATGGCCTATCCCACAAGCAGCTATCGATGCCAACGGCCAGTTGAGTATGGAAGACCAAAATCCCGGATATTGATTATTGCTTCCGTTTTCTGAATAATATTCACTAAGAGAAAGATGAATTCCGAAATTCTGATACTTCGGAATTCATCTTTCTCTTTTTACAGCTTACTCATCCTCTCCCCACAAATCCTTATCCGAAGGAGCCTTTTTTATATTCCAGGCTATTATCAAGCCAATAACCAGCAAGCATATCAAATATATAATCATAGACTTTGTTTAGTTTTCAAGTAATTCAAATACAACAAGACTCCAATAGTTTATGTTCATTCAGAACACGAAATAATGGTTTATTTCAGCACTTTATCCCGATACTCCGTGGGTGTCATTCCCTTTTTCTGCTTGAAACACTTACTGAAATAACGAGGGTCATTGATACCCACCATATAGGATATTTGCGTCATGGAATACTCACCGGTGGCTATCAACTGAACTGCACGATTGATACGCATTTCCTTGATGAACTCGATAGGCGCCAAGTCCGGTCAAGGTTTTCAACTTCTTGAAGAATACGGAACGACTCACGGCAAGTTCCTGCACAAAATCATCTACTACCAAGTCACCGTTATCCATATTCTTCTCCATCAGTTCTATAAGTTTATCCATAAACTTACGGTCGTTGGGAGACATTGCCGCAGATTTATCCGTTTGAGGATTATCCTGGACATTACCGGTACTCTGTTCATCGGCAACGGCAGCAACCGCTCCTGCCTGCATCAAGTTCTGGCGGTACAAAGTTTGCAGTTTCTGCCGCTGGGCAAGCAAGTTCTTTACACGTGCTTTTAAATAGGTGGCGCTGAAAGGTTTGGTTATATAATCATCAGCACCGTACTCCAATCCTTCCAACTTACTTTCGATGGACGACTTCGCCGTAAGCAACACAATGGGAATATGGCTGGTAGTCATATCAGCACGCAATTCACGGGTCATGGCGATACCGTCTTTTTCCGGCATCATCACGTCGCTGATAATAATATCCGGCAGAAACTTCAACGCCTTATTCAGCCCCTCCATACCATTGGCAGCCTCTACAATGCGATACTCGGAAGCGAAGATACTGCGCAGGAAAATACGCAGTTCGGAATTATCTTCTACCAGCAGCATCAAATCTTTGGATGCATCTCCACCGCCTTTTTCCTGGGAACCCGTTTCCGGTTGTGAAGACTGCGCATCTTCCGTATCCGCCGTTTGCCGGTGATAAGCCTCCAGACCAACTGTTATATCGTCCTGCATAAATTCCACCGATTCGTCATACTGCTCCTTACCTTTCATAAAGTCTATCTTGAAGCAACTGCCTTCTCCCAACTTACTATCTACCGTAATCAAAGCTTTGTGCATCTCCACCAGTTCTTTTACCAATGACAAACCGATGCCGGTGCTTGGATTGAACAAATTACGGTCTACCAGATTCTCAAAACGGACAAAAATAGATTTCTTCTTGTTCTCGGCAATACCGATACCCTGGTCCTGCACGCCAATAGAAACGGATTCCTCGTCCTCATGGATAAAAACCTTTATCATTTTTCCATTCGGAGTATACTTGAAAGCATTGGAAAGCAAGTTGAAAATAATCTTTTCATATTTATCGACATCCACCCACAGATAAAGTTCCGACTTTTCCGTCTCGAACAAGAAGTCAATGTGATGCTTCTCGGCCACTGAATCGAAATTCTCCATTATCTTGCGGGTAAAGGCCACTACATTGACACGCTGCACCTGCATCTTCATTTTTTTGTTCTGAATCTTACGGAAGTCGAGTATCTGATTGATGAGACGCAACATACGATTTGTGTTGCGCTCCACAACCTGTAGCTGTTCACGGGCATCCGCCGGCAGTTGCGTATGCTCCAGCACGTATTCCACCGGACCTGAAATCAGGGTTAAAGGAGTACGCAGTTCATGGGAAATATCTGTAAAGAAACGCAATTTCATATCTGTCATATGCTGTTCCACAACAACTTCGTGCTTCAGACGATAAATCGTAAATAAGATATAAACAGCCGTTATTATAATCAACAGAACAAACAGGACATACAGGAAATAGGCAAAAGGAGTCTCCCAAAAGGAAGGAAGCACTTCAATATCAAGCAAGCGCATGTTATCCGTCCATACTCCATCGGCATTGGTGGCACGTACCTTAAACACATAATGCCCTTTGGGCAGGTTGGTATAGGTGGCGGTACGCTGCTTGCCGACATAGTTCCAAGATTTCTCAAATCCCTCCAGAATATAGGCATACTGTATTCCGGCAGGTTCCGTATAGTCAAGTGCGGCAAAACGGATCGTGAAAATGTTTTCCTCGTGCGAGAGTTTCAATTCACGGGTATCATCCAAACTCTCTTTCAATATATTTTTTTCATCCGGCACAACGTCTTCATTGGCTATAAGCAATTTGGAAAACACTAACGGCGGTACATATGTGCTCTTCCTGATAGAATCGGGATTGAACAGCAAGACGCCGTTGCTCGTACCAAACAGCAAGTCTCCCCACGAAGTATAGGCCGATGCTGCTTCGCTGAAGCGGACATGAGGCGAGACATGACCGTCTGCATAGTTTTCAAAACGTTCTTCTTCTGGAATAAATTTGCTGATGCCGTTCTCCGTACTCATCCAAAGATTGCCCTTATTATCCTCACGTATGGAGAGTAATATATCCGAAGGCAATCCCTCGGCCACGCCATACGACTTGAATATTGCATCGCCGGCAGCATCTATAGTCTGCAACTTATTCAACCCGCCGCCGAAAGTAACCAGATAAAGTTCGTTCTTCCGGGTAGACAGAATATAGTGCACATCGTTATTGCTCAAGCTGTTTACATCGTTCTGCACACGTACATAGTGATGAAACACTGCATCTTCGGGCTTCTTAAAATCACTGTTTACCATTAATGCGCCGACTGTAGTGGCAATCCATATATTTCCGCGATGGTCACCTGTAACGAAGCGTACCTTATGGCAATTATCTATAGGGAAACCTTTCAGGTTGTTACGGTGGTTGACAAATATCTCCCGTCCGCCACGGTTATGGGTAAGGTAGTTGATTCCTCCTCCAAAAGTGGCAACCCAGATACGTCCTTTCACGTCCTCATAGACACAATATACATTGTTGTCACTCAGGCTGTAGATATCATCCCTACTATGGCAATAGCGGGTCAGTTTATAATGTCCTCCACCCTGAGGCCGGGCTTTTACCAATCCCTCACCCTTGGTGGCAATCCAAATGTTGTGCTTACTGTCTTGAAATATGCAATAAGTATTTCCCTTTAACGGTACCCCCGTATGTGATATCGTACCTGTCTCCGTGAAGTATCCCAGTTCTGTGCGATTCTTATCGTAAATCCTTATTTTGCCGTCTTTCAGTCCCACCCAAAGATTATGTTCCGTGTCTTCGCAAAGAGCACGCACTTCATTGCTCAATGATTCATACCGATGAGGTTCCGGCGTCATCATACTGAAAAAGGAAGAGCGGAAAGTGATTTTCTCCAGTCCCTTGGAATGGGTGCACATCCACAGATTGCCTTGCCTGTCGGAAAAAGCAGAATGGATTTTATTGGAAAAACGCCAGTCGGTATCCGAAAAGCCGTTATAGAAGGGACGCAGGCAATTAGCAGCCTTATCGAAACGCGAAAAACCTCCGCCATAGGGATGCACCCAAACAGAACCGAAAATATCTTCGTGCACGTGAAAAGCCGGACGGGAACGGTCGGTAGATGTAGGCTCTACCGGGATTACTTCCGTTTTCAGCACTTGTGTCCTTGCATTAAAATGTGCAACGGTTCCCGCAATATCCTGCCCGAACCATACTTCCGAGTTTCTGTCTATATAAATGGAGTGAACAGGAGCACCCGGCAGACGGGAAGCCGGATAATGAACAGTTGTCTTAGCGGACGCATTGTAAGTAAAAAAGCCGTCTGTCTCTGTAACCATTATCAGATTATGTTCGTCAATCTTTCCTACAGCCACGATATGTGAGGCACAAGGCAACTGCAATAACAGAAACCGGCCGTTTTTCTTCTGATAACGCCATACGCGTCCGCTATCCGACCCGAAAAAGATTTCATTTCCACATTCCTGGGCTGTATAAAAAATTTGGCCGCCTTTCTCTTTCTTCAATGTTTTCTCTACGAAAAAGGACGTAAGGGCACCACTTCCGGCAGCAAGCATCCCCAGCCCGTTGTCAGTCAGCATCCACTCATTTCCGGAAGTATCCTCATAAACATCATATACGCGTGCGGCCGGGAACAAACCGTTATCAGCTGAGTACATCTCTGGCGAAAAGCGAAAACTCTCCGGATCGGTCTTGATACGGATAGCTCCTTCTCCCTCCGAAAGTAACCAGACCGAACCGCAAGGCAATACCTTGATTGAAGTTACCACAAACCGGCTCCCTTCTTCTTTCATGGCAGGAACATGTTCAAATACTTCGGTACGGGGATTAAAACGCCAAGCCTGATTATCGTAAGTAAGCAGCCACAGAAAGCCGTACCGGTCTTCATACATATAGTCCACCCGGTTGTTTGTCAGGTTAATGCGGTTATCAAACTTTGCCTTATAAGTCCTGAAATCATACCCATCGAATTTATTGATGCCATCCCAAGTGGCAAACCACATATTTCCCTTTCTGTCTTGCAGAATACTCATGACAGTATTCTGCGAAAGTCCCTCTTCGGACGAATAATGGGTAAAGACACACTCCGGCTGTGCTCCGGACGGTAATGCAAATACAAACAATAAGCCTATGACCAGATATAGAAGTTTTCTCATAACATATTCGTTCTGTGGGGTAAAGATACGCATTTCGCCGAAAATATCGTATATTTGTCATTATTTTAAATACCACTATGAAACCAAGCGTTATACTTTATGCTGTTTTCCTTACCGTAAGTCTGGGTATAAAGGCTCAACAAGCTGATACGGTAAGTTATGAAGTGACAAAAAACATGCCCGTTTTCTACGAGCAACTGAAACAGCAACTTACCTATCCCGCAGCATGGGGAAAGTCTACCACAAAAGACTTTGGGAAATGGAGAATCGAAACACGAAATATAGTGATGGAGTGCATGCAGAATCTGCCACCTGCTCCCGCGAAATACGATATGTCTGTCGTCGGAACAGAGCAGCGGTCGGGATATGAAGCCCGCAAGATATGGTTTAATGTTTCGGAATGGTCCCGCATACCAGCTTATCTATTGGTTCCTGACGGAAAAGGGCCTTTTCCGGCTGTGATAATGCTGCACGATCATGGAGCACACTTTTCCATCGGCAAAGAGAAAATGGTACGTCCTTTCGGGGTCTCACCGGAAATATCGGCTGATGCCGAAGATTGGGTGGTCCGTTGTTACGACGGACAATATACCGGAGATTACTTTGCACAAAACGGTTACGTAGTACTGTCTATCGACGCCCTGTTTTGGGGAGAACGCGGACGAAAGGAAGGAGTAAGTTATGACGGACAGCAGGCACTGGCTTCCAATTTCATGCAAATGGGGGCATCCTGGGGGGCTTTTATCAACATGGATGATGTGCGTAGTGCCGAGTTTCTGGCTTCACTGCCAATGGTAGATAAAAACAGGGTCGGTTGTTTGGGATTCTCAATGGGTGCCTACCGTTCCTGGATGCTGGCTGCGCTGACTGATTGTATAAAAGCATCCGCTTCCATCTGCTGGATGAATACCACAGAGCATCTGATGACGCTGACTAATAATCAGAATAAGGGCGGTTCCGCTTACTCCATGATTATTCCAAACTTAAGGCGTTATCTGGATTATCCGCATACGGCAAGTATCGCATGTCCTAAACCCGCCCTTTTCTTCAATGGAAGCAAAGATAAGTTATTCCCGATAGAAGGAGTAAAAGATGCATATCAAACAATGCGAACAGTATGGGACAGTCAACATGCCGGTGACAGGCTTGTGACTAAAATATGGGATGAGAAGCATTTCTTTAACAAGGAGATGCAGGAAGAAGTATTGGAGTTCTTTAATAAAGAAATGAGAAATAAAGATTAACGGTCAGTGATAACTTTATTAATAACAATCACTGACCGCTAACGGCCAATCGCTATTTCAGGTGTCTTTTTATCCAAAGTAAATGCCCATACTCCGTAGCTTCGGATGTCCAGTGTTCGTTAATAGGAGTGATTAGCGCTTCTTTTGGGCAATTCAACACATTATATACGATATAACTGGTAGTGGGCGGACAAGTATCATCATTGTATCCCCAAGTCATGTAAGTAGGAATTTTTATCCGGCGGGCAAAGTTTACTACATCATAATAAGCCATTGTATTCAGCTTATCGGCAGTATCCATACCTGCTACACGGAAGAAATGCGGATAACCTCCCGCTCTGCCAGCCTTATAGCCTGCCATATCGCTTAAAGCCGGATGATTGGCTACACACGCTGTTACCCGTGTATCCAGTCCGGCGGTAATCAATGCCAAAGCACCTCCCTGGCTACCACCTTGCACAATGACATTCTTACCGTCCCATTCGGGTAAAAGAAGTTAAAAAGTCAATACTGCGGACACATGCCAGATAAACGCGTCTCATGTAATAATTATCCTTATTATCCAGTCCGTTTGATAAATACCCGTTCTCTCTGCCGTTGAACGCATTACTGATTTCCTTGAACTCCGTTTCGGACATCTCCGGATTGAGTCCATGTATCTCCATCTCAAAACGGATACATCCCTGCTCTGCATAGTATTTATGACGAAGAGGGGCTTTGATGGTTTTGATTCCTGCACCCGGCGGGCAAAGCACTACCGGACAAGCACCTTTCTGCATATTCCGGGGACAGGTTAAATAGCCGTAAATACTTTGTCCCCGACTGTTCAACTGTAGTTTAACCAAGTAACAGTCTATCTTGTCGGTAGAATACTTTTCAACCCGCTCTTTCGTATACAACAAAGGGAAAGTTGCAATTTCAGACTTACTCTTATCCCAGAATTCATCGAAATCGGCAGGCATCTTCGTATAAGGTTGAAGTTTATCGGGCGAGAAACCTACCTTTACATGATGTTTATAAGTTTTTCCAGCGATAGTGGTCTGTAAACGGCAATCCCGGAATCCGGGTTGCTTCATTGTGCCGATAGTAACAACGGCTCTACCATTCTTCAACGTTACAGAGCCTTTCGTATCCGAAGGCATCATGTCATCTCCAAGTTCATAACAGACAGTTACACCATCCTGCGGGATGCCGTATTTATAGAATTGTACTTCTACGGTAGCTTTCTCCCCTGTCTGATAGAGCCAATCGGCATGATTGGGTACGGTAACCCAAAGTACATCGCTCCTGTAAGGATAATTTTCCGCACTGGCAGTCAATGCCAAACCCAATAGCAGAGTAAGAACACCCAATATTGTTTTATTCTTTACCATGTCAGAATTGTTTTATCAATCAACGTTTAATGTTTACCAATGCATTGCCGTTAGCAATCGGATTCCAACCGTCAGTACCGGCAAGAACGGACTCTATTTCATATCCTTCCGTATCTTTCAACTGATGGGAGAAAGCAGCGCGGGCTTTAGGATTAGCACCCGGGCCATAGCTGTCGTACTCTGCATAGAAAACGGTTTTCTCAGCATCTTTCTTATTCCAGTTATGCCAACCGACCGGAAGAATATGCTTTCCTAAATCGCAATGAATGAACACAGCCTGGGCAAAAAGGACGCCACGGACGGGACAAATAAACATTCTTCACGTTGGCATCTGCAGTTAATTTGCAGTTATAAAATACATAGCCGTATTTCTGTCCTTCATCGGTAGAAGGAGCCGTGACATACCCGTCACGTTTACTATGAATATGGCAGCGGTTGAATACCGCCGTAGACCAACCGAATATAAAATCGACCGTACCCTCTATATAACAATCTTCATAATACTGCCGCACTCCCTTCCCATACGTATAGAGTGTATCTTGAAATCCGAGAAAACGGCAGTTCTTGAAATAAGCACGGTCGGCACTGACAAAACAGGCAACAGCCTGCCCTACCGGACCGATGTATTCTCGAACGTAATATTCTCCACATAAAAATCGGGCGCATAGATATAACAGGAAGATGAACCGGACGTACCTTTGTTCTCTCCAAAGAGATTCTGTTTATTGGCATAGTCGTCATAGGATATGACAGCTCCTTCCTGTCCTATCAAAGAGATATTAATCTTGCTCTCGGGCACAATCAGTTTTTCTTTATATACGCCTTTACGTACCAATATCGTGGTGCGTACATTTTTACGGAAATCGGGTACGGCATTAATAGCTTCCTGTACAGTAAAGAAATCGCCACTGCCATCCTGAGCTACCACGAAATCATAATGGCGGACATATTTTGCCAATTCCGGCACTTCTTTGGCAATGGCATCTACTGTAATACCGGCTATGACACGTGCACCGTATATATTGAGGTGAGTATTGTCTTCACGACCTTTAGGCATGGCAGCAATTGTGTTGGCGGGCACCCACATAAAGAGTTTCTTCGATTCTTTCGGTCCCAAGCCTTCTACCAAATCGTGGGTGAGTTTGTTCATATCAATAAAAGGAACATTCAACTCCTTTGCTACATTGCGCGGAGAATCCAGATATGCTCCGTGCGTATCAATCAGTTTGTCTCCTTCCACCACATTCTTTTCCTGAGAGGCGTCTTGCTTGGCATCAGGATTGATTCCCTTGCGAATATCATCCTGAAGAATAGCTTCCGCTACGGCTTTATTATCGGCCGTACCAAAGTTACGGCGCACAATGGAGTTGAACAGAACAGGAATACCGCCTTTCGCACGAGTCTCATTAACAAACTTACGCAAGTTGGCATCAAAGGTTGTTCCCGGGTCTGTATGGCGGTCGGCTTTGGGCTTTTCGTCATTGTGCCCGAACTGAATAAAAACATAATCGCCTTTCTTTATCAGTGAAAGCACTTTGTCCCAGCGCCCCTCATCGATAAAACTCTTGGAACTGCGTCCGTTCATGGCATGATTATCCACCCGTATGTCTTCAGAAAAGAAACCGGGCAGGACATGCCCCCACCCTCTTTCGAGATTACCGCCCACCAACGACTTATTTGACATCGTAGAATCACCAATCATAAAAATGGTAATTACCGGCTTATCGGCCTTGAAAGCGGAACACAAGAAAAAAGCTGTCAATAACAGAATCAATTTACTTTTCATGGTTTTCAAACTTATTATTTATCGCTATATTTGTATCAGTAAAATTATCATTCACACAATGAAAAGAACAAGAAGCAATGCATTCATTCTCGAAAACGAGAAAGCATGGGAACCCGCCGGAGAAGGCGTTGTTCGTCAGATTTTGGGATACGACGGTCAGGTAATGCTCGTCAAGGTTAAATTTGAACAAGGTGCAGTAGGTACACCGCATACCCATTATCATACTCAAACAACTTATGTGGCAAGCGGTAAATTTGAATTCACGGTTAACGGTGAAAAACAAATCGTATCGGCTGGCGACGGTGTTTATATCGAACCGGATGCCGAACATGGATGCACTTGTCTGGAAGCCGGTATATTAATCGACTGCTTCAGTCCTATGAGAGCGGATTTTCTGAAATAAAGTATGTTCTCCCCAATTGTTATAAATCTATATACTTTCGTTTTCATCATACAATATAAAAAAAAACTTTCAATTATGTAGAAATAATAATCCACCAAGTAGATTCATTGCTCTCATTTTAAATACTTATTAAAGAACTTTAATGTTTCAATCTGCATTTCCTTGCTAAAAAAATGTGGAGAGTCCCAAATTTTAGTGACTAACTTATCCGCAGCTTGTTGACTTTCCCATACATTCCTCATTATGCCAAAAAGCATCTTCTGTACCTTTATAGGGAATAGTTTATCATAAGCTCCATTAAAAAACAACATAGGTTTCGGACATGCAATAGAAGCCACATGAGGATAATCCATAAAGTTTCTAATCCCTGGTATCAACATAAATACTCTGTTGTATTCATCCAGCAAATGGCAGCACCAGCTTTTATTTTATCAGTCATTGCAGACAGCATCCAAGAACGATGTGCCGCCATCGAAAAACCTAATGAACCAATACATTCTTTATTAACCTGAGGTAAAGAAGCTAAAAAATCTACACTGCGAATATCATCATAGGTAATAACACCACACCAATTCATCCCCATTTGTAAAAGATTAGAAGCTAATGCTTGCTGACCATCATAATTGACTCCTTCCTTACGTCCCCGTTCATTCCAGAATAAAGCATCAATAGCTAAAACTACATATCCATTAGCTGCAAAATAGTCTCCGGTATATTGTCCATCATAACATCCTACAGACCATTTATTTGCATCATTCATTACTTCTTCGCTAACTTCGAATGGCTTTACCATTTTCTCTTTGCCAATAGAGAAATGCGCTCCATGATCATGGAGCATAACTATAGCAGGAAATGGTCCTTTACCTTCCGGAATCAATAGATAAGCAGGAACGCGTGACCATGCTGTCAGATTAAAAACTATTTTCAGGGCTTCATAACCATTTCTCTGTTCACGATCCATAATCTGCATTTCATAATCTTGAGTAGCTGGCGGTACTGGAAGCAAACAAGAGTCTAACTTATTTCTAGCAATAGTTCTCCACTTTTTAAAATCTTTAACTGAGGAATTACCCCATGCCATTGGCCACGTCAAACTCTTCTTTATTTCTTGATAAAACACAGGCATATTATTTATCAACTCATAAGTTTTCTCCTGAGAGGAGAGATTCATACCCGTAACAAATAATAAGACTAATAAAAAGATTTTTTTCATAATTATATTGTTGGCTATTATTGTTTATAAATTCTTTTCATAATGAGATTTATGTAACCAAGAAATGGTATCTTAATCTTTCTTTAACCTTAAAAAGAATGAAAATTAAGATACCACTATTTTTCTCGAGCTCTAAGTCCTCAATTAATTATAACCGGCATTTTGCAAGAAATCTGTTTTATTGCTAATTGCATCTAATTGTGTCTGGGGAATAGGACGAAGTATATGATAATCTTTAATATTATCTTTTGCGTCAGGATTCCATCTTTTTACATATTCCACCAATTTGCCAGTACGTTTCAAATCAAACCACCGCAGCTGTTCACCTACCAATTCACGAGCACGTTCATCTAAAATAAAATCAATATTCATATCATTAGCAGAGACTTTCATTTCTTCTTCATGCCGGGATAAGCTCTTTTAATTCGCAAATCATTCATATATTTCACAGCCATTGGCATATTATTATTCAACATTTCAGCTTCTGCCGCAATTAAATACATTTCGGAAAGACGAATAACAAATGCATCACGTCGACTTGAACGTTCAAATGCCTCTGAACGAGTATGATCAGCATGTTTATGCATTTCAATAAACCAACGATTATCCTTTAAACGACCATCTGCATAATAAAGACTATCTATGTCCTTAAAACAATATTTAGTTCTGACTCTATCTGCAAATGCTTTAGTCATACTTTTCTTGGTAAAATAAATTGCAGTGTCTCCTTCTTGACTGGTATAAGCATTATCTGTACTACCATTATTATAAATAACTTCTCTAAAAGTTCCATTATAACGTTGATCGATATCTTCATTATATAATTCTAACAAATGACGACTAGTTGCATAACGTTGATACCCTATACCATTTAAATCTATAGCTACACCTGCTTTTAACAAATCGTAACGATAGCAGAACATTAGATGCAAATTATTTCCACCATCCGAATAAAAACAATTGGCATTAGCATATAAAGTACTATTAGCACTATAATCTTCATCTGAAATATCTTTATTCAATAATAAATCACTTGAATAATTTACATACCAAATAACTTCGGAGTTTGTTGCTCCCTCGCTATTTGCCATATCCCAAACTTCAGCGTACTTATCGAATAATTGGAAACCATAATCATTGATTACTTTCTCTGCAAGACTAGCAGCATCCGCGTATTTTCCACGAGTTAGTAACATACGCGCCTTAAAGGCTTCTGCAGCAGGTAGTGTAATACGTCCGCCTTCTTGAACTGTATACCCTTGCAAATAGGTTATTGCATCATCTAAATCCGAAAAGATTTGTTCATATACTTTTTCTACCGATGACTTATGAGCTTCAGTCTGTACCCCTTCTGAAGGAGTAGTAGTCAAATGTATCTCTCCCCAAATTTCCACCAAATGCCAATAATAAAAAGCACGCAAAAAATAGACTTCTCCCATACGGCGTTTACGTATATCATCCCTCAGAGGTGCAGACTCTAAACGGACCAAAGCCGTATTACAATAATTAATAGCTTCATAGAATTTCCCCCAATAAACTTGTACCAATAAATCTTGAGAATTCAAATTTAAATCATATAAAGAATATTGTGGATGTTTACAGTCACCACCTTTTAAAAAAAAAGATCTGTTCCAAGTTCAGTCATAGAAGTTCCACCTTCCTTACCATACCATAAACACGAAGGAGTATAACAACTATTTACCAACGCTTCAATTCCGACCTCCGAATCATAAAACGGTTCATCAGATAATCCACTGTAATTAGTTTCTTTCAGAAAATCGTTACAAGAAGTAAAAAATAAAGTAACAAGCAATATATAAATTAAAGAATACTTTTTCATCTTTGCAATTTTTATAATATTAGAAATTAAGATTAATACCGAACACGATCTGTTTCGTCATTGGGAAAGATAAACTACCACCTCTTTCCGGATCATATGGTTGCATATGGCTAAAAGTGAAGAAATTCTTTAAAGTACCATAAACTCTGCACTTGGATATTTTGATTTTATTTAACCAGGTATTAGGAAATGAATATCCTAATGTTACTTCCCTAATCTTTAAAAAAGAGCCGTCTTGATAATAAAGAGTACTCATGTAAGCACTACTCAAATTTTTATTTTTATCAGGACGTGGATGTGAATTAGTCGGATTTTCCGAGTCCAATAATCTACTACTGACCATTCTCCAAACCATCTATTTTATAATTTCCACTTGCTTCACTCTTAATTGTCTGTCCAACACGAGCATACATAAATACCGATAAGTCAAAACCTTTATATGCAAAATAATTATTCATACCCAAAACAAAATCCGGTCTATCAGTACCAACAATCTTACGATCATTTTCTGAAGAAATGCTACCATCCTTATCAATATCTTCTACTCTAATATCACCTGGCACTTGTCCATATTTTGCAGCCTCACTCTCTTCTCCTAACTGCCAAATACCTATCTTGTTATAATCGTAATAAACACTAATCGGTTCACCGACAAACCAACTATTTACTAAATCGCGATTCGAGCCACTAGCCAAACTTTGAATAGATTCACGGTTCAATGTAAAATTCAAATTCGTATTCCATGAAAAGCCATCACGAGTTAAGGGCTTAAAGTTGACAGTATTTAATCCAATCTCAATACCTCTATTACGAACTTCTCCTATATTCTCCATCACATTCGCAAAACCGGAAGTAGGTGGTAACTGACGAGACATTAACAAATCAGTAGTATTAGTCTGATATATCTCCAAATTACCACTAATACGATTGTTTAAGAAGCCAAAATCAATACCTATATTAAATGTTTGTGTTTTCTCCCCAGCCTAAATCTTTATTGGCAATATTACGGGGGAAATAACCATACGCACCAACTTCACCAAATGAATAAGTAGTTGAACCCAATCCGCCTAATGTTTGATAAGGACTGATAGCACTATTACCAGAAAGACCCCAACTAAGTCGTAATTTCAGATCGGACATGAAAGAAGTAGCATCTTTCATAAAATTCTCATCAATAATTCGCCATGCAAAAGCTGCAGAAGGGAAATATCCCCACTTATGCCCATCTGCTAATACAGAAGAACCATCAGCACGCAAAGAGACATTAAATAAATACTTATCTTTTAGTTTATAATGAATACGACCAAAGAAAGAAACCATTTTGTCCTCTACTAACCCACTTGCGATCTCACGCTGATCAGTAGCAGAAGCTAAATTCCAGAATAAATTGCCTGCAAAAGTTTGATTTTTTCCAGATAAATCAAAAGTTTCCGCATGATTGGAAATAACACTATTACCTAATAGGAAATTGAAACCATGCTCACCAAAAGTTTTATTATAATTTAAAGTGGTTTCCCAAGTATAATTGTTATTACTACCTAATTCACCGCCTGATTTAGATTCTTTTGTACCGCCATTAATTGTGTTCTTATCATAAAAATATCCTCGACGTGAACTATTTAAGTCAACTCCCAAAGTAGTACGTAACAGTAAATTATCAATAATTTCCCAATTCAAATATGCAGTACCAAAAAGACGTTTTGTCAAGGTATTATTTTATAAGCATTCGGTTGTTCGTCAGCAAGTGGACTTACAGAAGTGGCCGATCCATATGAAGGGAACATATTTTAAAGTACCATCATCATTATAAGCCTTACCAATAGGTACTATTTTATTCGCCTGATTCAGTGGATCCTGCCTCTTGTTGTTATCTTTATAAGTAAGTAACATACTAGCACCCACTTTTAAACGTTTAGTAATAGTTTGATCCACCCTATCATACCATTAAACGAGTTAAGTCATCATTCTTAAATAAACCGGTTTCTTTATAATACCCTAGAGAAAGATTTACTTGAGTTTTTCATTTCCCCCATTCACGCTAACTTCATAGTTCTGTACAAAGCCTGTATTGACGCACATATCCTGAAAATCAAGATATTCATGATTTTTCAATCCTTGTAGTTCATTTGCTGTAAAAATAGAATTATCATCTGTAATACCCTGCGTGCGATAAGCTTCACGTTTCAGTGCAGCATATTGTTCTGCATTCATTATATCTGCCAAGCCAGCCGCCATTTGGGGACCAAAATAAGCATTAAAAGAAACATTTGTTTTTCCGGCACTTCCTCTCTTTGTAGTAATAAGAATTACACCGTTAGCACCACGTGAACCATAGATAGCTGTAGAAGAAGCATCTTTCAAAACCTCAACAGACTCAATATCGGAAGGGTTAATATCCAAAGTAGAACCATATGCAACTCCATCAACCATAATTAACGGAGCATTGGACGCATTTAACGAACGATTTCCACGTAAAGTAAAATTTAAAGCAGATCCTGCTTCACCATCACTTTTCGTCATATCAAGACCAGCTATTTTACCTTGCATAGCCTCCAACACATTACTGTTGGAACAGAAGTAAGATCTTTACTCTTTAATGAAGATATAGAACCTGTAACATCACTTTTTTTCATCACACCATACCCTACAACCACTACTTCATCCAATGTTTCAGAATCTTCTATCAAAGCAACCTTTACTATTTTAGGATCATCTGCTCTAATCTCTTGTGTAATGTACCATATATAAGAAAACACTACAACATCTTTCCCTTCAACATTCAATGAAAATTTACCTTCCAAATCCGTAATAGCCCCATTAGTTCCACCTTTGACACTAACATTAACCCCAATCAAAGGCTCTCCTTTCTCATCAGAAACTGTACCGGAAATTTGTTTTACTTTGAGCCCAAACGTTCAACTGGAATAAACACACTAGAATCGTTAAGCCAATTCTTTTTAAAAATCGAAAAGTGTTTCATAATACCAAACTTTAATTAATACTTATTTTTTCAACCCTAGCAACCAAGGATCACTTAAACATTGCAAAATTAAAATAGAGACATAGCAAGTAAGTAGAATATATGACTTAATCGGTTGAAAAAAATGGTCTTTTCATTATCAATCTGTAAAAACGGTCAAAAGTGGCACATGTATCAGTCTATCAATCAAATATAATGAAGTGCATCAGGCCTGACTCTTACACTATATTTATACTCTGTGGGGGTCATATTATAGACTTGCTTAAAACATTTGCTAAAATAATGAGGATCATTAAAACCAACCATATACGCTACTTGAGCCATATTATATCCATCTTCCTTTATCAATTCAGCCGCACGTTTTATTCTGATTTCTCGAATAAATTCCACAGGGGACAGACCTGTTAATACTTTAAGTTTCTTAAAAAAGACCGTACGACTCATATGAAAATTAGATACCAAATCATCCACTAACAACTCGTTATTATCAATATTTCGATTTAAGAACTCAATCAATTCATGCATAAACTTTTTATCATTGGAAGAAAATGACCGCTCTGCTTTAAGTTCCGGCTCTTTACTCTTTTGATTATCTAATAAATGATGGTTATAATATTCTTGTAATTGAACCTTGCGTTTCAATAAATTACTGACCTGAACTTGAAGATTATTAAGACTAAATGGTGTAGTTACATAAGCATCAGCTCCTTCACCCAATGCTATAAATTCAGTTTCTGAATCTGCTTTTTGCCGTCAACATTATAATCATTATATGGCTTGTGTTCATATTATTACGAAGCTTTTTAATCATTGCAATACCATCCATTTTGGGCATCATCAAATCCGTAATAATCATATCGGAATATGTTCAATTGCTATGTTCATCCCTTCTTCTCCATCAGCAGCTTCCAAAATATTGAATTGTTCCATAAATGTGTTATACATGAATGCTCTCAATTCCACATTATCTTCAACCAAAAGTAAAACAGGTTTATCTTCATTAATTAAAGATTCTTTTTGTATTACTTTCTTCACAATAGAATCAGATGCTGTGCTTTTGTCAAAATCTGCAACAATCCATTCAACTGCTTCATTTGAATAATGTTCCTTTCCTTTATAAAAATATACAAGGAAACAAGTTCCTTGCCCTATTTTACTATTAACAATAATATCACCATGATGTAATTCAACCAATTCTTTAACTAGAGACAGTCCAATACCTGTATTAGGCAAATTAAATAAATTCTTTTTCCATCACAGTCTCAAAACGTGAAAATATTACGTTCTGCTTTTCCTGTTCAATTCCACACCTTCATCACGTACTCCAATACAAACCCTATTTTTCTCTTCTTCTTTTTAATGTAAGTACAATTGATTTACCGGATGGAGTAAATTTAAATGCATTAGCTATCAAATTAAACAAAATCGTTTCCAACTTATCTTGATCTATCCATATTCTCAAATGTTCAGATTCCGTTTCAAAACAAAAAATCTATATGATGCCTCACAGACAACTCTTTGAAATTATTCATGACAAATGGAATAAATACAGATAAATCAACTTCACTAACTTTCAATTTCATTTTCTGATTCTGTACTTTCCGGAAATCCAAAAGTTGATTTACAAGCCGTAACATACGATTAGTATTCTCCTTTACCAGCATCAAATCATCTTGTATTTCTTGTGAAAGCTGTTTTTGTAAAATTTTCTCTATTGGACCAATAATCAAAGTTAAAGGTGTACGTAATTCGTGAGATATATTTGTAAAAAAGCGTAACTTTATGTCAGCAATTTGTTGTTCCATAGAAACTTTATTACGCAAACGATAAATTACAAAGAAAATATAGGTAAAAACAGCTATAAAAAACATAAGCTCAAAATATACAAAAAATAAGCCCATCCTGTCTCCCAAAAAAGATGGTAATATAGTAATCGGCAAAATACGTGTGTTCTCGACCCATACACCATCTGCATTTGTAGACCTAATTTTCAGTCTATACTTCCCTTTTTTAAATTAGTATAAGTTACGCTACGTTGTCCCCCTACATACTTCCAAGTATTATCTAATCCTTCAAGCATATATGCATAAGTAATATTCTCATTACCTGTCATATCCAAAGCCGCATACTGAATTGTAAATATATTAACATGATGAGATAATACTAACTCCGGCATATCATCCAACTCAGCTGTTAAAGGTGAACCTTCTACGCCCGGCCGTAAAAATTCGCCACCAATAGATAAATTGGAAAAAACAATACGAGGAATATACAAACTCTTTGAGACAGAATCTGGAAAAAAATGGCATAATCCCTTATTTGTATTAATAATAATTTCACCATTAATATTTTTCACAGCAACTCCCTCATTAAACTGCACATCCGATAACTGGATTTTCAAAGGATAATTATCAAATACTTCTGCAAAAGGGTCAAATTTACTTAAACCATTCTCCGTAACAAGCCATAAATGACGCCTATTATCTTCTATAGCAGAAAAGACAATATCTGACGGCATACCATTTTCCATTGAATAAGTTTTAAAAACAATACTCCCATCCTTTTCCTTAACTAGTTTACTAAATCCACCACCATAAGTAACAGCATATAAACCTGTAGTCGTAAAGTATACATAATGAATATCATTACTTTTCAATGACAGTGTATTATCTATAGAACTTGCGAATTTTTTAAAAATAATATTTTCCGGTAAAACAAAATTCGTATTAAATGTTAGTATCCCCCCTGTTGTGCCCGCCCAAATATTGCCAATATCGTCTTCCGAAATAGAACGAATCCTAGAACAATCTCTCATTGGATAATTCTTCATATTGTTCCTATAGTTAATGAATTGATACTCTCCATTTTTCTTCGACCATATAGTTTAAACCTCCTCCATATGTAGCAATCCATATTCTATGTTTACTGTCTTCAAAAAATATTATAAACATCATCATGACTCAAACTATATATATTTTGAGCTTCATAATTAAAATATTTCAATACAAACTTATCATCATCAAAAGGAGTAGCGCAAATTAAGCCCTTCCCCTTAGTCCCAATCCAAATTCTTTTACTGGAATCTTCCATTATATAATAAGCCTTTCCTAATCGACAACTTCTTGAAGTTCGAGTTATAAGATTTCCATTGTTATCCAGTTTTCCAATCAAATGATATAAAGAATCATATACACATATCTCTTCATTTTTATTTCCAGTCCATAATCGACCTTTACTATCTATTGCAATAGCTCTGATATCATTTTCTTGTAATTCTAGGTCTTTAGATATAGGGGTAAACAAATTAAAATGAGGCTTATAAAATGAAAAACGCTCTAGCCCCCAAGACGATGTACACATCCACAAATTACCCTGACGATCTGAATAAGATATATAACAACGATTAGAAGATTTCCACTTGATATCTCCATTAGAAGAGCTAAAAGGTATAAGCTGATTTGTTTGATAATCATAAAATGAAAGACCACCACCATAAGGGTGTACCCATAAATAATCATTTATATCCTCATAAACATTGAAATCACTTTGAGAAGTAAGTTTTTCACCTTTCTCATCGTATATAGCAAAATACGTAAGTTTTTCTGTTTGCATATCAAAGCGACAAGTGCCTAATGCATCCGTATAAAGCCAAATACCATTTCTCTTATCTACATATCCACCTATTATATTATCAGAAGGGAGATCAGGGCAATTGGATTTACAATAATGTTGCAATATCCCATTATTTTCACCATTATATATAAAAAAACCATCGCGTTCAGTTCCTATAACCCATATATTTTGAGCTACCGCTAATATACATTTTACAGATGAATCTGTATTAATTTGTAGAAGTTTCATTTGGCCATTCCTTTTTAAATAGCGCCAAATTCTCCCTTGCTCGGAGCCTAACAGAACTTCCGCCTCAGTTTCTAATAAAGTATAAAAAGCCTGTTTAGAGGTTCCTTCTTGTGAATCACTAGCAAAAAAAAGATTAGAAATATCACCTGTACCTTTTTCTTCCAAAAATAATCCATTATCTGTCAAAAGCCATAAATTCCCATTTGTATCTTCGTATGGATAAGTCACTTTTTCAGAAGACAATACATGATTCCGTTTCGCATATAATTGAACATTCATTTTACCTGTTTTTACATCTGTTCTCACACGAACAGCCCCATCCCCTTTTACCAGCAGCCACACATCTCCACTCTTCATAACATGTACAGATAATATTTGATAAGGAGAAGAATTGTCATCTAGAATCTGTTCAAAGGTTTCTGTCTTTGGATTAAAACGACAAACAACATTATCGTAAGTCAAAATCCAAATATACCCTAGTTTATCCTCTGCAATAGAGACAAGACGAGTAGTTGATAGCCCACTCTTACCATCAGGACTAACTTTATATGAAACAAAACGATATCCATCAAATTTATTTAATCCATTCCATGTAGCAAACCATAATTGCCCTTTATGATCTTGCAATATATCTGCAATCGTCATTGAGGAAAGCCCATTGTTAGATGAATATTTTGTCAATGAATAGCATGGGTAAGCTTGAAGATGAATGCAGTACAAAAACATCCTACAAAAAATAAAATATTTGCTTTCACTTTAGAATATTCCATACATGACATAATAAAAGATAACCAAAATACAATACTTTAGATTTTCTAATAGAAGAAAATACTATCAATAACTTACCTAATTAAAATTATAAAATAAAACACCCTCTATCATGGCCTAGCCACTATAGAGGGTATTATCATTGATTAAAACAGTCATTTATTAAAATACCAAGTAGTACATATTGCAAAAAGATAATCTACTTCGTTGTACTTCGCAACTTCCTTCTCCGTCAATAACTTTGCCCACTTAACTCTAACAGCAGTCTCAGCCCCCTCTCCCGTATTACCATATTCAGCATAACGGGCTGTTTTTTCATTCTCCGGATTACGCCAATTATCCCATCCTGCCGGACAGATATGTTTACCCATCTCGCAGTTAATGAACACTGTAGCTGCATAGGGACGCCACGGACGCCCCAAATAAACCTTATCAACGTCCGGTGCGGCAGTCAGCTTACAGTTCTTAAAAACATATCCCACTTCAATGTCTTTCGGAGTGGAAGCTGCCGTGATGTACGAATTGGCTTTACTATGAATCGTGCAATTATGGAACAATGCCGTAGAAGGACCGAAAATAAAATCGGTAGTACCTTCAATATAACAATTCAGGAAGCAGAGACGAGTACCTTTTGCACCGGTGTAAATAGTATCCTGATTGCCCAAAAAGCGACAATTGATAAAGACCAAGCGGTCACCTTCCGTATGAAGCGCAACTGCCTGCCCCAGCCGTGCAGCATTATTCTCTATCGTCAAGTTCTTAAAAGTGATGGAACTTCCTTCCACTTTCAAAGTATAGGTACGGAAAGTTCCCATCTTATTTATATTGGCATGATCATCGTAGGTGATAATCGTATTTTCTACATTTTCACCGATGAAATCGACGTTTTCCAACCAAGAAGGAAGAATAACCTTTTCCTTATATACACCCTTTTTAACCAAAACCGTCACCTTATAATCCATAAAGGCGCGGATACCCTCCATTGCTTCGGTCAGCGTACGGTAATCTCCCGTGCCGTCACGGGCTACAACAATCGTATCTTTCCACTGCTGCGCCGCGGATAACGAACCGACCCCGCAAAGCAGGGCTATTATAAAACTACACAGTGCTTTCATAGTTACTTTCGCTATCATTTCCGGTTAACAATCACTTTCACGTCCTGAAGACGTTCCCACTCCAATGATGCAAGAATAAACGGACCTACAGCTTTGGGGTCATTGTTGCGGATAGTTTCATTGATATAATTTGTCAATGTACCCTTTACGCACACCCTTGAACAGAGAATATACAAACATAGTAGAACAGGAAGACTCCAGATAATTACCCGGTGCTCCACTCTTGTCCAACACTTGATACCACAAACCGGTCTTGGAATCTTGCAAACGCTTTATCTGAGAAGCTATTTTATTGAAGATAACCAACATGGAATCACGGCCCGCTTCATGTTTCGGAATGAAATCCAAAGCATCTACAAAGGCCATGGCATACCAGCCCATAGCGCGTCCCCAGCTATGCTTTGATTGTCCGGTAACAGGGTCGGCCCAACGCTCTTTACGGCTTACGTCACAAGCATGGCGGTACACATCATTTTTCGGGTCGTAAGTATGACGGGCCGCCATCAAGAATTGATTGATAACATCCGCATAATCGTCTACCTGATTGTTACGGAAAGCATATTCCGCATAGAAAGGCGCTCCCATATAAATACCATCCAGCCATACCTGATTCGGATAAATCTTCTTATGCCAAAAGCCGCCGTCGGCATTTCGGGGATGCTCATCGAGCTGACTTCTCATCAATGCAAGCGCTTTCTTATATTTCTCATCTTTCGTTTGTTCATAGATGCGGAATATAAATTTACCGGAGTTTATACGGTCAAGGCTATACTCCTCACGTTTGTACATTTTGATAGTACCATCTGCATTTACCATTGTATCGGCATAAGCCAAAGCATAATCATAGATTTTCCGATTACCGTAGCGGTCATACACATCCAGCATGGATTGCAA